>Ga0247758_1001741_pt1 | contig 14568 bp, 23 predicted proteins | sample UWRJL156409C4_FD_180950 | JGI IMG/M metagenome (GOLD analysis project Ga0247758, IMG submission 180950) | Plant litter microbial communities from Arlington Agricultural Research Station in Wisconsin, United States - UWRJ-L156-409C-4 | ecosystem: Environmental > Terrestrial > Plant litter >...
TAAGCCAAATCTAGCGATTTTAAAAGGGTCGCTTACTCAGAATCCAGAGGCTGGAGCGGTGGCTTTGCGTGGCTCGTGAGTGTGCACGTTTACCGAGTAAAACCGGATTTTGTGGAAAAATACGGTAGTCCCTATTTTCCAGAGCGTGGAAACCGACAGACGCGGACAAGCTTTCGCGTTTGCGAGTCGTTCTGCCGTTTCTTCCGACACTTCCCAGCGCTTTTCCCAGATTCTTTCGACGGGAGCCCCCTGGAATTTTTGCGCGCTCCTGCCGCTTTGACCCTCTCAGCTTTTGCGGCAAGGGTGGGCGGGTGAGCGTCCTTTTGTTCAATCACGAAGGGCGGCACAGGGGGAGGCTGGAGATTGGTGTGAATGGCCAGGGGTGCTGGTCCTTGGAATCGTCTGTGTGTTCCCGCACGGTCTAGCTAATCGCGGCTTAGCCGCTGAGCAACAGGCCGGAGATGCACCACGATGACCATCAGTACGGAATTCCCATGGAACGTCGGCCGCCACCGCTTTCCCTCAATCAACCATTTTGTCAGTTGTCACCTCATCACAAGGGGAACGAGCACCGGATGGCGGCCAACTCAACAGACGTGCCGCCACCGCTCCCGCCGAGACCGCCACAGCTAGGCATTGGGCCTGGCCCGATCGGTGTGCCATGGGGCGTCGATCGTGGGTACTCGGTTGACATCATTGTGAGCGCGGTTGTCACCGGTCTGATCGGCACCGCGTTCGTTGCGGCCCGACTTTATACCCGCCGCGTAATCATCAGCGTCTTGAACTGGGAAGACTGGCTCATCGTCGCCGCCCAGGTAAGCTGAATAATATTCACGCCAAGCAACTCAGCCGTGGGGTGGTGGATGGTGCTGACTCTACACAGGCTTTCTCCATTATTATGTGCGGCTGTTTTGTCCACGGTACAGCGCATTCCCGTCCAACTTCAACACACTCTTTGGCAACATCCCACCTGCTGACGTCCATGTCTGTTCGCAGAGGCTTACCTCGGCCATGGCCAGCACGCATACCTAATTCCGATTGAGAATTTCTCACCCATGGCCAAGGTACGCAGGGGACACAGCTCGACTTTTCAAAATCGCTCGCTACCAAAGCTGACGATATATCTCAGACAGGCTGGATGTCGATTCTCTTCTACGAACTGAGTCTCTGGTGCTCCCAGGTCTCCATTTTGTTGCTGTTCCTTCGCATTTGGACATTTCCCCGTGTCAACCGCGCCGCGTTCTTGCTTCTCATCGTTGTCATGCTCTACAACGCCGCTGTCTTTGCCACGGTATTAACGGCCTGCATACCCTTACGAGCGTTTTGGGACTTTGAGCTTCAGCGGCAGGGCGCGTACTGCCACGCAAAAGCCATCTGGTGGGCTAACACATATGTACACGTCATCACCGATTTCATGATCTATCTGATCCCGATGCCCGTTATTCTTCGAGCCCGGTTTCCGAGGCGGCAGAAGATTCTGCTCTTCGTGCTCTTTGCGTTCGGCTTTTTGTGAGTCAAGCCCTCATCGTCACTGACCAGATACTGACGGTTATCGTAGCGTATGTCTTGTGTCTACCATCCGGCTGTATATGCTGAGCATCACGGCCGACACGACCGACTTTACGTTTGACAACGTCGCCATTGCGTTTTGGTCATGCGTCGAGACAAATGCTACAGTCAGCGTCTCCTGCATCATGACTTTTAAGCCGCTCTTGACGAAGTGGTTTCCCAACTTGGTGGAGATGCCAGGACTTGCCATGGGTACCTCGACCGGTCGGGTCCCGACTATTGGATCTAGACCGTTGCGTGTGATTCCCGTAGGTTTGGAGCGATCAATCGCGTCGGTGAGGAGGACGAGCCATGAGATCGTGCTGGACATGAAAGATGATTGATGGGATTTTGCATGTATGTTTGGATTTTGGTTTGCATTGCATCTGGGATATAGGTCGAAAAACATGACGAGGAATGAAACAAGAATCATCGCTTAGAATCACCCCCCGGCGGCTGGGAAGTCGCCCATCGGGACTTTTTTTTGGAATCCTTTTGGCACCCAAAGAAACAGATCTTCCTTGCAAACATACGGCACGGGCTCCTGAAACGGGTACCCACCCGCAAACGCTACTCCCTTCACTCACGGGGCCGTCTCCAGCTTGCCACCATATACACCGCTCGGCTTCCCGGCGGTCTTTCCCTTCGCGGACGTCTTTAGAGCCGCCACGGTCTTGTCGGCCGCAGGGTTGATCGCCGCCACCATACCATTGGCGCAGTGGGCGCCGACAGAGCAGTAGTAGTACAGGGGCGCAGTGCTGTTGACGGTGACCTTGAACACGTTTTTCTGCCGGTTTCCCATGTCAGTCATGACCCAAGTTTCGAGGTACGGATGGCTGGACCTACATTCGTCGCGGAACCTGCTTGTACGCCGGACGAGAAGCGCTCGCCGGTTGCGCTGGGAGTGCATGGAGTGCCGTAGTCGTTGGTCACGGCGTCGTGGGTGCCGCCGACGAAGTGGAACTCGAGGGTGTCGCCGACAGCGGCGGTCACAGAGTCGGGGGTGAAGGTTAGACCGCTCTTGCCGACGTCGATGCGGTGGCTGGCGGCGAGGGCGGTTGATGCCAGGGTGAGGAGCTGGAGGGGATGCATTTTGGCAGCGTGGACTGGTGCTAAATGGATACAGGGAGATCGAAGGTGGGTAATAAACGCTTCGCTGGATCGTCTGTAATGCATCCCGGGCTGGTCTTATACGTCTCCCTCACCGAGGACAGCCGGAGCGTCTCAGTCCACCACTTGGACGGCATCCAGCACACCGGAGATTTGCAGACATGGTTCCCCACCGTTCGTAAGGCGTCCGAACCGCCGCGATATTACATCGAATCCAATGCTGACGTCGGTTTTTTAATGGCTCGACGATCGCCCTATCGGGCATATTGCCCGGAGAGGATCCCCGCTGCCGGATACGCTGCGGTTATTTGGCGGGCGGGGAAACCCCCGGCCCAACCTTGGTTCCCGGCGAGGGTGGAGAAAAGGCCCGGCAGATTGGATTGAATGTGTGGTGGATATGTCTATTTGCACTGCAAGGTAAGGTAAGTAGTCTAGGAAGTTACTTACGCAACAGAGAGAACTTTGGGCACCCTTCGCTACATCGGGAAGTGGGCCTTTCTGCCTCTTCGGTCCCCGTTTCCTGATAGGTACTCGGTTGAACATCATCTCCGTCTTGTTCCTCTGTCGCTGGACTAGAGCTCCCTACCGAACGCTCTTTATCGGTTTGATCCGCGGCTCGCTTTCCTCACCACAAGCCATCCTTGAGGTGGGAGGCCTCGTTCGCATGGTCAGAGGACTGACTTTCATTGCTAGGCGCCCCATCCATGTTATCAGAGACTTTACTTGTACCGTCGCTACTAGCCTCGATCATAGTCTCAGAATCCGAGGACAATCCACGCCGCATCCTCGATACGAATGGCTTTTTCACATTCCAAAACGACAGGCAGGTCTTGACCTTCAAGCTGGAAAATGGCTACCCAATGGTCGACGATAAGGACGGAAACATGTCCATTCCCGTTCTTCTCCCCATGCGCCCTTTTCACCCCTTTGTAACTATCCAGCGTGCTTGCGCGGCCATAGAAAACGGTGCTAGCGGCGCCTGGAACGGCACACACTTTCTTTCCCACAGACCTCCGTCGGTCATGTTTCCCCCGCGGCAGGTCAACACAGCGATGCCGGGCCGAAATGCGACACGTCTGACCCTTCGCCATTGTTATGTCTTTGATTACGGCGGCAGGTTGAAAACAATGCTCGTCCTCGCGCACGGCTCATTCCTTGCAACAAGTAACAACGGCGTTCAGGCTAGGTGGGCATTTATCTTCAAACTCGGAATCGACGGCGTGGTGGGTCGGGCACTTGAGCACAAAGGTCCGGACGGCGAGGTACGCCTGAGAACACCCCACCGCGCTGCGCTGCGCGCCGTCATTGCGGCGCTCGAGTTCCGTGCCTGGGAGTGTGATGGCTGGGAACACATCGTGATCGCCACAGATTCGATAGATGTCGTAAGCGGCGCAACGTCTCATATGCGGGCCTGGGCAACGAACAAAAGGTACTCAGTGCACGGCGGTGCACCAGTCAAGAATCGAGACTTGTGGCAGCGGCTAAGCGATTTGATGGGCAAGTTTGCTTGGGGTGGCTGCGAGGTGAGCTTCTGGTTGATCGCGGGGACTCGGAATGCTGAGGCGATGCGGGCCGCTCGGTTCGCTGGTCGGCATGGCACCGTCGTTGAAGAATACGCTCCCCTGGAGGGAGTATTGTCTGGTAGACGCCTGGAATGTAGCGAGGGACCAGAAGATTGAAGATGATCGGACCCTACAGTGTCTTAACGTTGCCACAGCAGATCCACAGCGATGCTTTAGATATCATCTTAGGCTAGTATTCTACGGGATAGCCCACAATCGGATTTGTTCGAAAGAGCTTGATCGGAGTGGACTTTCCCCGGCTGACTCAAAGCCCTGCAGCCGTTGCCTGCCGATCGTAAAGACAGGCATCAGCACACATTTCTCCATGTCGTACGAACTGTTCTGACCCAGCCCCCAAATCCTTGTCGGGGTTGTGTGCCACCCATTCGCTAAATTAAGGTCATGCACCCGGCGAATAAAAGAACGCCCCAGGGGCGCTGCTTTCAGGTTCTGCACATTGACGTCAGACAGGGATGCCGTGGACCCGCGGACCGCGTTGTGTTTCAATGGGGGCCGGGGTCCAACGATACGTAAGATGGTGCAAGTCCGAGTCGCGCTTCCAAATCTCGCAGAAACAACCCAGGAACTAACTGAAATGCGAATGCGACAGACCTGGGGCAATGGCCGCCACGACCGCAGCAAGTATTCCGCTGGTCTTCGAGGAGAAACTCGTCGCTCCGAGCTACAACTGGTTCGGCGAGCTCGACTACGGCTGGTTCGACAACTCGGGCAGCCTTTCGTCCATTCCCTTCTTCGAGACCGCGTCCGAGCAGCTCGCCGCTCTCTTGGAAACATCAGGTCGACATGAGCTGAGACTCGGCTTCGGGCCCCGGGACTGCACGACCGCATCGGGCTCTCGCAACTGCACCGAAGCCTGCTCCGACCCAACTTCCCTTTGGACACCCACGAACTTCCGCGTGTGCACAGCACTCGCTGCGACTGCACTTCTCGTACAAAATGGGACGTATTCAATTGACCAGACAGGTGGACGAGCGGCACAGATTACAGAGACATGGAGCATCCCGAGTCTGTCCACGTACAACGCTACGGGAGTGTTCAGACATGTGGCAGAGTGTCTCCCGGAGTCTTGCATACTGCCGGCGCTTGGGGACTGTACAGATACCGTCCGCAGCTTGCCTAGCATGGATATTAATGCGGACAACCTTGGGACCATCTCGTCTGTTCTGGGGCATTACTGTGATGGAGCGAGGGCTGGGATCAACGCTGATATTGCCGGCCCTGGGGTAAGTGTTGTGGCGAAGTCTGCAGCTCTGAAGTATGTGTACGGTCGACTGACAGCTTCTCTTGCAGGTTATTCTCTCGTATATCTTCCAGACGAGCCTCGCGGTCCTGCTTTTCTGCCTGTTGAAAGTGTCTACAACGTGGATTCGCCTACTTCGCGTCTTCAGCCGAAAATCACAGGGGAAGTTAGAGGAACTTCAAAATAGGCTCTGGGACTCGAGGCTCAGAGCTGCCGCTACATCGTCTCTGGTTGAGTTTCAGGAGGTGCAGATCTACTTTACCGCCGCGGTTCAGATCGCCACGCTCGCTAGCTTTGACCCCGACGAAGACGATAATATTGGAGCTAATAACAGCTCATACGCGGCGGTGATCCTCAACTCCGGGTTGGCGGCCTTGCTTAACATTACCGCCATGGCGGGGATACTGCTCGTGCAGTGTTGTCTTCAGCGGGCACACATGCATTGGTGGTACACGTTCTTCCTGATGACCCTGAACTGCATCATGGCGGCCATCATTTTCGCTAGACGGAGCAGTCTGATGCCTCCCGCTGACCTATTGTGGGAAGAGTTCAGGGCCGATGCGCCGCTCCCATTGTGCGGCAACAACCCCAGCCCAATGACATTCTGCAGACCGTCTCGGGACACCAGATTCCTGGACAACAACATCACAGGTTGGATTGCTTGCGGCCTTGGCAGTATTGCCTGGATTGGGTTATTGGTCGACCAACTCGCCTCCACAGTCCCGAATAAGTTCCCAGCCGTGTTGACAAGGATGCGGAACTTGGATCGGCGAGGTATTCTTCAAAGAAAGAAGCTTTGGGGCATGATGACCACAGTGTACTGGCTAGTCGAACCGCTCCTGCTTTTTATGGCACTCTTTCACTTCAGTGTGCTTGGCTTGATTGTCGAGGATATTCAGTTCGGCACTGCTGGGAGTTGGAGCTTTGGTCAGATCATCGCCGTCACAGTCTGGGCGCCAACGATTGCTAAGTTTATATACTTTAACGTCTGTAGGTTACCATCAAGTTTTCTTCGTATTACTGTGGTACAGAGTACTGACATACATGTCAACAGTTGGCGTCAAGGAGGGATTTGAAGAGCGGATCGCGAATGACTACCAGATTACTCGCATGCAGGACGATGAATCGGTAGAGAGGCATGGAAGCCTTTCCCCACAAGGTTGAAGCAGCATCCCTTCCATTCGTCCCAAACTGGAGCCCGTGTCCACGATGGATACCAATGGAGTTCCCAGGACATCGTTCGCAAGTGGGCCCAGGTAAACTCCCCTTGCCCAAACTTCAGCAAAATGTAAAATGTTTCCGTCAAGGAAAGCCTAAAGGGCAAAGTTCATGAAAGGCAGGCCAAATACTTCCATGTCGAGTTCCTCCTGCCCCAACAAACCTTTTCGACAGACTCTAAGGGTCGATGCTTCTTTGTGAGAATCACAGGGCGAGCACGTCCTCAGGCCCATGTAGCGTTCTTCTAGCTGAGAAGCTCTTTGCGTCCAACAGCGCTTTTTTGTGACCTCCGACCCCCAAATCTGCTCGAGAAGACCCTCGCGGCGAATAGGGAGCTGTTCGGCATACAAATCAGCTCATCACTTGAGATGGCGGCCCTCGGGGTCCCCAGCTTGCACCAAATGATTTCCGGTTCCCTTTCGCAGATGAAGCGAAGTCACGACGACATCCACGACGCAATCAAGGGGGAACGCAAACGTTTCCGCCTATCTACTTTGCTTTCAGAATACGACGAGTATTACTGGACTACCCACATGGTGCTCCTCGGCACGGAGCACGAGAAGACAGAGGCCCGCGTTGGGCTCTATTTGCCGAATACCAGAAGCATGGAGGGACGCGATCCTTCCGGGAATATGAAGTGGAAAGCCCGGAATTTTCTCAAGAGCTTCCAGCTGAGGTGCACGCATTCAAATAGCTAGAGATGATTACGCAGTTGCAGATGCAGCGACTCAGCGAGGACCCGACACGCGCCGGAACTATTTCTAGCGACTTTGCTGAGCTTTTCAACAGCTCAAAACTCGGTCGCACCCCGCGGAAGCCATTGGAGTCTATGATTGAGGAAATCGGTGTGTTGTTCACCGGCTAGCTGTATATGTTTCCCCGGATGAGAGAAGCTTACCGCGGCAACCCGCTATCCGCTTCATATTCAGCAGCTCTATCCGGCCCAGCCAAACAATACTGGGCCGACCCGTTGCACAAATCCACATACTGTATGCAGCTCTTCCCCGGGCGAAGTGCCGCGCATATGGATGCAATCTTCGGCGAGGACGCAAGGCACGAGGCTTTCTCGCCTCTCAACGGGCTGTTCGTTCACTCCAACGTTCGGAAAGCTCTCGAAATGGGATACATGGCTATCGTGCCAGACGGGGATCCCCTGCTGAGCCGTATCGAGTACAAGTTGGTGGTTCTTGACCCAGACCAGAAGATGCTGCAAGAGAACTACTGGTCTCTCGAAGTCCTTGACGTTCGGTTGCGGCTTGAGCCCCAAATAGACAAAAGTGCCGTTGGGTTTGAATCCCTGCGGCAGCTCGACAGGTGGCGGCTCCAGTTTCTGAGCGACTTCCGGCCCAGTCCTCGGTATGTGTGGTGGCTGTATCTACGCTCCATTGCGGTGTTCTCGTGGAGAGTTGCGCGTTTGAGATTGGACATTCAGGTTAAGAAGGAGGCTGAATTGCTATCGGCTACACAGTGCTGGGGAACGAACGGGAAATATGTGAAGAAAGCGCAGCTTCTTGGGTTTGTTGAGGAGCTTGGGCTGGACGATGCTATGGCTATGGCTGTCGTGCAGCATGCTATTGAGGAGGAGGGGGAAGAGGGGAGGAAGGCCGAGCCCGATATGACTGCTCTAGCGGTTATCTGCGACGACGTCATTCGTAGTGCGTAGGAGGACGGGAGCGATGGGTATCGTCAGATTGGCTACGCGGATGATGAGATTTGAGGAGGCTTGGATTGGCGGGGTAATTGCACGGGATGGGGAATGCTTTTGTTTTGGAAATGAGCGATGCATCTGGGCAAACGAAGAATACGTAGGACAGCGTACAACAGGATAGAAAGAAACAGGACGGCGAGAAACAGAGCCTCACCCACTCAGCATCGTGCTGCAAGGGGGTGACGCCGTTGCAAGTGTCAAGTGCAACAAGCGACAGCTCGCAGGCGTCCAGAATATGCTGTCTTGGATAACAGCCCCCGAATATTGTATTCATCTCAGCTCTGAAGTGTAAAAACAGCGATAAAAGACACAATTTGCGCCGTAGAAAATGCGAAGCAAGCGTGTAGGATATCATGATGGTGCGGTATCAAGGTTGTGATCGCCATTTCAGCTTGCTGTTCCTCGTATTCCGTTCGAGCGACCGCGGTCAAGCGCAACCATTATTTCAGCATGGACGCTCCCGGAACCGAGTGTTCTGAAGAATAAATGTACTCATTTATCACAAAGGAAACCTTATTTGATCACCAACGACGTCCCATCATCCCTGACCGCAGGAGCCAAACGGTCAAGCAGCTGAGGCAGGGGGTTCAATGTAACGCATCAATCTTGCCAATGTCACAGAACATACACAGTAGGTAAGCATAACCAACTTCAGCCAATGATAACCCTGTGCCTGACCAGGGCTCCCAAATTCAGCTTGCCAAAAAGTCGGGAGACGGCCCAATTTGAGAACGGGCCGAAGTTGACAATACCAAGCACTCGCCGCGTTGGTGATGGATCAGAAGCCTTCAGGGGTCGTGTATCCTTGGGTTCTGGGACGCTGACACTGCAAAAGCAGAATGAATTTCTTTGGCAACATCATCATCGCGTTCACGTCCTGGGAGAACTCCCGTCCATTCGTTTGTTCGGTATCCAGGGCTCTCTTGGGCCCGTCCATTCGCTCAGCAAAGATGATGACTCCGGCTCTCCTCCTCCTGGCGCTCTTGTCAGGAGCCAGTGCAGCTCCTCCTCAGTCGACCGGGTGCGGTAGCGATTGTCTCGGGGCGTTGCAAAACCCGACACGCGCCGTGGAGGCATCTTCGCTCTGCTCCATAATTCTCGAGACCACGGTCGCACCTACCGCGACAGGTGCGCTCCCAACATGGGCAACGCAGAGCTGCGCCGGTCCGCTGGGTCCGGTTCTTAAACTCAGCAAAGCGTGTTCGCGCTTTCTGACAACGGCGGCACCTAGTTCATGGTCAAGCGCGTCCTCGTCAGTACCAAGCTCATGGCCTGGTGTATCGTCGACATCAAAGACTTCCGAGCCAACAGGCATCTCGACCTGCCCCGCCGCTTCAACCGAAACTACCACCGAGACCGTCACCGAGTCAGCATCAGCCATCGCATCGAGCTGCCCCGCCGCATCGACCATCACCCTGCCAGACGTCACGATCACCGAACCCGGCACAACCGTCACCGAATCCTGCTCCATCAGCACAACAACCACAACAGAAACCTCCATTCGCACCAGTACCTCAACTACAACCGTCACCACCCCCTCCCCATCAACCTGCGCCCAACTCCTCGGCAACCCCTCCTTCTCCAACCCCTCCCGCGAACTCTTCCCCTGGCTCGGTGCCATCAGCCCCGGCGGGCCCGGCACGGGCGGCGGCCTTGGCGAAGACCCCTTCAACGACCCCGGAAACTTCTACTTCGTCACGCGCGCCGTCCGCGGCACCACCCCTTCGACGCAGAACCCATTTGTGCGTCTCACACAAGGCATCAGTACCTGCGCGGGGATATATGCCGTGCGGATTAGGTTTCAGGTGCGTGATAGTCTGGCGGATTCGCCCGGGGGGTGGGTTTTCAAGGTGAATTTGAGGATGTCGGGGGGGAGCACGGTGTTCTCGAGTGAGGTTTCGGGAGGAGGGTCGGCGCTTGAGTGGACTACGAGGGAGACGGGGATGAGTTGGGCGTTGGCGGGCGGGACGGGAGAATTTTGGGTGGATGTTGTGCCGGTTGAGCCGTGGGATGGGGATACGACGGTTTGGGTTGATAGGGTTGAGTTGGTACGGTTGTAGAGCTACTTACGTCGGTCACTTCGAGGCACTGCAAGGAGACAAGGAGTTTTCACGCGTTTTGTACTCTTTGTGCGGCCTTCAGTTGTAGCGGCCATCCTCTCATTGAACCTAGGCCTCTTTGTGAGTCTGGATAGTAGGTATATACTCTGATAAAGGTAGACAATGGGTATATACTCCGACAAAGGCGGCCTTCTTGGACCTTAACGCGCTCTCGTTTAAATACTCCGAGGCCTCATGAAATGCTTGTCATGCCTAGTGAGGCATGCAGTACTGCGTCTCAAGGGCCAGAATACGCCCATAACAAACAACAATACCCTTATCATAAATCGAAAATGCCTCTTCAGACGGACTTCACGCCTCCCCTCAACCGCGACCTGTCGTGTTCAAACGAGGCCTGTCTTGTCCCAGAAAAAGCCGCTCACAGCCCCTGGCCATCACTCTCGCCTTTCTCCGTCTCAACAAAGCTGGCCTGGAGACGAGATTGTTCCTTTTTCTCCGATTTAGACAAAGTCCCACCCTCGGCTTTGCTTCGAAGTTCTGCAAGACGGGAAAATCTCCACTCAGCCCACTGCCTGTCCATAAAGCCGCCCACAACACTCAAAACCTGCTTGTCGAGATCGACGGTGTCCGAACTTCTGGGCTGCTCAACCCAACAGGGATCCTTCCATGCCCGTCCAGCGCATCTGTCGGCCACCGTGTGAAGGGTGATCTGGCCCCGCTTAATCCATCGCACCTCAACGAGGCAATCTCTTCCGTCCAGTATATCCGCGAACTTTATCATCGTGTCGAGAATCGGGCCAAGGTATGACATGCGGAAGCTCTCCGTCCGATCAAAATCAGACAAGCCGATGAGGTTTTGGATGATATCAACGCAGTTAATCGAATCCGAAAAGATGGCAACGGGTGCGCTGTGGAGGTTTCGTCCGACGACAACATCGACAGCGGTGGCCATCGACTCGGCGATTCCCATCAGCTCGGCTTGGACGACCTGGACAATTCTCGGGATCTTCTAGCCCCGACCAATTATCTCTTCGACCTCGCCTTCCTCCAGGTCCCCATTCCCCACGAAAGCTTTGTGAACCACGCCGTATCCGCCGCTTCGGGGCGTGCTCGGAGGGATTGCGCCCGAGTTGGAATCAGAGCCGTCCGAAAAAAACACAAGGTTCGGCTTTCCTCCGGTCATGGCCGGCTTGTTGGCCGCGGCTTGGGCCACGGCGGCAGCTTGCTTCGCGCGTTGCAAAATCTGATGAAAACGTTGGTTAGTTCTTCGGATTTCCAGGAAATCGTATTATTCCACAACATTGGCCTTTACTCGAAGACCGTGAACACTGCTAAACTACAGCAAGCCACCGCTCCAGCAGCTTAATTTGGGTCAGCAAGCCAGCCAAGACCGCCAGGTACCGTCTCAGCGCCTCGTTGTAGCCACTACACCGAACCTGGCGATCCCCAGAATCCGGTGGCGGCCTGCAGTGGTTCGGCAGGGCGCATGGTCGACTAAAGGCCAAATTTTGTGGAATAATACGGTATTGATTGAGTTAGAAAGAACGAACCGCTTTCACGTTTCGGAACAGAACCCGAGGCTTGGAGGACGCTCGGGGGGCGGCCCCAGAAACTGGGCGAGGGCTTGCCGTTGGCGACGGGACTGTTGTTACAGCGGGCCGGGTGTGCGGACCTGCGAAATCCCGCGAGAGCGCGGCAGCGGCAGACTCCTCGGCCACAGGACCACGGCCAACGCAGTTGATCTCGACAACGGCGCCAGCGGACACGCCGGCGGCGTTGTCCGAGGCGGCGTTGGCGGAATCAACCGCGTCCGCAACTGGAGCAGACGAAAAGTCTGCTCGCGCTCGCTTGGCGGGGCGCTGGCCCTCCTCGTCTCGTCTGTGCTTACGAGCCTCCGGCTCATCGAGGGACGCCGAGTCCATTTTGTTCAGCCTGGCTGTAATTGGACATTAGCTTGCTGTAAATCAGGTGTATCCTTGCGACTCACCGAGAAAAAAAGGCTTGCAGGTTCGTGGTGAAGGGCCGGGAGAAGTTGAGGCAAGTTGGGAAGAGTGAAGAATTGAAGGGAATTGCGGAGTGGTTGGAGGACGAGGATTGTGGGCGCTGATGGTGGGAGGAATTGGAGGAAAATCCGGGAGATGTCACGCTTGATGTAATTTTTTCATAACAAAAGGATTCCGCCCCGTTTCTTTTTCGACTTGATTGCAAAAATGAAATCGGAAGTTCAACGCACTGTGTTCAATGTCCGCAGCGGGACAACTTCCACTGTGACCACGATGATAATGTCGCACTACGAGGCTCTGATTTCCCAGAACCTACCTAGGAAATGAATGGTCGGAAGTCTGCTGGCATAGAACAATACATAGGCACGAGAGGGAGAATTTCAGAAAACAAAGTCATGGAAGTTTGCTAAAAAAACGGAAGGCAGAAAGGCAGAAAGACAGACGAAGGAGAAAAAAATAACAGCTCAGCCCAGATTCGAACTGCGCGCTTTCGCAGGTCGCTATGCCCCCCTCCGCACTTTCCAGAAACGGAATAAGAATAGATGGGAGAAGCGGGAGCGAGACATTCACGGGTCTCTGCGAACGTGTTACCGCTACACCACTGAGCTGTTGAAATTACACACCGTTGAACTTCACCATAGGGTGCCTGCCTCCTCGGTACGGCCGCCTCCAGCCCCGCGCCGAGTTCTCGCACCAAGTGGCAACCACCCACGACAGCCACCTACCTACGGCCTATTGCTCCCACCTGCATATCGATATGCTGCCGACATGCGGCTCAGCCGCTAGATGGCCCTTCATTTATGAACCGCAAGTCAAATGCCGTGACTCAGTCATTTCTGCTTTTCTGCTAAACACCATCCATTGTGGTCTCCATCGCGCGTGTCACAGCTTTCCGACAAGCAACAAAGACATTCATCGCTCCCGTCGCCTATCGCTTGACACAGCTCAACCCGGCATTAACATGCCTCAGCCCCACGAGCTCCACAACGTAAGGATTGATGCTCGTTCCAGCTTCTCTACGGCACGATATCCCGGGATTTATGTCTGATCTTCTGCGACGAGGTCATAACGTTTGATGTCAGACCAAATCACCCGAGAGTCAAGCCATGAGCAATACATTATCATTGTTATCATCCTTGGAAGTTGTTGAGGTCTGCAATGCCTGGATGAGCCAAAGCAGTTTGAGTACAGCCAAGGCTCGCAAACAACCGCAGCAATGTCATAAAGATGGTTATCTTGTGATTACAATATACGAGATTATTGTAGCGACGGACTGCGGCATCGAAAGACGGCATGCTGGGTCCCTTATTACCTATCTAACAAAACAAAACCGGCCCTGAGGCCAACCTCAACCCATATGTCCATCTAGCTAAGGAGCCTGATGATGCAATATCTACCAGTGAGGAGTGTTGACTGCCAACGCCATGATGCCACCACCAATGAGTCCAGCAATAGGGATGGTCATGACCCAAGAAAAGAACAGGAGGCCGACTCGCTTCCAGTTGACAGCCTTGAAGGTGCCGTTGCAAAGACCGACTCCGACAGTTGCGCCAGTGATGCACATAGAGGTCGAGACTGGGAGAGCATACTGCGAGAAGATAAGAATGGTGACGGCGGCGCCCATCTCCATGGACGAACCACGGCTGGGGGAGTGATAGGTGAGTTTGTTGCCCATGACTGATTACCAAGCAAAGGGTCAGCAGATGTCACAAAGTCTCGTGGGACGGGATGGAGAGAAGGTCTCAGGACTCACCCTTCATGATGTTGTACCCGTAGGTGATGAAACCCAGGCAGATGACAGCAGCAGTCACACCTAAGCGCGGTTGTTAGTCACTGAGAAACTGAGGCTAGATTATAAGCATACCGAGCTGCCAAAGAGGAACTTCGGCCTTGGCGGCGCTGGGGTTTCCGGTGGACCAAGCGGCATACATGCCTGCCCAGACACCAACAGCGTTACCAACATCATTGGCACCGTGGGCAAAAGAAGCAGTACAGGCGGTGATGACCTGTACGTAAGAGTAAAGATGTTCGACCTCGTTGGAGTACTTGGCAGCGTGACTGTAGACACGCTCCATGCGACGACCCTCGGGGGAGTTGT
>Ga0247758_1001744_pt1 | contig 14546 bp, 19 predicted proteins | sample UWRJL156409C4_FD_180950 | JGI IMG/M metagenome (GOLD analysis project Ga0247758, IMG submission 180950) | Plant litter microbial communities from Arlington Agricultural Research Station in Wisconsin, United States - UWRJ-L156-409C-4 | ecosystem: Environmental > Terrestrial > Plant litter >...
AGCCACACACCCTCCTGTGGCGGTCACCGTCATCGAATTCCCCGACATGGTAACCAGCCGCGACACGTCGATGGTGGCCCACTCGCCCGTGCTAAACTCGCCAAAGGTGTTGTCGACCTGCCCGTATTGAGTTAGCGTGGTGGTGTGGTTGTAAAGCGTCGACCACCCGCCCGGCACCGCGTTGGCCAGCGAGATGTTCACGGCACTGCCCCGAGTGGGGAGCGAGTAGCTGATGGTGGGCGCGCGCGCATTCACAAACGATGCCTGATCGTCTCCTAGTCCCCGATACCAGATGATGAGTGTCATTGGGACATCGGCAGCGTTGGCAAATGTAAAAGTATTTGGACCGTCTGAGCCGATCCAAATACCAGTCCCGTTCGAAGTTGCAACGGCGTTCTCGCCCTGCGCGCGTATGCCGATGGACGCCATGTAGTTGCAATCCTCGGCGGTGAGACCGTAGGCGAGGGAGCCGCAGTCGAACTGAGCAGTCGACTTGTATCTGGTTTTGTCGTGTCTTGTTGGTCTTGACACCACGTAGGCTTTCTTTGGGTCCCTGCCCTCGTTCCGCCATCCAAGCCCATCTCTCGGAGGGATGCTTTGGGCGGCGATCGCGGCTATCGACAGAGCTTGAAGGGCGAGAAGCAGACGAGACATTTCGTTCCAAGTTCGCATTGCCTGATTTCCATTTCAAATTCAAGTGTGCGGGATGGAAAAGTTTTTAATTCCTGTCTGATTGAAGCTTGAGATTTCCCCTCTCCTCTTTCCGGAGTTTCTGTCCGAGTCATATGCCATCTTCTCGCATTGTACAACCTCTGCGCTGTAATGTACCACTGCAACCTGTCAGGAACGAAAGGAGTGGCGAGTGTCAGTGGAGAAACGAAAACGAGTTCGGCGTACGTCGGACAACATTCGGGTCCTCACCTCGTGGTCAAATCACACAGAGACTTAATCGCGCAGAGAACTCGGCTGTTTGTTTCTAGAAGGATTATTGGAAGAGCCCTGGGCACACAGCTGTCTACCATGGCCCCGATCGCCCTGTTTGCACAGCATCGAAGGAGATAAACCGAAATGTTGGAAAATAGTGGGATAAGGTATCTCATGTAATCATCTCACGCCCGGAGGGCTGTGTACGCAACGGGGTGTTCCCGAGGGCTATTTTCGGGTAAAGGCATCTCGCCACGCTACCGTGGATTTTGTGGTCGAAGTTGGCCGGGGCAGTGAACCAGTAAGCCGGAATCGAGTACCACGACCTCAAAGACCACCATCCCTGATAATCACTCAAACTTTCAATAACAACATGAAACATGAAACAGCCACGGACCGGAAATTCCGCCCTGCAAATAAGGTAAATGCAAACCGTCGCGAGTTTTTATTAGCACTGCACATTGTTTCCTTTGTTGGAGAAGATGCGCATCGGAGATTACTGGGCTTCAGGTGCGGGTTGCCGCATGCACAGCTCAAAGGATGCCAGTGGATGTGGCTCAGCCATGTCAGACCTAACGCAGTTGCTCAGAGCGAGGCAGGGTAGAAGCAACAAGTACCAACAGCCCATATTGAAACTCATTTCACAAGGTCCATATCGCCCCAGACTTGTTCCGGCTTGGATTTCGTTTCCCTGAAACAAAAGGCCTGTCAAGCCCACAACGTATCTGGCCGCCCATTTGCACGATCGCCAATATTCGCATCAGATCGCCGGGCAAATCGCACCATGGTCGTGTCGTCCTTCGGGCTCAGCTGCCCAACGGGGGGCTCATTCTACATCTGCCAGAACAACGCAACCGAATTCGTTGGGTGCTGCACCACCAACCCGTGCGCCGATGGATCGGGCAACTGCCCCAAGAGCAACCTCCGATCGGCTTCGTTCTCAGGGGACAGTTACCACGAAATACCCGCACAACAATGCAGTGGGTCTAGCTCGTCAACGCTATGGTACACATGCCAGAAGAATGTCCCACCCTTCCTCGGCTGCTGCAACACCAACCCATGCGCGCAGGGGTCATGTCCATCATCCAGCCTTGCTCCCGCGGTCTTGAGCTCCAACACCACCTCTCGAACTACCTTCCTCGCCATGGGCGCCGATCCCATCGAGCCGGCGCCTCCATCCAACACCCCCTCGAACACACCAGCTGCGAGCAGCCACGCTTTACTGTCAACCGGGGCAATCGCCGGCATAGCTGTGGGCGGCGCCTTGCTTTTGATCGCAATCGCAGCGTTCGTCATCTACAAATGCGGGTGGCTTGCACGGAAGAAGAAGGATGAGAAGGGGTCGTTTACGTCTCCCTTCATCCCAGCCGGGTTGGTGTCCTACCCAGGAGGGGTCCAGCCCGCTGGCAGTCCGAGCATGCATCCCTACCCTTGTACGTTCCCATGCCAACTTAAATCCTTAGGATAGAAAGACATGAGACTAACAGCTCCCCTAGCACCCCAATCACCAGCATTCGGATACGTGAGCGGTCCCGGATCTCCACATTCTTCTCCACAGCCATATGCCGGGTACAAACACACCTCCCCCGTATACAGCAGCAGCGCAGGCAGTCCTCCGCCACGAGTCTCTCCGTTCTCGGCATATAACGGCAGCGATATCACATACCATCAGCCCGTGTCTGAACTAGATGCCTCGAGTGCAGCTGTAGCTACCCCTGAGTTGATGGGTAGTGAGGCTGGGAGGGATTGGTCGGCGCCCGGACCGATGGCTGTCGGTGGTCAGCGTCACGATAGGCATCCGACGTCGCCGAGGGGGTGGGCGGGAAGGAATAAAGGGGGGAGGAATGTGTGGGATGGGTCTGGTAGGCAGAGGGGCTATGGGTCTAGGTGATACTAATGAAATTGAGAAGAAAGGGAAAGCCTGGTTTCTCAATGTAATATCTGCCCGGGGGTGTTGAGGATCTAGAGGGCTGTGTCGAGGTAATAATAATGACTCATTATGGAATGACGGATAGGATGGTCGGGACTACAGCGGCGTTGTTTTTAGTTCTTGTTGATACGTTTTATATATATATTCATTATCTCCAATGCGAATGTCTCTTTGCACTAATAGTGTGGCCTCGCCTTAGCTCTGCTTGCAACGAAGTCGCAGATTGAGTTACCCCCCTGTCCACCGCCCTGCTGGGAGCTCTCTCCATCTATCCACCTCAACAACTCCGCAATCTCATCCCTGATAAACTTCTTCTACGCCTCAAAGCCAACACCGTCCTCTCTCTCAACCGCCAACTGTGCCAGGTTGAGCTTGTCCTTGTACAGACCAATATGCCCAACCGAAGACTCAAGCTGTTCGTACGCGTCTGGTAACGGCCCCGAGGGCTCGGAACTCTGCAAGTCCCGTGTGATTCTGTCGACGTATACACAGGAAACCCCCTCATGGTAAATTTCGACGTGTTTGACATTCCGCAAACGACCAAGCCATGTCATGAGCGCCCTCACCAAATCTCGTTCTTCTTCCTCCTTGCTAAAGAGCCTTCTGGTCCACGTCCAAGGTAATTGAATCGTCAGCCGCAAGGACTCGATGGTCCCAGTAAACTGCTGGATGTGCAGGAGAGCACGACCAACATCGCGTGCGCCGTCCGTGATCATGGGCATGTCGCAAGCGTTTGCACATCTGACGAAAATCTCAAAGCGCCGTATATAGGTCAGGGGTACGGGCAGGTCCTTCGGCCAATCTGGAGATGGGCCGGGCTTGATATCCTTCACAGGCCAGCGCCACAAAGGGCTGTACCTCTCGTCACACCCGCCGCCAAACTTGCAGTTCAGTATCATCATTTTCCATCTGTTTTCGCCGTACAGAATGGAGACTGCCTCGCGGTATACCTGCCGGCAGGTGCGTAGGATCTGGCCGCTTCGAAGTGTGGTTCGAACGGTCCTGCGCTGGAAGAAGTTGTGGATTTCGATGGCGTCGTCGTTGGGGTCGCACACTAGGCGAAGGCGGTAGATTATGTTGCGGACCTCGCCTGGGAGGTCAAGGAAATGGAATGGTTTGGAGGGAGCCTGAGACCTGGCTGCTCTCGCTGCAGGGCGACGTTGGGTTGTCACTGCGACATCGACGCGGCTGAAGATAGTCCTCATTGTTCCTGCGGGGTCCGATTTTTGTTTGGGATGAGAAGGGGAGTCTTCTGGGCGCACATATTTGTCCAGAAAGGTCTCTTATAAATAGGCCTGGGTTTCGGTTCAGAACTTTGATTTTGCCGAGGTTCGGGCTCTGGCCGGCTATGGTAAATGCAAACTCCCAAACCATCTGTCCTGATTTTTACAGCTTATTTCGACATAGTAGAGCTTTGCGATAGGGAAAACTTAAAACTGCCAGGGCTGGATGTACCTGCCGTCGAGCAACCCAAAGGTGGAGTAACCTGGTCTCGGTGGTTCGGCGTTACGCATGGTGGCCCGAATCTGGAAGTCGTGCTTTCTACACCGCATTGCCAGTTCCCCGCCATGGCCTCAATATTTGTACGCTTCTCCCCATAACACAAAGATCAAGACGCCATGGCATCGAGTTTCACGCGCCTCCGATCCTGGGGGTCGCGACTCGCAACGGAGAGCGGCGTCCGGACCATCACCCAATCATGCCGCGACACCAAGGTCCTGTGCGTGCAGCGCTTTGTGCGGCTTTTCGCTTACGGCACCTCGTTCCTCGTTCTTGTGCACTTCTTGTCGGGCCTGGGCTTCTCCGACGCCCGCATCGGATTGTTCATGACGCTGACGCTTCTCGGCGACGCCGTCATTAGCTCGCTGCTGACCGGGTGACGGACCAGGTTGGGAGACGGCGCGTACTGTGCATCGGCGCGCTTTCCATGACGGTGAGCGGGCTTGTCTTCGCCGTGGGCACAAATTACTGGCTTCTGCTGGTTGCAAGCGTGGTTGGGGTCATCAGCCCCAGCGGCAATGAGATTGGGCCCTTCCGCGCCGTCGAGGAGTCCATTCTTGCGCAGCTCACCGACAAGGGGGAGTGCAGCGGCGTGTTTGCCTGGTACACGCTCTTTGGCACCGCTGGCGCTGCCCTGGGGGCGTTGACCTCCGGCTGGATGGTTCAGGCGCTCCAGGAACTCGACTCTTGGAGCACAGAAGGCGCGTACAAAGCTGTCTTTCTCTTGTACGCGGCCTTGGGAATTGTCAAGCTCGTTCTCATCTTCTCCCTGGGCCCAGAGGTTGAGGTTGAGAGGGTCGGGGCACAGTGCCAACAGGTTTCGACCGAGCAGGACAGTTTAGTTGCGGCGTCAGATGAGGACGAAGGACAGGTTTGCTCCGTCAACGGCAGCAAAGAACCCCTTTTGGAACGCTTGCGTTCTCTGTTACCCCATATCACCCCCACGTCTCGGTCTATCCTCTATCGGCTGTTGGTGCTCTTCATTCTCGATTCCTTCGCTTCCGGAATAGCTTCGCCGTCCTGGCTCACCTACTTCTTCACCACCGTCCACTCGCTAAGCCCGTCAACTCTCGGTACACTGTTTTTTGTTACCAACATTTTGGCTACGCTTTCCAATCTTCTCGCTCTGCCTATCGCTCGCCGCATCGGCCCACTGAAGACGATGGTGTTCACTCATCTCCCCTCGGCGATCTTCCTTGGACTTATCGCCCTTCCTCCCGCAACACCTCTTGGAACATGGCTTGCCATGGCTCTTCTCGCCCTCCGCGCATGCACGCAGAGCATGGACCAAGCGCCGAGACAAGCCTTCCTTACTGCAGCGGTTCTCCCGGCAGAAAGAACAGCGGTGCTGGGCGTGGTGAATGTCACAAAGACTCTTGCTCAAGCCGGAGGAATTGGCTCCGCAGGCGTGCTGTCCAGCAAGGGCCTTTGGGTGGTAGCGCTTGGCGGGGCGGGGGCGATGAAGGCATCTTACGATCTGTTGATGCTTTGGATGTTCTTGGGTTTAGCCGATCGAGAGAATGTGGCAATTTGATACGTTCATTTACCTGGGCCAAATACCGGTGTCAGGGCAGAGAACATCGAGTTCAGGAGCATGCAGGCCAGAAAACAAGCTCAGGCCCCTTGCATCAGGGTCGCGGCACCACTTGACTGCCGGCATATCCTGATCTCGGTTCTGGAATTGAGTGGTCAGCGAGGGACAGTTGGGTCTCTTGCCGAGAAGCGGTGGCTTGTTTTGTGTGGTTGGCACCTGAGGGGGATTGCGGGTGATGCACCCAAGTGGCAAGGGGACTCGTTCCGTCGGCTGATGGTTGGCCAACGTGACCTCGCACCACACCCACCGAACGTCGTCTGCCAGTCCTTGCGGGGCTCTGTAGCATTTTGCAGCAGCTGGTTTCAGGAGACAGTAACACACGACACCCACGGCCTGGGATTTCGGTCAACCAAACCGACGGGGTGGTCTGCTGCGGTCAACCACGCCGTCCGGTTGTCTCGAATGACTCTACAAGCCACAATGAAAATGATATCGAGTCGAGGGTATATAATTCAATCTACAGACACTTTGCTCATTCGCTTCGTTTCCCTTTTCGCCATCCCACTCTGTCATTTACCACAACACTCGGAACTACAATCATTTGAACACAACCACAACAGCCACATTCCTTTCAGTGCACGCCAATATTCGCGACACCATTCACAGTCCTTTCTCGGAGTAACACAACACCAACACTGCCACGCAGTGGCACCACCCAACCAACACTCCCTATCATCGCAGCCGATCTCAGCATGTCGTACCAATATGGATACTGCTACACTTGCCACCGCTATGTCCCAGTCTACACGCGCAGACGACATCGAGATCGCGAAGACTGTTGCAACGTCTGCCGCCGGAGATACCACCACCGACGATACCGATATCACAGCTCTCACCACAGCTATCGTCGCTACCCCTTCGACTGGAGATACCCGCTCCGCGATCGTTTCAACATCTTGCCCGTTTATGATTGATGCCAGTGATGGACTCGCGCTTTCGTTTCGTCGAGCATATTGATTTCAACCCATTTCTCCCGCTTGAGTTGAGTCTATCCCCAGGTACTAACTACCTTTTCATATTCTGTTGTGTTTTTGTTCGTCCTAACTTTTACAATAGCCGATTACCATGCATCGAATATTTCAACTCCCACGATGTTGTAAATGCGCGCACTCTCCTAACGAACCACATTCGGCTGCAATTGACACCCCTAACGAACATTTGCACAGCAATTCGCGCGAACTAGCGTTGGCCTTGATCTTGCTTCGGGTTTAGCAATACCCCTTCAGGTGTAGACAGGGATATTAATTCGAGATTTTGCGGTGGAAGATACCCATTCATTGTATTTCAGCACCGGAAGGCCAGGGATCGCCTTCGGGGCCAGCCAGAACGCCCCTATGTATACTAGCATAGCCTTCACCGCCATGAGGGCATTGCCGCTCATTTGGAATCCAACTACCAATACATAGTAACAGCCAAATCGCCTTCTTGTTTCTTGCAGCAGTGGGACCGCTCCGTCGTTATGCTGCGCAGCTGGAAGATTGAGGCTGCCGCACATATTTTCATCTGAAAAGGCAGACCCATACAATGGAACTGTGCGACGGCCCAGAGCGACAGTTCAGCTCAAGGAAAAGAACAAAGACAACTTGGTGGTGCAGCAGCCAGCTCGCGTACAATATTGGTGAGCTTACCGCGCCGCACCGGCATTTCAGTGTGTATTTTCCCAGAATGGTCCGTGTGCTATGGCAGCTGTAACGGTCCCCACCCTGAGTGAGATGGCGCTGACAACTTGAACGGGGCCACTTGAAGTCAAAGTCCGTCGAAAACGACGAGAGCGAGATCAAGGTCGAGGTCTAACACACGATCACTGCTGCGTTGGTTTGAATTTAGTATCGGCTAGCTATTTTCTGCGGGCTAGCCGTTCTCTTCGCTAAGGGATGCCTATCGGTGGCTCATACTACGTAACACAGGACTCGTTCCGCGTGGACGTCGACGCCTTGACCAGGGTCACAAAGTGCAAACAAGCGGCCACTACGACGGCAATATGGAGGACCTGATGGCTGCAGCCCAAGAGATCGAACTTGTGCGGGAACCACCGCTCGGAAATCTGCAAGGAATTCAGCAAACTTTGTATTGGGGTACGATGGCCCGACTGGGATGGAACCTACCCTTGTCACAAAGATCAGCGCCCCGATGAGATTGGCAACCGCCATACCTGCCATCCACAAGAAAGGCATGCGTCGATTCTGCGTCTCCCATCCAAACACGACAAGCCCATGAATGATGAAAACGAGGCCGGTCAGTCCAAGGGATGTGTATATCGCGACCTTCCAGGAATGGTACTCGGGGGTTCGAAACTTGGGGAGAAGGGTCACGGCGGCACAGAACATCAGCGTCCAATAGGTGGTGCGAAGACGGGCGTCGCAGAGGAAGCCATAGTGGATCATGGAGATGCCGGCCCCCCACATCAAAATGACAATTCCAAGGTGGTCGAGGTGGTGGAAGAAGCTAGAAACGCTCGGGCTGTGGTTTTCGAAGGTGTGGAACCTGTCGGTTCGACCAGTCAGTGTCAGACAACAAACAAACTCGGTTGCCGGGGAGGAGGGGACCTGCAGTGCGGAAAGAAGAAAACATATCGCCACCCCCTCTACAAATATTGTCACGACGATAGCGTCGGCAAGGGGGGGATCAAAAGCCAGGTGGAAGTAGATGGGGAGCAAGGCAAACACAAAGCCGCCGGCAAGGTGCGAATGGATGTTGATCGTCTCGTTGTTGAGGTACAAGGCGCTGGCAAGGGAAGCCAGAGCCGAGCCGGACGGTGCACTAATAAAAGCGATCAATGGTTAGGACAGGAGTGTTTGCATGTGCCAAATTGGATGCTGCGGGCGGGCCGGTGACATCTCAACCGCGACGCGACACGACATACCGATATCCGGACAAAAGGTAGCAGTTCGACTGCTGCCACTTTGGGATTTCCTGATACGACAGCAAGCCTTTTAGATCCGGCGCCATGAGGGGCGAGTTGGGGCGATGCGGATGGAAGGTAAAAGCAAATATGGGTTGAGAAAAGCGAAACGGGAGGAGCAACGGAACGCCTGCGTGGGTGCGGGAAGCGGCAACACCACGATTTATAGGCGGGAAGTTCCTCTCTTTGCAAAGCACAAAAACCAGCCGATCGTCACTGAAGGTTCAGGTTCTTTCTTCCGCAAATGCGTCAAGCTTTCGCGTTGTCTTTGTTCTCAAGCGGGACCTGTCCAAGCTCCCCACCAGCTCGGAATTAAATCCAGGGATGAATGGATTGGCTGGGCTATATGCGTCACTGGGACAAAGATCTGTGAGACTTCTTGTTTCTGTTTCCTGCTCAAAATGAAAATTCCGCTGGCGCGGCTTGGGTGGAGATTGCCATTGCTAGTTCGCGGTGTTGCCGGGGCCCTATCTTCCCTTTGTTCCTTGGTCAGGCAGCGGTTTGATTTGATGCCCAAGACTCGAGCGATCTCTCGCCTGGCTGTAAGTATGTTCCAACCATATTATTCAATCTTGTGTCTCCCCCCTAGCCAAGCAAGACTTGAAATCTGACTTCACCCTCCGTTCCTGGATTAGTTTGGCCGCTTACTTCTTGCCCGTCAGCACGAATGGACCGATGTTCACAGCTTCTATGCCGGCATGGGAGGCTTTGTCATCGATCTGAAGGCACTCGACGTCGGTATTCTGGAGACAAGATGCCTGGGTGATTCGTCACAGCTCGTCTTCATGCCGTACAGTGTTGAGCTCCTCATGCGGTGCGGATATTTGCCTGACATAGGCAAGAAGGAGATTGAGGATAAGAACAAATTCGACATCTTCTCCAAGGCAATTTGCTGCATTTAAGTCGGCTGGTTCATATTCTAGAGTCTCGAGTGGTTCCGTTTCCAACTGGTGGCATTCATGTTCATGACCAGCCAGCTCAGCGCGCCGGACCGGCCCGCCAACATAGTCTTGAAGAAGTCCGCCAAGCCGGAGCTGGCTTTCATGGACCCCTTTGTTTCCCCTCACCAAGCCGCCCTTGCCCCAGCGAGTGGAGAAGCCAGAGGACACCATGGTGTTAATATTCGCGACGATTGGGCGCGACGATTGCGCGAAAACCTCGCGCGCAAGGCCCTCCACCGCTTCTCCTCCCTCTTGAGCTACATCGAAGGTCTCACCCAGGTACTCAACGAGACCGACATGCCCAGTGAGCGGCTGAAGATGCAAACGGATCTTGTGACCGATCATGCTAGCAACTGGCCCGATCACGGGCTGCTGCGCGCGTCGGGCGATGGCGTCATGGGCACCTGCGTTTGGCTGGCGAGCGTTGCTGGATCAATAACTTCGTCTTCCCCTCCGACGGGGAGAAGTGGGCTTGGATGGCTTCGGCGAGCTATCTCGTTTTCAGCGGCGTTCTTTGGGCCATTCTTGTTGGCCTGGAATGGCAATTCGCGGGGTGCCTGTGGTTCTGGGATGAGCTCTTACAGGGAACTTCAGGGAATGCCACGAGGTACTCGCTGATACCGCTCATGGTCCTGGGCGGCACTCTCAACGGGGCCGCGCGCCTTTTTCTCTTTTCAGAATCGTTTGCGTCCTTGCGGGCGACATTGGCCCAGGTTTACACGTCTCCGCAGTAGTCGGCGTCCACTCCCCATTTGTAGGTAATTGCCGGTTCTGCTCACTCCTTGCTGTACTATCTCTCAACGGAGGTTGCGCCATCTCAGACGTTCAAGTTTTGGCGATGCGATGACTGGATTGGCAGAGGGGAGGGGAGGGGAGGATTTCTATGTTCGCAGGGTTGTTGCATGTGGCGAAGGAAGCAGGAACGAGGGGGAAGGGCATCGGCCACAAATTGTCCTGGTTACCTGACGCTGAATAGCTCCACCGTACATTGATACCTTCCTACACTGGTGTTCATGAGATGAAAGGCGGGTGAATATCGGAGCGGCACTGGTGTTGATTAAACCACCGAAGCTGGGAAACAGCATCCGGTGAAGTCCAGAATCGGGGCAACGAGACTGAAAGAATACCCCAAGGCATTAGCTTGGGCGGGAGATCTCTTCTTACCGATCCATCTCCTATTCTGAAAAGGACTTGATTCCCTAGGAACGGGCTGTTGAAACATCTCAGAGGGCCTTTTGGAATGCAAGGAGGTCTTAGGGAATGGATGATAGCTTGGCTGTTATTTGGATAGGTCGCTGGAGAATCCAGGAAGGACTTTTCAAATTACTGCCCCAGTATGATTTTTTTAAAGATGTATCATGACTTTTCAGATCCCGGCAGGGTGCTTTCAAAATGCAACAAGGTGTTTTCAGAACGCAGCAGGGTGTTTTCAAAACCCAGCAGCACTTTCCAGAGTCCACAGCCCCTGGCAAAGTCTAGTAACGCCTTATAGAATCAAGCCGCGCTTTTCAGAATCAGTCATCATTACAACTGATGGTTGTCCAAGAAAGGCGAGAAGGCTTAAGTCGACAGTGAGCAAGCAGCTTGAGAACATCAAGGCGGGCAGGTGGGTCTATCCCACCACTGCAAGACATTCCAGGTAACGCACTTGATGAGTACAGGCTGGTGCGACACAGCGAATAAATTAGGAGATATTATTAGAACGTCAGGCAAACTGGCCGAGCTTAACTGACAGCTAGAGATACAGAGAAATGTGAAGTATCTCGTCATATTCCCAAGGCCTGACAACATCAAGTGCACTGCAGCACAACGACAGAAGAGCAATCTACCGACCTAGGTAATGAATGCAACCTCGAATCCGTCCCCAAGGCTCACAAATCTGCTTCCTGGGAGGATGCACAGAATATCGGAGATCACGTTTGCTGTTAAAATTGCATGCATCTTTTCCTGGGCAACGGCTGGAAAATACGCGAGGTATGATATCGAAATTTAAGAGACAAGTGTGAAAAAATGCTGTTGCTTGACAAGTTAATTACAAACGGCGAAACCCTGGAAAGTTCTAAATTCAGGGTGAGCATCGGAGAAGTGCACGCCACTCAACGGCAGCCAAGGCACAGCCGATTTATCGCGGCGGGGTCGATCGAATCGCGATTGCCAATCAACCACATTTTCCTCCGCGCAACTCCCGAAGGCTGAGGACCACTCACAGCCGCGCAAGGCATTTTCTGCCCACCGTTTCCTCGTGGCCGGGGAAACTTCGCACCTCATTTCACTTGGCGCTTCAGCAGTGCTCACCTGGCCCCCCGAATCGGGATGTCATTCGGTGTCAAGATCCCACCGGCCGTCGCCATGTGGTTGCACGATGACCTCACGATGGAGGGGCGCGCTGCACTGTGGATGGCCCGATTGAGACGCCCCACAGCACCGTCTCAGGGGCAGCCAGGCACTCGCGGCACTCTGTCAACTTCTCGTCCCGACCGTCCCACCGGAGTGGCTCCTCCATCCTCAGGGCGGTGGCTCTGTCGACAGAAAATCGATGCGGGGATGCGTCTGATTGGCCGCCGGGCGCATCGTGCAGCTAGCGACACGCAACAAGCAGCTCGGGTCGACCACTGAGGGGTAACACCGCAGCTAATAAGTCGATTTTGGCCCCTGCTTCCCGCGTCTCAGCCGCAAGGGCAGGTCTTCCCGACCATATTGGCCGAACGAGACACTGGGCAGAAATTGAAACTGGCCAGTCGCTGTGATGACTCAGGTACTACGGGAGTGTATTGGGGCGGTGGTATAAGTGAAGCAACGGGACGAGTCTCTCCTCACCTTGGTTCTTCCCTCGAAGTGTGCCAAGGCGTAGCAACATTCTCGAAGTTCTGTTTCTTTTCGCTTCTTGTTCCTGATCGCTCGTTTCAAGAGACTCACACTCGCTCAACACCTCCCCTCTTTCAGACTAAACCCCACTCGGGAACAACCACCAAAATGCGCACCACCTTCTTCCTCGCTGCCGCGACGGCCCTCACGCTCGCCGAGGCCGCCAACAACATGTTGACTCCCTACGGTGGCATCTACAAGCGTCAAGCCTTCGATCCAGACGAGACAACCGGATCCGGTGCCAACTGTATCGAGGCTTTCGGCGAGGGCTACATCGAGTGTGTCCCCAAGACTGACACCACGCCCCGTCTGTGCATCAACCCGGCTCTCGGCGAGACTTGCTGCAACAACCTCTGTATGTCCTCCCGCAAACACCACATTCAATCAACACCGAACTTGACTAACACACTTTCGTAATAGGGGGCTGCCCCGGCGGATCCTTCTGCCTCGTCCAAGACCTCTGCTGCCCCGATGTAAGCCCCCCCCCCATCCCAATCCACATTTCCCCAACCCACAAAAAACATCACTAACACCACCCAGGGCCTCGACGCCAAAACCTGCGCCGCCCAAAACGACGTAACTCTCCCCCCTGACTTCGCCGTCCCCTCCGCTACGGCCACCAAGCCTTCCACGTCTACGCCGTCAGTCGGTCCCAGCAGCATCGTGGGTGGTCCCAGGCCCTCGGTGACGTACGGATGGGGATCGGGGAATGTCACGGGGGGGAAGCCGCCTGTTGTTACGGCTGGGGCGAGTCATGAGCGGGCAGGGGCTGTGATGGCGGTGGTGGGGTTGGTGGCTGGGTTCGTTTTGTAGATGGGGAGGACTTAGGAGAAAAGGGGCATACATAGGGCATGTAACAAATGGTAGTTACCTTAGGGATGAATTGGGTATTATGGCGTCAAGTGTTGAAGGTCTTGGGCAGTTTGCGCTGTTTGGATGTACTTTAGGGAACTTGAGGATTTAGGGAGTGAATTTATACCATAGCTTCAACTTGGTCGCAGACTTGACTGACAACACGGGAGGTATTGTGCTTGGTCTGGTGTGGCGGCCTTGGTGTCGTGATAAAGAAATGGAACCCGATTTTTCTTAGACTTAGCGCCGGTTATACGGCAAATTTCATTGATCTTGAATAGCGGGTGCCCATCTGTATTTGCTAGTGTGGGTTGTGCTCAGCTGTTGTTGGTGTCGGGCTCTTGCAGGAGTTGTATGAAGAGGTCTAATATCGGGTTATGTCACCCAGTTGGGCCTAGAGAATCAAGTGCATGTCAATAGTGCTATCACTTTTTTGGATCATACCTACAATGCACTCGTTCACCCAACCAAGTCCCGATCGCCAGAATATCTCATAATTGCCGATTTGTTTTTAAAATGTTGCCGAAATTCGTCACATTTCAAGTTCGCATGCGACGGCCTAAAGTTGAACCGTAGGATTTCAATCTAGCCGGGAGTCCACGCGGCCGGGTCACAGTTGCCCCTCTTATTGTTCCCCAACCCAGGAACCAAAACCAACCTCATCCGGTGGAAATCCCCACATCTCAATCTCAACATCACCTCACCCCACCTTTACCAGAATTGAACCCACGATGGCCTCCCCCTCGCTTTCCCCGGAAGAAACCTTTCTCTCCGACCCCCGCTTCAGCCAAACATTCACCCTCCAACCCTCCCCTGCAAACGGCCTCACCGAGCCCTTCACCCTCAAATACGCTGACTACGGCGACCCCACTTGTGAGTATCCCCCCCTCAAACCAAACAAAACAATTAATTTCCTTCCATTTTCTTCCATTTCACTCCAGATTCTAACATATCCCAGCCCCCAAAACCCTCCTTCTCTCCGGCCCCCTCCTCTCCTCCCGCTACCACCACACCCCCAAACACCGCCTCGCTCCCCCC
>Ga0247758_1001745_pt1 | contig 14526 bp, 9 predicted proteins | sample UWRJL156409C4_FD_180950 | JGI IMG/M metagenome (GOLD analysis project Ga0247758, IMG submission 180950) | Plant litter microbial communities from Arlington Agricultural Research Station in Wisconsin, United States - UWRJ-L156-409C-4 | ecosystem: Environmental > Terrestrial > Plant litter >...
ACATCTGCATCAACCAGGCGGACAAAGACGAAAAGACACACTAGATCCAGATGATGCGCCACATTCACCAACACCCCTCGAGCGTCATAGTCTGGTTGGGTGACTCCCCCGACGCGAAGCAGGCCACCCATGTGCTGACTGAGATTGCCCGCTTCGTCCGTTTTCAGAACCTCTGGTCCGGAAGGCCTCTCTATTTACGGCAAACCGAACCAACAGCGGCGTTTGGCGACGCTGGGCCGTCTGCTGCGCCATGACTGGTTCAGCCGAATCTGGGTGATCTAAGAGGCGGCGGCAGCGCGCATTCTTCAGATTCTGTACGGGGATCAGTAAATCGACTGGGTGGACCTGGCGGCAGTTATATTGTTCTTCAAGCGTCCTGAGACGTTGGGGCTGATTCGCCGGCGGGAAAATGGGGATGTTGGCATCGACGATTTTATTCGGCTCAATAATGCCCACAACCTCTTTGAATTGAGGATGCAGATCTCAGCCGGTATCTTGCGACCACTCGCATCTTACTTGTATGTGCTCAGAGCGTTCGGTGCCACCGATGGCAGGGATAGAGTATATGCCCTTTTAAGTCTGATCAAGAACCCACAGCATCCATTAATCCTTCCCAACTATACTAAGACGGAGGATGAGGTTTCCGCCGACGCTGCTCGGTATATTCTCACCGTGGAAGACTCGGAGCATCGGATGACTCTCCTCGCACTCTCCGGGATCGGACAATATTACAGCCTGCAGAAAGCTCCATTGTGGGTTCCTAACTGGTCGTCGACTGCTAGGAAGTGGACCAGCGATGCAATCATGACGTCGAGGGCTGCCGCTGACAGAGTGGTCGACACGGATGATTCCGTGGAGAATCCAACCCTCTGTCAATTAACACCGACATTTGGAGGCTGGAGGTACACCAAATTCCTGCGAACCGCTCCGTCACAAGGACCTCCGGGGCCGGAGACCATATATCCCCACTACAGCGCATCCATGGACACGCATCCTCAGTTCTCCCTCAGCCCCAACTCTAATGTCTTACACCCCATTCAATCCCTGGTCTTGGGCTCGCAGTAACTGCCGTTCCACTATTTGTGTCCAGTCCTCAGAGTTCAGCTTGGTCGGCGCAACTGATGAAGCATGCGGTTTAAACACGGTCAGATATATGGAAGCAACTAAGAAGTAGCGCTGGGCGGAACATGAGCGCCGTATCAAGTCCCGAACGGGGCTAGTAAATGGAGAACTGCTTGACCTTACAAGTATCCCAGCACTGCTCCCAGTACTTGGAGCCATCCCCGCACGAGCCAGCCCGATCAGTCCTACCCGAGTGTATTTTCCTTGACTGCATGGGGCCAGCGCCAATCCCAAACCCCAATACAAGTTGCTTCCTCCCAAGCGCACAAAGGGCATACAGAAACAATGCCCCTTGCTTGCTTCGTCGTAGCTAGCAGGCGAGTCGAGGAATAGCTGTCTTTGATACTCGTTGGACGAGTTGAAAGCAGCAGCAGGCCAGGCGCCATCAATTCATTTGCTCGAAGAAGATCCTTTGTTTGCTGTAGATTGCCGAATCAGGATTCGGAGCATTTTCCCCTCCACATTCACCGAGGTGAACCGCCTTTCGACCTTGGACTCGGTCATCACCGCTTGCTCCCACTCAAAGGTCGTGGTTACAAACTTGGCCAGAGGTTCTCCTTGGTCCTTCGAAAAATATGAGGACGGATCCCCGTACTATGGCTCTTGTCTCACTTGTACTATGACCCCACCAAACGCCCATATATAACCCTAACCCTGCGACTACACCCACCCCCCTCCAATGCGTGCCAGCTGCCAGAATGCGACCGCGTTCAACCCCATCAATTACAACACACGCAAACAACGCTCACACAGCAAAACAGGGCCAATTCTTCCATTTCTGTAATAAAATTACAATTAACTACTATCACCACTATCTACAGTGCTAACTAAACGCCTTCCTCGGCCTCTAATTGGCCCACAATTACCTCCGTTACTTACGATTATGTAGCTTATAACTATATGGCTTACGTGGAGGCTCACGTAGAGGCTCGCGTAGCTTATATCTTCTTCATTATTCCTAATATTATTAATACCGTACAGCTTCTAGATACCGTTATAAAACTGCCCCTACCCCTACAGACACTTTTACTACCTCTATTAAGGTTACTTAACGTTAAAGTACTACTTATACCGCCTAAAACTGTCTCCAGAGCTCTATTAAGCTGTATACCTTCCCACTGTAAAGGCTTACATTAAATACTTAAGTTTAGGTTAGACTAACAGCCTGTAATCCTTACACTGCCCTTAACTCTTATATTACCTTTATTCCTACCTTTTAACATCCTTAAGCTTTACCTAGAGCCTTAAGCACTCTGGTTAGCAATAATAATAGTGTTACCAGTTTAGCTAAGCAGTGTAGGGAGTTAAGTGGCTAGTATAACCTTCTGGCTGCCTTATAGGAGCGGTTCTGTAAGCTTTAGGGTGTTAGGGTTACTAGTGAAGGCGTTAAAGCCTTATAGTCTACCTTTAAGGTTTATAACTTAGTTAAACTCTTAATACTGTAAGTAGTGATCCTCGTTAAGAAGACTTCTAATTAACTATTAGAAAGGATAAAAGTCTTCCTTAATTAGGGATAACTTCTTATCCTTATAACGAAGGTAGAGGTTGTGGTTATAAAGGATACTATACTACTTTATAAAGCTTCTAATACAGTCTTTAAAAGGCGTAGGGTTTAAATTAGTTTAAGTTAGTAAAGCGTTAAGCATAATTTTATACTAATTCTGAATAAGACTTAATACTTTTAAGGAGACATTATAAGGTGCTTTTTTAAACTAATCTTTACTTAGAAAGTTGAACTATAAGTGCCTTTTTTCTACTTTTATTACCTTCTTAATATTCTCCTTTATAATGTTAACTATTATTATTAATTAGAGTATATACTTTTAAATAAAGTTACTTTTAATAATAATAAAAGACTTAAAGTATCGATTAATAGACTTTACTAGTAACGTAATCCTTTAGCTGAAGTTAAGGCGTTTATTATAGTAATAGGTAACTTACTCCTTAATTAAAAGCATTTAATTATCTTTAAAATATAATATAATTACTGTCTATTAATAAAAGTAAACCTTAAGCTTCTCTTATACGATATTAAAGTCCTTAAAAGTAAAAGTATAAATAATAGTCTTTTAAAGCTTATAAAAGCTAACTATTAAGTATTTAACGGCCTTTAACGCTAAGGTAAGGCGATTATTAGCCTGTATATTAGTATAATCTTTAACACTCTCTATATAAGCTTAATTTAAATTACTCTCCTCCTCGGCTTAACTTAAAGGCTAATTAATATTAAGTAAGGTAGTAATATAAGTTACAGCTTCCTTATTCTATTTTAATTTAATGTTCTTTATAACGTTTATATTAAAGTAAAATATACAGACTTAAGGCTTAATAAAAGGATAAACATTAGTAACAGTACCTTTTATTACAGTATTGTAATTGGTAATAGTAATAAGTAATAATAACGCCTTAATCTCTTCCCTTACAGCGTTAACTTACTTTATTAACTAATTAAATCCCTCTTATTACTTATTATTTATAAGGTTAAAAGCGTAAGAGAACGTTATTTTAAAATAATTAAAGGTAACGATTTAAAAGAACGTTAGGTTCTTATTATTCGTTTTATAAATGTTATTATATAATTAAATTTAATAATATTATTATTATTACTTTTTATATTAATCTGTAATCTAAAATAAACCTTTTAATTTCCTTAACTTATCGTTATTATTTAAAGTTACCGCTTACTTAACTTTATAAGGAATATTCTTCTTATTAAGTAACTTTATAATTACAGGAAATAGATTATACTTAACCATCTCCTTCTTTCGTAATTAGTAACGGCAGTTCCGTAATTAATGTTAAGTAAAGATAATACCTAATTATAATAAGAAGGTTAATAACAGGTCTGTAATTTACGTTAAGAAAGAATAATATCTAAAAACACTTTCTAAAACTCTATAGCTAATTCTTAAGTCCTTACAGCAGGGTAATCGATATACTCTTTAATTAAGGTAACGTAAACGTCTGTAAACTTATTACTTACTTATTAATCTTTATAATCGTAATTCTAATAGTTCTTACAGCTTACCTTAATTAAAAAACATTAAGGCCGTTAACTATTAATAAGAAGGATTTTAATTAAGCCCTTTTACGTATAATTAACCTTTACTGTACTTATATAGTAAGAATAGGCTTTAAAGCGATGTATCTTACCTCTAACACAGCTAAAATCTACCTTGGAATAGTTAAAACCTTTAATTAGGTTAATGCTCCGTAACTTTATAACCGAAAAACGCACCTAGGCGTAGTAATCGTTTAATTTAACAATTAGGTCTTTAAGGGAGTTATAGCCGTGTGTAAGGAGCCTGTGGCCTAGGGGAGGGTTTAAGAATAGAAGAATATTGCTGTGATCGCTGTGATTGTTATTATAATCGCTATCGCCGTTAGAGCAATCGTTCCACTCGTTGCCGTCGTTGTCAAGAGGGGCTATTTCGTATCAGAATCGACGGGGTAATTAATTGGAGGTGTTTACGGCTTAATTCAACGATTTGCACAGTGTTTACGCGTTATGGAAGTTATTCGCGATTGTGGGTGGTGATCTTGGTGATGGTGGCAAATGGTGGGGTTAGAATTCGGGGTGTGTGGCTGACAGCTGTCACAGATGCGCGGCATTGGAGGGGGGTGGGTATTATCACAGGGTTAGGGTTATGTATGAGGATTAAGTGGGGTCATAGTACAAGTGAGACAAGAGCCATAGTACGGGGATGCGTCCTCAAAAATATACTCTCGGCAGGTATCTAATGGGGCCATTAGGTCTGCTAGCCCACGACCAGGATGGCACACCTCGAAGTCGTTGATTATTTGCTTTTCCTGGGTGTTCCGCATTCAGCTTGTACCAGGCTAGACCGTACACAAAGTCGTCGGCCCAGAGACCAGCGTGGTTGCGCCCGCCAGAAAGATTCGACACCGCTGTGGCTACACTGCAGAAAGCTTGGAACTGTTCTTCGGGAACAGAAAAGTTGCGGTGCGTATACCGGGCTACAGCGGCATACCATATATCCAGATCGATGCGAAGCAGGGTTTCGTGTGTTGCATTGTGTATTATTGCTTTTTGTATCCACTAACGCAGATTTCTGGATGACTCGACGGGACACGGCGGTACTTCCTGACCGGCATCGCGAATGTTGAAGGGAATGGACTCGGCCATGTCCATAGCATTACAGCACCAGACGGCATAGTTTGGCCCAAATTCGAGTGTGCGGCGGGAGAGAACCTGTTCCTGAAAAATCCAAAGACGTTTATCGATTATCGATGGCACGCTTGCGACGTGTTGGCAAAAGACGGCCTCGCGTGATTGCTGGCCGATCTGGAATCGAACAAGGCAGGGGCGGGCCATCAGTGGATGTCTTCCCCTAAACAGCCCCCGCCCCCAGCTGCCCGGCTCATTGGCTGTGGCGATAGTCAGGGCAGCGTTTTGGTAGATGTAGCCCATGTTGAGCATCTGCTTCGTTCTGTCGTCGTCGCTCGGCTTGTGCTGTCTTCGGCAAGTCGCGCCTGATGGTCCGCTGGCCGTCGTGAGTCCAACCCTAGACAAAGGCGACGACAACAGAACAAGTAGCAGCCGTTCGGTAAGCTAGTTTTGCAGCTGCTATACAGGGTCGCGGAGGCTAACTTGGATAGATTAAATATTATTATCCGGGTGCTTATCCTGAGTTCGCCAACATTATTTCGCATCTGCCCTTCCCGGGCAGTGAGGACAAGCCAACAGGTAGTGTTTTTGATTTGGGGTGTCATCTCGGCGCAACCAAAATGCCGATTGGGGCCGGCCCGAGTGGACGTATATCGGTGTGGGCGATGTCCAAAGATCGGTTCCCGCAGGCGGATGCAAAATGTCATGTTATCCCCACTGTCAACAACGAGCCCCGGATCTGCCACCATGGTTGCCATCAAAAATGCCACGCGGGCGCTCTGCACGACGCCCATGTGTCTACAGCTCGCCGGCGACTTTGTGAAGAACCTGTCGCCAAACTACAAGAAGATCGATCCATGCGCCAACTTTGAGGAAATGGTGTGCGGGGGGTGGCGGCTGCGTCATGAGATCCCAGCGACGCAGACAGCGATTGAGACCATAAGGGTGATGGAAGAGGAGAGCGCTGGGGTGCTTCGGGCCATTGTCGAGGGGCCGTATCCCGGAGACTCGGTCCACTCACTGGTCGACCAAGACAACTTTGAGACCATGCAGCTCGCGTACAACACTTGCATGGACGAGAACGAACTCAAGAAGTTGGGGGTAGCCCCTATTACCAACCTACTTGACGAACTCAGGGGGGCATTTGGCGGTGATGACTGGTCGCAGCCTCTGCTGTTTACCAGTCGTATTGGCACCAATTCACTAGTCTTGATGTACGTCGCCTCAGATTTGGACAGCCCAGACGTGCAGCTTGTCCACCTGAACCCCGGAGCGGGATTTTCACTGCCGAATCAGGATCTTTACACCAACACGTCTATGCTGATGGACGAGTATGCTCCTATTGTCGCCAGTATCTTACAGGCGGTACACGGCAACGGCTCTGCGACAGCCGACTTTACCGAACAAGCCAGGCAGTTGGTCAAGTTTGAGGCTGACCTCGCGGCCATCAACCCGCCGAGATCGACCAGCTTTTATGAACTCGCCACCAAAGCCTCCTTTCCGGAAGCTGACACTCTTGCACCCCGGCTCGGACTCACCAAGGTCTACGCGGCCCTCGCACCCCCTAGCATCCCCCCCGGGCCAGGCAACCTCCTCTGGGACAAAGCGTACACCGGCAACCTCAACCAGCTCCTCGAGACCACGCCCCGCTCAGCTATTGAAGGCTACTTCACCTGGCGCGTCATCCTCGCCACGCAAAGCCTCGTGCTCGCCGACGAGATCTTCCAACCCTTCACCACTCTCCGCAACCGTCTCCAGGGCGTCACCACCGCCGACCCAGAGCCCAGCCCTCGCTGGCGCACCTGTCTCGCCTCTATACGCAGCAACCTTGGCTGGGTCCTCTCGCGTTTCTTCACCGAGCGCTCCTTTACCCAGCGCGACTTAGATCTCTCCAACCAAATCATCTCCGACGTGCGCGCCGCCTACGTCCAAAAGTTCCACACCCTCCCTTGGCTGGACGATCCCACGCGCGCCAAGGCCATGGAGAAAATCAACCTCCTGATCCAAAAGATTGGTTACCCGACCTCCAACCCTAACCTGACCGACCCAGAATCGCTGCGGGCTTACTACTCAGGCCAAAGCACAACGGCCAGCCACTTCAGCAACGGCCGCAGCGCGCAGGCCCAGGCACTGCGGCGGAACTTCCAGCTGCTCGAGAAGCCCACTGATAGGACGAACTGGGGGGACTTTTATTCTGTGACGGTTAATGCGTACTATGCGCCGGACACGAATGAAATTGCTTTCCCTGCTGGTATCTTGCAGTTGCCGGTCTTTGGCGGGGATCTCCCGAGCGCGGTCAACTACGGGGCTTTTGGGGCGGTGGCGGGGCATGAGGTTAGCCACGGGTTTGATAGAACCGGGCGGAACTTTGATGGGACAGGGCGGTTGGTTGACTGGTGGAGCGAGGAGGTGTTGGTGGAGTATAAGAAGAGGGAGCAGTGCTTTGTCGAGCAGTTTGGGAATATGACGGTGTATGCGAACGATAGGAATGCTAGCGGGAAGGGGTACAAGGTGGATGGGCTGCGAACTCTGGGGGAGAACGAGGCGGATTCGGCGGGGATTGTTGCTGCGTATGATGCGTGGTTGCTGAGGCGGGAGTTGGATGGGGATAAGGAGGGCGGTTTGGCACTGCCGGGGCTGGAGGAGTGGACGGATGAGCAGCTGTTTTTCTTGGCGTTTGGCAATGTTTGGTGTGGCTTGATCAGTGATGATGGGCTGAAGCTGCATTTGCAACAGGCAGGGCGGGCGCCGAATTGGGGGAGGATTATGGGGAGTACAGCAAACTCGAAGGCATTCAAGGAGGCGTTTGCGTGTGGTGCGAAGGAACCGACTTGTGAGCTGTGGTGATTGTCATCTCAGTTAGGGTGTTTACGGCTGCAGCCTGTCAGCTAAGTAGGAGACCGGCAATTTCCCATGAGCTACTGTAGAGCTGTCAGATGGGGGTGGTCAGTGACGGGTCAACTTGGAAACCCCAACAACTCATGCCCCCTCTTGCCCGCTTGGCCCTCGAGGCGTGAGCTCACTGTGGGTGTGTGCAGTGCAAATCTCTATTGAGAATGCAGTCATGTGGCAGATCTCTCGCCCCTTCCTCTACATCTGCCAGGCACATCTCTTTCCAAGCCCGAAATTCTTCCTTTTTTCAGCCCCTCCAAGCCTCTCCGCATTGACATTTCTCAACGGTTGACACGAACCACAAGCCAAAATTGGTCAATTGAGAAAGAAACCGTGAGTATCGCCGCATTCGCTTTGTTTCGCCCGCAATCTACAGATGTTATAGAATATGCCAGGCGACGACGCACCTGCCAAGTTTTGAGAGGGCCCGCCAGGAGCCAAGATCTGTAGCGTAACATGTGTCGCCTAATACCGCCACAAGACACAGCTCATACATCTGGTCTTACGCTGTGGCTTCTTTAAGCAGCCCCCTTGTACGTAAATTAGCACTCCACTGAGTGGAATTGTCACTCTACTGAGTGGAGTGAGCTATTCTACTAGATATAAGCTGTGAGACTAGAAGCGGGTCCACCTTGTGAGTGTGAGTTGGGACGCTCCTGCCTCTAAGTTTTTAAGCTGATTGCAAAATTCGCCTTGGTTTTGGTGGGCACTTTCTGCCCCTCTGACAAAATCTCCCTTCCTATATCACCGATATCTTCCAGGTTCTTCATTGCATGCAACACATGCAACGATTGCAACCTTCTTGACGACGTAACAGTGGAAATGCATCCTCTGTATTGAAGATACGGCATGCTAGACATTCTCGGAATAGGGCCATAGGTCTCGTTGGCAGTAATAATACATCTTCCAAAAGAGCCTCCTTTCTTTTGGCCGGAGCCTTTGTACCTCGACCCGTATCAACTTCCAGGCCCGGCCGCGGCTTTAGGGCTACCGTGTCGACGGATCGGGACCCATAACGCGGCGAAGCGGGGAAGTGGGTTTCGTCGGCAGCATTTTGAAAGTGGAGAGATGGGTTGCCAAGCGCAAACTATTGGCGAAACACCCCCCTGATTTTCACCAAGATCGGCAGATACCTGATCTCATATTCTCCTTCTCCTTCTCCTTCACCAAACTCAAAACTCTCAAACCAATCCACCATCATGCCCGTCGTCGCAGTAGCCGGAGGCACAGGCCATCTCGGCCGTGCCATCGTCGACGCCCTCATCGCCGACGGAAAGAACGAAGTCCTTGTCCTCGCCCGTGAAGTACATATCCCCCTCTTTGAACCCACACCTCCCCAAATCCTAACCCCCCTCAGTCCACCCCCACCAAAGAAAAAGAAATCGGCGCGCGTATCCTCGCCATAGACTACACCAACCCCACGACCCTCGCCGCCCTCCTCGAAGCCAACAACATCACCACTCTCATCTCCACCACCAACTCCAAAACCTCCGCCGTCCCCGAACAGACCCTCTTCCACGCCGCCTCCCAATCCGCCACCACCACGCGCTACATCCCCTCCATCTGGGGCATCGAACCCACCTCGCAAATCGCCCCCACTTCCCCGCCGGCGTAGGCCAGGCCAAGCTCGACCTCATCAAGGCCATCGATTCCCCCAGCACCACCCTCGAAACGACCATGATTCTCAACGGATTCTTCCTCGACTACTTCGTCGCCCCAAAAGTCCCCTCGTACTTCCAGCCGCTAGCTTTCGCGATCGATTTCGCGCACGACACTGCTGCGATCCCCGGGTCGGGGGACGTCCCTGCGGTGTTCACGCACACATGGGACATTGCAAGGTTTGTCGCTGCGCTGGTGGCTTCGGATGAGAAGTGGGAGAGGAAGTCGTATATTATTGGGGATAAGGTCACGTGGAAGGAGTTTGTAAGATTTGCGGAAGGGGCGAAGGAGAGGAGGTTTGAGGTTGGGTATGATAGCTTGGAGATGTTGAGGCGGGGGGAGGTTACAGAGTTGCCGTCGCATCGGGAGGCGTATCCGTTCTTTCCGAAGGAGGTGTTGCAGGGGTTGTTGGCGGGCTTTGGGGTCATGATTGAGGAGGGGGTGTTTGATTTTGAGGTGCCGGAGGGGACGCTGAATGGGAGGTTTCCGGGGATTAGGGCGAGGGGGGTGAAGAGGTGTGTTTTTGAGGCTTGGGAGAGGTAGGAACCTGTCTTGATGCGTGGTATAAGAGTGGGTTAGAACTCGGTTGAGACGTTGTCGGTTCATTTCCATTGTTCCGGGCTGTGAATAGTTGGTTAGAATCAGCGTACCCTTCAACGACTGACGTTCTGTATTCGTGTGACCAATGTCTGCTAGCCCGTAATCGAGATAGTGAAATGAGTCTGGCATGGACTGCGACAACATCTTCCGCATTCTCCCGATCAATCCTCTTTGCTTCCAGTCTTCATGTGGTCTCGTCGTACAGAGCCCTTTCACTATTCAACTTCGCGTCACACAATCACACAAGCATAACTTCGGATGTCACCAAAACTTCCCGGCAACAGCAACAGCTAGCAACTACCACTCCCAGCAACTCAAGCGATTGGCTCCCACAAGCGAAAGGCGTTGAAGCAACGCGTGTTTGCATCACGATGCGTGTTTCCAGTGCAAGCCGCAAGCCAGTGGTGTAAGCCACCAAGCACCATGCATTACCAAGCTGATGACAGGCACTTTTCGGCTTTTTGGCGACGGGGAGCAATCCCGGCGGGGTGTGGATCAGCCGGTGATTAGGTACCTGGGGGATGGGACTTGGAATGTGGAATGTTTGCCTTGCTTACCTACTTGGAAGGGAGGGGCGGAGGGGGGGTGAAGAGGGAGCGGATGGCGCCACAAACGTGAGGTTGGAGGTAGGGAGACCGGGATGCCAGACGGGGTGAGTCCTAGGGGAGAAGATAGGTCGAGTCCTAGGGACAAACAATGGCTGAGATGGGAAGGAGATGAGTTCCTTCGGGGGTATGTTTTGCTTGAATGGGAGTGGTGGCTCTCCCTACTTCCGATGTCGTTTGGAGGAACGGGGTTGGATGGGATTCATTTCAGGTTTGAAATGTTGATGCCTTGGGATGATATGTGAGTGGTTTTGATGTTGTTCGTCACATACTAGAAGAGTGATAGTAGCAGCCTGAGGATTGATATTTTAGGGGCAAGGTGGCGATGGAGGTGATTAGGGGCCTGATTAGGTAGACAGCGCCGGAGATAATCCATGCCAGACCCAAAAGGGAACAACCAATGTCCGCCCGCCCCAGGACCGAGGCGACGGGGCGCGGGGCCCAAGATGCAGCTTGGAGTGTGAGATGGAGATGGTACTGTGTCGAATTCCTCACGGCCGTGGGGTCCGGCGTTTGGTCGGCGACATGGCGGACAGTGCGAGCCCAACGCACATTGTTCAAACCGGAGCCTTGGTCCGCCCGAGTTCAAGTGCAGAATCTGTTTCCATGTCAATTGCCCATCGTGCATTGCGGAACGCAAAGACCACCACACCGGGAACCTGTTAGCTGGGCCCTTCTGAGATTGGCCGTCGAAGCTGGTGGTTTGTCCCACTCAGCTGAGATCCGTGCCATGCAAACTCAATATCAAGCTCTTCAGCTCTGGGAAGCTGGTAGTGAGGCTGCAAAGCTTTGTGCAACACTTTGCTTGGTTGTGTCTATGCTTCTTCAAACATGTAGAAAGCACCGGTGTTGCTAGTATGCCAGTGTGCTGCAGGGCTGTTGTTGGTAGTTATTGCAAAAAAGGGGTGTAAACGCCGCGCCCGACGGTGTTGAGTGTTTCGAGAGTTAGACTCTGCGTAGTGAATCAGGCGGCGTTGCATGCCAGCAGACAGTTTGCTGACAAATTGAGCTGTTGTGAACATAATTGACTGCAGCTTATGTTATTGGGGTGGTAGCACAAGCCACATGCTGCCAGTAGTGTCCGCGTAAATGGGTGAAAGGCACATCTCAGTCAGCCCCTGCAAAGATGCTGAGTGTTGAGGCCAGGGAGCAACTGCCGCAATCTCGCAATCTACGGACTGTCAGAGTTTCTCGGGCACTATGTAGGTGTGAATGTGCAGTGTCATCCCATAGTTATGGGGCGGAAGGGGATATGTTGTTGTTGGGAGCCTTGGACTTTTGATAGTTTGACCGACCCCAAGATGCCGTTTGAGGAGGAAATGATTCCAAGAGGATGCACTCGGCTAATCCGCCGTTGCGGCGCGGGATATTTGCTGAGCTTGGGGGTGGAAAAAGTCGGGTACTAAGATTTGGGAAGTAATAATACCATGTTTCCTCCCCTTTCCTTACTCAGCGGCAGACGATGTGACAATATCCTACAATAAGAGATGAGAGGGCAGGGTTTATTTACTGAAAGCCGATTGCTGTTACTGATGCCGCGGTTTGACCGACTGCCCAGTTGCAGATTTGGCTGAAAAGGATGCGACAAATGTGACACCCCAATGATAGAGGCCGCGTCAGTGCTCGATGGCACTCTGGCCATTACTAGTGGCACTTTCAACGGGGGGAGACAACCGCATCAGTTGCTTCATGTGCCGCAGGTCTGCAAAGCTGGCTACCTGGGATGGGCGAACCACCACAGCCGACAGACGGCATATACGGGATGAAGCTGGTGCCAACTGCGGAACGAGAGAAGAAAAAAAACCACGGCTTGTCAATGCCATACCTGGAAGCCATACCTAACAAGACACGCCGTTAGCGATATACCGAGGTACCTTTTAAATGCAGGGCGAAAATGGCCGAATCTGGAGGGACGGGGCGCCTACTCGTCTCCGGGGCGAGACATCGCAACCTAGAGGTGAAGGCCATGTACCCACCCAAAGTCCGACTTCTAGACCGATAGGCCGAGCGCTAATATCGAACATGCATGTCTTGCTAAACTCGGCCTCGGTGCCTCGGTGGGATGTGTTGCACCTGGTTGTCCAGGTAAAGACCGGACTCTGCTTGCACTCCAAATCGCTCGCATCGCCACGCCGTCGGACTGCAGAATACCAGCCGAACCGGGTACCGCTGAGGTTGGATCTCGCTCCGGCATCAATGCGAGGAGGTTATTGTTGAGACTGTGTCACCCGCTGTGTCAATGGAGGATATATTCTGGTGGTCTCGCTTGCGGCAGGTTGCTTCTGGCTCTCCTGGCTGTCACACTATATCCTTCATATCTTAGTCGATGGTCGAATGAGAGGCTACCGTATTGTGGCTGCCTGGGCTTGTACGTCGTCGCTTGGCCTTGGCTATAAGACCGTGTCCTCGCCAAAGGGGTTCAACCTTGCAGGTTAACCTTGGTGTTGTCATCAGGACCGCAGAGCGCCGCAAAACTTGAATGCGGGTCGTTGATGAGTCGGCAGAACCTCATCGCGAATTGATGATGATAGAGTCGACATGTGTCGTCTGATGTTTCAACTTCGGGCCGGGATCCGACGCCTCTGCGTGCAACAGATGACAAGAACACCGGGTGAGACTCGTGTTAGCTGGGTAGGCACAGTTCTGACCCGGATGCGGTCAGAGCATGCCAGATGGGCCGCAGGGTCTGTCTGTGAGTGGGTACCAATCTGTCGATTGGGTTGGGTAACCGCGCCATTCCGCGATTCCACAAACCGCAGACCTACACACGACACAGGACCGGCATCCCGCTGCGCACCAATGCTGGACACAGCACTTGCGAGAGTGCCAAGCGTGAAAACATTGCCGACATCATTCCCACTGCAGTTTTGTCTGCAGTTTTGTGGGCATCGGGAAGTGTTGGCGGGACCGAGCTCGATCGGACCCGTTCCTTCCTGCCTAATCTCATCAGGTCGTTGGCAGAATTTGATTAGAACCTGGCACGTCGGTTGTTGGGCCCGACCGTTGGGGCAGGACCCGTCGGCGAGTCGCAAATCCGAACGAGGGATGCTCTTGCCTGTCGCCTCAACTGACGACTTCCAATGTCAACGAGGCAGCGCCAAACCCCAATGTCTTGCGCCATGCCGCTACAGTTCCAGAAACAGTCCTCCGCATAGGGGCAGTAAGCTGAGCCTTAACATTCATTTCGTTGAGGGGCTCTATCACTTGGTCGCAATCTCCTTTCGCGGCAGCCTGGAGGTTTTTATGGCGACGTTGGTCCCGGGCGCCACGACGATGCTTGCAAGCTCCTGTCAGCCCCGCACCTGCCAGCAGCTGCCAGAGCCGGCGATTGTCCACCTCAAACTGAATTCAACGGCGAGTCACGTGAATCACCCCGCCAATCCAGGCACCAATGCATGCCGACATGGATGGGGCGGGGCCTCCTTTGACCGAAATTCCAGGCAGCAGGATTCTGGACCAACCGGCGCCCAGTGTGGGGCACCGATTCGACGATCCGCGCAGCGCCAGGCGAGCAGCAGC
>Ga0247758_1001746_pt1 | contig 14524 bp, 17 predicted proteins | sample UWRJL156409C4_FD_180950 | JGI IMG/M metagenome (GOLD analysis project Ga0247758, IMG submission 180950) | Plant litter microbial communities from Arlington Agricultural Research Station in Wisconsin, United States - UWRJ-L156-409C-4 | ecosystem: Environmental > Terrestrial > Plant litter >...
GCAAGCTGCGGCCCGAGCACCTCGACCCGCTGCTCACGCGGATCGGGGACGAGCACTCCACCCAGCCTCGGATGGTGTCGGTCGCCAACGCCACCGAGCTCGGCACGATCTACGAGGTCGACGAGCTGCGCGCCCTGATCGACGCGGCACACGAGCGCAACCTGCTCGTGCACGTCGACGGGTCCCGCCTGGCCAACGCGGCCGCGGCGCTGGGCACCACGCTCGGCGAGATCACCACCGACCTCGGCGCGGACGCCGTGTCCTGCGGGCTGACCAAGAACGGCGCGCTCGGCGTGGAGGCCGTGGTCTTCCTCAACGGGCTGGAGCCCGCCGGCTTCCCGTGGATCCGCAAGCAGCACGCGCAGCTCGCGTCCAAGATGCGCTTCCTGTCCGCGCAGGCGATCGCCATGCTGGAGGGCGACCTGTGGCGGCGTAACGCGGCCAACGCCAACGGCATGGCCCAGCGCCTCGCCGGCGCCGTGGCGGACATCCCGGGCGTGACGCTGACCCAGACGCCGCGGGCCAACGCGGTCTTCGCGCTGATGCCCCGCGACGCGGCGGACACGCTGCGCGCGGACTTCCCGTTCTACACCTGGGACGAGAACACGGGCGAGGTCCGCTGGATGTGCTGCTGGGACACGACCGAGGCGGACGTCGATGCGTTCGCCGCGGCACTGCGCGAGGTCATGGCCTCGCGCGCGCCGGCCTGATCACGCCTGCTGGGCGGCGGGCGTGCCCGTGGGCGCGACCGCGGCGGCGGCCGGCGTGCCGGCCCGCGGGCGGCGGGCGGACGGGATGATCAGCGCGACGAGGACGCCGGCGATCAGGGCGACGACGCAGAGGCCGAAGGCCAGCGTGTAGGCACCCTCGGTCGGCGCGCCGTTCAGCATGTCGCCGGCCAGGAACGTCACGACGACCTGGGCGCCGAGCGCGCCGCCGACCGTCCGCGTGACGTTGTTGACGCCGGTCGCCACGCCCGTCTGGTCCTGCGGGACACTGGCCACGATCAGGTTCGGCAGCGACGAGAGGGCCAGGCCGATGCCGGTGCCGAGCAGCACCGAGGCGACGTAGACCTCCCACTCCGAGGACCGGGCGACCATCAGCATCACGAAGGCCAGCGCGCACGACAGCGCGCCCGCGATGGCCAGGACCTTGGAGCCGAAGCGGTGCTCCAGCCGGCCCGACAGCTGGCCGACCACGACCTGCATGACCGTCGCGGGCAGCAGGAAGAGGCCGGAGGCGGTGACCGCCGCGCCGAAGCCGTAGCCGGTGCTGGTGGGCTCCTGGACGAACTCGGGGATCAGCAGGAACGAGGCGTACATGCCGACGCCGACCAGGAACGCGACGAGGTTGGTCGTCCACACGCCCTTGATCCGCATCATCTTCATGTCGATCAGCGGCTCGTCGGCGCGCAGCTCCACGGTGACCCACGCGGCGAGCGCGAGCAGGCCGACGGCGAGCAGGCCGAGCGTCTTGGCCGAGCCCCAGCCCCAGGTCGCCGTCTGGCTGATCGCCACGAGCACGACGCCGAGGCCGACCGACAGCAGCGCCGCCGCGAGCCAGTTGACCCGGCCCGGGCTCTTGACCGGCGACTCGGGCACGAAGAGATGGGTGGCGACCGCGCCGATGACCACGGCGATCAGCGGGAACCAGTACAGCCAGTGGTAGCTGAGGTGCTCGGTGATCGGCCCGGCCAGCACGAGGCCCAGGCCGCCGCCGATGCCGAGGATCGACGAGATGAGCCCCATGCCGCCGGCGACCCGGTCGCGGGGGAACTCGTCGCGGATGATCGCGAAGGCGAGCGGGAAGACACCGCCGGCGATGCCCTGGATGGCCCGCCCGGCGATCATCAGCTCGACGTTGGACGCGATCGCGGAGATGAACGTGCCGACCGCGAGGATGATCATCACGACGAGGAGCGCGCGCTCCTTGCCGTACATGTCGCCGAGCCGGCCGACGATCGGCGTCGCCACCGAGGCGGTGAGCAGGAACGCGGTGAGCAGCCAGCTGACGGACGTGGCGGACGCGTGGAGCGACTCCTGGATGTCCGGGATCGCCGGGATGATCATCGACTGCAGGAGCGAGTAGGAGAGGGCGCTGACCGCCAGGACCGTGAAGGTGATGCGGTAGTGCTGGCGCTGGGGATCGGCGGCGGGGTTCATCTCGGCGTTTCGTTGTGGAGGCAACGAAAGTACAACACGTCCCTTCCCGGGCGTGTGTCGGTCATCACGCGAAGACTTCTCGACAGGGCGTCGAGTGATCCGACCGGCGGCGGGCCCCGTTAGCCTCGTACACCCCTGATGCCCTCCGCGCTCACCATCGCAGCCGACGCCCTGCAGCGCGGCCGGACCCACGCCTACGGCCCTCACCGCGACCAGCGGTGCGAGCTGCGCCTGCCGGCCGGCCGCGGACCGAACCTGCGCACGGACGCCGGACACCCCGTGGTGGCGGTCATCCACGGCGGCTACTGGCAGACCACGTTCTCCAAGATCGTCATGCGCCCGGTGTGCGCCGATCTGGGCCGGCGGGGCTGGGCGACCTGGAACATCGAGTACCGCCGGCTGGGCGCGCGCAGCGGCGGGGGCTGGCCGATGACGTTCGACGACGTCGCGGCCGCCATCGACATGCTCGCCGACCTCGACGCCCCGCTGGACCTGAGCCGGCTGATCGTGCTCGGCCACTCCGCCGGCGGCCACCTGGCGCTGTGGGCGGCCGGCCGCTCGCGCATCGCCGCGGGGATGCCCGGGGCCGACCCGCGCGTGTCGCCCGTGGCGGCCATCGCGCAGGCCCCCGTCGCCAACCTCGAGCGGGGCACGTTCCTCACCCGCCCCGGCGGAGTCGGGCGCGCGCTGATCGGCGGCGGACCGGACGAGGTGCCCGAGCGCTATGCGGCCGCGAACCCGTGGCGGATGCTGCCCCTCCCCGTGCCGGCCCTGCTCGTGCACGGCAAGGAGGACGAGACCGTGACGATCGAGCAGAGCCGCGACTACTGTGCGGCGAACGTCGCCGCGGGCGGCCGGTCGGAGCTCGTGGTGCCGCTCGACACCGGGCACCGCGTGCAGATCGACCCGCGCTCGCGCGCGTGGACCGCGGTGACCGACGGGATCGACGCCCTGCTGGCCGAGGCACTGCGCGCCCCCGACCCGGTCTGACCCGACCGCTCCGCGACCCTCCCCCGTCGAGGCGTACATCACGCCCGCTGGGCGAGCGTGATGTACGCCTCGACCGAAGGGCGCTGATGAACGCACGCGTTCGCTGGTATCTTGCCGCCCGTGTCCATCGTCCTGTACGGAGCGACCGGCTACACCGGCCAGCTCGTCACCGAAGAGCTGGTGCGCCGCGGCGTGCCGTTCACGATCGCGGGGCGCAACGCCGAGAAGCTCGCCGCCGTCTCCCGCGACCACGGCGCCGGGGCCCCGTGGCAGGCCGTCGCCGCCGACGACCGGGCCGGCCTGCGCGCGCTGCTCGACGGCGCGGCCGCGGTGATCAACTGCGCCGGCCCGTTCACGCTGGCCGGCGACCTCCTCCCCGCGGTCGCCGCCGAGACGGGCACGCACTACGTCGACTCCACGGGCGAGCAGACGTTCATGCAGCAGGTCTTCGAGCGCCACGGTGCGGTCGCCGAGCGATCCGGCGCCGCGCTCGTCCCCGCCATGGGCTTCGACTTCGCCCCCGGCGACTGCCTGGCCGCGCTGGTCTGCCGCGGCAAGGAGCCGGTCGACGACCTGGTGATCGCCTACGCGGTCGAGGGCTTCGGGATGACGCGCGGCACGCTGCGCTCGGGCCTGGAGATGCTCGGCGGCGACGTCGTCGTCTACCGCGACGGCGCCTGGGTCCCGCAGGACAAGGGCGTCCTGCGCGCCCACTTCACCTTCCCGGAGCCGATCGGCCGGCAGCGCATGTCCCGCTACCCGGCGGGCGAGGTCGTCACCGTCCCCCGCCACTCACGCGTGCGCAACGTCACCGCGCTGCTGACCACCCGCACCACGGTGCCCGAGGCGGCGACCGGGGCGATGGCCCTGTCCGAGCCGTTCCTGGCCGCCGCGCTCAAGACCCCGCTGCGCGCCGGCCTGAACCGGGCGATCGGCCTGCTGCCGGCCGGCCCCAGCGAGGAGCACCGCCGCCGCGCGCGCTTCACGATCTGCGTGGTCGCCACCCGCACCAACGGCACGGTGCGCCGCGGCGTGCTGCGCGGCGAGGACGTCTACGGCCTCACCGCCGTGACCCTGGCCTGGGCGGCCGACCGCATGGCCTCCCCCGGCTACGACCGGGCCGGGCCGCTCGGTGCCGCCGACGCGTTCGACCCCGAGGAGCTGCTCGCGGTGATGGCGCCGTACGGCGTGAGCTACGAGGTCGACTGACCGCGCCGCCGCGGCGGCCACGGGAAGAAGCCGCTCGTGCGGGCGACGTAGTCCTCGTAGCCCGGGCGGCGCTTGCGCATGCCCTGTTCCAGCAGGGCGGCGCCGCTCACCCGGATCAGCAGCACGCTCATGACGACGGGACCGACGACCGTCCACCACGGGCTGCCCGCGGCGAGCGCGACGAGGTAGATCCCCCACCACACCGCGAAGTCCCCGAAGTAGTTGGGATGACGGGTGTAGCGCCACAGACCGTGGTCCATGACCTGGCCCCGGCTTTGCGGATCGGCCCGGAACCGGGTGAGCTGGTGGTCGCCGACCGTCTCGAAGAACAGCCCGACGGCCCACACCGCCACGCCCACGCCGTCGAGCCAGGTGAGCCCCGCGGGCGTCGGGTCGTGCCCGCCGACCTGCACCGGCAGGGAGACGAACCACAGCAGCACCCCCTGCAGCCAGAACACCACGAACAGGCTCCGCAGCGGCCAGCGTGCGCCGGCCCGCTCGCGCATGCGCGTGTACCGCGGATCCTCCCCGTGGCCGAGGTTGCGCCGGGCCAGGTGGATCGTCAGCCGCAGGCCCCACACCGTGGTCAGCACGGCGAGCAGCAGCCGGCGGTCCGCCGACCCGTCGGCCAGCGCGTAGGTGACCCACGCCACCACCACGAACCCCGAGCCCCAGAAGACGTCGACGATCGACGTGTCCCGCACCGCCACGCTCACCGCCCACAACGCGGTGAGCAGGACGAGGACGACCGCCAGGTTGACCCCCAGCAGCTCCAGCGTGCTCATGCCGTCGCCCGGCCGCGGGCGGCGAGGCGGTCCCGGTCGACGCCGTCCCGCACGGCGATCCACCGGTCCATCTCCAACCAGACGCCGTCGAGCCAGCGCACCTGCCCGTCGGCGTCGTCCGGGACGTCCGCCCGCGGGACGCGGGTGAAGCGCACGCTGATCCGCGTGCCGACGAGGCCGCCCTTCCAGATGTCGGAGACCAGGCGCAGCCCATCGAAGCCGTGGTGGGCGCAGACCAGGACGTCGACGCCGGGCATCGCCCCCAGCAGCGCCGTCGGCCCGCCGGTGCGAGGCGGCAGCAGGTAGCGCAGGCCGGCCAGGCGCTCGGCGCGCGCCGGATCCGACTCGGCGATGCGGGCCAGCCCGCGGTCGCGGCGCTCCGGGGTGAAGCGCGTTCCCTCGGGGTAGATCAGCACGCCGTCCCGGGGGCCCAGGTCCTGGGCCAGCGCGACGACGCCCTCGATCTCCTTCGGGTCCCCGCTGTCACGGCGCACGAACCGGTTGGGCAGCCGCTTGCCCGCCACGTCGATGCACGGCTCCATCAGCAGCTCTCGCTTGAGCACGTAGCGCAGCAGCACCCCGTGCGGGCGGGTGATCAGGTTGGCGGGCAGCAGGTTGTCGACGATGCTCGCGTGGCGGATGAGCACGAGGACCGGGGCCGGCGGACGGCTGACGATGACGTCGTCGCCCTCGACCACGAGCGTCATGCCGAACAGGCGGCGCACCGTCCCGAAGATCCAGCTCGCCCAGACGCCCTCCAGCGTCCACACCCGGGCGATCTGCCACGCCTCACGCCGGCCGAAGCCCGAGGCGATCCACAGGAGGAGGAACGCGGCCAGCCCCAGGACGTCGAAGAGGAGGAAGCACCACAGCGTCGCGACGAGACGCACGCCCACGAAGGGCACGCCGTGCGCGACGCGACGCACGAGGTCGACCAGGAGCGCCGCGACGAGCAGCACCGGCAGCAGGACGGTGACCAGGACGAAGGCCGCGAGCACCAGCGGGACGGTCCGCACCCGCCGGCCGACGGTCTGCCCCCGCGTCTCCTCCACCGATCGGCGCACAGCGCTTTCCTACCATGACGCGCCTGCCTCGCGGGGACGTTGGGCCGGTTGCCGTTGTGGCCGGCGGCCGAACACCCGAAGCACCAGGAAGTAGGGGATCGGGGCGACCGCGGCCAGGAGGACCACCCGCAGCCACACCGAGCTCGCGTCCGTGCCCGCTCCGAGGACGTGGACGATCGCGAAGACGTAGGCCAGGAGCGTGAAGCGGTGGATCACCTTCCACCGCTGCGCGCCGATGCGGTTGCGGGCCCAGTAGGTCAGCCCCAGCACCAGGACGGACCAGCCGGCGATGATCCCCAGCCCGGTCCACAGCGGCCGGTAGTCCATCGTGAACGGGATCAGGATGCCGGTCAGGCCGGGCTGCAGCCACGGGTCGAGCAGCAGCAGCGCGCCGTGGGCGACGAGGGCGATCAGCCCGCCCAGCGCGACGTACTGGTGCAGCCGGCGCAGCACGACCTTCATGCCGGGCCGGCGGGGCTGCGCGCCGGCCATCGCCAGGCCGAGCGCGACCGAGGCGCTGAGCAGCACGATCGCGACGATGCCCGCGGCCCGGGAGGCCAGCCACCAGCTGTAGTCGAAGGGATCGGCGGCGGCGATCATGCGGCGGCGCTCCGCGGAGCGCGCCGGCGCAGCGCGGCCGCGGCCAGCTGCACCACGGTGGGCTCGGGCCGCACGCCGACGAGGCGCACGGGGCCGTCCTCGGTCGCGACGGCGCCGCCGCCGCGGCCGCGGAGCAGGGCGACCGCCGCGTCGGGGCCAGCCAGGAACGCGGCCTTGGCGTCGGCCTCGGCCTCCATCGCCGAGGGGGCCAGGGCGGTGACGGCGAGCAGGCCGGTCCACGCGGGCTCGCCGGCGGCGGGATCGAGCAGGTGGTGGCGGGGGCGGCCGTCGTCATCCCGCCACATCCGCACGTCCAGGCCGGAGGTCGCGATGCCGCCCGCGCCCATGCGGATCGTGTGGGCCGTCCCGCCGGTGCGCGGGTCGCGCACGTCCAGCGACCACGGCCGCCGGGCGATGCCGGCGCCGCCGACCGCGAGGTCGCCGCCGCAGTCCACGGCGAAGCGATCCGCCCCGGTGAGCATCCGGGCCGCGGCGTCGGCCGCCAGGCCCTTGCCCACGCCGCCGAGGTCGATCCGCAGCCCGGCGGGCCGCACGACGGTGCGCAGGTCGTCGGAGACGAAGAGCTCGCGCCAGCGGGCGCGTGGGTCCGCCGACGCGGGGCGCCGCGGGGGCGCGTCGGCCAGCGCGGCGTTCAGGTCGACGGGGGCGACACCGGCGCGGCTCGTCGCGTAGCCGACCCGCTCCAGCGCCGCGAGCTGCGTGGGGTCGGCCAGCCCAGCGGTGCGCTCGGCCGCCCACACGGCGGCCTGCAGCGCGCTGCCCAGGGCGACCGAGACGCGCCGCCGGCCCGCGGGGTCGCGGTTCAGGGCCGAGAGCTCGCTGGCCGGGTCGAAGCGGGTGAGGGTCGCGGCCAGGCGCTCGATGCACGCGCGGGCCTGCGCGACCTGGGTGCGCGCCGCGACCTCGCCGAAGGCGTCGGGGTACTCGGCCAGCAGCCGGGCCCGCACGCCCATGGTGGGGAAACGCTCGTCGACGACGATCATCCGCCCGAGGTCCCGGTCGAGGGGTTCTCCGTGGCCTGGCTCGTCGTGTCGTCGGAGGAGGTCGTGTCGTCGGACGGCACGTCCGGCGTGGACGTCTCCGGCGACGACGTCGTGTCGCCGGAGGAGGCGGACGTCTCGGCCTGCACCTGCGCGGTCGCGGCGGACGTGCCGGCGAGTGCCGGGTCGTCGCCGGCCGCGACCCGCAGGCCGAGAAATCCGGTCAGTCCGATGAACGCCGCCGCGCCCGCCGCCGCGATGGGCAGGGGACGCGGGCGCCAGCGGATCGGGGGCTTCTTGGCGGGCACTTTGGGCATGGATCACAAGGTAGGAGCGGACCTTGTGGGGCTCGCCAAGGGGCCGTAAGAGTTCGGTAAAGCGGCTCAGCGCCTGTGATCGGTCACCGACCCGCGAGGATGGTTAGTGTTGACACCAGTGTCATTCGCCGAGGCCGAGATCGAGCTCACCCACGAGGACCCGGACGACCGCACCCGTGTGATCGTCGCCACGGGCGAGGTGCACGTCTCCACCGCCAACGCGCTCAGCACCGCGCTCGCCGCCGCGCTGGACACCGGGCACACCGCGATCGTGCTCGACCTCACCGGCGTGGGCTTCATCGACTCGACCGGCCTCAGCGTGCTGCTGAACGGGCTGCGACGCGTCACTCGGGCGCGGGGCCGCCTGGCCCTGGTCTGCACGAGCCCGACGGTCCTGCGTCTCTTCGCGATCACCAAGCTCGACACGACGTTCGACATCGTCTCCACGCGCGAGACCGCGCTGGAGCGCGTCCACCGCGCCGTCGTCTAGTCGGTCGCGGCGGCGAGGACGGCGGGGGCGCCGAACGGCGTCAGCACCGCGGGGAGGACGACGCTGCCGTCCTCCTGCTGCCCGTTCTCGAGCAGCGCGACGATCGTGCGCCCGACCGCGACCGCCGTACCGTTGAGCGTGTGGAGCGTGATCGGCTTGCCGCCCGCCGGGCGGTAGCGGATGTCCAGGCGACGGGCCTGGTAGTCCGTGGTGTTGGAGGACGACGTCAGCTCGCGGTACTGGCCCTGGCTGGGCAGCCACGCCTCGCAGTCGTACTTCTTGGCCGCGGAGGCGCCGAGGTCGTCGACCGCGATGTTGACCACGCGGTAGGGCAGGCCCAGGTCGGTGAGGATCTCCTCCTCGTTGGCGAGCAGCCGCTCGTGCTCGGCCTCCGCCTCCTCCGGATGCACGAAGCTGAACATCTCGACCTTGTCGAACTGGTGCACGCGGAAGATGCCCCGCGTGTCGCGGCCCGCGGCACCCGCCTCGCGGCGGAAGCACGGCGAGAAGCCGGCGTAGCGGCGAGGAAGCTCGTCCTCGTCGAGGATCTCCCCCGCGTGCAGCGACGCGAGCGCCACCTCGCTCGTGCCCACGAGGTACAGGTCGTCGTCGGCCAGACGGTAGATCTGCTGCTCGGTGTCGGGCAGGAACCCGGTGCCGTACAGCGCCTCCTCCCGCACCAGCACGGGCGGGATGACCGGATCGAAGCCCTTGCCGGCGAGCTTGTCGAGCACCCACTGCACGAGCGCCAGCTCCAGCCGCACGAGGTCGCCACGCAGGTACGCGAACCGCGCGCCGGACAGGCGAGCGCCGCGCTCCATGTCGATGCGCTCGCCCGCGAGAGCCAGGTGGTCACGCGGCTCGTAGGCGCGCTCGAGGATCGTGCCGCGCTCGGCGATGACCGTGTCCTCGTCGGCCGCGGTGGGGTCGGGCAGGTTCGGCAGCGCGGCCAGCGCGGGCGCCAGCTGCTCCTCGACCGAGGCCAGCTCCTCGTTGAGGGCCTTGGCCTGGGCGGCGACCTCGCGCATCTCGGCGATGGCCGCCGTCGCGTCGCCGCCGCCCTGCTTGGCCGCGGCGATCGCCGCATTGGCCTCGTTCTGCTGGGCCCGCAGGGATTCGAGCGTCGGCAGGATCTCCCGGCGCCGCGCGTCGAGCGCGAGCACCGCGTCGAGCCGCTCGGAGGTGGGGCCGGCTCCCTCTCCGCCGTCGCGCCGCGCGAGCGCCTGGCGGACGCCGTCGGGATCACGCCGGATGAGCTTGATGTCGAGCATTGGCGCGAGTCTAATCGCGAGACGGCGCGCCGGACCGGCCAGTGGCTACTGGCCGGACTCCCCGCCGCTGGAGTTCGCGGGAGCCTGGAGGCTCGGCACGTCCTCGACGTCCTGGCCGGCGTAGTGCGCCAGGAAGGCGGCGACGGCCTTCGCGTCCTCGCCGGTCACGATGTTCTGGGGCATGATCTTGCCCGAGAAGCCACCGTTCTCGATCGCGTAGAGCACGTTGGGGATCGTCTCGGCGCGAACGTTGAAGTTCGGGCCGTCCGTGTTCTCCTTGTTGCGGACGTTGTCCGCGCTGCCCTGGGCGCCGGCCACGTCGAGGCTGTGGCAGCCCGCGCAGTTCTCGGCGAAGAGCTGGGCGCCCTTGTAGTACGGCGAGTCCTTGGAGACCGAGATCTCCTGGGAGCCGCAGCCTGTCACGGCGATAGAGAGAATCGCCAGCGGGAGCACCGTGAACGCAAGACGTCGCATGGCGCCGCAGACTATAGAACCGCTGCGCCACATCGCCCCCTGCCTGACCCGCCACGGTCGCACGCCCGCGTGGCGCCAGGGAATTTGCCCGGACGTGCAGGGGATCGCCACCCGACGACGAACCCCAGGGGACACCCGGCGCCGGCCCTTGACCTTCGCACGACTTTCAATGCCGCGAACGGTCTCGACACGGCGGCAACCAGGCTGGCGCCGGGTTCTCTTTCTTCCGCACCCTGCGCTCGACGTCGTCGCAGGCGATCCGGCGGACGGGGCGGCTCAGGCCGGCGGCTGGTGCAGCGCGCGCCAGGCGCCCTTGAAGAACACGAGCGGGTCGCCGTCCTCGGCGTGGCCCGCGGCGGTGACGGCGCCGACGCCGATCGTGTGATCGCCGCCCGGATGCATCGCGGCGACGTCGCAGACCACCCAGGCCAGCGCGTCGTCGAGCACCGGCACCCCGTGGTCGACCGTGTGGGTGACGGCCTCGAACTTCTCCGCGGCCACGCGCTTGCTGGCGAACAGCTCGGCCAGGCCCTCGTTGCCGGCCCGCAGGATGTTGACCGCGAAGCGGCCGCACTGCCGGACGATGGGCAGCGTGCGCGAGCGGTTGTCGAAGCACACGATCAGCATCAGCGGATCGAGCGACAGCGACGTGACCGCGTTGGTGGTCAGGCCGGCGGGGCCGTCCTCGCCGGTCGCGGTGACGATCGCCACGCCGGTGGGGAAGTGGCCGATGACGTCGCGGAAGAGCGCGGGATCGGGCGCGGATGCATCTTCGGGCATGTCGACCAACTTAGAGGGTTATGGTGACGCGCCAGCAGAGGAAGACGATGACCAGGCAGGCCAGGGTCATGATCCCCGTCTCCCGCCGCAGGATCGCCACGACCACCGACTGCTGCTCGACCTCGGGCAGCGCGCCGACCGCCTGCGCGTCCTCGAAGCCCCGGGCGTCGAGGATCGACTGCGCCGACAGGATCCGGAACTGCTCGGCCACGAAGCCCACGATCACCGGCAGCACGGCGTACAGGTAGTACAAGTTTCCGTCGACGTGCTCACCGGAGAGGTAGACCACCCCGGCGACCACGGCCTGCACCGCGCACGCGACCTGGGCCACGCGGACCCCCACGCCGAAGAGGCGTTTGTCCAGCACGTACCACCAGAGCCAGGCTCCGTAGAGCCCCACCCCGAGGTTGATCCCACCGACCACGTAGGCCGTCGTCAAAGCCACCTGCGTCATATCGCGCCGATCCTCACTAAGTAACACTCCCGCACAAGGACGTGATACAACGCTGAACGAGTTGTTGAGCACCGTCCTGCAGAGCTACGCACCCGCCCTGGTCTTCCTCATTTTGGGGACAGTCATCGGTGTCGCGTTCTCCGTGCTCAATCGCGTGCTCGGCTCGAAGCGAGCCGTTGCGTCCAAGACCGATCCGTACGAGTGCGGGTTGCCCTCGGAGGTCCAGTCGAACTTTCGTTTCGGGATCAGCTTCTACCTGATCGCGATGCTCTTCATCCTGTTCGACATCGAGGTCATCTTCCTGTACCCGATCGCCGTGCAGCTCAAGGCCTTCGGGACGTTCGCCCTCGTCGAGACCGCGGTCTTCATCTTCCTGCTGTTCGTGGCGTTCGTCTACGTATGGCGCAGAGGAGCGTTGGAATGGAGATAGTCCGGTCGTCTGGATCCTCGATCCAGACCCCTGAGCAGTTCCGCGCACAGGGCCTCAAGGCCCGCGAGATGCTGCGTGGCGAGCTGACCGACGCGGAGATGGAGGACTACGTCCGCTCCCGCATCCTCACGACCACGCTGGACAAGGCGACGGCGTGGGCTCGGGGCAACTCCCTCTTCCCCGCGACGTTCGGCCTGGCCTGCTGCGCCATCGAGATGATGTCGATCGTCGGCGCCCGCCTGGACATCGCCCGCTTCGGCTTCGAGGCGTTCCGCGCCTCGCCGCGCCAGGCGGACATGCTGATCCTCTCGGGCCGCGTGTCGATCAAGATGGCTCCGGTCGTCCGGCGCATCTACGACCAGATGCTCGAGCCGAAGTTCGCGATCGCGATGGGCGCCTGCTCCTCGTCGATGGGCGTCTTCAACAACTACGCGATCGTCCCGGCCGACAAGTTCATGCCGATCGACGTGCACGTCCCCGGCTGTCCGCCTCGCCCGGAGGCCCTGATGTACGGGATCCTCAAGCTCCGCTCGATGGTCCAGGAGGACCCGGCGATGGGCTGGCGCGAGCGCTACAACGCGGTCGGCACCGAAGAGGTCGTCCCCGCTCCCGGCACGCCCGGCGAGACGCCGCAGGCCGAGTCCGCGGTCAACGTGTTCCCCGGCGAGGCGATCCAGCGTGCCTGACGCCGCCGCCCTGGCGGTGCTGTCGCAGGACCTGCTGGCCACCGGTGGCGTCCTGGCCACCCGGCACGAGCACGGCAAGGCCCGCCTCGACGTGGAGCCGGCCGCCGTGGTCGACACGCTCGCCGCGCTCAAGGCGCAGGGCTTCCGCAGCCTGATGAGCGTGCACGGGCTGGACTACTACCCGGAAGAGCCGCGCCTGGGCGTGCAGTACGAGCTGCTCGACATGACCGCGCGGGACCGCATCACCGTCGCCACGCGCGTGACGATCGCCGACCCGCACGTGCCGTCCGTGACCCCGGCCTGGCCCACGGCCGAGCACCAGGAGCGCGAGATCTTCGACATGTTCGGCGTGATCTTCGACGGCCACCCGGACCTGCGCCGCATCCTCATGCCCGACGACTACGAGGGGCACCCGCAGCGCCGGGACTTCCCGATCGGCGGCGAGCCCGTGCTCTTCACGCACAACGAGAAGGACGTCCCGGGGTGGATCGAATGACCGATCTCCCGACCACGCCGCCCGAGGACGACGCCACTCCAGCCGCCGCGGCGACCGCGACGGCCGCCCCGAGCAAGAGCGCCTATCGCCAGATGGAGGAGTCCATCACGATGGCTCCGCTGGCCCAGCAGGCGATGGAGAACGTCCACGACGAGCTCCTGACGCTGAACTTCGGCCCGCACCACCCGGCCACGCACGGCGTGCTGCGCCTGCTGGTCTCCCTCGACGGCGAGATCGTGCGCGACCTCAAGCCGGTCATCGGCTACGTGCACACCGGCATCGAGAAGACGGCCGAGCAGAAGCAGTACTGGAAGGCCATCCCCGTCATCGAGCGGATGGACTACGTCTCCTACTTCTTCAACGCGTACGCGTTCTGCGGCGCGACCGAGACGCTGCTGGAGTGCGAGGTCCCCAAGCGGGCCCAGTACCTGCGCGTCATCCACCTGGAGCTCAACCGCATCATGAGCCACCTCGTGTGGCTCGGCACCAGCGCGCTGGACCTCGGCGCCATGTCGGTGTGGTGGTACTGCTTCCGCGAGCGCGAGACGCTGCTGGACCTCTTCGAGATGTCGACCGGGCAGCGCATGCACACGCGCTACTTCCAGGTCGGCGGCGTGATCGAGGACATCCCGCGCGGCTTCGAGACCAAGGTCCGCCAGTTCCTCAAGGCCCAGCGCGAGGGCGTCAAGACCTACGGCGACCTGCTCAACCGCAACGAGATCGCCCTGCAGCGCCTGCGCAACGTCGGCATCGTCGACGAGCAGCGCCTGCTGGACCTCGGCGTCACCGGGCCGCTGCTGCGCGCCACCGGCAACCCGTGGGACCTGCGCAAGGCGATGCCGTACTGCTCCTACGAGGACTTCGACTTCAAGATCCCCGTCGGGACGCTGGGCGACAACTACGACCGGTACGCCTGCCGCCTGGCCGAGATCAAGGAGTCCTGCGACATCGTCGAGCAGGCCCTCGACGCGCTGCCCGAGGGGCCGCACATCACCGACGACCGCAAGATCGCGCTGCCGCCCCGCCACGAGCTGGCGACCTCGATGGAAGCGCTGATCCACCACTTCAAGCTGGTCACCGAGGGGATGCGCGTCCCCGCGGGCGAGGTGTACTTCCCGATCGAGTCGCCCCGCGGCGAGATGGGCGTGTTCATCCGCAGCGACGGCTCCAGCAAGCCGGCGCGCGTGCACATGCGCGACCCCAGCTTCGTGAACCTGCAGGCCACCGCGGACATGTGCCGCGACTCGCTGATCGCCGACATGATCGCCACGCTGGCGATGATGGACCCGATCCTGGGAGGGGTGGATCGCTGATG
>Ga0247758_1001748_pt1 | contig 14512 bp, 11 predicted proteins | sample UWRJL156409C4_FD_180950 | JGI IMG/M metagenome (GOLD analysis project Ga0247758, IMG submission 180950) | Plant litter microbial communities from Arlington Agricultural Research Station in Wisconsin, United States - UWRJ-L156-409C-4 | ecosystem: Environmental > Terrestrial > Plant litter >...
AAGCTATCGCTCCAAGAGCAATCGCCACCACGACTCCCCCGACCCACAGTGCCGCGCGTTGAGGTCGCGGCACTGTGAGGGAGACTCGACGCACGGTTACAACTCGCGCGAGCGGATCCGGCGGCGAATGAGGATGACGGCGCCCACGGTCACGACGGCCGTCGCGAAAAGCGTGCCCACGGTCAGGCTTGCACTGCCGGAGCCCGCGATGCTGCTGCCGTCACCGGTCTGTACGCCGCCGACGGGAACGTCAGAGGCTCCGCGGACGGGGGTCCCTGAGGAGTCGTCGGTCACGTCATCATCGGTGTCGTCATCGTCTGTCGTTGCTGCGCAGCCCGCATCAAGAATCGTCGTGTTGTTGAGCACCACGTTTCCGTTGCGCGCGAGCGCTCGACCGCGCAGGGTGACGCCTGGGTCGAAGGTGATCGATGTGAGTGCGAGGACGGTGCCGTTGAAGCTCGACGATGACCCGAGCGTCGCGGAGCTCCCAACCTGCCAATAAACGTTGCACGCCTGAGCTCCGTTGGTGAGCACCACAGCCGCGCCGGAGCCAACGATGAGGTCCGAACCGGCCCGGAACACGAACACCGCATTCTCGTCACCCTCGGCATTGAGCGTGAGCGCGCCCGTGAGGAGCACCTGAGAGGCGTTGTTATAGACGCCCGACGTGAGCGTGAGGCCCGCGAGGTCCCCCGTAATGGGGGTTGTCGGACCTTGGCCCTCAGCGTTGAGGTAGGCGTTGACGAGGTCGGCCTTTGCGTCTTGAGTCACGCCATCGCCGCCATGATTGGTGCCGTTTACGGTGATGGTGCCTGCGCCCGAGATCGAGGGGTTCGGAAAGGTGCCGATATCGCCGTTGAGAGTGTTGGCCCCTGTGGCAGTTACGCCCTCGCCGGCGAGAACCACAAAGCTCTCCGCGGTTCCAAGGGGAACGTCGAGCGGCTCGGCCGAGGATAGTGAGGCGCCGGCAACAATGAGTGCGGCGGTTGCGCCTGCGACGACGGCTCCACGCACGAGCGTGGCGGTGCGGGCATGGGTGGGTTTCTGCGGTCGTGTGTTCATCAGGTCCTCCAACTACGGGCCTGAGAACGAGCTCCAGGAGGTCCGCTGGCTCGTCACCGAGCCGATAGCGCCTGACGGTCTGGGGACCGGATTCTGTGAGTACAAATTACCATGAAAATTTCAAGGAAAAGTAAATTAGTGATAAAAGTCACATTTGGATTCGCGCGGGGCAGCCATGGTTGCCGTGCCAAGATGAATCCGTGGCAAATATCACGCGCGAAGAGGCGATGGCCCGCTCCCTGCTCATCGCGAGCGCGGAGTACGACGTAACACTCGACTTTACCGGAGCGGAATCGTTCAGATCCCGCTCCGTCATCCGCTTCGCGGGAGTGCCGGGTGAAGAGACATTCGTCGACGTCGTCGCCACCACAATCCACTCGGCCACCCTCAATGGCGTCGTTCTCGGAGCGGCGGCGGAGAACCGCCTCGAGCTTCCGGCACTCGAAGCCGACAACGAGCTCGTTGTGGAGTCAGAGCATGAGTACTCCACCGCGGGCGTGGGCATCCACCGCTTCGTAGACCCAGAGAACGACGAGACGTACCTCTATAGCCAGTTCGCCACGATGTACGCGTGCCATGCGTTCGCGTGCTTCGATCAGCCGGACATCAAGGGCACCTTCGCGTTCACCGTGATTGCCCCTTCCCATTGGGTGGTGGCGTCGAATGCCAAGGCACCCGTGCCGTCGGGCACAGGCGCTCACTCCCCGCTTACCTGGGCGTTTGACCGCACGGTGCCCCTGCCCACCTACGCGACGGCCGTGTGTGCGGGCCCGTACGCGTTCGTCGAGGGCACGATCACGTCGGTCAAAGGCGAGATCCCCGCGCGCGTCTACGGCCGGCCGCAACTGCTCGACCACTTTGCCGCGGATCGCCTCATCGCAGACAGTCAGGCCGGTTTCGAGCTCTACGAGCGCATCTTCGACACCGAGTTCCCCTACGACTCCTACGACCACGTGTACGCGCCGCAGTACAACTTCGGCGCCATGGAGAACGCCGGCTGCGTGACGGTCTCCGAGGACAGGCTGCTGTTCCGCGGCAAGACCTCGGAGGCGCTACTCGAGTTCCGCACGGTCGTCGTCATGCACGAGCTCGCGCACATGTGGTTCGGCGACCTCGTCACGATGCGGTGGTGGGACGACCTGTGGCTCAACGAGTCCTTCGCGGAGTACGTGGGCACCTACGCCACGGCGGTCGCGACCGAGTACACCGACGCCTGGGTCACGTTCACCGCGCAGCGCAAGTCGATCGCCTACGCCACCGACCAGTTGCCGACCACGCATCCCGTGCTGAGCGACCTCCCGGACGTCGACGCCGTGGCCGGCGCGTTTGACATGATCACCTACGCGAAGGGCGCCTCCGCGCTCCGCCAGCTCGCCGCGACACTCGGCGAGGAGACGTTCTTTGCGGGTGTCGCCGCCTACCTCAAGCGCCACGCCTTCTCGAATGCCACCCTTGCCGACCTGTTCGCCGAACTCGAGGCAGCGTCGGGCCGCTCGCTCGCCGCATGGCGCACCGCGTGGCTCGAGACGCCCGGCGTCACGACCCTTGCCGCGGACGTCACGGAGGATGCGGGCGACCTCATCTCGTCGCTTGTCGTTACCGAGCGGGCACCTGAGCAATGGCCGCTCCCCCGGCCTCACCACTTGTCCGTGGCGGGCTTTGCACTGTCCGACGGCGTGCTCACCGAGGTCTTCGACGTCACCGTGGACACGGATGGACCGAGCACCGAGGTGGACGCACTCGTGGCCGTGCAGCGGCCCGAGTTGATTCTGCCCAACGGCGGCGACCTGACGTACGCCAAGCTTCACCTCGACGAGGTGTCTTTGCGGAACGCGCGCACGCATGTCGCCGCAATCGCAGATCCCATGAGCCAAGCGCTCGTGCTGGACGCGCTGTGGCACATGTGCCGCGACGGGGCCTTGCCTGCGCGGGACTACGTGGAGGCCGTTCTCGCGGCTCTGCCAGGCATCACTGTGTCGGCAGTGCGAGAGTCCCACCTGCGAACCGTCGTGACAGCGATCGCGCGGTACGCACGTCCTGGCGACGCCGCGCAACTCGCAGCCGACGCCGCCGAGGGCGTGTGGGGCGCGCTTGAGGGTGCCACGCCGGGCTCCGATGCGCAGCTCCAGCTTCTTCAGGGCTTCGCGTTGCTCGCGACGACCCAGGGACAGGCGGATCGCGTCGAGGCACTTCTCGGCGACGTGATCCACCTCGACGACCTCGCGATCGACACCGACCTCGCGTGGGACCTTGTCACTGCATTGGCGGCGACGGGACGCGCGGACGACGCATCCATCGACGCTCACCTCGCGAAGGATGCGACGGCGTCGGGTGAGCGAAGGGCCGCGGGCGCCCGGGCGGCCATCGCGACCCTCGACGCAAAGCGCCGCGCATGGGACCTCTTGGCCAATCCCGACGGCGCGCCTCTCGCCAACGCGCTCGCCTACGAGACGGCGCTCGGCTTCGCGCGAGCCGCAGACGCGACATTCATGGCACCGCTCGGCGAGACGTTCTTCGCCGAGGTGCGCGGACTCTTCGAGTCCGTCGACGTCTATGTTGGCCTGCGGGTCGTGCAGTATTCATACCCGAGCTTCCTCGTGGGCAGGGGGGTCGACATCGTTGCCCTCGGCGAGCGCTGGCTTGCCGAGAACGGCGACGCACACCCCGTCCTGACAAAGCTCATGGTCGAGGGTCTCGACCATGCACGAAGGGCCGCGCGAGCCCAGGAGTCCCCGACACGCGTGTGAATCTCGTCACCAGTCACGCAAAGATTGGCTGGTATACGCAAAGATTGCCGCGTGAAGACTGAGGGACTTTACGGCGCCTCGTTGCGCCGCTTTTCTGTTGTTTCGATTGTCGTGGTCGTTCTCGCGTTCATCGCCCCCGCGGCGGTGGCCGACCAGTACGACTCTGGAGACTTCGAAGCTTTCGCGCTTGGCGACCCGATGGGCCAGTTTGGCTGGAGCGCGAACGACATCGGTGTGTACAACGCGAGCAACTTTGACATCGACATCGTTGACCCTTCGGGCGTTTGGGGCAGCCAACTTGGCTCGCGCGCACTCCGAATCTCCAACGGCGTCACGTCCAGCGGCTTTGGCAACCAACTGCAGACGGCGTCCCTCGCGAATGAAGTGGGAGAGTCCACCGCGCTCAACGGCGGCTTGTCCGGAGGGACTCGCCAGTCGCGGCTCAGCGGCAGTTTCACGTTTGGCTCCGCAACCCAGACGTACCAGGCAGGACTCGCCGTCGGGTTCGCGCCCGATCGCGGAGACGGCGCGCGCATGACCTCGTTCCGCATCACCGACCAGCCGGGCGGCCTCACCGTCACACTCACCATTGCGGACGAGTCAAACCCCGACCTCTTTGTCCCGGTCGTCATCGCGAGCGGACTGTCGCACACGGAGTTGCACACCATCGAGTTCACCCTCGACTTCGTCGACGGCGACAACAACGACGTGTTGTGGGTGAGCCTCGACGGTTCAACATGCACGAGCTATGCGACCTCGGGGTCGTGGGAGCAGTACCACCGCTACTACGCGGGCAACGTGACCCCCGTAACGTTCACGGTCGACTCGATCCTCTTCCGGCTCTCCGGTGCGGCCCAGCCGGGGCTCATCGGTGGGGGCCTCGTCATCGATTCCCTCCAGCTCACCAGCTCGACCGTGCCCGCGATGCCACCACCTGGCATCCCCGCGACGGTCGTCGCGCCCACGGCGACCGCGCTCGCCCACCATGTTGATGTCACGGTGGCACCCGCCGTGACCAATGCGTGCCAGCCGGTGACCGAGTACCAGGCGATACTCACGCCCCAGGGCGGCGGCTCCCCCATCACGCTGACGTCTGCCACCCCGGACTTCGACTTCGACGGCGTCCCAGCGGGTAACTACGACGTCACCATGACGGTCACCAACGCGGCAGGCACCTCGTCGCCGTCGGCCTCGACGCCGCTCGCGGTGACTGCTGCCGCCGAGCCCGAGCCGTCCGTCACGCCGTCACCCTCGGTGACGCCGTCGCCCTCCGTGGCGCCGACAGACGACGGAGCGGCGGGAGGCGACGAAGAGCTCGCAGAAACAGGCCCGACGCTCGCGCCACTTGGCATCGCGGCGCTCGCGCTCGTCGTGCTCGGGTTCGTGTTGCGCAGGCGCGCGGCGTAAGCCCGATTGCTAGGCGCGAGCCTCGCGCAGCACCTCGATGAGCCTGCGCATGCGCGGGTGGTCAAAAAGGTCGTCGAGAAGCACAGGGTGCCCCTCGCCGTCGCACAGCGGCAGTTGCCAGTTGGGGTACTCGGTGAAGGTTCCCGGCTGATTCTGCGTGCGGCGCTCGCCGACGCCGTCGGTAATCGCCACGCCGACGAGTGGCGCCGGGGTGTTCATCGCGAGCACGTTGAGGCCGCCGATGATCTCCTCATCCGTGGGATGCGCGCTCACCCACCCGCGCTCGTGGAGCAACTCGACGATGTCTCCGCGCTCCGCGCGCGCCTCCGCGAGGAGCACGTCTGGATCCGCAGTCAGTAGCCCAAGCTCCTCGCGGAGCGTCACGTGCTCGCCTGCGAGGTACGCCGCGGTGGGCGGCAGGTCGTGCGTCGAGACACATGCGAGCACGTCGCTGCGATAGTGCTCCGGTCGCTTCGCGCGCCCGTCGCCTTCCTTCTCGAACCAGACCACAGAGGTGCCAAGGATGCCCCGCGACGCGAGGTAGTCGCCGACCCAGGGCTCGACGGTGCCCAGATCCTCGCCGATGACCAGTGCCCCCGCGCGATGCGCCTCGAGCACCGCGATGCCGATGAGCGCCTCGTGGTCGAACTGCACGTACACGCCGTCGGACGCGCCGGCCTCGAGCGGAATCCACCACTGGCGGAACATGCCGATCACGTGGTCGATGCGAAGCGCACCACAGTGACGAACAGCGGCGCGCACGACGTCACGGAAGGGCAGGTACGCGGCGGCCTCGAGAGCGCGCGGTTGCCACGGCGGCTGCGACCAGTTCTGACCCTGCTGGTTGTACATGTCCGGCGGGGCTCCAACGGACATCCCGCGCGCGAGCACGCGCTGCAGCGCCCACGCGTCCGCTCCCTCTGGGTGCACACCAACGGCGAGGTCCGTCATGACGCCGATCGACATCTCCGCCGACCGTGCGCTCGCCTGAGCGCGCTCGAGTTGCTCGTCGCACACCCATTGCAGCCAGGCATAGAACAACACGCGCTGGGTGTGCTCATCGCGCCACGCGGCAACCGCAGGCGAGAGGGGGTTGTCGAGCTCGTGCGGCCAGGGAAGCCCCTTGTGGGCCTCTGCGATCGCGCACCACGTCGCGAAGTCCTCGAGTGACTTGCCCTCGCGGAGGCAGAAGGCCTCGAACTGGGCCTGCCGCCCGGGCGTACGTTCCACCTGGTAGATCTGCTCGAGCGCTTGCGACTTGGCGCGCCACACGGCATCGCGGTCGATCAGGTTCGCGGTGGTGTTTGCTCGCCGAGGCCGCTCAGCCTCCCACTCGATCACCGCTCGCTGTTGCGAGGGCACGTACGCAACCTCGGCGATGTCCTCGACGCGAATGTAGAGCGGCGACAGGAATCGACGAGAGGTTGGTAGGTACGGTGACGGCTCGATCGGCGTGACGGGTTCGCCCGCGTGCAGGGGGTTCACGAGCACAAAGTCGGCCCCCGCGCGGAGCTTCGCGAGCGCGCACAACTCACCGAGGTCGGAATAGTCACCGAGTCCCCACGACCGAGACGAGCGCAGCGAGTAGAGCTGGGTGGTGAGGCCCCATGGCCGGGTAGAACGCACGGCCTGGGAAAGCTCGAGCCGCTCGGGTGTCACAACAACCCAGCCGCGTCCCTTGCGACCACTCGTGACACCCTCGAGCCGGTGCCAACCGAGAGGGAGGTTCCCGGGAAGCAAGAACGTCGCGCGTCCCGTCGCAAGCGCGCCAGTGCCGCGGGGCGGCACGGGCCGGTCGAGCTGTTCGAGCGCCCAGTTCTCTCCAGACTCGAGTCTGAGGCTCACCTCCACCGCGTCGCCGTGAACAACGTGCACCGGGATCTCGCGCTCGGCGCCGAGCCGCACAACGGTGATGGGCGGCACGATTCGGCGCCATGCCTGGTCTTCGAGCTCCTCAAGCGAGCGCTCGCACGCCTCGTCGCTCGAGCCGTCGAGCTCGAGGGCCGTGATCGCGGCACGGATCGACGCCGCAGAGCACGTGTGCATGAGGCCGTCGTGGCCCCAGTACTCCGTCGAAATGCCGCACGCGATCGCCAGCGCGACGAGCGCTTCGGACGGCGGTGCTGGCTCGGGGTTCACGCCTCAATCCTGCCAGAGCGCGAGCGCGATGCAACGCCGCCTACGCTCGCTAGGCTGGCCTGATGACTCTTCCTGGCACAGCGGCAGGTGACGAGGCGAAGTCCGTGTGGGAAACGCTCACCGGCGGCGCGATCGCCATCGGCATCTCCCTCGTGGCGATCGTCATCGCATGGCTGATCCTGCGGCTCATCATCGTGTGGGTAACCCGCGGCATCGAGCGCGGCGCGGACCTGACAGACAGGCAAAAGCGCAAGCTCGAGCGTTACGGCAAGGCGACGCCGACGATCGCGGACGAGCAAGAGCGCCGCCTCGACAAGGAACGTCGCCACAAGCGCGCGACGACCATCCGCACTGTCCTCACCTCTCTCGTGTCCGTGCTCGCCATCACAACGTTCCTCTTTGTGGTGCTCTCGGTGCTCGGCGTGCCCGTCGCGGCGCTGCTCGCAAGCGCCGGTGTGCTATCCGTGGCGGTCGGTTTTGGCGCACAGTCGCTCGTCAAGGACCTCATTAGTGGCGCGTTCATGCTCATGGAGGACCAGTACGGGGTCGGCGACATCATCGACGTAGGCGAGGCGATCGGCACCGTCGAAGAAGTGGGCCTGCGGTGTGTCCGCCTGCGCGCGCTCGACGGCACCGTCTGGTACGTGCCGAACGGGCAGATCATCAGGGTCGGCAACATGACGCGCACGTGGTCGCGCGTGTTGGTCGAGCAGAGGTTCGCATTCGACACCGATCTCGATGCCGCGCGCCAAGCGATGCTCGACGCCGTCACCGAGGCGCGCAAGGATCCCGATATCGACGCCGCGATCCTTGGCGAACCGGAGGTGCCCGGCATCGAGGCCATCGCGTACAACTCCGTGACGGTGCGCGTGCTCATCCAGGTCAACCCGGCAACGCAATGGACCGTGCAGCGAGAGATTCGGAAGCACCTCCGCCGCATCCTCGTCGAGAGGGGCATCGAGCTCAGCGCGCCGGAGTCCGTGCCGGTCGTCGGCGTTCACGTGCCTGGCGCCCGCGTCGACACGAAGAGGCCGGGCCCGAAGAAGAAGGCGGACAAGGCCGACGTTCCCCAAGCGCCATCTGAAGCGCTACCCCCGCAGAGCGAAAACGGCGGCGAGGAGTGACGCAACCCGGTATGAGCGTCGGGCAAGGACCCACGCACGGCGAAAACCAGAGCTTCTTCGATGCCGTGGGCGGTCACAAGACCTTCGATGCCATCGTGCGCGAGTTCTACGCGGGCGTCGCAGGCGATTCCGTGCTCCGACCGATGTACCCCGAGGAGGATCTCGAGGGCGCAATCCAGCGACTCACGCTCTTTCTCGAGCAGTACTGGGGCGGACCGACAACCTATTCGGACACCCGCGGCCACCCGCGATTGCGGATGCGCCACCAGCCATTCCGCGTGAACCCGGAGGCTCGCGACCACTGGATCGACCACATGCGCCACGCGGTCGCGCAACAGAACCTTTCGCCCCTGCACGCCGTAACGCTCATGGACTACCTCGAGCGGGCGGCATACTCGATGGTGAACACGTTCGACGACACTGGGGAGTGACATTGCAGCACCACGAGGACACGTGGGCAGAAGCGGCGGTCGCGTCGGGACTCGCGGCGCTCGACCTGCGGCAGTCTGGGCCCACGAGCTTCGAGGGAGACTCGTTGCCGATGCCTGGCGGCAGAGTATTTGGCGGTCAGGTCCTCGCGCAGGCGCTCATCGCCGCGGGCCGCACCGTGACCGAGGAACGCCACGCGCACTCGCTCCACGGCTACTTCTTGCGCGCTGGCGACGCATCGCTGCCGATCCGCTTCGAGGTCGAGGTGCTCCGCGACGGCGGATCGTTCTCCGCGCGCCGCACCCACGCATTTCAGGGTGACAAGCCGATGCTGTCGATGATCGCGTCGTTCCAGGAGACCCAAGACGGTCCAGAGCACCAGGTCGCGATGCCCGAGGTCCCCCCGCCCGACGCCGTGGCGTCGGGAATCGATGTGCTCGCGCCTTTCGAGGGGCACGCCGCGGCGGATTTCTGGCTCCACAGCGCGCCTTTCGACGTGCGCCACGTCGAAGGATCCATCTTCCTGGGGCCCGACGCGCAGCCGCGCCCGTATCAAAGCGCCTGGATGAGGGTGCGCCAACCCATTGGCGGCACGGAGCTCACGCATCGCGCGCTGCTCGCGTTCGGCTGCGACCAGGTGATGCTTGAGCCGCTCTTGCGCCGCCACGGCGCCTCGTGGGCGTCGCGCGACATGGCATTCGCGAGTCTCGATCACGCGATGTGGTGGCACCGCCCCGCGCGCGCAGACGAGTGGCTGCTTTTTGTTCAGGACGCGCCCACGGCTCAGGGCGGCCGAGGCCTCACAGGCACGTGGATCTTCTCCGAGGATGGGCGGCTCGTTGCCTCCGCGTCCCAAGAGGGCATGTTCAGGCTGAACTAGCCGCCTACCGCGGCGAGGTTGGGTCGTCGGGCGAGCCCGGCGTCGGGCCGTTGCTCTCCGATTCGAGGGCCGGCCCGTCGTCCTCCCAACGCCCCTTCTTGTCGAGCTTCGAGAGGTCGACCCACTGCGTGGGCCCCTTCGCGGCCTTCGCCTCCCGCTCGTACATGACCGAGCGGCGCCACATGATGAGCAGCGCAATCACGACGAGCGCGACGACAACAAGCATGATCATCACCGCGGGGAAGAGCCAACTCGGCGCCTCGGGCCAGATCGAGACATCCGGATTGAAAGGGTCGTTCGAGTACACCGGCTCCGGCGACGGCTCTATCGCTCCCCCGAGCACGGCTAGCTCCTCGTCAGCTTGCGGTACGTGACGCGGTGCGGACGCGCCGCCTCGGCACCGAGCCTCGCGACCTTGTTTTCCTCGTAGGCGGCGAAGTTGCCCTCGAACCAGAACCAGTTCGCGGGGTCGTCCTCGGTGCCCTCGTAGGCGAGGATGTGGGTCGCGACCCGGTCGAGGAACCAACGGTCGTGGCTGACGACCACGGCGCAGCCGGGGAACTCGAGCAGTGCGTTCTCGAGCGAGCCGAGCGTCTCGACGTCAAGGTCGTTGGTCGGCTCGTCGAGCAGCAGCACGTTGCCGCCCTCCTTGAGGGTGAGCGCGAGGTTGAGGCGGTTTCGCTCTCCACCGGAGAGGATTCCCGCGGCCTTCTGCTGGTCAGGGCCCTTGAAGCCGAAGGCGCCGACGTACGCGCGAGACGGCATCTCTACCGCTCCAACCTTGATGAAGTCGAGGCCGTCGCTCACGACCTCCCACAGCGACTTCGTGGGGTCGATGCCCCCGCGGCTCTGATCGACGTATGACACCTTGACCGTCTCGCCAACCTTGAGATCGCCGCCGTCGAGAGGCTCGAGGCCAACGATGGTCTTGAACAGCGTGGTCTTGCCAACGCCGTTGGGGCCGATGACGCCGACGATGCCGTTGCGGGGAAGCGTGAACGTGAGGCCGTCGATGAGGACGCGGTCGCCGAAACCCTTCTTGAGGTTCTTGGCCTCGAGAACGATCGAGCCAAGTCGGGGGCCCGGAGGGATCTGAATCTCCTCGAAGTCGAGCTTCCTCGTCTTCTCCGCCTCGGCGGCCATCTCCTCATAGCGGTTCAAGCGCGCCTGCGACTTGGTCTGGCGCCCCTTGGGGTTCTGACGCACCCACTCGAGCTCCTCCTTGAGGCGCTTTGCGAGCTTGACGTCCTTCTTGCCCTGCATTTGGAGGCGCTCTTGCTTCTTCTCGAGGTAGGTCGAGTAGTTGCCCTCATACGGGTAGAGGCGGCCGCGGTCGACCTCGCAAATCCACTCCGCGACGTGGTCGAGGAAGTAGCGATCGTGGGTCACCGCAAGCACGGCGCCCGGGTACTTGGCGAGGTGTTGCTCGAGCCACAGCACCGATTCCGCGTCGAGGTGGTTGGTCGGCTCGTCGAGGAGCAGTAGGTCGGGCTTCTCGAGCAAGAGCTTGCACAGCGCCACACGGCGGCGCTCGCCACCGGAGAGCACCTTGACGTCGGCGTCCGGCGGCGGGCAACGCAGCGCGTCCATCGCCTGCTCTAGCTGCGAGTCGAGGTCCCACGCGTCCGCGTGGTCGAGCTCATCCTGGAGCTTGCCCATCTCCGCGAGCAGGGTGTCGTAGTCGGCGTCGGGGCTCGCCATCTCCTCGGAGATCTCGTTGAACCGCTCGAGCTTGCCGTAGATCTCCGCGACGCCCTCGCGCACGTTGCCGATGACGTCCTTGTCCTCATTGAGCGGCGGCTCCTGGAGCAGGATTCCCACGGTGTAGCCGGGGCTGAGCCGCGCCTCGCCGTTCGACGGCTGTTCGAGTCCAGCCATGATCTTCAGGATCGTCGACTTACCAGCACCGTTGGGCCCAACGACGCCGATCTTCGCACCCGGGTAGAACGACATCGTGACGTCGTCGAGGATGACCTTGTCGCCGTGCGCCTTGCGCGCCTTGTGCATGGTGTAAATGAACTCAGCCACTGCTGCTCCGTTGTTGAGGGGGTTAGCGGCAACTAGCCTACGCGGTCGCGGGCGCACGAACGGGCCCCGGCCGTGACGTCGGGGCCCCTCCGCGCGGGTGAGATTGTCAGACGGTGGTCGAGACCAGTTCCTCGTCGTCCACCGGCGCCTCGTCGACCTCGCCCTCCCCGATCAGCGCGTCGGCGGGCGGCTCCTCCGGCTCGGTCGCCGCGCTGTCGTTGAAGGTCACGTGCTGACCGTCCACCACGGCCCTGCGGAAGTCGCCGATGCCACGCGTGAGATCGTGACCCACGGTGATCACATCGATCACGAGGTCGGTGCGCGTTCCCGTGTCCGCCTTCCACTCGTTGCTGTGGAGCCTTCCCACGACGACCACGGGCTGGCCTTTGTGCAGCGAGCGCTCGACAAGGACCGCGGCGGAGCGGAACACCCTCACCGTGAACCACTCGGTCTCTCGATCGACCCACTCGTTCTTCGAGCGGTCGAAGTATCGCGAGGTGCTCGCGAGGCGAAAGCTCACGAGGTCGGTGCCGCCGGGCACCACGTGAAGCTTTGGATCGGTGGCCACCCAACCGGTAACCGTCACTGTCAGATCATTCATGGCGCCCTCCTGACGCGGGCCGCACGATGCGGCACGCGAGAAACGCTCGCAGGAGTGCCCGACGCTGTGGCGGGCTGGGGTGCCAACCTGTGGACAGCGTCGGTCGGGCGGGCGCCTGTGGACGCTAGTCGCGCGCGGGTTCAGAATCGGCAAGCTCGGTGAGCTCGTCGAGATTGCGATACGCCTGGTGGATGAGTTCCGTGGGCTCGACTACCAGCGGCACAAGCGCGTACCGCACCGCCTCTCTGCCCCGCGCCCGCACTGCCTTGGCCGCGGCATGGGATCGGGCAACCCGGGTCATCGCGCCCTTGAGGCCAGAGCCGCGCGGAATGTGCGGCCATTCGATCGCCGCGAGCGCAGCATTAATCTCTTCGGCGAGAAGTGTCGCGGGCGCGATCGCGTCGGCAACAACACGGTGCCAGGCAACCGGGAGATCGTGAGTCGCGGCGTCCACCCAGTCAAGGCGCTCTCTTTCGACCGCCTCAACGCGCAACCCGAGAACGTCGGGCACGGCCTTGGTGCGCCCCGCCGCAACGGCCGCGGAGGCATCGGCGAGCGCCTCGATGCCCGCGGCGGTGGCGAGCGCAGAGACGAGCTCCTCGACGTCGGGAAGGTGCGGCTCCGCATCACGTGCGAGCGCACGTTCTAGCGATCTACCAGCGGCGACGAGATCGGCGCGCACGGCCTCCGCGGCAACCGTGCGGGCCTGCGCTGCCCCGGCTAGCTCCTCGAGGAGCGTGTCCACGCCTTGCCCGGTGCGCGCGCTCGTCGGCATCACGGGAACGCCATGAAGCCCGTCCTCCGCGAGCAGCTTCTGAAGGTCGCGGACGACCTCCCATGCGGCCTCCGTGCCAAGCCGATCGACGTGGTTGAGCACGACGAGCGAAGGCTGGCCATTGTCGGACGCCACCGAGAGGTATGCGGAGTGCACCGCGTTGTCCGCGTACTTCTGTGGGTCCATGACCCACACCAAGAGGTCCGCCATGGGCACGACGCGATCGACAATCGCGCGGTTGCGCTCGTTGATGGAGTCGTGGTCGGGAAGGTCGAGGAGCACCACTCCATCGAGCTGCCCGTCGCCGATGAGCCCAAGCCTTCGCGGGCGCTCGACCTCGAGCCAATCGAGCAGGGCCGTCGCTGAGTCGCCCCAGGTCGCCGCGCTCATTTGGGAGGTCGTGGGTCGAGCGACGCCGGGAACGGCGAATTGCGTGCCGGTGAGCGCGTTGAAAAGGCTCGACTTGCCCGAACCCGTGCCCCCCGCGAGGGCCACGACGGTGTGATCGACACCTAGCGCGAGGCGATGTTCGCAGCGCTCGATGGTCGCCATGACGTCGGCGCGCACTGAGGGCTCGATCGCGTCCGATGCCCACTCCATCGACGATCGCAGCCTCGTCACCCTGTCCTTGAGCGCCGAGGTCTCGTCGCGCGGGCCAAGGTCTTGAAAAGACAGCGTCACAAGAGTCCCCGGAGCTCTGCCCTGCGAAGACGAACCTTGGCAGACGCATCAGGCATGAGCGAGGCAACGTCTGTCGGCGCAAGGACCTCGAGCGCCTCGCGATTGATCGCGTAGCGGCGCGCGGCGGACAGCTCCTCGCGCGCGGTAGCGAGCGATGCGTCCACGTGCGGTCCAGCGAGTAGCGCGAGCGCCTCGTGCGCGGAGCCGACGCCGAGCGCGGCGGACGCGAGAGTCGCGCGCAGTCCCGTCTCCCCCACCACTTCGATGGCGCGCTTCGAGAGCGGCAGCGCCATCGCGAGTTCATCGCATCGGCCAAGCCATGCGCGCGTCGCGTCCGCGGCAGTGCGTTCCCTGTGCTCGCGCGCATCGCGGGGGTCGCGCTGGGCAGCGAGCCAGGTTCCCGGTCCTTCCCCACCGACGGCGAGATCCGCAACCATGCCCTCCGCGGCGACGGAGGCCGCGTATGTCAGCGTCGCCTCGACGGCCGCGATGACGTCGCTCTCGATGGCACGCAGCGCGTCGTCCCGCGCCTCCCTCGCCACGCGACGCTTGACCCACAGCGAGTTGCGCAGCCTGAAGAGCGCCCCGCCCTCGCTCGTTGCCTGTCGCCACCGGGTCTCAAGCGCACCCGTGGCGACG
>Ga0247758_1001754_pt1 | contig 14449 bp, 10 predicted proteins | sample UWRJL156409C4_FD_180950 | JGI IMG/M metagenome (GOLD analysis project Ga0247758, IMG submission 180950) | Plant litter microbial communities from Arlington Agricultural Research Station in Wisconsin, United States - UWRJ-L156-409C-4 | ecosystem: Environmental > Terrestrial > Plant litter >...
TCAACAACCCTTTTACTCCCAATCCCCCCCCCTTTCGCGATTGCATGCAGCTTGCTGATTACGCTCGCTCTCCAGCCGAAGCCATTGCGACCTTGCTTGTCGACAGCGAATCAGTGCCAATTCAGAGGCCCCTCCTCGGGAACGGTCATGCCGAATCGAGGCATAACCTTCGATCGGATTTTACATATTGGTCCCATTTGGCGGTGGCTGATTCGAGACCGTTCGACGATGCACCAAACCGACGCCCCATGTGCGCGGCGATTCCACAAACTCGCATGTCTGAAGCATCGGGACATGTGACAGCGAAGTGATTGGGCCCACGAATGTCATTGTTCGTTAATGTCATATTTAAACGTTTATGTCCAGACACAGTATCTCCCATCCAGTCGGCATCTCCTACCATTTTCGATCAAGCTCCCACCTACTCGCCCGAAGCGGGGCCGCCGTTGCTGGCTGCAGAGAGCTGATATGATGGGTCATTATTTTGGCGGTGCCAGACACCTCTGGCGTTCTGACACGGGAACGGGGAGCCCGAGGAAGTTGCTTGGCCAAGGGCTACGTTCCGCCTCTTGGACTTGGCTCGGCTGGCGGTGGCGAGTTTCGTTCAAACTGCCCTATGGTGAGGCTCTGTTCATGTACTTATGAGAGCAGGGAACAACACCCTTGTTTGCTGGATGAGCACCTGGGGGAGCAGGACCATTCCTCCAAGTTGTGTGCTGGACGAGTGTAGGTAGCGTAACCGGCTCGGAATCTAGCCCCCGGCCGACTTGCAGAATGGTGCTCCTTTCTGCACAGTGTTGGTTTCGATTGGTCTTCAGCTTGGATCTGGAGCCCAGACAGAGCTCGGGGAACGCTGTTGCGGCAGAGGAGGCATGGGCCAGCCATTTTCAGGGCGGATGGGTCGGCAATGGGTGCGCCACCATTGGAGATGGGAGATCTGGTTAGACACTGTGATCTCGTTCTGCTGATATATAGCGATGCAAAATCCACAAATTTACCCGCTCTTAAGGACTCTGTCCAGCTAACTGAAATCATGCTTAAATGAGCCCTCGATTTTCTCGACCACGAGTACAGTATCTGCAATAACGCACGCCGCCCTGTCGATATTGATATCTTCTGTTATTGGCAGACTTCCAATTGTCCAATGTCTTCATCGCCCAGCAAAAGGTCACACTCAAACAACGGGTGCGTCACATCATATTTACCACCTCCAAAGGCTCTTAAGTGGCTGTGCCAAAGCTGACCATCTACTGTTCATCACAGAACAACAGGCAGAACATTCTCTACTAATACCTCCCGAAAGCCCCGCAGGATTCATTCCTTGAGTCTCCGATCCCTTGCCGGTCGGCGCGTTCTGCGCTACTTGGACGAACCCTCGACACTCGGCAACGCCCTCGTCGGCCTCCCCAGCAGCACAGCAGATAGAACCATCGCCGAGGCGGAACATATAGAGAGGATTACCAAGGAGGTGGCAACGTTGATGAGCACCTTGTTGCCTCAGACTTGACACCATCAAACGTTGGGAACGCCTACGCTCTCTTCTAGGAGACGCACCCTTAGAGTATTGTTGAGGGTCGTTTGGATGACACCCTGGAGGGGGCCCTTGGACTTTGGCCTGGAGAGTCTAGAGGAAGTGCTGTGGTGCCAACAACATGGCAACCAAGTCAGAAAACTTACACGGCAACATCGCGGTCAACTTACATTTCAAGTCGCTGCAAATCTCATCGCCTGCATTGTTCCTTCTTTCGATTCCCAGCCCAGTTGTTAGTGAAATGCAAAACATGCCCGTTCTTCCGGGTGCTGTTCCCCGTCTCGGACCACCGGACATCGGCAGGGGGACCGTCGGACCCACTATCCTCCGGGGGTGTGGGACCTGGTCCGGCCTTTTCCTGGCGATGGCCGAACTGCCCCAGATATTACATGAAAGTGTTTGCATGCACACCCGAGGGGCGCCTTACGCTTGAGGCGATGCAAGTCAGAGCCTGACTTGCCGTGATTGGCTCGAAGCCACTCCAAGCTCCAAAGAACAAAAAGGCGAGCGCAACGATCAGGCCCGCAGGTCGGTAATCGCGCAGATGCGCAATTCCCAAAATTAGTAAAGAGGTACGTACCTCCAAGTTAAAACACAGACCAGGACAACCACCTAGGCTTGTGACGTCCATCGCTCCAAGCACCGTGCCCAACATCTGCAAGAATTGGACTTTTCGAACTCACCGGCAAAACACCATTGAATTTGGCCAGGAGGTATGCGCCCGTGATCTTCGCTTTATCTACCCCTCACCCCTTGTCGACTCCATCCCCTCTGACTTCCGGCCGCAGCGACACCTGAAAAGGTGTGGCGGCCTTAGACGCGGAACGGGATGGACCGATCCTTTTGCTACAGCCCGTTGGATGGGCCTGATAGTATTAGGCTCCTCCAGTTTCTCTCGCCGAACGGTTCTGATCCATTAAGCTGTAGAAGTCGCGACCCCACAACCGATCGACCTGATTGCCGATCACAATTTCCACCATTCCTCCTCGACCACCCCCCCATTTCCACCACCACCACCACTCCTTCAATTCTTCACCAAAACACACCAAATTCAAGATAAATACTGTGCGTGAGCAGAATATTACGTCGGCAATCGATGAAGTCAAGCGCGGAGTCACACAGCAAGAGGCCGCGCAAAACTAAGGCATCCCTCAAACAACCCTTTATAACCCTATCCACGGCGTAACCAACAAGAAAACCAGCAAATTAGCCAACTGGAGGCTCTCTCCTAAAGAGGAGTCATTCCTCGTTAACTGGTGCCTTAATAAGGAAGCCTCCACGCGGCCTCTAAGTAAGGCCCAGATTACTAAAATGGCTATAATAGTCCTCGTTAAAGGAGGTGATTTTACCCCTATTAGCTACCATTAGGTAGACCGCTTCCTGGCACGCCACACGTGTGTTAAAATAAAGAAGTCAGTACTGTTAGAAAGTGTGAGGAAGCGCGGTTTTACAAAGGAGGCTTATAAGGAGTTTTACGGCCTTCTCAGCTTTCACTTAGAGTTTAAAACTATCCGTCACACTAACATCATTAATATAGATAAACATGGCATGTAAAAGGGTAAGACAGCGGCCGGGACTGTTATAAGCAATTCTCTTACACCTAAAGCCCTTGTTTAGTCCTCTAATAAAACCACCTGGGTATCTATTCTAAAAATAATCACTGCAGACGGCCGGAGGCTGACTCCAGTCATCGTCTTTACAGGGGTAAGTCTCTAGGGATAATGGTATCCCAAGTGGGTTAAAAACTAGCCTAATATCCGCGATTAGAAGTACAATTACTTCCCTACTAGCTTTAATAATATAAGGATAGCCTTAAAATAGTTCAAGGAGGTTTATCTACTGGAAACTAAACCTGCAAACCTTACAAAGTGGCGCCTTCTTATTATAAATCCCCACTTAAGTTACAAACCAGAAGAATTAACCTACTTAGCCTTTAAGAATAAGGTTTAAGTACTGTTTTTACTAGCCTACACCTCTTACAAAACTTAACCTTTAAACCGCAGCGTTTTCTTAACTCTTATAACCTACTATAAGTAACAAATAAAGTTATTTATAACTTATTAAGGCTTAGCACTAGCCTATAAATAACACTTCCTTCTAGCCTATAGGGATACTTCCAGGGAGGGTGTAAACCCTACTAATATAAAGAGTGGCTTTAAAAAGACTGGTATATGGCTATTTAACCCCTCCTAAGTCCTTGGTGATCCTGAGGTATTGATCGGAAACTCACCCCCCCCCCTAAACGGCCGCAGACCCCTAAGATAGCCCTTATCTCTGCAGACAGTGCCGTTAAAACTCCACAAAAGAGCCGTAATATTCTCCAGGCCGTTAATAACACTAAGGGGTACGTAAGCCCTACTAATCGAACCGTAAGGAGTGTTTTTCGTAAGGTAGGGAAGGTGCTGGATTAAAGTAACGTAAAGATGGCCTTATTAAAAGCTGAAAACGCGCATTTAAAGGAGGATTTAAGGGCTACGGAACCATATAATAGGAAGAAGGTGAAAGAGCCTCTAAACGGTAAGTTTGCAAGGATAGGTGACATCGTTACGGCCAAGGAGGCTTCGTAGAAGCCCCCAAAGCGGAGGCGAGTCACCACGCGCGTAAACCCCACCCCTACAATAGAGGAGGCTCAGGAGGTTATATACTATGGCTTGGAGAGCCTTCGTCGCGCCAAGGAGATGTAGAAAACATGTTATTTCATAGAAATTAGTAAGGAAATGGATGTTTTGTGGCATGGTTACAATTGGGGGTGCACGTGGTCTTCATGATCGGCGATCAGGTCGATCGGTTGTGGGGTCGCGACTTCTAGTCTCTTGACCGCTCGGCTAGACGAGAAGCCTTCCTACGAGGCGCTATCTTACTGTTGGGGGGGCGGGGAGACGTCGAGCATCATTCAATGCAACGGCAGGGATCTCACTGTTACTGCGAACCTGTACCAGGCGCTCCGGTCTCTCCAGCGTCTCGAAGATTCGGCTTGTCGACTTTTCTGGGTCGATGCCGTGTGCATAAACCAAGGCGACATTTCAGAGCGAAACTCGCAGGTGTTACGGATGCACCAAATCTACAGCACTGCAAAAAACGTGATCGTCTGGCTTGGAGATGCTGTCGAAGCTCCTGCACTCGACGAAGGCCAGCGCACAAAAAGAGACAGGTATCTTCGCAGCAGCGTTCTGAGGTACCTAGAAGCGCCAGTCTTCCGCCGAGCTTGGGTCTTCCAAGAGCTTCTTTTTTCAAGGAAGGCATCTCTGCTCCTCGTCGACGGAGAATCAGAGTGGGAGAGATTCTGGGAGCGCGCTGCCATCGAAACCATCAGTTCGACCATTCTCAGCGGGCACCGAACTCTCCCATTGGTCAGCATGCCGGCGTTCCACTTCTACACTGTCGCGTCCTCAGTCAAGCTAATCACGTCTTCACGCGGACGTATCCAACCTGAGAATGAGTACAAGAAATTTGGAGTATCTACCTCGGATAAGGTGCTAGCGAGCCAGTGGGCCAAGATGCTTGATTTCGCCGCAACGCTTAATACAACCGATCCTAGAGATCGAGTTTTTGCACTGTCAGGGCTCACTGATGCTTTCGGGATTGAAGTTCCCAAACCGGACTACTCAAAGTCGACGCGAACGGTATTCCGGGGGATCCTAGGGATACTGAAAGCAAGAAGCTCGAACAACAACCGCTCTCTTCGCCAACGAGGTCTTGCACTACCCTCGCATTACCTACACCGAGGCCTGGCCCTCCTTGTTCGCAGCGGGAACGTCAACCAACATCCAGAAGGCAACCAGCAGCGCCACTCAGGTATTTCCAGTTGCCCCGAGACAACTGGGATGGCCTCCGTCGCCGATACCGAGCAGAGCTACCATTCTTTCTTTGACCACATTCTCCAACATCATAAGGGACTTCTCCTCAGCGAGATTCTTCTTCAACTCGGAGCGAATGCGCCTTGTGGTCCAGCCACTTGCCCCTTGACGGGCGGAGATACAGGGACAACGAGAGATGACCAGCATACGTTGGGCTCACAGTTTGGAGCAGTAACTGACCACCCATCATCTGCTAAGGATAGATCTGTTGCCAAAAGAAAGCGCGGAGGCGGACCTCGTAAGCGGGGCGAGGACGACGAGGACGACGAAGATGACGAGGAACCGCAGCATAAGAAGCAGACAGATGACCCCTGGAATCGGTTGGCCTGTCCATATTTCCAGCGGGATCTGGACTCCCCTAGGCTTAACATGTCTTGCCGGGGACCTGGGTTTGACAGGACATCGCGTTTGAAGTGAGAGCCCCTCCCCCACGTCCCCCAACCTTTCCGTCGCTCTTCGCTGCGTACCTTAGCAATGCTAACAAAACTACGACGCTAGGGAACATCTCTACCGTGTACATCACATTCATCCCTGCCTGAGATGCGGGCAGATATTTGAAAGCCGGGAAGCGTTGAGCCAGCACTTGCAATCGATCCAACCCTGCAACCTCGTGCAGTGGAGAGCAACGTTCAACCCTTCCCAAGGTTTCGAAGACTCCCAGAAGGAGAGACTCGGGAAGAAGACAGTTCGAACCTGGCACCAGATCTTCGGCATTCTGTTTCCTCGCGATGACCCAGACTCCTATCCCCCACAGCGTAAGTTATAACCCCGATGCGTTCCTTACCTGTTTACAGTACAACTAACAATATCAGATTACTCCAACACGGGTTTTGTGCAACTCCTGGATCGGTTTCACCAGTACTACGTTCTTGAATCCCAACGAATTCTCATTCAACGTCTCTCCAACGATTCCTCCACTTTCCAAGACCTCCACCGAGGCCAGCAGGCTCGCATGGAGGCGTATGCGCTTCAGCTGGTCAACGAGATTTTCGATCAAATCATCGGCTCCTTTCGCAGAGAGCTAATTCGCACGCCCTCTGACCGCGTCCATCAGCTCGCCCTCCACGTAGGAGATGAGCTTACCCCCGCACCAGCGCCTTCGCCACAGACAGAGCCACCGATGGAACCTATGCTGCAATCTGTGAATCAGCTCGGTCCCGAGAACGCGGTTCTCAACCCGGAGCCTATCCTACAATCCATGCCCGAGCTCGTTCCCGAGGACGCGATTGTCGACCCGGTTCTTGCTTTTGAGGAATACCTCCGCCGCGTTGCGCCGGTAGGGACTTTCGATCAGCCCCTTGATTTTCTCGGTGATTTGCGGGATGCAGAGCATGAGCGTGAAGAACATGAATGGACGCGGGAGGATCTTAGTCCAGGATCTGACTGATGACAGAACACTCTGGGGGACTATATTCTAGTAGGGACTGAGCTGGGATAAGGTGGTCGCGTATCCGGGTGAATGGAGTGCTGAATACGTTGAATTAGGCGTAGAAGATCTGTCACTAACTAGGTGGTATTACCGCCAGACTCTCGATGGTACCAACGTCAATCTTCTGTCACATTTCTTTAACAAAGCATAAATCTTGGTAGCTTTCCATTTCTCAACAGCCATGGCTGTCTTTCTGTTTTGGCCCTCTCCGGATTTGTGTCGGCCGGCGAAATGACCCCTCTCCCGCACTCATTCCAACCGTCCAAAAACAAGGCATCCAAAATACCACCTAAGCTTGCTATGCTAAGCAGCCTCGTATAGTAGACATACCACCTATCAGACAATGACGTTTCGTCGCGCCCTAGTGGCTCGCCAGGCTGTGATACAATTGGAAGAAACGTACCCAAACCTGTAGGACGGGGCAGCATGGTGGACAGCTGGTATGCATCCTCGCCTGTTCAACACGGTTAGGGCACCTCCGGAGAGCGAAGCGCGGTGTCACAAGCAGGCATAAGCTTGCGAAGACAAAACATGGAAGGTGGAGGTGGTGGGAAGATGTTTGCATTGCGGTAAATAGAGGGTTTTTTTTTCTCCGTTCCCCAATGCATCACCGGTGTCCTGACATAGTTCTACGCTTGAGCAGGAAGGCCTGTTTCACCATATCACAAGTTTTGACTATGTAGAAAAAGGCCTTGTTTACATTGAAATAGTCCGTCGGAGAATGCGGAGAGGCCTTTTCAGAACAAGAGCGGGCCCTAATAATAAGAGTCTTAGACTGCCTTGGAAGTAAGAACACGTGTTCCGCACCAACTGAGGCGACGCTCTTTGCGAAGACTGTCTGCCACTCCCAAGCCTGCGTTGGTTCACTCGTAACCGCACGGAGCGCTATTAAGACCTAACCAGAAACCCCAAACACTACTTTAGCCATACACAAACCTAGAGGAACAGGTCTATTCAACTCTTTACATCCTAAACCGGGGCTAACACAGCTAGTGAGAATGGGTTGAGTGAACGAAAGCAGCGTGCTTGAACATAGTGGCATACAGAATTAGCTGGAGGTGCCCGCTATCCGATTCCACTTTCATGTCCCCAACGAATGATGCAAGGCCGGCAACTGCAGTGTTGTGGCCTCCAAAGGCGGCGACATCATTGGGGCGCTGATACACCGGAATCTGGGAGAGGCGACGGGCTCATCATCGTATTCTGGCTCGGGGAGGTGAGTGGGTTTGATGTATGTCGGCATGTTCCACCAGCCATCTAACTAACAACATTTACCCGCACAGCACAGGGGTGGCCGTGAGGGATAAGTATTGTCATATCTACCAACAAGTTCGCCACGTTAGTAGAGCAAATGTAGGTATGATCGTTGGCCAGGGTCGCGGAGAAAATACCGCGCACAGCTGTCGAGTGGAGCGCAAGTGATCAGTTGACGCCCCAAGTCGATAGTACGGTTCCAGGGCCAGAAATACCGGTTTTTCGCTGATCAGGTAGTGTTCCATCAAACACATGCAATCATAGAATGGCGGCAAAGACTTTTAGCTGACACGTACCAAATTTCATCTGCCTAACAGGATGAGAATGCAGCGAAGACCGTCTGTTAATAAGCCAGTTTGCTCACCATTCGTGGCAATGACGAGACTGATCGTAAATCGTCCGTTCCTGCAGACAGTGTGCGTGCCCAATCCGTCCATGGCGAAACCGGGAAAAGGTAGGTAACTTCCAGTTCGTTATGAAGGGCGGTGCGTGCGATGGCCTTCAGCCCCGTCCCCGAAATTCGCGCTCAGTTTGACGAACGGGGGTGTCCCGACCAGTGTACGTAGATCATTCTCAAAATAGACATCAGTACCCTGGCCAACCCGGTTGCCAAGAACACCCTCTGCGTTGGTCGCCGCCAGGTGCAACGTGGTTGCTGCACAGGTTCGCTAAACCGGCGCCCTGAGCCTGGATGCCCAACCGATGCTACACCTCAGCATGCCAGCGTCAAATGAGTTTTATGAACAAACTCCAAGACGCTGCAGGAAAGTGGGCAAGCGCGAGACGAACGACCAGTTACCAATGTTTTGTCACGGAAAGCGCTTTGCCTGCCGGTCGACCCGTGCCGGCCGGCCGGTCTGGGCTAGGGTTGGCGAGTTGGGGTTTTGGAATCGCACACACGCCCACTGAAAATTTTACTGCAGCTCTCCCCCAGACAGAATTGCAGGAATTTTGCTTCACTTGTAATGTTCAGCATGTTTAACATGCATTCCAAGTTTCCTACCTCCGGCTACCATCGGATTTTCCCGTTCTCATGCCCTTAAGACTGGAAGAAAACGATTAAACACCCCAACCCCAGTGTAATGTATAGATCACTCTCCCCTTTATGCTTGCCGTAAACGCCGGAACGTGACATGAACAATATATTGGCCCTGTATTTACCAGACGGCGCTATCCTTGCTTTGCATTGGTATCTCTAGGGGTTGGAGGCATAGGTATACGTACCTTCGGTGCCTAAGGTACCCCTGTATACCTACAAACTCGAACGAGCACTTTCCTCGCCGGTCACAGTATGCCTAATGCATGTTGGGCATCAACAGTGGGATGAATAGTATCGTGATGTGGGTGTAATCGGATGGCGATGGCCCAGAAGAGCAGTCTCAGCTTGCGTATAAGCATCGGCGACATTGCGCGGGTGGGTCAGCATGTAAAAGGCTAGTGCTTTTCGGGTCCTGCATCCTCCAACAACTAATAAGTCACAATAGCTCTAGAGAGGAGGCGCAGGCTCAAGTTGGCCAGACGGACCCATTTACGAACGAGTGCATCACACAAGGATGGCCATATGAGTACGGGGGTGGTGACGGGACTCGTGGTTGCATCCAGTCGCAGTTGATGCACTGATTTGGTAATGGGAGTCCTGTTATCTTTGCACCCACCTAGAAATATGTTTCTGCTAGCTAAGGGCACAGGTGAATGCAGGCCACGCACATGGATACGTTCCCCGACATGTCATGTCCACCACATCGACTGTGTCACGGGGGGGTAGTCCCGGACACTCACGGACTCCGCAGGAGACACGCTCTGCTAAGCCAGAACAATACCAGTCACGCTCACTCAACGGTCAGGGGAGTGGAGAACCGGAGGCTCAGAATGGAACATTTCCAGGCAAAAGACAGGGACGCACGCCGCTGGACGGATGTAGCTACGGTGATATTCTATCCTTCGCTCGCTGCCTCGCGGATCATCGCCGGCCTCATCCTGAACTCCCAATCGGTTGCTACACTCGCCCTGCACATTGCATGTGCATGAAAGAGAAAAGTCTGGTTCATATTGCAGGAAGTCGGGGACAGATCCGAGGAAAATGGTGTGCTTCGGGTGTGGCCACAGCCCCACCCAGACTTCAGTATCTCCCGCATCTCCCGCTTTCTATTTGCCAACCGATTTGATCAGTCCAATCAACCCCTTGCACGTATGCAGCTAGGGTCAGCAGCCGCTGAAGCCACAGCAGTGTTTTCGGAGCCTTGCCTGTAAATTTGCGACGGATCACTGCAAAAAGGCCCGAAATAAGGGTCCAGGTGTCCAATTGTGGACACCGGCAACGATCTTGCCCGCGCGGCTTGTAAAAGCCGAAAGAACCTACCTCTACAAATATGACCACATCGCCCGGCCCCCTCTCTGATTCTGGTCTTTTGATTCTCACAAGCCTTTTCTTTTCATACGGTGCAAACTTCTGTGCCGACAGGTGTTTTGACCCTCTGGTACCCTCCTCAGTTTGCACCCCTCATCTTCCCGTCCGGCCAGCGCTTGTACTCACACCTGCAAACACAACTCTGCTCACAACCCTCCGCCACTAAAGCAGAAATGCTGTTTTCCACCCCCAGAGGCAACGTCTCGCCATCGTCAAAACCTGCGTTTCAGTCTGTCATCACATGATGAGACACGTGTTTTAGCACGTGACCTCGCTCTCGGGTATTGATCGGCGATTGCCCTTGATGCCTGGTGCAATTCTCAGGCAACAACATTTAGGCAACCATCACCGCCAAGACGACCTTCGGCGAACCTTCGGGCGAACCATCAACACTCGAAGTGAGGCAAGAAGGCAGCGACCGTCCGCCGCTATGAGCGGGGAAACTGCAGAGTGACGAACTCATCACACCGACATTTGAACACGGTCTGTCTGGCGGTTCCGACGCGTCCGGGTATTTGTCGACGTGGTCGAATGGCAGTGGTCGACCAAAATGCGGTATTTTGACCCTTGTCCTGGCGGAGAAGTGGCGGGACGAGACATCAAGACACAAACAGAGACTGGTGAGTAAAATTAGAAGCCATCCTTCGCGGCAGGTTGATGCAGCTTACTGATACCCTGTTTGCAGCATCACTGGCCAAAAATCGGGGTTGACAGTCGCTGAAAGTCCGATACCGCTCGAAATGGCGAAATCCAGTGATGCGCAATTCGGTCTGGACCACGCAACCCATTGTTTCTGCAGCCAGCCTCATGCAAATGAGTGCCAATTTGATCGTGGGAAAGTCGAAAATGAGACCGGAGAGTAAAGTTACCGTCCGGCGACACCGAGGATGGGTCTCGTTGGCAGCCGCTCGCTCAAAGCATGCAGTCGAAGCCTTCAACCCAGAGCCCCTCACACACCGATAATGCAACTGACTCGCATACGAGCCGTCCGATTCGATCATCTCCATCGTTGGAACGCTCAAATCGTATTTGGACTAGCGGATGCCGGCGCCGGGTTCACGTTCGGCGGCATCGGCCGCGCCGCACCCGCAACCGGAATGATGACCACGGGTGCGCAACCAACGAAACCTTCAATAACGGCACGCGCCGTCTGCAGCCTTGAAACAGGAAAGGACACGCCCCTTGTGGTTCCAACATGTCTCAATTCTTCGACCCTTCTGCATGCCTATCACACATCACAGACGACGGCCCTCGAGCGGGGAACATCCCTCAAAGAGGGCCTCTGCCCTGCAGCATTGGTCTTTGGCGGTGTTTTGGGCATGGTCTGTTGCGGCAAAAGAAGATGGAAGAGGGAATTGCAAAAGTGAAGCTCGGGTAGTCAGTCCGGGTGGCCGCTGTCATCCAAGTTGCGGCTCAAGTCCATTGTGGCCTGGGCCATTAGTACCCTTCATTTAAATTCAGCAATTCAGATTACCAAGTGCAACGCAATGAAACCCTTCACAATCGTCCAAGCCAAGAGCTTTCCACGACTTACTGCCTCTCCACCTGCCCTGTTGGGTCTTTGCAAAATTTCGCAAATATTGGTGCCTTGCCGCCCTCTGAGTCCTGACCACCAAAACTTTCCCACTTAACGCAGCCCCTCTCCCAATGTCTTCACCACACACTCAAGGAAAGGGTAAATGGTATAGCGTCGTCCATCCCACATCCCGTTCATTCCCAGTAAGCTGACCCGACTCCAATCATCTCACAGCGCCGTGAGCGGAACGTCATCCCCATCGAAGCCGACCAAGCGCTATACCCTCAATCCGCGATCCCCTGCTGGTCGCCGTATATCAGAATTCTTGGCCGAACCCTCAACACTTGGCAACACCCTCGTCGGCCTCTCGGATAACACAACGGGCCCCGCTGCCGCTAAGGCAGCCCACCTGAAGCGAATCGCCAAGGAGCTCGCGAGACTAGACGACCTGCTGTCCCAGGCCTGACACTCCCGCCCCCTATCTCGCTCTTTTCAAGGCCACTCTCGCTACACAACAAGAAGGGTTATTTGGACAGGCGGCATGAGTACACTGATATGCAGAAGCTTTATAGGGAGTCTGGTTGTACGAAAAGGCATGCGCTTCCCGCGATATGGACCTAGGTGCGCAATAGGTGCTTACGGTCTGGGTTGGATTAGATGGCATCCAGCATTAGACTCAAAAGGTCGATACACATCAAGTAAACACAAATACAGGAGCTCCTTGTTCAGCAGGCACTTGCATACTCCCGTGTCGTTCCTTTCCCTAGGCGAGAGACAATACGCAGTTCCATCATGACCTCCACGCCCTTGCTACCAGGTGAGAATATTTCCCTGTCATGGTACTTACCAAGCCCAGACTCGTCGTTGTACTATCCGTCCAGGCATCAACTCGACACCGATATTTTCGATCAACGTTGCGTAACACTGATTGTGGATGTCTGGGTGCTCACATTTGCCCTGCAGTTGAGAAAAGGTGGGCGATATGGTCAACTGTGTAAAGTGCCCCAAGACTAATATAAGCCGGAAACTGGATGACTGCGGTAAAGGGGGGATTTTGGCAGTGGTGGTCCGGTCAGGCGCGGTGGGAAAGCGGCAGTCGGTACTCCGGACGTCGGCGCAGGCATCCAACGGCCCCACTTCAATTTGGCGGTGCGGGGCCGTGTCCGGGAGTTGAGGTTCCGACCAACAGGTGGATTAGTCATTGATCAGGCCCGGCAACCCGATACGCGTCACGTGCATGCCATCATGATCATGATGCACATAACCAATGCATGCGTCTCCATCGTGCATGGTAAGTGGCTCGTTATTTTTCACATTCCAGGCAGCCTCACCATGAATTCAGCTTTGCACCCGGAGAGCTGATTTTTCGTCCAAGACTTGAAGTTCACATATGTGATCGCATCTTTCTTCGTTTCCACCTGGAGTGAGTGTGTGCGGGACTGCGTGGTTGTGGTTATTGTTCAGGCATATCCACTCTGCTATCTTGATTCAAAAAACAAGAGAATTGGGTTCTTGCAAAATTCAGCCGCTCTACCAACGTCTGCGGCCATCTGAAGCGCAAAACCTTTGAGGTGCTGACTTTTTCAGAGTATAAGTAAGCCCTGCTCTGTAAGGCACGGGATTCCGTCGGGATGTCCCCGGGTCTCGGGCTTCGGCTTGGCATTCCATTCGTCTGGCGGGGGCCCCGCCCACCATGGAAAGGCTCCTATTGGACGATGAAATGGCTGACAGAAACTCGGAGAGAACCCGCAATGCAGGTCGTCTTCAAAGTGTCCGGATCAGAGTAACACACCATAAAAGTGTCCGGGACATATTGTAAGTCGTCCAGCTAAGGCAGTTTAAATTCAACCATATTTAATTCAACTTATCCGCTTTCTCTCAAACCTACCGATCATTCAAACAGATTCATTTGATCACCCGCCAAACACACCCTGCTCAACCAGCCTGAACAACAACACCAACAACAATACCAACAATAACGACAACACCACCAACAACAACAACAACTTGAAGCCATGACCAACACACCTCATCATTCTCGGAAGTTCCTCGGTGCGGTAACCAAGAAACTCATCCTCCTCCAGGTCCTCTTCCTCGGCCTCTTTGCTTATATTTTCGGCTCCCTCTTCCAGCAGGACGCGCATACGCACAACCTCCAAATTGCCTTTGTCGATTATGATGGCGGTGCCATCGGAGCAGCCGTGCGGCAAGCCTACAGCTCGATGCAGGGAGACACCTTCCCCACGCTCGTAGAGAGACCAGCATCCGAGTACACAGCGCCAGCAACTCTCCAGTCGGCCGTGTGCAACATCGACTACTGGGCGGCGATCTACGTCCTCCCTGGCGCCTCCGAACGGCTCCACGATGCGCTGGTTGACAATGCCACCATCTACAACCGCCACAACGCCCTAGCCTTCATCTGGAACGAAGCGCGGTACTCCACCGTCGTCGGCCC
>Ga0247758_1001755_pt1 | contig 14447 bp, 16 predicted proteins | sample UWRJL156409C4_FD_180950 | JGI IMG/M metagenome (GOLD analysis project Ga0247758, IMG submission 180950) | Plant litter microbial communities from Arlington Agricultural Research Station in Wisconsin, United States - UWRJ-L156-409C-4 | ecosystem: Environmental > Terrestrial > Plant litter >...
CTGCACCTTCTCGGAGGGCTGTGCTGTTCAATGGGCAGATATTAGCCGAAGCTGAGCCGGGGCTGATCTGGATTGATCAAACGCGACGAAGAGTCACGTGGCTATAAGCATGGGTGGTCGTCGATTTTAGGGTGGTGAAACAAAGTTTTCAACTTACAACCATTACACACTAAGGTGCTTTTATTTCAAGATAAATGATTACGCGTATACTGGATGTACCCAACTCTCTACGCAGTAGAGCTCTAGAAGGAGCTGCTGATATGCAGTGTTTCTCGGACTTGCTGCAGCCAAGAAAGCCCAGATTCCAATCTGGGCTGGCCCTCAAATAATAAGCCTGCAAGGCATCGGAATTATCTCACATTCGGCTAGTACTCAGCCGAGGCTGAGGCTGCCACCAAACCAGAAAGTGGTTTGGCCCATTGAACCCAAGTGGCAACATACAAGAGGACAAGGATAAATATTTGAGTGCACCCAAGTGTTGACTTGAATGGCAGACCCGTCCCCACGGACTACAACGACCTTTGAAACAAAATTCACGATGTCATACGGCTGGCAGCAAGGTGCACAGCAGCCCTTATACGGACAGCAACCTCTCCAGTATCCTTCCCACCAATATACCCAACCGTACCCCCCACATGGTCAACAGTTCCAACAACCCCAACAGCAACACCCCCAACAGCAACCAACCAGATTCGCCCACCTCGCCCATCTCTCCATGTACCTCCTCTCAGACCCCAAAGCCGCCGCCCGCGCCCAGCACGAAGCCCAACAATCAGCCATCTACCGCCAAGAGCTCCTCGGAATGATCACCCCCGAGCCACAGCTCACCGCCATGGACCAAGCGACTATGATGGCCCTCAAAGTCACCACCGGCGCAGAATTCCTCTCCATGGACAAGATGGTCAACGGGGTCTTCAAGGCCGCTTACGCGCTGGAAACCCTCCAGGATATCTCCAACCGGGAGTCGGAAATCCTCACCCTCACGCGCTGGACGCTGCCGCGCGAGACGGGCATGGAGCTGCTGGTTGTTGATGTGCTGGAGCACAGGAGCACGAATGCCAAGTGGGCGGGGGGCAATATTGTGGTCAAGGCTAGTCGGCCTGTGGAGCTGAGGGTTAGGGGGAAGTGGGTTGCGGATCTGAAGAAGAAGACGAAGGGGAAGGGGTTGCAGACGGGGTGGACGAAAAGCTTCAATAAGAAGCCGGTGGACTCGATGGCGGTGGTTGGGGAGGGGAAGGGCGGGGATGTCCCGTTGGAGTTGGTGATCAGAGTAGAGAGGGCGGTGGTGGGGCTGGAGATGACGCCGATTTACAATGGGTTTTATAAGGAGTGGGTTGTGCCTTGTTGAGCGTTGAGGTTGAGGGCGGTTTGGGGCAAGGTGGTGGCTTGCAGGTAGGTATAAATGGTCCCTTTGAGTTTGGTGGCTGACTGGGAAGGGGGTTTGAGTAAGCGGCAAAATGCGTCGAATACTGCGAGGCAACAACATTGTTATACCCTAAAGTTGCCCTCAGCAATTTCCATGTTCGTGCGTGATCCTGGGCCGCTCCTGAGCTAGGGTGAGCCATGGGTGAGCCTAACTCGCACAGCCGTGTGGCCTAATTTTGGACCGTCGACTAAAGTCACCATCTGGAAATTCCGGTACATTCTTCAGTTTATACTAACCATACCGCATAGGGTACGCATAACGACCTAAATCGGAGTGGGTCAGCGAGGTCGGCCCGGGGGTGAACCTTCCGGTACTGGGGCTCGGGGATCGGCTTGATTCGGAGGTCGATCGTAGATAGTTAAAAGATTTCCCAATACAGTGGGTACAAAACAGTGTTATTAATGCTGCTAGAAAGAGAGTAAGAGAAAAGAAATAATTATCCCAGGGTGCCTCTGCTTATATAAGCTAACTACCACTCATTCCAAGGGCGAACTTCCGACCACATCGGGGCGTCCACATCGGAACCTTTTTAATTAATCTAGCCTGGACCAATCGTACCTCCTTATCGCTTATCGTTCCCTTATTATACCTCCCATGGTTGGGCCGTGACAGCTATACAGTAGGACATAATTAAAGAGATCAATTGACAAAACGATTTACTTCATTCCTATGGGCAAAGATTCCTGCGGCGACAAAAATGGTCAGCAGCATCATCACGAAGCCGCAGCCTGGGGACAAGATGGTTGCCAACACCACATTTGACATCTTGATTCAGACGCGCAATATGCATGTCGGATTCCAGACTAACCCGGCGGCTTCGGGCCTCTGGCGGCGCCCGATCCGCCGAATTTCGTCTTCTTCCGGGGCATCAATGACGTGGGTGACGAAAAGGGGCTTCTTCGTGCGCAGGTGACGGGCGGTCTGCGGGACGGGGTGTACAGAGCCTGCACTATGATTGCGGCCAGGAACCATCAGCCCGTGCTGATGCCGATCACACAACGAGGGGCCCAGAACGATTGCGCGAGATTTGTCGTCGTGGAAATTGTGAGAGAGTGGTGGCAGCTTTGGAGAAGACTTACATCCCCTGTCACATCTCCCTTATCTCCTCTTGTCTGCTATCATAATCGGCTGTTGCTTATTCCCGCCATTAAGCGCTATGTAGCTTATATGCATGACAATATCTGCCACGGTGCCGTCGTCGAACATGTGAAAGCCCACGGACAGCTGGAAGCGCCAGCTAATTACCACCCCCACGTCTTCAAAGGGGCGGTAGCGGTCCGTGAGCGTGATCTCGTGGCGGCCCGTGTTGGACTGTGCGTAGAGCCGAGGGCCTAGGCAGAGATATGGACCTGGAAGACGGTGAAGCTTGGGGTTTTCGGAGATGCAGACGTAGAGGGAGGTTGCCAAGCCGAAGAGGTTGGCGAAACCCGGGAGGCCGTTGCTGGAGCTGATTATGAGGGAAGTCTGGTTGGAGAAGGGACATTCGAGCTTGAGCTGATGGCGTTGCCGAATGCGTCCCACCAGTCAGGAAGTGAGTTGTACGTCTGGGGCTTAGCATTTCCCCGCTTGGGGATCTCCTGACCCTGGGTCCATAGACGTGCGACGCTATAACGTAAGTAGTACTCGATTGTGTTAGGGATAGCCTTGAGGATGTTCTGCCGAAAGTCAGGCAGTGGTCGTAGTACCTAATCGATCATGATCTCGATGTCTTCATGCCCATCCACTGCATGCACGCCACGGGCTGGTTGCGTGCCACCACGGACAGCAAGAAGGGGTCATCGCGCCATGCCGTGACGGCCGTGTCCTCGGTCTGCGGCTCAAGCTGCAGGAACGTCTTCTCGAGGGTCTTGAACGGCCGGAACTTCCAGTACGTAGAGTTTTCGCTGGACGAAGTCGTGGCGGCACCAACGGCGCGGCTTGTGCCGCAGCGGGTCCTGCGCATCTTCGCTCGGAGCCATCAGAGTGGCCAGCCCAGGGCGGAGGAAGGGAAGATGCTGGAAAGGTTTTGATTGTAAAAGAAAACCGCCTGTTGCCTAATCCTCTCGACAGCCTAGTGACACTACGGGGTGTGCCGAAAGAGCTAGAGTGGCCGCATATTCGATGTCAGTCAGCTAGCGCCGTTGTCAAAATCCACCTGCGTAACGTCGAAATGTTGCTTGTCGATTATGAGGAGACCATCGGTAATCTTATCCCCTATGGGTTTTTGGCAGTGACCAAGAGGAAAAATGGAGAAGGAATACGCCACAACAAATGAGAAACGCAGGAATGATGTTAGATGAACGGTCCAATGCGAGATCCGATTTAGTGAAGGACAGTAGTAGTATATGCTAGAGAATGCTCTTATCCGCTCCAGACCTTTGGGCCGGGAATAATATAGCTTGCCGGCCGATCGTACGAATAGCCTGCTGCCTGCTTGTGGATGTTCATGGCAATGCCAGGATCACTTTTAATCGTTAGTACATGCGGCGAGCTAATAAACAGGACGATAATCTTACGATGACTTGTATGCTCCCGGAAACTTTACCAAGGGACCGGGGGTACCGTTGCCGCCGTTAGTTACCTTCACTGCAAGGTGTTAGATCGTATCCCAGTCTCCTTTTCAACGAGGCAACAAACTTTGGTAGCAAGTCATGTACAGCTGAGCGGGTTGGGCGTGCAGCGCAATAACCTCTGCGCGAACCAGATATTCGCCTGACGGAGTGCTCTTGGGAACTAATACCACTGGTCAGCAAGGATCGGGTGTGCTTCTTTAATGCGGGCGTCATACTAATAAACGACTTCTTTCCGCAGTTCTTGTTCATCTTCTCGGTTCCCCAGGCATCCGTAGTGGTGATGCTAGGGTCTAAGCCGTCTTCGGCCACCTTGAACCAGTCGGATGAGCCGTCCGCAGTAGCTGCATTCGCAACTTTGCTCATGTAGACAATGACTGGGCCATAATGATTGCCTCCGATCGCGGAGTCCTTTCCACATTTTCTCTCCCCATTCGGTTGAGGGTGCATCTCAACAGTCAGGCTCTCGCCAGCGTCGATTGAGCAGGTGGCACTTGCCTTGGCAGGTCCGGCGTTGCATCGCATGTCGGCCCCACCGAGGTTTGTGACCGGGCTGTTGCTCTTCGGTACACGGGCGCAGGACGTTCCTTTATCTTCAGCAGCAACCCACAGCTGCTGGAAGAGGGAATGGGCGTTTGCTGCCGAAGCGGCGAGCAGAAGATGGTGGAGGTACTTCATCGTTCCGGAGGATGGCTCGAGGAAGACGATCGTGTCCGTGAGAAAGATTTGAGAGACTCCGCCGGTTATAAGGACAAAGCTGTGACCATCTACCGCGGCCCTTTCCTCCTTGTACACATTGTGTGTCGTGTAAATAAATTATGGCGGCAGGGGGTACCCATAACATCGAGAAATATGCCGAATGCCGGTAGGATGGGGTAATGTGGGGAAAAGGATACTAAACGCCCCACTTAAGTAGATGAGTTGAGAATGCGGCTTTTTCCACGCCAATAGTCTTGAAATGACACGCGGGGGGCTTATATATATATAGACAAGCTCACGGGGCCTGTCTTTAATCTAGTACGGCTTGCACGGGGCCGTTTCCGGACAGTGTTTCCCATTTTTAGCGGATGACAATTTTAGTCGAGGCACCAAAACTGGGCCACGCGGCTGCGCAGGCCAGGCTCACCATAGTTCACCCTGGAGCAGTGACAGCTCAGGACCATGCACAGACATGGGAATTGCTGAGGGTAACCCGTGCGTAAAACATAGGTTTGTTATTGCTGAAATAGAAAACCAACTGTCAATACTACGGCGAGTTCTAGAAAGAAAGAACGAAAGAAAGAAAGAAAAGAATCCAAAGAGGCCATGTGCAGGTACTAGTCCTGAAGACATGCTAGTCAGGGGATGGATATGCTGACCGGAAGAGAAATATGGTCCCGAATTTTGGCCTAGAGTATACCAGTACATGACTTGGGATGATACATAACATCCCAGCTCGAATTTTAGAATGGTACATGATGTCCTAGCTCGGAATTTGGGATGGTATATGATATAACAGCACCGATTAGATGCCCTAGAGTATACTAGTATATAATGGGATGAGTTAGAATATATCAGTACATGCCCTGGGATAGTATATAAGATTACTTTATCCCATCTGAAGTTACCCTATACTGCCGATCCCCCGTGCGCGAATACTGTAAAACCCTCTCAACAAGTCTACTCTACCTTGTAGCTCGATACTTTCTTGGCCGACCAAACGTGACTCTATCACCACTCCTTCCATGTACTGAGATGACAAGCCCCGTTCGAGTCCATGGGGATTGCAGATAACGGTGAAGTAGCCGGCAGGCTTTCACTTACTTATTTCCTAGGAAACGAACCTTAGCTTTATATTTGGGATATAGCAGCCATAAAATTTCACTATATATCCAGTTCCTGTATGTGATCAGTCACCAGAACGCTTACTAGATCGCCAAGGTTGGAGGTAGAACTTCTCGACAGACGGATATATCAGGGATGGGGTGAGTGATTTGTGAGGTGGAAGTCCCTAAAGCGTCTCTTCCCTTAAGGCTGAATAGTTAATGCCCAGAATTGGGCCCAGTGGTCCAGGATTAGGGTGCAGCTTAGAACTTAGTGTAACGGCCCGAGTCCTAAAGACGTTCCCAACGTTGGCCTTTGAAACACTCCTAAGGTCTCTATTTCGTATAAGAAAATGCATGGGGGCGCTATTATCGCGGATATGCTTACAAACTGAACGAAGGTTGCAATGATGATGCAGCTTGGCAACTCTTTTTACGGTCTTCTCCCATTTGACAAAAGGACGGCCGGGAGTATTGAGATGAGCGGCCGAGAAAGGGGGTGGTGCGGGTGGATGGGGATTTTGAGGGCAGCTTTAGGGTAAAACAACACATATACGGGTTAATCAGGTGCCCATATCAGATTGAATTCTCGAGTCTCACATAGGTATGTGTTCTGACTTGCCATAATAAGCGAAGAAGCTATCACGATGAAGGCAGGGGGTAGTATCAGAGCTCTCGTTGGCAGCTACACCCTCCTAAATGCCACATCGTGAGTCCACTCCAGCTGTCTGTACATAAGTACCTATCTAATTTGTATACCTATTGACAGCTATCCCCACAACTCCTCCATCCCCGCCTCTGTCGACCCCAACTGGGTCGGAATCCTCACCTACACGCCATAGGGTTGCATGCCAGCTGTTATGTTATCCACCGACCTCGCGGTGCGCCCCCTGAGCCTCGGCTGGTCGGCGAGGGCAAACAACTCGTTATCCGACTGGGCTCTAGTCGGTCAGAGCCCGTTCTCAATTGCGGGACGCTTCCGCATCAACCCCGAACTGCCTGCCTCCGAGACGGAAGGCCAGGTTCTGCATGGGCCAATGGAGGCAGCGAGTGTTCCGTCGTTTGCGGGGAGTACTGAGACAAGGAAAAATACTGTCGAGAGGCGTGACGATCCGCTTTACCTACATGTAGATGCTATACGCCGTATTGACTTTTCCGCGACGTCTTCATACGGCCGCAAGGCCTAGGTTTTGATATCATCGACTATGCCGCATTCTCAAGAGACCTGTTCCAATGCAATCAAAACCTCTGACGATGTGACTGAGCATTCCCGGTATGAAATGATAGTGCAAAGAGACGTTCTCCTATTCTATGACCACCCAGAACCCCTGAATCTGTCACCGTAAGACGTTCGTCACTTCTACCATCGGGACAGTCCAGCCCCATCTGCTATGACCCCCACGCCTTTAGCTGTTCTGGTTTCAATGCTGTCCCCAACCACCACCCAAATCTCCCCTGCTACTGCGCCCCGTTCACCCCCCTGCCTCTCCTTCACACAGGGGATGAATACTCTGACAGAATCCTGCAACTGTCTGACACCCATATCCTACCTAGAACTGCTATCCCCTACTATGAAAGACGTTTAGATCAGGTAGTTTGTGGCGAAGCCGGCTCGGGAGATGGATCACCAGTGCTCTCATCACCTGTTTTTCTAGAACTAACCAAACCTTCGATGCCTAGTTCCTTTAGCATATAGGTGGAATTTGGATTAGCCCGGGCGAGAGCCTTGCTGAACGGGCTGTTTTGGTCGTTGTATGGCGGGGTTTTACCACATTGGTGTTTGAAACCACCCTTGGTAATCCATCCTGGATCGACGCGAGCGTTGTACCACACGTCCCAGACGCTGAGCTCGGCGAACTTGGCCGGGTTCACGAGGTCAAGGCCCAACAGCCTCCAGGTAAAGGCGCCGATGTGCAGGCAACGGCACAGATAGCCACACCCAAGCCCCCCGTCAAGGTACTTCTGTCTAACTCCAAACATCTGCCGAGAGATGTCTGAGGTAATCTCCTCTCGCCCAGCATTGATCTTTATAACGTCCTCTCCGATGATGCCCTGGAGCTTTGTGGGAGTCTTTATGGGCTGTTTGAAGTGCAGAACAAGGAATTTGACGGCGAGTTCAAGCTCTTTTTGGTGTTGGCGTGGGAAAACTAGGCAGATAGCTAACCAACAAAGCAACTCTGGGACCCATCTTTCCAAGTCCGGAGACTCCAGTGCCCCCAAGGTGTAAGATTGGGCCGATCGAAGGCCGTAAACCAGGCGGCGACGTGAAATTCCATCGCTGCTATGAGGGTGTATTGGTAGGCGATGAGAGTAATGTCGGAGAGCATGTACGGGCTGATCTTGCGTGGAACTTGGTCGTCCCTATTGCGTCCATGTATGATGCTCATGACTATGGCAAAGGCCTTTGCGTCCCACGGCCCCGCAACGTCGAGGCGGTATGGTTTCTTTTCGGGGGGCCCAGGAACCTCTGTCAAGTCCTCCTTGAAGGCGTGGGACGCCAGGGACAGATGACGTGATGAAACGAGGAATGTGGTAGTAGTTCGTTCCGGGGCCGGTCCTGGTTCTGGTGCCGCGGATTTATGTTCTGGTACCAGTTCTGGTTTCGGGTCCGAGTCCGTTGGGCTGCTGAGACGAGCCTTCTTGGACAGCCGCGTATCCCCCCGAACTTCGGATGGAATGGTGGCTGCGGGCAGTGAATTTGTAAACGTGAGAATAGCATCCCCGAGGGGATCCATGGGGATACCATACTGATCCAATTCTTCTGACATCGGGTGATAGCGGCGGTCAAGAGGGGAATGGGGAATGAAATGGGTGTGGGGGAAATTGAAGCAGCTGAGGGAAACGTGGAAAAAGAAATATATAGAGGTACCTACCTACCTTGCATTTCCAAACTGCCTAAAGTTCATGAAAAGCTTACCTTATTGATTGCGCGTGCAGAAGTGTCCTATGTTTTGCATAGGTACCGTCTCCAAGTCATTACGTCTTTTGAGGCGTCAAGGTCTGTCAACCTTATTGATCAGCAGTGGCTGCACTGCAGGCTTTACGTGCATCGTGAGAGGTCTTCGACGTATTGGAGTAGTCTGTGAATAAATTCAGAAAGTATCGTCATTACAAGCGAGACGCAGGCTAAAAGTGGAGAGACAAAATTATTCTTTTCCAAAGGAATCCTCACAGAAACTTTACTTTCCTAAGTCGCTCAAAGTCAAATATTTTAAGCTTCCGCCCGCCATTTTGAACGCAAGTTTACAGCTCACTGACCCCCACGAGATGGTACGAGTATGACAAGCGACTCCAATTTCGCACCATAGGCTGACCACAGACGAACTCGCTTGCGGTTAAGTTGGTAACCACCATATACAGTGTGCCCTCTGCTGCGCGATCCGATCTGAATACACCCATCTCTTCCGGTGGACGGGGATCTATCCATGTCCTATCATGAACCATGTTTTCAAATCTGACAACTCTCGGCGGAAAACATCAGACCCAAGCCTCAGAATGTGGGACGATAGCCGGAATGTGATGAGCTTTGGCTGGGAATCAAGTGATATCGACGACCCTGAGAGTCTGGCTCTCTTGTCCAAAGGTTCATCGGGTTAGCGCGGGCTGGCTGGGGCTTGTTTCGCAGCAAGGAACTGGAATTGCGTATCAGCTCTGCAAACGGCGAGGGTGACATCCCTAGAGGGATCGATGGTATGGTCCCACATGGCGGTGGGAAAAAACTTTCAGCTAGACTCAAGAAAAGAAGAGTTATCGAGTTTCGGACTAGGTTCTTCTTGGGAGGGCTAGTCTAGTTGCTCGGGTTGGACGCGGACAGATGTCGTTTTGCTGCCACGCCGCAATCTGGTGCCTTTCATGCGATGGTGGAGTTGGAAGGAGCACACACGGGTTACGGTGACCAAATATTTTGCTGCTGTCAGTTGGCGGTGGAGGCGATTGGCCGAAAATGAGCTGAAAACAACAGTCGCACCTGCCTAGGTAGGTCTGTTTAGGTATCCACCTACCGTACCGAGTTTGAAAGGCTGTCCCACGACTTCATGTTTTATCAGACCAATTTGCCAGCCTAAATTTGATTTAACACTGGAATCTTTGCATCACCGTTGCACACTTCGTTCCGGTCAATCGATATTCACCCGTATTGGTGTATCCGGGGGATTGGCCTCTCCTACTCGATCGTCTTCCACAAAGGCTTGTATTAGCCACCTTATTCCACTTGAAACATCTTGGAAGCGTACCTTAGCCTGTTGAAAAGGCCTTATCTTTCATGGATTATTGAAACTGGGAATTTTTGGTTACTTTCGTGGCCAAGCCACAGGACGAATGGAGAGAATCTGAAATGGGCTTTAGCTGAATCCTGACTGAATCGAATGTTGCAGAGGAACAGCCCCTGGCACCTCGCAGCAATAACTTCACCCTGAGGATAGGAGCGGCCCTTCATGGTTATCGAGAACCGCGTATATTCCTAAACTATTTGCACGGAAATGCATTGGTCTGTCTTGTTGGAGCTACAATCTGGGAACGAACCAAAATCTAATTGCCTCGGTTAAACCTTTGTTGGCTGACGCCAAGAACGCATACCGACAACAGGAGCAATTACCCAACGGAATTTCATCAACCAAAAAGGGTTTCTAGCGCGGTTAGTTTAGTGGTTAGAATTCTCGCTTCCCAATCCCATGTTGGACCAGCGAGGGACCCGAGTTCGAACCTCGGATCGCGCAGCTCGCTAGTGCCCATTGGTTTCTTTTTTGCCTGTTGATTGTTTGACATCCATGACCTATTTTCGCATGTTTATTACGGCCAGCCTTGAACATCGCGATATTCTGTTCCTTTTTCCTTTCTCTCTTTTTATGGATGTGGGTGTAGAGGGCAATTTATACAGACAGAGAAGTACGAAGAAATCAGATGTACGCCATTCAGGGGTTTGTTGTGGGATGGCCATCTCACCTCTGCTAAAAATTGCTAAAACTACCCAATGCTACTTGTGTGTTCCGGGGTCTTATGTCTAGCACGGCAACTTGCTCCCACGGGGCGTTGTTCTGCTCGGTGGTATATTGGGAGCAGTTCCCCCACCTCGAACAATACTTTGCTCACGGCAAGTGAAAAGTTGGACAAAGAGGGGCAGGGCACCGTCATCAAAACACTGTCCTCAACCCGAGCGGCGAACACGTCTGCAAAAATAGAACACCGATGCATCAACTGCTATGGGTATGCTTATTACCGCAACGAGGGTAACTTAACGCGATCGCCATGACAATCACAACACTGTTGTCGGTGTATCTCTGCCAAAAGCCAACTGTTCCATATCGTACAATAGATGCAAATAGTGATATAGGGTTGTTCTACCCAAACGCCAGGTCCTATGCAGTCGTGCGAGTGCCGGTTATACGAACGCATGCATTTCCGATGCTCCTCTAAATAGTTCAGCCCCTCCCGCTTCCCGTCAAACTCAATTCTCTTCTTTCCATTGCTCATACCATAAACGACTCGCCACATCCACACTGCTCCTCTGCCAGCACCAGTCAGTCTTATTCGAACGCCAAAGACGAACGGGGAATACTCACTAATATTCGGATTCCGGAACACAAATTTCTGACTCAGCTTATCCTCCACCCAATCCATCTCGCTCCCAATGATGCTGAACAGCGCTTTGCTGTCGATCAGAACCCGCACGCCGTCCTGCTCGACCGCCTCGTCAAAAGTGCCTGCCTTGTCGACGTATTCGAGATGGTACGCCAGGCCACTGCAACCACGGTTGCGTACGCCGATCTTGACAAGCTTCGGGTCTGGTTGGTCGAACATGGTGCGCAGCTGGTCCACCGCAGCGGGCGTGAGCTTCATGGCGGCCTTGCGGGGCGCGCGCAGCTTCGATCTTGGCTTCGCGGCGGGTTTCAAGTCTGAGGGGGCTTGTGACGAGGCGGGCTGTTGGGTAGCGCTTGCTGGTGAAGCGAAGCTCGATCGAGAGGTCTGGGCTGCTTGCTCAGATATTGAGGCAGCGGGCGCGGGGGTTGCGGGGTGATCTGGCGGTGGTCGGGTTTCGTGTACCCTCGGGAGGAACTCTACGGGTTGTGTGATTGAGGTATCGGGGACGGCGGCATTCCGTGGCTGCGCTGGCGGCTGCGAGGGGAGGGTGTAGGACTGGAAGGCGGCGACAGCCAGGGTGGGTGTCGAGGAAATTTGGCGCTGCTGCCGGAGAAGTGTTCGCCGACAGTCGAGACAGACGGAGAGCGTCCTCCTGGACAATAGACGGGGCGCGTTCATGGTGTCGGTTCTTTGCTCGAGTTGGAGGATAGGGATCGTTAAATGGGGTGTTTGAAGGTGCGAGGATCGAGGCTGGCAGACAAACAATTGAGGATCGAGACCGGAGATGTTGGATTGCAAAGCACAAACATTCGCCTGCGCTCGGCCGCGGTTGGCGGCTCGGTCAGCCGAGCGATGACATGACGCCAAGTCTTTCGGGTCCGCCCGGTTTCCATCGGCCAATCACGGCGCAGGTATTTGGCAGCGCATCACGGCCCAATTCACAGCACCAGCGTCCCCACTCAGGGGAAACGGTCACCGCGGCTGCTTCAAAGCCGCAACAGACAGCAGACAGACGCTGCATCTCCAGTTGAATGCTTTCTTGAAGGTGATATTCTAATGAGGAAGAAAGCCCGCTATTCCCGTTAAGCCCTATACAATTCATCATGAAATGTTATCTCGTCATCAGTGCTGGGTCACGCCTGCTACGTTAACCATCCAATCTCAGCGCATCGTGTTGCACGCATTCTGGTGCTCATCAGCCGACTCATTCTGCGACCAATAACTTCACATCCTCGACCGCAGCCCTTGCCATCTTCTTGAGAAGCGTCCTCTCGTCCGCCTCCCTGTACTTCTCCCAGCTATCCATGCCCTCTTTGGCCTGGATACTCAATGTTTCGTATCCCTGCTTGATCACCTCGGCGACTTGGAGACTCGTCAGCTGCGATCCGATACGTCTCCCCGTCGCCGCTTTACCGCCTCCGATCCCCCGCTCGGCTAGCATCTCTTTGTAGTGTGTGCTGACGTTGACAAGCGTGTCGATGGAGTTGCTTGGCCGATTTGCCAGTTTATAAATGTCCCGAAACTTAACAAGCACCTCTCCTGTCTCCACCACTTTGTAAAACAAGTCATCATACGCTGCCGGTGTCGGGAGGAAGGCCTCTCCAGATGACAGCCCAAGCGCGATGAGGTTCACCACGTGGTCTAGCAAGGTATTAATGTGCGGCGCGTCCTTCAGATCGCTCGCGTAGGTCGTGAGGAACCGGATTAGTGATAATAAGGAACGGAAAAGATCTGCCCAGTGGTACTGAAGTCGTGTACGCGAACGCGACATGTAGCTGATGATCCGTAGGAGTATGCCGACGCAGAGCGTGTAAAGCCCAACGTCTAGGCGACGTCGGAGGTTGTGGTTTATTGCGTCGATCATGGTGTCTAGCAGCGCCGTCGCCACGATGCGTTCGCCCTGCACGAGGGGCAAGTATGGCGATCGTTGGCGGCAAAGTCGGACAGCCACTTTGCTGTCGTCGCTGCACATCCTCTTACAAAGGACAGGGTCCTCAATGAGAAGGCGAAACACCATGAGGCATAAGTGGGAGTAGAGTGTTGTTCGATGTGAGAGGTGGGCGTGTTGTAGAAGATATGAACTAAGTGAGATAAAAGATGCAAACGGTTGTTCCTCTCCCTTTTCCGCTACAAGAGCGACGAGGTTATAAGAGAACAGCTTGTTCGCATGTGTGAAATCGTATGTGCCGAGCAGAATTGCTGCTTCCTCCTTTGGACTGCGTTTTGTTAGCAAACAGCCTGGTCCTCAAGATAGGGGTGATGCTCACAGTTCCGAAAACTTCCGCTTGACCGTCTCAGCGTCGTAGACTGGCTTCGGCACAGGTTTGCCCCCAGGAGCAATGACTCCAAGCCCGATCATACTCAGCGTGTTGGCAATTGTCCATCCCTCCGGTAGATCGTCCTGTACAGCAATGTACGGCCCCCGTAATGTCTGGCACGTGTATCCTACACTCCTAATGATCTTCTTGATGGTGACCTCGTTGACAAAGTCGTTCAGTCTGAGCTGATAGGGATTCTGGAACTCAAACTTGTTGTAGTTTGCCAACAACCCGATCAGGGTAAACGGTGCGCCTATCCTCTCCGGTGTGTCGGCATCTTGTATAAACTGGGTAGGTCAGCTTCGGCGCTACCTTGTCCCATTGCCAGCTCAGCCCAAATATTCGCCTACCTTCATCACCGAAGGGAATAAATCCCTCTGGATAAAATATGTGAGTAGTGTGGTCTGGTATGCCCCTGATGTAACAGCAAGAGCGACTTCCACTGCCTTTTGCCGTAAATCCACTGTCATCACCATGTCAGCGTGGCTCCCTAGAGTTGCATCCATCTCAGCCCCGGGCAAACTAACAGCTCCTGCCATTTCTTATGATCGAGTCCAGCGCCCCCACAAAGTCTGTAAACACTGTGTCGACATGGTCCAGCCCGGCGAGCACTTCGATGATATCGGAGCTCGGGTTCGTATACTTCTTTGCTAGGACAGCGATGAGGAAGGTGGTCAGGGTCTGTGGCGCGCAAGGTATCAGTCAGATCGCATTCCCAACAGCAGCAAGCACAAGGGCGGTATCGCCTTGGGGGGGGGGGGGGGGGGGTTTTGCC
>Ga0247758_1001756_pt1 | contig 14440 bp, 15 predicted proteins | sample UWRJL156409C4_FD_180950 | JGI IMG/M metagenome (GOLD analysis project Ga0247758, IMG submission 180950) | Plant litter microbial communities from Arlington Agricultural Research Station in Wisconsin, United States - UWRJ-L156-409C-4 | ecosystem: Environmental > Terrestrial > Plant litter >...
TCCTGATCGAAAAATGCGATGCGTAAAATATACTATTGACTAGAGTCTTTCCCCTCCAAAAAAAAAAAAAAACCATGTCTAGTTGAGCTGGTTAGAATGACGGCAAGCTGTACTGATAGTTGGCGCCTGCCTTTTTTGACCTGAGGGCGGAGGGAGGGAACTACTCCAAAGTTCCGGAAAATAACGGCCGAATTAGCATATGAGGAAGAGCGAAGGCAGGTAAGACCCGAACTGTTTATATAGAACCAATTGTAAAAAAACTCTTCTATAAAATGAAAGCTGTTACATGAAGCTATTGTATGCGCAGGACACGGGGAAGGATGGCCACGGGGCGAAAGAGAACAACCGTGTGACACCACTCCTGAAGCAAACTCACGTCTTCATGGTTAAACCATATTGAGCGCATCCGGGGCAACATATTCGCGAGATTCCAACCCCGATGATGACTTTTCAATCTGACATAAGTTGGCCTAAAGCCATCGTGGACCGCTAACAATTCCGGGGCCTTTAATCATAGCAACAAGCCACGACCCATGCCCGGATGCTCCAGGCGAAGGATGTGAGGAGAAGAACAGAACATCAAGCCCGCGTTTGCCCGTCAAGGAGAAGCACAACATTGCCAGGCGGAGTCACCACCCTCAAGTTAGGCGCCTTCCCTTTTAGCGAGCCCAGCCCGCCCGGGCTGGCCCTTGTGTGCAATAGCACCTGAAACGACGTTTTCTCGGCTTCCTCGCTGGTCCAGCCCTCAAGGGGCAGGTGTGCGCGCACCTCCAGGTGACTCTGGCAATTAGCGCAGCCCGAGACGTGCCGCCGGCTCAGAATAGGTTCAGTGCCAATCAACTGCGGCGGGGAGCTGTTGGACTTGAATGCCCAGGCCGAGATGATGAAGGATCCGCTGACGGCAGCGCGGTTGATTCCGGTGATGCTGATGTGCGGACACCAAGCGTCTGACTTCGAGGGGGCCTTCTTCGGCAGTTCGTATGTATAGCCGAGGTACTTGATGTTTATCACGTCCTGTTGAGAAGGGGAAGGTGCATCAGCAAATGTTTCAAGGATGATGGACGCAGGTTGCGGCGCAGACACCTACCCTCGATGTCAAGGGGGTTTCCGGACGACCGTTCAGGAGATTACCCGGCCTGGAGAAAGGATCCAAGGGGCTGTCGAGCGTCAGCCACGTGCCTCCTGCCACGCCTGGCGTAGGACCCTGGCTGTCGACCGAGTTGGTCCCGGGATAGTTAAAGAACCTAGGCTCAATATCTAACTGCTTTGTCTGACCGTTGAGCACCTGCCATCTCCAAAACATATAGTCGATGAAGGCATGATGGAAGAAGAAGATGGGGTCGAACGCCGCCGTGTCATTCTCACCCATGTCGCCATTCGCGCCGGGAATGGAACTGCCATCCTGTACCGGGATCTGAATGCCACCAATGGCCAGGTGGATGGCATTGTGAGGAGACTCGAGCGGTACGACAGGGCTGAATCCAGGATCGGTCGCGTGGTCGTCGTTCCACTGCGCCGCCGAGGTCGTGTTCGAAAAGACGGTATAATTTGGCGCTGTCAAGCACTTTTCGTATCGATCCTTGACACCGGCTGGGTAGACACTGCCCCCGCTCGTCTTGTAGGAAGAAAAGTTAAGCCAGGTCCTTATGTTGTCGTTGAGATACGCATCTGTCTTCTGTGGGCCGAGATCATTCATGATACTGTTGTGAGCATCGGTGGTGGATCTGTCGGGCTCGCCATACAGGCCGGAGAAGGGAAAGCGGCATGTCGACGTGCCCGCCGGCTTGGAGTAGTCGGCATCCGGGAATGTTTGGAGACGATCCACGATGTCCCGCTGGAAGGTGTAAGACCAGAGGGGGTTGGGAATCGGATCAGAGCGGTTGTCGGCGAACTCATAAGTCCGTTGAAGGAAGATTTCGGGGAGCCCGTCCTGGGAGGTGTCGTCGTCGACCTCGTTCCAATAGGGAATGGTCACACCACGAACCTGCTTCTGGAGGGCTTTCTCGAGTCGAAAGAGGTAAGCACGGTGCCAAGTTGGGAAAAGGATGTTGCCGTGATTGCAGTATCCACCCCACCACTGGGGATTTCCGTAGCCGGCTCCGCGGAAAGGTTCGCCGTGATAGCCGGCAATTCGGAAGTAAGAATCGTCATCTTCGGGATCCAGTCTCTGGATGAGGTAAAAAGCCCAGACGAGATCGTCTCTCTCCGTCACGGAGAGTTTTCGAATGTCCTTGCGGATCAGGGGAGTAGCCATTCTAGGCAGATGGTCGTAGACAGTGAAATGGGGATAGAAGAGCACACCGCAACTTATGTCAATGTTGTAACGAGATTTGGCGGCGCAGAGCAGAACGCAAAGATGTAGGAGAGCTAGGCAATGTAGCCAAGATCTGGTTGCACTAGGATGGGGGCCGCGGATGGTAAGACTTCGCGAATGATAAGTAGCTGTCCGGGATGGAGAACTGATGTAACTCCAGGTCTCGGGCGTTCTACACAAGAGGCTGCTCAACCAGCTGGGACTTGAGGCCCCCGCACCAACATCCGAGCCTATGACTGGTCCAATATATATTTGTCGCGACTGCCGCCGCCGCCGCCGCCGCCATGTTCCGTAATACATCTCAGCGATCGCTGGGCATGCATATGCAATCGGGCTACCTCCCCCCGCCACCGCTCCATACCATTGTGATTTTACGACGCCAGACGCGCGGTGGCACATGGCAAAGAACCCACGATGTGCGAGCTCCACCCACCCACCCTGACTGTGATCCAGAACCTAGGGCGTTCGCATAGAAGACTTAGAACCAATCAAGCCGGCACGACCATCAGTCGAGGTAACACGATTGGTTTTCCTCAGCATCTTCCATGCGGCTCCTACCGAATTTCATGATCGAGGTCGGTCAGAAGCCCGAGGGCATCCAACGCAGGAGCAAGATAGCCGGCTCCCATTTGGCATAGAGCTTGAATGGCCCGCCGAGGTCATCTCATCGGCTCGAAAACTACTGGTTCTCTCAAGGCCAATGGCAGTCTGCCAGAATGCTAGCCCCTCTGTGGAGCCTGCGCAGCCCTTGGATTTTTTAGAAAAGTCGCGGCAATCTCGGCGGATAGAGTTGGTCGACGTAGTAACGTGATTTTACTAGCTAAAAACCGCCGAGCTACTACAAGGACGTAATCTGGATGCTTAATGAAGGTCGATAAGAAAGGGGATCTCTGGCTTCGCCGGAGACCTAACACACGCAATACAATCACACAGCTGCAAATCTATCAAAGTAGTGCAGTGTTTCTGACAATGGATCAAACTGCTTCCATACCCAACTGGGAAGAGAAAAATCGCATGGTAGGCAGTGGGGCGGATTAAAACTTCCTGGGAGTAGGTATAAGGTGCAGCTACCATAAAAACAAATCTTCGAAACAGAGAGTAAATGCCCTGACTACCGAGCCCACTTCTTGGCCACCGTTTTAGGGTTAGGGAAAGGGGTGTTTGTTTTATTTAGGGTGGAGAGGTGGGGGGGAGGGGGAGGGGTCCTAGAAATGGGGCCCTCCCTGCCCTATCCAGGCGCCTTTTAAGAGGAAGAGGCCGAAAATGAGTCCCGTAAGCTTTTGGAGGCTAAAGCTAAGCTATAAGCTGAGCTGAAGCTGAGCCAAGGTGAAGCGAGCCTGAATTTAGCCTAACCATCTTTGGATGAGGCTCTTTTCTTTTTAGAGACCGACTACCCAAGTAATTGGAAACCACGTCTGCCTACAGACGAAAGGGGAAGGCGTGAGATTCATGTCTCCTTCAGGCCTGTCTTGACGCCATCACCATCAAAATTGACAATCCCCGCAGTAATTTATCATGTTGAGATGTAAAAAGCGCCCCAAGAGCCTCAACGACTCCTGTCTTTGTCATTGGAGCGAGTGTTCGATGGTCGCCGGTAAGCTGTGTTGAAGGTCACGTGAGCGAGCAGTTTTTGGTCGCCAAGACTTCAATCGTGCAACTGTCGTCAACGGCAAACATCTCCGGTCAATCCCGGTCGTCACCAGCTCCCGCTCATGCCGGTCACTCGACATGCCGTATCACGGCATCAATGCCCATCTCCAACCTTTTCTTCCCTACATCGAGAAGGCGCCGGCAACGCAACTCGATGCCGACTGGCGTTTACCCGACAGCCTGTCGCAGCCGATTTCGATCGGCACTCTGAAGTCTTGGCTCACCGAGTGCGACCGCAATCATGGGGACCACTGTCGCGCGCAACAAGCGGTCCCCCGAGAGCAGCAACCGATATTTCTTGTTGACGTTCGTCGCGCATGCCTCATTGCCACCATGTCTGGCGCCTCGTACGCGTACGCGACTTTGAGCTATGTTTGGGGACAAGCTGCAGGAGCCACAGCTTTCTCCCTCACAAGCGACACCCACGACGATTTGCGGATCGATGGATCGTTGAAAATTGCGGAATTGCCTAGGACAATTCGAGACGCCATGAATCTCGTTGCATCACTGGGCCTCTCATATCTCTGGGTCGACAGGCTATGCATCATGCAGGACAGTGAGGAGCACAAGCATGGTCAGATCAAGGCAATGGGGTCCATCTATTCCAACTCATCTTTCACCATCATCGCTGCCCAAAGTCATGACGCTTCCGGCCCGCTCTCGTCCAGACCGTTGCGAAGTTCAACATCCAGCCCCTGGTCGTTACTCAGGTCCTTCAGCAGAGGCTTGGTAGCATTCAAGTTGTCGGCAGCGACTGGGCATAGAAAGAGGACGCCTCCCTCGGCCGCCGATGTTGCAAGCCCATGGAGGAGGCCACAAACAGACAGAGACGTGATGGCCATCATGTCTGCAGATCTGCTTCGCACCATCTGGTATTCGCGCGGATGGACCTTTCAAGAGTTTCTTTTCTCCCGGAGGAAGATCATCTTCCACAACAATACCGTTAACTGGGAATGCCATTGCACGTCTGCGCATGAGGAGCGCATCGCACTATCACAGGAGAAGTGCCCACTCCCATCGATTCACATCAACGCGCTGGGCGTAGAAATCGACCCTTGGCCAAACTTCCACCGATACGCACGACTGGCCTCTCTCATCACGCCAAGGAATTTTACGTTCCCAGAAGATGTGCTTGACGCGTTTGCAGGGGCATCTACCGCCCTGGCGCGCGTGTACCAGGGCGGCTTGGTCACTGGTATTCCCGAGATGGTGTTTGATGCGGCTCTCATCTGGCAGCCGTACCACCCAATGGAGCGACGAAAGGCTGTTGTGGTGCCCGAAGAGGAAGCAGTGCTGCCTAGCTGGTCGTGGCTATCCTGGCGTGGAAATGTCCAGTCCGAGAGCTGGCAGAGCGGCCATGATTATTTGAGGGCGCCCCAGACAGAAGCTGGACAAACGACTGAGGAGATGCATCCACGATGGTCGACATTCCAGACCGTCCAGTGGCATCACTCCGCATTTCTCACTGGGCCACGATATCTCATCAAGTCGCGGGTATCAGAATGGCGGAGTCGCTTCAAGGACGAGCCAACTTTGGCGCCAGCTGGATGGCATGGACACACAGACGCAGGCGGACGCTGCTTCTTCACACACGAGAGCGTTCCGGACCAGCAATTTTGGTACCCTATTCCCATAGGAATCGGCCACGGCCGTGCCCTGCGCTCTCGGTATCTACACTGCATCACGAGACACGCCAAACTTCAAGCGCATCAAAAGCCATACAGAGCTTTTGCGAGCGGCTGTGTATTCGTTGCTTTGCAGGACGCCGATGGCAACGTGATTGGTGCCCTGCGTCTGAACAGTTCGGATCGAGACGAACGCCCAGCGGAGCCCTGGCATTTGATCGAACTCTCATCTGGGAGCGTGGAAATGAGCCATGCTGGCAAAGATCTGCTCGATCATCACTACGCCGATGTTTTCGATGAATGGGCTTTACCGTCATGGGAGAGCAGAAATAAAGAGCTCTACGAGTTCTACAACGTGATGCACGTTGAATGGACCGCGCCCGGTGTCGCATCTCGCCTTGCCGTCGGAAGGGTGGAGAAGGATGCTTGGGAACGGCTCGCCTTGGAGGAGATTGAAGTCTCGATAGGGTGACCGGACTCGATGGCCGGACTCGGATTCTTCGGAGCTAGATTGTGAAGTATACAATGTGGCTCCGGTCGAAATGAACGGACTGTCTGCGATTGAACTGCAGGTCCGGTTCACGCAGCTGGAAAGCGGCGCAGCACTTGATCTCAGGCGAGCGACCCGGTTCGGTTCCCCTCGAGCTCATCCCTAGCCAATCTCTCTTCTGGATGGCTTGAATTTAACTGGTAATTGCTCGCAATGCTTGCAGTGCTTGCTTATTCGTCACCGCCTAATGCATGCTTCGCCGAGTGCCGGGGCTCAGCCTCTCTGGTCCGCAAATGTTGACATGCTCGGCCACCCCGCCTTGAAACGCGCACCGGAAGCTGCGTCTCCCGTCGATCACCGTATCGCGTTGGCGGACTCCGTTGGGCTGCTGAATTGTTCGCCGGGAATTCATGAGCAGGATAGGCATGGTATTTGTGGCGCTTGAAAGCACCAACGGCATTCACATTTGTCAGCATCGAGATCCAAGCCTCAGCTCGCATTCTCTTTCGCTTGAATCAACCTCGAGTCGATGACAGGATTGCAGCGACGGAAGCCCTGTATCCTGCAGGGTCCACTGTCCCAGCTGCAAGATCCCGGAGGTGACCTCACGCATGTCAGCATATAATCCGGGGCAAGTCGGCGCGCTCGGGGCACGCTTTTTAGTTGGGGAAGCCCGGACTCGCATCCAGCGCGGAGACAAACATCATGCTGACAAATGAGACAGCATGCATATATGGGTGGCCTCAACGACAACAGGACACGAATATTACCAACTTTCAGCATCACCGTTGAAAGTGCATCTCTACGAAGCTATCTCCACGGCATCTCTGTCAGTCAACTAGCATACAACGCTCTTCACCCACTAGCGGTCATCCACTCTTGTCTCTGCTACGCACAAAGTACGGACAATGACTGCCAATGAAACCCAAGGGGCACCGGCTCCAGTAATTCGGATCCCCCCGTCTCCCAACACAGTTGACGTTTCCATCATCAACACCACTGGTGTCATCCACAACGCCGGCTCGGCAGGCTTCTTCGGACCCCAGGTCAAAGGCCTCGAGACATTCGATGCACCGATCTTCTCCTTCCTGATCCAACACTCCGGCCCCGGCGGCGCGACCCGTAGCCTTCTCTTCGACCTCGGTCTTCGCAAGGACTGGTGGAACATGAGCCCCGTCCTGGTCGGCCTACTGAAGTCCATAAACTGGACGCTCGAGGTAAAGCAGGGCGTCCGCGAGGTCCTCGATGCAGGCGGCGTCGACACAGCCGCCATCGAGGCCATCATCATCAGCCACCATCACTTCGACCACGTCGGCGACACCACCACCTTTGAGCCCTCGACAGCCTTGGTCGTCGGTCCTGGCTACAAGGAGCACGCCATCCCGGGATACCCCACCAACCCCGAGTCCATGATCCTCGAGACCGATTACACCGGGCGCGACGTTCTCGAACTCGACTTCAACAGCCCATCCGAAGGAAAATGGAAGACCCTGGCCATCGGCCCCTTCCGCGCCATTGACTACTTCCATGACGGCTCCTTCTACCTCCTCGACACCCCAGGCCACGCAGTTGGCCACATCTCCGCCCTCGCGCGCGTGAGCAGCTCCGCCTCTGCCTCAACCTCCGACCCTGACGCCTACATCCTCATGGCAGGCGACGGCTTCCATCACGCGGGCCAGCTCCGCCCGAGCCCCTTCCACCCCCTCCCGGAGGAAATCACGCCCAGCCCGCTCGCCAACCACAGCGGAGGATGCTCATGCAGCCTTTTCAAGCCCCTCCTCCCAGATGGTACCGCCAGTCCGTTCTATACTCCTGCGGGACCGGGCGGGTGGCACCATGACTCGGACGAGGCGAAGCAGAGCGTGCGCAAGCTGCAGGAGCTGGACGCGCTGGAGGGGGTGTTTGTGTTGGCGGCGCATGATGCGAGTGTGCTGGGTGTGGTGGATTTCTTCCCGGAGAAGGTGGATGGGAAGCGGGTTGCGGGGTGGGATCGCGAGGCGAGATGGAGGTTTTTGGGAGATTTTTCGGAGGCTGTTGCGGAGGGGGAGCAGTGAGCGAGGTGTGTTGTGTGCTGGGAGGGGGATGCCATATTGGAAGCAGGGGACGTTTTTGCTTGGTTGGGAGTTGTTTCGTTGATGCAGGGGGTTCTTTTGGAAGAGCTTAAGAGCTTCTTAGTTGCTAGCACTTGGGTATTGGCGATTGAAGTTCGGTTTATTCTTCTCCAGGATTGGATAGTTAAGGGGACAATGCAATTGTTATTTTGGGGACAACTCTTTGTCATCCATTCAATCTTCTACCAGGCGGCTCGGCGTTGATTGGCCGATCAGGGCGGTCTTTCCTATCATCTCTTCACAGCAACTCACGACTTTACTGACGCCCTTTCCCCAAAAGCTTTCTTCACAGAAGAGAAACTCGGATCCTTTCTTCTGGGTGAGCCCTTGGCATCTTACTCATCAGCTGATGTTGGAAAGGGACGAGGGCGGCTAAGCAATAGCCCCACATGAGGAAGCTCGGCTGATGCTAAGCGGCGATTGGCTGGATGACTTCCGCCGCACCGTTCTGAAACGAGCCAAGCTCGGATGGTCCACCCGGCAAAATTGCTGAGGCCACGGTTGTTGTCCATTCTCCACATCAATCCAGCGTCAAATTCAACGACATAATGCATCTGCAACCGCCCAACCGCAACCGATCACAATAAGCTGCAGTGCGGAGAGGATGGCTAGACCATCGAGCCGCGAGGATGAGGGCGAATATGAGCCCATGCTGCATGAGAAGCGGGCTCCGCCAGGTACCCGCAGCCGAGGCACTGCATTCTGCGCGTGTCTCAGTCTTTTTCTTTTCATATCCTTTGTCTGTTTGGCCGGCGTGATGCTTTCCCCTTTTTTTGCCGACTACCCGCCGCGACCAACATCGACGCCGGTACAGGAGCCAGCCCAGGGCACAGTGCAAGAACCAGTGCCAGAGCCACCGAAAAACGACCCAGCTCCTTCCGCCACGCCTGTGCCAACCATCAAGGCCGCGAGCCCGTCGGAACAGCTAGATTTGAAGACTAGTTTTGAGGTGTCTTCAAAACCCACAGTACGCGATTATGTCTTCAACGTCACTCTCGGGCGCGGCGATCCGGACGGGTACGCAAAGCCCTTGATCTTCGTCAATGGGCAGTCGCCAGGGCCCCTCATCGAAGCAAACACAGGCGATCTCATCCGCATAGTCGTCAACAACCAGCTACCCGAAGAGGGCACCACAATTCACTGGCACGGCATCGACCAGAGGAACTCCAACTGGATGGACGGTGTCCATGGTGTCACGCAGTGTGCAATCCCGCCCGGCCAGAGTTTCACCTACGGGTTCAACGTCACGGGCCAGCGAGGAACGTTTTGGTATCATTCGCATGACTCTGTGCAGTATACCAATGGACTGTACGGACCCTTGATCATCCATGACCCGGATGAGAAGATTCCGCAGGTCGATGACGACAAGATTGTCATGTTTGGAGACATATTCCGTCGCGATGCTGAAGAGGTAACCTACCGCCCCTGTCGGCTCGGTCTCTCTACAATCACTAACCAAGCCGCAGCTTGTCGCCGACTACTTGAAACCAGAAGGCGACGACGCTGGAGTTGAGCCACCCCCGGACAACATCATTATCAACGGACGCCACGTCTCCAACTGCACCTTAGTGTCAGGCAAATCCCCCAACTGCACCGCCGGCTCGCTCTACAAGACCCGCATCCACACCGGCAACCAGGTCCGCCTCCGCCTCATCAGCCACAGTACCTCAACGCCCTTCCTGTACTCAATCGACAACCACACGGTCGAGATCGTCGAGATCGACGGCGTCGAGGTCACGCCCATCGCAACCACGCGCATCTTCATGAACCCGGGCCAGCGATACTCCGTCGTCGTCGCCGCCAACCAAACAGCAGGCAACTACAAGATGCACGTCACCGCCGCCCGGTCCTGCTTCCACATGGGTGTCGGAACACCATCATTCTCGAGCGTGGACTACGAAGCTGTTGGGATCCTGTCGTACGACGATATCGACATGAATGCCACCCCGATCGGCAAGCCCTGGGATCTCTTTGAGGATACGAATGCGGTTACGGGGACGGAGCCGTGGGAAAGAGCGTGTAGGGATCTGCCTTTTGATCTTCCTAAGCCGGTGAGGAAGTTGGATGCGTTTGAGGTTGGGGCGGGGAATAACCACTCGTTTACGTTCTCGCGGGAGAATGTCAACAGTACCGTGCGGACGTATATCAATGAGGTTGGTCATGAGCTTTGGCGGTTGGTGGGGGAGGTCGTTGCTAACAAGGCGGATAGACACTTTACGAAACTGTCCAGGATGACGCCCTGTTGTGGAAAGCGGAGAAATCAGTTGCGGCTCAGCAGGGGCTGGCTGCGAACTGGACTTTTGGGGCGGATCAGTTTGTTATGGTCTCGCACGACGTGGACAAGGGGGTCCAGATTGCTATCAACTCGGATGCTATGATGATGCATCCTTTCCATCTACAGTAAGTTTGCCCCCCTGAGGTTGAGGTTGAGAGTCGTTAGCTAACCGTGTTTTCCTACTTTAGCGGTATACCACCCTGAAATTTATGTCATCCGTAGATCATACAGGCCAACGCTAACTCTTCATAGGCCAGCAATTCCAAATCGTAGGCTGGGGAAGAGGAATATTCGGCAAAGGTGAAACAACATGGAACCTCGCGAACCCGATGCGACGAGACACAGTCACAGTCCCGGGGTATTCCCACATTGTTCTTCGCATCCGCGGCGATAACCCTGGTGTTTGGGCGCTCCACTGCCATATCCTATGGCATGCCGAGGGTGAGTAAACATGCAGATAGGTGCCACCTTTACCAGATCCGGCGCTAATACTCAACCCCCCTTTCGCAGATGGTATGTTTGTGCAGATCGCACAGCGGATGGACGAGCTTGAGGAGCAGCTAAAGTCTCTAGACGACTCGAGCGACGGTCACCCGTTCCGGAAACGGTTTTGTACCGGGGGTCGATGATGCCCGGAGAGAAGCTAGATAGAGTTGAGTCCGAGTGGACTCGGAGGGATGCCCAGCCATTGGGATCAGCATATATGTACATCAACTAGGTATCCACATCGGTACGTGTTTTTATTAGTCTAGAGCTCGCCAATACACCCAGATAAGGATCAAGTTTTGGAGCTTTTACCCAATGCGCAGTGGCGGTCAGAATTGGCCGGCCGGTCTGACTCGCTGGCGGAGATGCCCAGACCGCCGCTTGGCCGTTTCCAGCTGTCGCTGCACACGGTGTGTCAATCTGCGACGGCTGGATGCAGGGCCCAGCCCGGTCCTGCCGGCTGCGGGCGCCAAAACCTGCAATTCCCCCGCTGTCAAAACCGCGCTATTTGCGGGTGGGACCGCTCTTCCACGCGCACCTTCCTTTCGCGGCCCTACAGGTAGTCATTGTATGACCGTGACCCCTTGGCGAGCATGCTACCGAACCCCGCTTTGACTTCTCGGTGGGCGAACCCGCGGAGCGTCCTGGCAACCTGAGGTACATTAGCTTTGATGGTTAAGGTGCACCCTTCCCAGGTACCAAGCCCTCGGGTCACTACATTCTTTTTTTTTTTCGCAAGGACGACGCATCCAAAATGGTGCACAATGAACCAGCACCAACCGGTACGGACACGGCGAGTCTCATCGCCGACAGCGATAGCGACGGTGACTCGGCGCTTGATATTGTAAGACCTCCGCGTCGACGCTGCCTCAACGCGGAGAAAAAAAAGATAAGAAATAAACAGGGCTGACATCAGTGAACAGGGCGATGAGATTGAAATGATGACGGCGTGCTCAGCCGTCATGAGATACCGCCAGGAGAACGGGAGGACATACCACGCCTATAAGGACGGGAGATACCTCCTCCCCAACGACCAGGTGTGTGCCCTTCGCGCCCCTTGTCACATGAGCGGCACCATGGATGACCCGTGCTGGCTGACATTCCCGATCGCTACTGCAGTCAGAAAACGAGCGCTTGGGATTCCAGCATTACATATTCTTGCTCACGTTCAACGACCGCCTTCAAATCGCGCCTCTCCCCGAACGACTGCATCGCGTGCTCGACGCCGGATGTGGGACGGGGGACTGGGCCATTGACTTTGGTAGGTACCTGCCTTACCTTCCCTTAAAGGCAACCCGGCGGCAGCTTCATTCCTGACGGGACCCAACAACCTCACAGCCGACGCTCATCCCGAATGCCACGTCACCGGCGTCGACCTGAGCCCGATCCAGCCAGCATTGTGAGCACACCCCTGCACCACACCCAACCCCCCGCCACCGGACACCTAAGCTCACGGTTCTCACCCAGCACCCCTTCGAACGTCTCTTTCATCGTCGACGACCTCGAAGACACCTGGACGTTCCCCGCGCCCTTCGACTTCATCTTCTCCCGCTTCCTGACCGGCAGCATCAGCGACTGGCCCACCTTCTTCTCCCAATGCTACGACTCCCTCGCGCCGGGCGGCACCCTCGAGCTGCAAGACACCGTCTGGACCCTCCTCACCGACGACGACACCATCCCCCGCGCCTCGCCCCTCCTCCGCTGGACCACCCTCCTGCGCTCCGCCATGGCGCGCCTCCATCGCCCCATCGACTCGGCAGTGCACTACGAATCGCAGCTTGCTGCGGCGGGCTTTGTGGATGTCGTTGTGTGCAGGTACAAGTGGCCGACGAACGGGTGGCCCAGGGACAGGAGGCACAAGCTGATTGGGCGGTGGAACTGCGAGAATGTCGGCGGCGGGCTGGCCGCGTTTAGTCTGGCGGTGCTGACGAGGCCGAGGGAGCAGGGCGGTCTGAGGTGGGCGGTCGAGGAGGTGGAGCGGCTGTTGGAGGGGGTGAGGGCGGATTTGGGCGATGGGACCGTCCATGCGTATTTCCCGGTGTGAGTTTGGGTTCCATGTTGTGTTCGGTTTGTTGTTCTGGGGGGTGTTGGAAGGGTGAGAGGATGATGCTAACGCGGGGCGGAGATAGGTATGTGGTTTATGGGAGGAGGCCGGGGTGAGAAGGTGACGTCAGGCATTTTAGATAGGAGTTTCTCTTCCGTGTGGAGAGGATGCTCCGAGTCAATGCAAGGATGATGCTCCAAGCGCGAACAAGCATTTTAGTAGAGATGAAGGCTCACAAAAGGGGTTAGCTTGTCAACTTCCGCATGGGGAGGCTTGGGGAAACGCCCAATTGCTTGGCGAGGTCTCAGCCACCAGACCGGATCGACATGCAATATCTCGGAGAGAGAGAGAGAGGGGCGGGTAAGGTTTCTCAGCGCGCGCAGGAGAGTAAATAACAGCGCGTCCCACCCTCCGTCCTTTGCGTGATTCGCGAGACTCCTTCATCGTCAACCCAGTCACTCGTTTTGTCTCCAGGTTGAAGCCATGGTCCGCATCATCTCCACGCTTGCCAAAGGCGCCACGGTCCTGGGCTTGTTTTCCACGGCACTCGGTTTTCAAGTTGGTGGTGGAGGCGTATGCGACGCCGAGTGCAAAGCCAAAGTCCTCGGCCGACTCGCTGGTTCCTGCCGCTCACCACTTCTGCACAGCTGCATCGACGCTGTTTCCACGCAAGCCGTCGAGTTCTGCAGAAGCTATCTCTCCCTGACCGCGACGTCCATCATCACCGGTTCCGAGTTTACAACCGTCACCGTCACCGAAATCGACACGGTCGAGTCCACTGTCATCGAGACCTCGACCATAACTACAGACACCACCGCCACCGAAATCGAAACTTCCCCAACCATCATCTCAACCCTCACCTCCTACGTCCCCCCTCCCTTACCAACCATCACCGTCAAGCGCCGAAACCGCGCCCCCCTCCCCACGGGCTGCCCCGACCTCTCCCTCAAGCTCCCGACCCTCAACAACTCCCCCTCAAAGCTCTCCTCCCTCTGCAGCCGCCTCGGCATAACTCCCACCGCCCCGCTCAGCACTACAACTCTCCTCTCCACGCTCACCTCCTCTCACCTCGACCACCACCTCCCTCCTAACATCCACAACCCTCGAAACCTCCACCTCAGAAACAACAGCAACCTCCACCACAACCACAACCTCCACCCTCCCGGCTACCACGGCCACAACCCTCCCCTACTGCGACCCCTCGCTCTCGTTCGCCCTCGACCCTACAAACGACGACTCCACGCGCGCAATCCAGACCATCCCGGGCGTGCAGAGCGCACAGGACTGCTGTGTTTTGTGCTGGAATACGCTGGATTGTGTGGCTGCGGCTTTTCCTGGCGGGGGGTGTCAGCTGTTGGTGAATGTTAGTGGGGGAGGCGGGGATGTGACGGCGAGGTGTCCCTTGGGGGTGGATGAGGGTTATAGGTTTGGGGAGGGGCCGGGGG
>Ga0247758_1001757_pt1 | contig 14439 bp, 10 predicted proteins | sample UWRJL156409C4_FD_180950 | JGI IMG/M metagenome (GOLD analysis project Ga0247758, IMG submission 180950) | Plant litter microbial communities from Arlington Agricultural Research Station in Wisconsin, United States - UWRJ-L156-409C-4 | ecosystem: Environmental > Terrestrial > Plant litter >...
TGATTCCTCGTCCCCTCTCCCCCCCCCCTCACGCAACCCACCTCTTCTTCCTCTTCTCCGGAGCCGGTTCCGGAGCCGGCTCCCTCCACGACCCCCTAAACAGATGCTTCACCAGCGCCTCCTCTGGCGTCGACCCATCATTCACACTCCCCGAATGCTCCTGCCCCATCCCAAACCCATTCACCGCCAACACCAGCACATCCCCAAACAGTCTCGGCCCTGTCATCCCACTCAAATCCTTCGTGTCGCTCAGCCCCGGCTCAAACTCCTTCAGCTGGTCAAACACCACGTCCGTCCACGCCGCCGGCCCCGTCGAATTCATCACCTCAAAGCTGCTCGGCTTTAGTCGATCCACCTGCGTATTATGCTCGCGACTCAAATCCCCCAAGCTCTCAATCACCCTCTCCACCATCTTCATAAACATCGGATGTCCCGGCGCAGCGGCAATCGTCCACTGGCAGAACTGCACCCAGTGGTTGATATCGGCCCAGGCGCCGCCATCGCGCCTGTCAAACTCAATGCCGACCACGACCTTGGCCTTGTCGCGGAACTCGGCGGGTATCCACGCATCGATGGGCTTGAGCGCGACGGTGTCGGTGTCGGTGTAGACGCCGCCCTCGGCGGCCAGCAGGAGGTAGCGCAGCAGGTCGGACTTCATGCCGACGTTGGGCATGCGCTCGAAGGCGGCGAGGATGCGCGGGTCGTGGGCGAAGTGGGTGCGCACGAAGTGGTCGCCGCCGGGCTCGTCGACGAGGGTGAATGCATAGTCTGGGTTGAGGGCGAGCCACGAGGGGGCGTCCTGGAGGGTTTCGGGGTTGGTGCGGGCGTTTTTGGCGTCGGCGGGCTTCTTGGGGAGGGAGATCTGCCAGATCTTGGGCGGAATGTGGTGGTGGGTGTGGAAGGAGGAGGGGTCGCGGAAGGGGCTGTTGGCGGGTTGGTGCGTCCAGCCGAGGGGGTTGTTGCCTTCTGCGCCTGCTGCCCCGGCGTGGAGGCGGCGGAAGCGGTCGAAGGCGGCGTCGCCGTAGATGCGGCCGGTCCAGATGGAGAGCAGAATGAAGAGGGCGACGAAGGTGGCGATGAGGCTCGCGCGGGAGGTGGGCCACGTTCGGGAGCCTGGGCGGAGCATGGTTGCGGGGGAAGATGGGACGAAAAAAAGGAGGCTAAAACCACCAGAGCGAGGCCAAGAGAGGGCGGAAAGTGAGCGAGCGAAATGCGTCACGACATGACATCTGGCAAGGTCAGCTATTACGGCAGTAGTTGTGGTGGGAGGAAACCAAGAGAAAGGGGCGGCACAAGCCCTACCTAAAGTATGGGAATGCACCCCTCAAAGAACAGGCGATTGTGGAATGCTTGTCTGCGCTGCCCGACGTGATCTCCGCGCGCGGGCGCTGCGCCGCAGGAGGGGAGAGGTACGAGGAAATGCGACGCTGCAACAGGTGTCGCTGTTTGGCCGAAAGCAGCTCCGTTTACGTGTTCAGGTGCTGCTGCGCGATGCCCGATCCGACACTTGCTGGCCTGACGGGCACTGGGCTAGGCCTGACTGGTCAGGAATCCCGGCCAGGGATGGCGAGGGAAGGAGCGAATTTCGTGCCACCACACGAACCGGAATCCACCAATCTGATTGGCTGTCTCCCAAGACACGGGGGCACCCTGGGAGGCTTGAGCTTATGATCTGCGTGAAAACCGGGTGGGCTTTTGTCACGCCATCTAAGTACGCAGTAAATGCTTCGCGGTTACCGACAGGTTGGTCGGCCCTCATATTAAGTCCCCTTTATTCCTGCCGTTTCCACCACAGCTGGGGGTTTGCATCCCGCCTGTGCTTTTGCCGCAGGCAAATTAGTTGCAGCGGAGGCTCGACAAACAGACTGGTGACCTAAACATGCAGCCCTGAAAATCTCGTCTTGCGAGAGAGATCTCTCAGGTACACAGTCGCTCAAAAGTCCTGATGCGACGCGGGGCGCTAGAAGAAAACGTGCGAATGTGCTTACCGCGTGGGTGTGGCGTACGTGGCCTAGTGGGAACGCCCTGGAGGTACTGCTCGTACGGGCTAGGTCCTATGGATCCGTAAGCCGGGATGTTGCATCCCGCAGTGCTTGAAGATATTTTAGGCACCTGCAATCTCAACTCCCCTCATTTCTTTCTGGATCCTGTGACGCAAATGCGACCTAAATGCTCCGATTGACCACCACCATTATCCGTACCGCTTGGATGGAGGGCACACACGCCCCGAGAGTCGTTTAGGCCTAGACTTTGGAAGCGGAAAACCGGGCTCATGCCCGTTGAAACGCGTTGCTGTCCCTAGCATTCTATCAGGCTTTCTTGAAGGCCGGGGCTCACTTGGCATGAAAGGATTACCTCAACGGCATTCCCTTGGCAGAGCTTGCTTCAATGCCAGGTACCTGCGCCGCACACCTCGAACAATTTACCAAGTAAGCGTCCATCTCCCGTGTAGCGCTCAAAATCCTTCACGCAATGCAATACAGGGCTGATCTGTAAACCCCACGGTTTTCTGGGCGCATTTCGCGGCGCAGTCTCGAAAAAGGGTGGTCGAGAAGCACTGCCGTCCCTTTGACACCCGAATGGACCAGCAACCCACCGGCGTAGGTGGCACAGGGGCCCTTTGTGTCACAGGATAACACATCGGTTGCTTCTCAATTGAGGCTTTGTTGCCCGTCCGATGGCCACTGTTAAAATTCACATTGCTGTAGAACACCTCCCCACGGCCAATATTCAAGATGCGGCGAGGAGCGAGGAGGAAATAGCTGTCTGCCAAGCGAATCAGAGGATTCTTTACCAAAGTGATTGTTACGCTGTCGACGCTTTGGCCAGGGCGCAACCGTAAAGTCCAATCAAACTAGAGGACAACCCAACTTCGTATTGGCGACTTCGTATTTGTGGGTACCCAGGCACTCGGGCTCGAGTCGCGTAGGCAGGCACTGCACTGTACAGCAGGAGTCTACCGGCCCGAAGAGTTTCGAAACAAGTGCCTCGATCCTTCCTTCAAAACCAACGGGCCCCCTAATCAAACCTGCTCAGCCACCCATTCCACGCGCCAGCGCTTCACCATCCGGACTGTGGTGTACCAGCTTCCAGAATGCCCCTTTCCTCCGGTAGAGCTCTGCTGGTGTGCTAAACTCGACCAATGCGCCACCATCCAATACGAGAATCTTGTCAAATCCAGCGATAGTCGCCAGCCGATGAGCGACAACAATTAGCGTCGAGTCCGGGAGCGCTTCCTGCAGCGCTTTCTGTATCGCGGCATTAGTGTCTGCGTCCACGGCGCTCGTGGCTTCGTCTATGATGATGAGATTTCGTTGCGACAAAAGAGCCCGGGCGAGACAAAGAACCTGCCGCTGACCCTGGGAGATGTTGGTGCCGCCTTCGTTGATGGAGAATGATAGGTCGGCGGGAGCAAAGTGTACTTTCCTCAGCGCACCTTGGATGGTGGCATCGTCCACGAGATTGTCGGGATCGAGTACGGACCGGAGAGAGCCGTGGAAAAGATAGGGATTCTGAGCGATGGTGAAAACCCGCTGCCGCAAGGCGTGAAGCTTGAGAGAAGAGATGGTCAATCCCGTCAACGAGAATCTCGCCCTGTTGGTGCTGGATGAGGCGTGCCAGCGCCAGTATCAGAGATGATTTCACCGCCTCCGTTCGCCCACCACACCGACGCGCTGGCCTGGACCGACGGAGAAAGTGACGTTCCTGATTGCGGGGGGTAGGTCGGCGCGATACCCAGCAGTTAGATCTCGCACCTCAAGCCGGCCGCTTGCCGGCCAGTTCTCGGGCGGTTCGGAGCCAGCCGTTGACTCGGCAGGCGCGCTGTCGTATTCACAGATCCTTTCGACGCTCTGCACGCCGGATTCGACAGTCGATAATTTGCGTAGCAAACTTGCCATGGTGTCGCTGAACTCCATCGCAAATGACAATGCAATCCCAACCGTGCCCACATCAGCTGCGCTGAGCACAGCCCCAACGGCGGCCGAGGTTAGGAACAGCGCGCCAAGGGTACCGGGCTCAAAGTCCATCATAATCTGGCGCAGCGTATGATGCCAAGCCGCGGAGGAGCTGTCATCAATGCATCGAAACATGCGGGTCGCGAAGTAACGCGTCATGCTGTACGTGCGAATTGTGATGAAAGCATCAGAGGCTTGCAGCGAGCTAAGCCTCTGGTACAAATACGAAGTTGATGTCGAGCTGATGTGCTTAAGCTTCCGCGTTGCAGATAAGAGCTTTGCTCCAATGATGCAGTACGCGTAAATGATCCCGCCAGCGATGAAAAGCCCGTGGAAAGAGACAGGAGCTGGCTAGTAGGATGGATAAAACTTGGCAGGTGCAGGAGATCATGTAGCCGAGGTCGTGCGGCAGTCGCTCATCGACAATGTTCATGTCGGAGGTGAATCTGTTGATGATTTCCCCGTGTGGCGTCTCTTCCAGCCATTGGAGAGGCGCGCCAAATATCGAGCGCGTCATGTTGCTGAACAGAATCTCTGATGCTGCCATGCCCAGGATATACCATACGAGACACCTAGCGGTGATGGCGAGGCAATCAAGGAAAGAGACCAAAATATACCCGTTGCCGTAATAGGAAGCTTGAGCATGTTCGGCGTGGGATGTCCAACTTTTGAGCCACCACGACCTTGCGAAGTTCAACAGCTCGCGGGTTGTGATAGCTACCGCTGCAAGCAGCCAGCTGCGGGCCCCTCCAGTCGCGAGGAAATAAGTTCTGTAATGAGACCAAGCCATTGTTTTCTGTTGCTGATTCGTCGCCTCAATCTTATCGACCGACTCGTGTCGGTCTCAGACCTTGTGTTTGGGGTCAAATCAATGTCTGACTGGGTCGCACCACTGTTGATCTGTGCCTCCCACTGCTTCTTGTGCATCAGTTCCTGCTTTTCAACCCTTCCATTAAGAGCTGTACCACACATGCAGCCCTTGACACACACTGCACTGCATGGTGTGTGGCCAAGACTCGTGTTCGACCCCTTGCGAGTGGTCCACAAAACGCTTCCTTCACCAGCCACTGCCGCACCTCAGCATCCACAGCGCTCAGGACATCATCCATGAAGAGGATGCCCGCACGCGAGTACAAAGCTCGGGCCAGGGCCACTCGCCATTGTTGGCCGCCGCTCAAGGAGACGCCCTTGGCTCCTACGACAGTCAGATCGCCCTCCTCCAAAGTTTCAGGTCATCGGAAAGAGCGCAGCTATGCAAAGCAACGCGGTATCTTTCCTGGTCCAACGGTAGACCGAAAAGAATATTGCCGCGGATGGTAGTGTCCTCCATCATCCAGGGAGATTGCGAGACGATGGCGAAGCGGTACGGCAGGATCCAATTCCCGGCGCCAACCTCTGGATCGGGGTCGCCGCCGATTTGTGGGCTTCCACTGATCCCAGAAAGGAGGATAGCTTCACCAGCCAAAGCAGATAAGAGCAAACTTTTGCCAGATCCAGTACCCCCGGCGACAATGGTAAGCCGTCCAACGGGAAACCCGATTGAGAGGTCTTTCAAAGCGAAATTATCCAGCTCACTTCCATTGGCCGGCCAAGAGACCGTTGCCTCCCTGAACGCAATCGTATCCGAATGTGTCATTTTGGCTTTGCGTTGCCTCTTGTTCGGCAAAGTACTTCTCCAGCCGCCGCAGACTCGCCCAGGCCCCCATTATCCATGTGGTGTTCAGGGGGGGGATCGACAAGGCCGACTGCAGGTCCCCGAAGAGGCTGATGCAGGTGAATGACACCGCTGCGCTTACCGGCTTCCCTTGTAGCGCGAGAACATAAAGGGGAACCCCAGAAAGAATGATCGGACTGATATTCGCCACGAAGACGAGGCCGCACATCCACATGCCACCCATGAATAATGTCCTTAGCTCGGTTTTACGGCATTCGGACATCTTCCTTTCCCATGCCGCTTCTGCCGCGGATATTTTCAGTTGGCGGATTGCGAGCAGAGCGTTCCTCAGCAAGGCTGACCGTCGGTCATGATGCTTCATCAGCTCCGACTGCGCTTCGGCGAACTTCTTCGTTATCTTGGTGGTGAGAGGCAATGTCAAGGCTGCCGCTAGGAGACCCAGAAGAACCCCCTTCCATCCGACAATCGCAACTAAGAAGATGCTTGTAGTGGCTAGCTGAGCGATCGTCAAGGGGATACGGTTGCTGTTTGTGTACACCGTGAATGCCCTCGAGCTGTCGAGCTGTAGGTGTGTCATCGCTGACATTTGAGCGCCTACTGTCTTGTCTAGACTCGCCGAATTCGCGACATTGGGGAGGCGGAGTGATTTTTAATGGACCAAAGCACTCAACGTCGCCAGAATGGGTATTCGAAGCTTGCTCTCTGTCACCCAGCGCAGCATCGAGTCAACCCATAACTCAAAAGCCTTGCAGATCCCGACACTAAGAGCGAGGTAGAGCCCCTGAACGTCGACCCCATGGCTCGGAGTTGCAAGCCGATCCAGGAGGTGGAATATCACGAAACGGGGAGCGAGACTGACGGTTGACTTCAAGATTGTGAGAGCCCACTCGGTGGCAAGCGCGCCTGCGTAGCTTTTGGCGAGAACAGGTTTCAACCCTTGTCGACTCCTGCTAGCCTGGCTGATATGGTGTTGAGTCAATCTTTCTGCGCTTATCCGGGAGCCGAGGACAGGCAAGCCTCCAACCCCTGAGAGTGCGGATATGGATTTCTGATCAAAGATCCCTCGAGACCAGCAGAACGTGGCCAACTCAAACAACGACCCAGTGTACTGTCGGTCAACCGGTCTCCCTTTGAGGACTCTGTCTGGCCTCCGAGGGATAGACAGAAACCCAAACAGCATCAGTGCGGCGGAGGCAACCACCAGAAGTCGATCATCGTTGAAGCCATCGATTGCGAGCAAAGCAACAATTATGCTTGAGATGGCGCCATTCACGGCAAACCGAAATCGCTTCCTTGGACACGTTTCCTAATAAGCAAGCTCTGCTTGGAAGGTGAGGGCAAACTGATGCAACACAGCAGTCAGCAGGAGCCCACACGAGTCAATAAAGAACAGTTTCGTCAAATAGCCTACCCGGGCGGCGAAAGCAGGCCATGGCCTTGCCCCTCTCCGTATGCGAACGAGGGCATCAATAATCGTGAAAAGCGGCCCATGAACCAAAGCGCCGGGGCGACACTTTGTGAGCCAGGAAAGGAGACGCAGACATGGTGGCAAAGAAACAATACTATTGGCGCGAACGCGAAGTGGCGTCGACTATTGAGTGGCAGGCCCGTGGTGGTTCAGCCGCAAGCGGAAACCTGTTCTCCTGCCCCAGCTGTGATAAACACAAAGCTTCCGCTTCCCATTTAAAACATGAATGAACTGTCAACAACCTCCAATCAACACGTCAAATCAACAGTATCTTCAGCTTTGCTGTCATAACAACCATGTCTCGACTAGTCCAAATCATTCGCGACGAGATAGCCCTCGGGGCCAGGACCCCCTTCATGGCCGGTGTTGCACCTGGCGGCACACTGCAGCTTATCGCGCGAGAGGTCAGACTGACTGAGAACCACGATCTCGGTGGGCGCAACCTCGAAATATTCGCCTCGGTCTTTACGGCCTCCAACGGCGCGGCCTTTATCGGCCAAGGCGTCGCTGGCGCGGCGGGCAGCAACGGGGTGGCTGGCGCAAACGGCCGGCGATTTCCGGAGAAGGAAGATGGGTCCGATGGAGGTCCTGGCGGCAGCGGTGGTGACGGCACTGATGGAACCGCGGTCACAGTCGTGAGTGAGGTCGTGGAAGGCTTGAACGTTGATGTTCAGGGCGGGAAGGGCGGAGCCGGTGGAGCCGGTGGCGCTGGCGGAGTAGGAGCGCCGAGGGTGTATGAGTTGGGCGAGCCTATTGTCGATCTTACCAATGGAGGAAATGGAGGACCGGGTGGGAACGGCGGGGCCGGCGGAAATGGCGGGACCGTCACTGTGACGGGCGTCCGCTACATCACGGGTCCTATCGTCAATGTCTCGGGCGGCGGGTCCGGGGAACAAGGTGTTGGTGGAGACACGGGATTGGCTGGGTATATTGAATGGAGGGAACCAGAATTTCCCCTTGAAAACCCGATGTGGGAGGAGTTCGGCGGGGATCCGGGGCGCGAAGGAGCTCCGGGCCTCCCCGGCGCGAAAGGAGCGGCAGGCGTGGGGGTCATCACGGAGCCGTCGTACGACGAGTTTTGGTCGTCGCTTGCCTCGCAGCCCTTTGCGGCGGAGTGGGCAGCGTATCGCCATACCATGGGTGAATTCTTCTTCAGGAGCTATACGCCCGGCGTCGCGGATCGTGAAGGGTATATCGGCAGGGCGGTCGACGAGTTCAAAGCGGCCATCCAACTGGAGCGCGACCCGCAACAACAGGCCAAAAGTATCCTCCGGCTTGAGCAGATCTGGAACAACCTGAACCCGCTCGGACTGCCGCGCGACTTCGACCTCATACCCGACTTTTCGACGTATATGGATCGCCTGACGAACTTTGGCAATCTCCTCAACACATTCACGAGCATTGGCAATACCTTCTCCCTGACGAGCACACAGGTTGACGCTTTTCAGGCCCTCTTCAAAGGCCAGGTGATGGAGGCGGATAGTCGGATCGGCGAGGCAAAAGCCCAGCTCGAGATCTCGGTTGTGCGTGAACAGCAGCTCGTCGAGGCGCTCGTCGAGGTCGAGAGGATGATGGCTGACGTGGGTCGCCGCATCGAGAAGGCCAAAGAAGAGATGAAGGCGAAACCCTTGTCGTTCGGGAGCGTGGTGGGGAATGTCGGGCAGCTGGCCGTCGCAGTTGGCGCGCTGATGGCGGCAGCACCGACAGGCGGCGCCAGCCTCCTCGCCCTCGCCCCGAACGTCATCAATCTGGGCCAAACCGTGTATCAGAATGCCGAGCCGCTCGCCAAAGCCATCTTTGACGACGGGGAGGAGGAAACGCTCACCAAAGTCAAAGGGGAGTTTGCCAAGGTCAAGGGTAACGTTGAAGACATCATGACGACGTCTGATAAGATCACAGATCTGCTCAATGTCATCAACAACATCAAGCGCGCCAAAAAGCCTGACAACTCCAAGCTGATGGATCTCGTGCAGAAGGGAGCCGAACTGACGTATGAGCACCTGCTGAAAACGCAAGAGATGAAGACGGCGAAGATGCAGACACGCGCGCTCGGTGAAGCCGTTGTTTCCGAGGAGGCCCTTCAAGCTTACTATGCTGCGGAAGCCGTACGCACTGATATCCAACAGCAGATCCTCCGCAGCGCTGGCCTCGCTCTCATTCGTGGGGCCTTTGCTCGTGTGGATATCCTGCTCGAATTCGCCTTCTGTGCCCAACGTTCCGTCGAGATCTACTGCCTCCAGGACCAGAGGCAGCACGTCTATTATGATATCGGCCGTGTACATCCAGACCTTGAGGCGGACTATGCCTGGGGCGGAGACATGACCCGGGAACAGCTCGCGGCCAAATATCAGGCATCCTTCTCCAGGCTCCTCAATCCATTCGATATGTGGGAAACGTACCAGAAGTACTTCAAAAACACCTCGTCAAACCCGAATCTCATCCTCAAGGATATCAGGCGGCTTACGTTTAACGACGCTGAGATTCTTGACATCTTCCGCTCAACACACCAGCTGAGCTTCGAGTTCGACGTACGCGACGATAAGGTGCTATCCCCGCCATCCAAGATGCGATACCGCACAAAGATCCAAGCTATAGGTATTGCGTTTGTGGGTGCTACTAGCGCCAGCAGCATTGTGTCATGTCGTCTCGAGCACGGCGCGCTGTACTCCGAGCGGAGCATCGTCGATCGTGAGGTACACGTCACGCCTTTGCGCACCCGCTACGAGATTATCACGGCCCAGACGACCCCCTTAAAAATTGGCGACTTCGATCTTGACTCTGCCCCGCCGCTGGAGAGGCCGCAGAGCTCGCCGTTATGGGGGATGGGAATAGGTGGGCAGTATACGCTTACTGTGCCGAGCGGTGAGATGGAGGAGCACCGCATCAAGTTCGACGAGCTCATGGAGGTGCAGGTGTGGCTCGGATACCAATTTGTCGAGTAATAGTCTTTTCGGTGCTGTATGCAAGCCGCGCAGGAGTATTGCATGATACAGCTCATGATTCTTGGCGCCACCATCTTTCGCCGCCCGATTTTTCTGTTGAGCAAAAGAGGACTGGAAAACAATGGCGAGCGGGAAAAAAAAGAAACTCTAACTATGAAAGCCATGTCACCCTACTGTCAGAATACTCAGGCAGAGCTGTCGTCGCAGAGATTGCTAGGGACTTCAACAGCCATCATTGGGGCACTCTCAAGTTGTGGAGTCCGATGTTCCTTACCCCTGAATCCTCAATCTCACCCCCGAACGTCCCTCAAAATCCCCTCGACATCAACAAACTTGAGTTCTTCTAACGTCTCGCGCCACAACCTCTCCCCCACCACCCTCCCCTCCTCCGTATACATCACTGGCGCCGGAATTCTGTTCTCGTCAGCTTCATTCCAAAGTTCCATCCACGACATCATGCCAAAAAAAGGATAGAAAAAGAAATAAGACTCACGGCCGCATCTTCTCCTCCCCCATCCCCAAAAACACCCCATGCGTCTCCTGCCCATGCCTCACAGCCGCATCCACCACCCCACATTCGCACTATATGCCACTACACTCTTAAATACTGGGCTTCCATAACTGACTAAACTTTCTACTTATCTTCCGTCTCTAAATGGCTTCACTTTTTACGGATTTGACGGTCCCTTTTGCAAGCCATTGCTTCGATCAGATCACAGTATATGCTCCTGGAATGAGTGGACACTTAGGTGGATACGTTCTCCAATGCTTTAATCTCTCCACCTCCCACCCTCAATCCTCAAGGGCTAGCTCTCGCTAGAATCACCCCTTAGACGTAGAACCACTTCAACAAAATAAAAGTCCCTCTACACCCACTCCCATCAAAAGAGGTCGTACTCAGGCCACTTCACTAATTTGATTAACCCCTCCACCATCTCCCTTAGCTCAGTCGCACCCACTTTCCACCAATCCGGCTTATCCACAGTCCACTCCTTCGCCGTACCCACATTGATGCACACCGCAAACCCATACCCACTCCCATCCGTCTTCTGGATTAGCCAGCTCCTCGCATCCGGCAACTCCCCGTCATGGCCGCGGAACTTCTCCTCCTCGTCGCCCCACCAGCCCAAGGACTGAGTCGGCTCCACTTGTGATGGCGCCCACATGGCCCCCTCGGTCGTCGCATTCAGTACATCCTTCCGTCCCGGCATTCCGTCCACATGCACACTGAAGCGCATCAAGTCGATCGGCGTGCCGACCCACCCGCCAAACGCGCCGTACTCGTGCCAGCGGTTCGCGTTTGTAAGATCGAGGGGGTAGTAGGTGACCACGTCGGGCAGCTGTCCGTCGTTGCTCGCGAGTTGGAAGCGGGGGCTGACGCCCGCGGGGTCGAGAACGGCCGTGCGCACGTATGTTTCGTAATCTGTGTTGGTGAGGTCGGCGATGAGCTGGCCGAGGACGAGGAAGCCAAAGTTGGAGTAGTCAAAGTGTGTCCCCGGGGGGTGGGCTAGTGGCACGTTGGCGACGGTGTCTTCGATGATGCGGATGCTGTCCCAGCGGTCGACATTAATGATGATGATCGGGTTCGAGATATCGTCCCAACCAGAGGTGTGTTCAAGCAGGTGCTGGACCGTAATGTCCTCGATGCCGGCGCTATACTCGTACTGGTGTTCCAGGATGTTAGGGTCGACGTTAGGACGGTGTGGGACGTAGGTGGCGTAGCGGTCGCCGGTGAGAGAGCCTGGACCGAAGACGTGGTCCGAGAGGTGTATCCTACCGGCCTCGACTAGGGTCATGATGGCTGTGGCGGTGATGATCTTCGAGACGCTCGCGATGCGGAAGCGGGTGCGCGGGGAGACCATGATCTGTGGAATGGCGTCCCAACGCGAGGCCAGGCCGAAGCCCGAGGCGTAAACAAGACGCTCGTCCTTGGTGATGGCTACCGATAGCGCTGGGATTCGGGTTCCCCAGTTCGTAAACTGTCCGACGTGGTTATCGATGTTTACTGCGTCCTCTGCGCTGTAGAACAGGCTTTCCCATGTGGCGGCGAAGTGTCCTGCAGCATTGTAGCCGCTGAGGCTTCTGGGGATTACCCCTTGGTACATGAGCTGCTCCTTGAGACGTTCGAGCCTGTCTCGGGACAAGTCAAGAAGTCCAAATGTGTTGGGCAGAGGGGGAGCAGGATCAGGCTCCAGTCGACGCTCCCAGAGAGCGATGAAGTAGTCAATCCCGCCGACTGTGTAGCCGCTGAGCAGAATGCTCCTGTGGGTCCGAACATCGCGCATCCCTTTTGTCAAGCGCTCGGAACGGGTAAACCCGTAGCGGATGACCGGCTCCGGGACCACAGTGGTGTTCCGCTCCCACAGGGCGGCAAAACGGGGCTCGTCGCCTACTGCGTACCCGCTGACGTGCTTCAGGAGGTACCCCTCACGCTTGTACTCTTCAACACGGGCGGAAAAGACGTCGCCGGTCATCAGAACCCAACTCCGTCCGTCGACCTTTCCGGATTTCCAAATGATGACGTAGTAATCGACGCCTCGGAAGGTGTAACCGTTAAGAAGTGCGGGGTGGACGTTGATTGTGTCGTAGGCAGTAATCACTGCATAGAGGTCACTCGCGCTGTAGTCAAGTCGCCCGGCCCATTGCTCCGGCGGGCCACTAGAGAGCTTCTTCTCGAAGATGCACGAGAAGTACAGCGCGCTATCATTGTAGGCGTGACCGCTCACCCAGTTGAGCTGGTAGCCGTTGCTTGAGTAGTCCGCGACGACGCTTACGTACGAATCCGCAGGTATATCGATGCGGACTTCGAAGTTGAGTGGGTTTGTTATGGTAGCTTGGATGGAGGCCCAAGGAAGGGAAAGGCCCAGCGCCCAGAAGACGAGACCAATCATAGCAATGAGGAGAAAGGGTCATGGAGGAGGATTGTCACAGGAAATTCTTCTCTCCGAGGTGGACGACGGCTTTTTATCTATGATATGAGGTACTTGAAGAAGTGGCTGATCAGCTAGGCCTCGACCAGCCTAAAACTGGGCAGATATGATCCGACTCCTGAAGTGCGGTTTCCGGGAATGCCGCCCACGGTGGCTGGCTGAGAGCGGTCCCAGCTAGCCCGATACGACTTTCGCACATGGTGACGTGCCTCGCAACTGGTTGGGCTTTCTGTGAGACTGCGGAGGAATGTCTCGGTAAGCTCCGTCGAACCAACAAAAATCGCTCACATCGCCTGGGACGGGCACAAGCGGGGTCGTTACCTTAGATTGAGCGAGGTTGAGCGAATAGTAGTTAGTCACTCTTCAAGCCGACTGCGCAGGCTGTTGCATGGTGTCTTAGCTGGGCCAGAGTTGGGGACCTCAACCTCATACTACTAATGTCAAAAACAAGATACACTGGATTCGGTGGAATTGATGGGTTGTAACTGCGTGACTGTATTGCTTGATTGAAATGCACTGTCCGCGGCTTTCTGGCTTCACCAGAAAGCCTCTATTATAGTTGTGTGGGGTGGCAACAGTGTCAAATGGTGACCTGGCTAGCTGAACCGACGTACCCCATAACTACCATGTCCACGCCTCCTCAAAGGCAGGTATAACAAGTATAGATCAAACGCTATGGTTATACTACCATTGCCACGTTTATTTTCCTCTCCAAATCTAGTCGTTAGGCTAGTTATGATTTCAACAACTTGGTAATAGAGGCTCAGTAGCGAGGCTAGAAAGCGGAACACACGCAATACAATGAAGTATTTGCAACTTCCTGTCGCAGCTAGTGGCAAATTTTATCGAGAGAGCCGGGCCGAGGCTGGTTGAGGTCAGAAGAAGAGGTGTTAAAAGGGAACGGGGGAAAAGGGGTAGGTAAACAATGACACTGGGGTTAGGGTTCCACTTAGGGGTCAAGGGGGTTACAAGATATCCTGATGGTGGGGGCAGATGTGCTACGTCATCGTTCAAATACAGGATGCATAGGTGCCAAAGAGGTCCCAACAGGATTAGCCCGAGACGTGCCTGGTAGGTATCAAGGATTTGTGGGGCATCGGAGAGGGGAAATAAAATACTAGCTAGCTTCTGCTACAGACACGGACCACGGGAACGGCGGAATCCGTCCGCCTACTAGCTGCAGTCAACGTTAGGTTTTACCCAACCAACAGTTGCCATTGCCGAAAGGAATCTACATCCGCTTGGATCTGCTTCATGGAGGTGGCCTGGGCGCAGGATCTCGCCCCTTGAATCTATCCGTACGGAAAATTGGTTTCAGTCCTTAAAAAGCCTGTAAAGAAGACTTGGAGTGACTGAGAAGTTCGGTTAACGGAGAAGGTCAGGGGTTCTGTTTGATCTAGAAAGGCCTAGAAAACGCGTTTTCAGGGCAGTTACTGTATGTGAGAGTATTGCATGTGTGGGGGGGGGG
>Ga0247758_1001758_pt1 | contig 14424 bp, 9 predicted proteins | sample UWRJL156409C4_FD_180950 | JGI IMG/M metagenome (GOLD analysis project Ga0247758, IMG submission 180950) | Plant litter microbial communities from Arlington Agricultural Research Station in Wisconsin, United States - UWRJ-L156-409C-4 | ecosystem: Environmental > Terrestrial > Plant litter >...
CAGTTGTGAACACCTCTCACTCTTGGAAGAGAATCATAGCCACTTGGGACATCATGGCCGAACTGGTGTTTGGGATCGCTAGCATTCCAGGTGTGATCGATGTTTGCATCAAGTGAGTGTTCCGCCAAAAAAAAAAAAAAAAAAAAAGACAAACGGATTGAAGAGACTAACTAAGGAGGTGTCAGGGCGGGCAGGGCTTTGATCCAAGCCTGGGATACGTACAGGGAAGCCAACGCTACCCTGGATGGAATGATCGTCCGCATTCAGGTGTGTGTGGCGCGGATTCTTAGCCAGCTCGAGATTGCCAAGCAGCTAGACAGCACCCTCACCACAGAGCATAAGAATCTCCAAAAGAGGGTCCTTGACATCCTCCTCGTCAAATTGGAGACTACCACGCAGCGGTTCGCAAGATTCGACAAGTCGTTAAAGCTGGGACCATTAAAGAAGCTGAGGATTGCTTTCCTGAAGGATGCGTTTGAAGAGACGATCGCAGAACTGGAAAGCTGGCAGAAACTCTATGAGCCTTCTTGGTTCTGTTGGATTAAGCTCGCTTCTCCCGCTATTGAAAATGCGCTTAACAGCGCCATGCAAACCGGCCCCCCGACTTCGTCCAACTTAAACCGAGCAGCTCGGGATTTCCGCAGATCCTTTAACGAGGCTGGCCCGGGATCCCAAAGCGTCTTTATTTCCAAAGAAGCTCTGGATGGTTATACCGAGACGACCATCCCATTCCATTCTGCGGCCATAGCTGTTGCCCCGAACGGCTCTCAGCGGCTCATTGTCGACGTAGTGGCCAGCGGGGCAAGCCGTGCCAAAGATGTGCGCGAATTTGCCCGCCGGCTTAGGCAGTCTGACCCATTCATCTCGGGACTCCTGAGCTGCAAGGGTGTAGTGCGACATGCCGACAAGGCTGGTTTCTCTTTTCTCTTCCGCGTTCCTGAGGGATACACTGTCGTCCGCAGCCTCCGGCAACTGCTTCTGTCGGGCCAGCCTCACCACTCGCTCACGGACCGGTTCGAAATGGCAAAGCAGCTCGCTAATGCCGTCTACTATGTTCATCTGTACGGCTTTGTACACAAGAACATCAGGCCCGAGACGATCCTGAACCTCGGAAAGGCGGATGAGGGAGAAGGTGTTCCGAGCACATGCTGTTTGGTCGGCTTCAACGTAATCCGGAATGCGGACGGACAGACGTACCCGGTGATAGACCAGCGTTGGGAGACGAACTTGTACAAGCATCCGCTGCGGCAAGGACCAAATACCGACTACTTCGTTATGCAGCACGATATTTACAGCCTCGGGGTATGCCTGTTAGAGATTGGTATGTGGGAGACATTTGTTACGTACGGCAAGCCCGAAGGCGGCGAAGCGCAACGGTCCAAGGCATTGTGCCTCGCCGAGGATGAGCCCGAGTTGTCTAGTGCCTCTGCGCTGAAAGACCACCTCGTTGCTCTCAGCCGTAGCAGCAAGTTGACGGCCAAGATGGGTACCAAATACAGCAAGGTGGTGGAGATGTGTCTGACCTGTCTAGATGAGGAAAACGTGTATTTCGGTGACCAGGAAGAATTTGAGGATGATGATGGAGTGTCGGTCGGTTTGAGGTACATTGAGAAGGTGCTTGGTGCTATCAATGGTATTTCTCTTTAGATCATGTATCTGTCAATGGGCCTGACCTATCGTCTTGCGAATATGGCCATGTCGGCAAGCCGCCTCTCCGCATCGCTGTATTGACCCTGCACTCCTGGTGTCGGAGTCGCGGTGAAGTGCTCCTTGAGGGACTTGAGATCCCCATGCAATTTGCGTTGGATATCCAGGGGCACGTGGTAAACTGTGAAACCCTCCCCCTCAGGACGAATATCGCTCACTGCCAAGATAACCGAGCTCCATGGCGCAGCCTAGGAACCCGCAACAGTGCCTTCAGCACCTCGCTGCCCACTAAGAACTTCCCCTCGAACCCCTTTGCAGAACGCACCCACCCACCCCTGCTATCCGCACCATGGATTCAGCTTGGGAAAAACCGATGAAAATATGCCGGCCACGCCAGCCCTCTCGAAAACTACCTATCAAAGCAAATACATGGCGGAGACGCAGCGCTCCGCGGATAACCCGCTCTCCTTCGCAAACAAACTTTCCCACCTGCCTTCCATGGCGTCCCGCTAGCCATTCAAGCTCAAGCATCGCCATCGAGGCGTCTTGCCTGCATGCATGCGGTCAATGAGAGTCGCTATGTGTCGGCTGCTGTGTCAGATGGCGGAAGGGGCTTCTCGGGTGTGGTGGCAGGCGGCAAGCTGGTCAGGTCTATGGGCGACGACGGGCGCCCAGTTTGAACGTAGATGGTGCTGGATTCCCGGCAGTAACGGGGGATCGAGGTAGCACTTTGCGGGCGGGTAGCCGGGGGTTCTGACGTCTTGCTGCCCACGGTTGCACTCGGCGGTGGAATGTTGCTGGTCGGTTGCCTGGTTTGAGCCCCATTGCTGGTCTCCGCGCTCAGCTTAGGAGCGGCAGCCTTCCGCGTCTGTTTTTCGCTTCGAGGAATATTTGCAGCGCTATTCCCGTGAAGGTGGTTGGTCTCACCGACGCTGCAGGCCTCATCGTTGCCATCCACCAGATCCTGCGGCAGCTGCTTCTCGATCGAGCTCCAAGCTTTGACACCGTCTCATTGCTTATCTTCGCCTTGGCTTCATCGCAATCGAAAACCCGGATGCCGAACTCCCTGATCGTGTTCCAATACACGGCCGTCTGCTCGCCGTGCGCCCCCGAGCCGACGTGGTTGGTGGCTGCCCACAGCGCAAAATCCACATTGCCACCCCCAAAGTTCATGCTGTGCTCGTGGTAGTGGAAGATGTAGAAGTCCGGCTGGATCAAGCGCTTTTCTTCCGGGGCAAGCCCGAAGTTGAAGATTCGGCGGGCGCTGAACTCGATGATTTGGTACATTTGAGTTGGGTCGCGGTGGTTGGCGCACACCTGGTCGAAGAGGACTTCTCGGATGGAGTCTCCTGCTTGGCCGGCCGCCGTTGTTGCTTGGTCGGCCACCAGCACTGCATAGATGGCCGATAGCAGGGCGTCGATGTGGCCATCGGTACGGCTTGCTCGGCCACTGGAACAGCTTTGTCGGCTACTGGAATCGCTCGGTCGGGCGCTGGTAGACTGGTTCCGAGATCTCGACTGGCCCTTGCGCGCTTGCGGGGTCGATTCGCGATGTCGTCTCGTCATTGTAGTTTTGAGTCAGTGCGCTATCGTTGACGCAATTTAGTCGCGTGCGAATCTGCTTCTTCATGTCCAATGCTCGTTCTCTCTGTATTTGGATGTGGCCGGCGGATCTCTTTCTGCACTTTTCAATAAGCCCCTGATATCTTAGTCGCCCCATAGTTGGCCATTATCAAAGGATTGGTGGTGTGCGCTTGAATCAAAGATGATGAAAATGTATATCAGCATATTATCATCGCTAATGAGGGCATCAGCGGGCTCATCGCGGGTTCCATCCCAGGAACCGTGCAGAGCGACGTGCCGGTTTCCACGAGGACTGGCACCAATGGCAATGAGCGAAATGAAATGAAATGGCCCGAGTTACACTCCTCTTCCCACCTCCTCCTACTCTCATTTCCTAATACCTTGGGAGCCCTGCTTGTTAGCCGTTTACCAGCTGGTGCCCCACAAGTACTAACGACAGACTTCCCAATTAACAAGTCAACTCAGCGACCGGAAAATTACCACAGCCACCATTACAGGATATTTTCACGCCCTGAGGTCCTTGTACCTACTGACAGATAAACCTGGGCCATACTCGTAGGGGCCGGCATGAACATGGTCCTCAGGTTTGCTGGCGCACCTGCTTCGCGTTTGTTTGCTTACTTCCTTTCGATGGCTGGATATACACCTAGCCGTGGAGAAAGAAAGGCAGACGAGGATGTTTCTCAACCTGGCTGCCTGGGTATCTCAATCCGTGATAAGTGACAAGTCTCTGTTTTTAAACATCAATGATTGCCCGCCTTTGACCGCCAGTCAGTGGGCGAGCACTAGCCGCTTAGTGACTAATACAGCGACCCAGATGGAGTGGACGATACGGTTTTGGGATTTGATAGGCACCGTTAAGTAGCGGGCAGCAGCCTCCCTTCATTGCCTTCCCCACTCGGGTTACGGTTTGACATCATGTTGCCCGGCAACTACCGGCAACTACGGGCAATGACATCACCCAACAGGCGCTAAGCATGCAACAATGATTTAGGGGTATTAGACACACCCCTAATCTGACATATGTGCATAGACATTCAACACAACGGTAGCCACAAGCAAACGCTTTACGGTGACATTTGATTGTCTAGTCATAACTAGGCATTTACCGGAGACGGTTAACACGTTATCAAAGACTATTTACGCCATGCCTATTTCTATCCTATGTTTCCTCCTGGAGCCGTTCTTCATTTTTCTAACGGCACACTAACCACTAACCGCCGGCCCCTATCCCCATCATTCTCTGCCTCAGCATTGATGACAATAGCCGTCGACCCCGATTAGACTTTGCATGTCTTGGGAAGCTTTGTGTGGTTTTCTCCTCCGGTTCTCACCAATAGGTTAGGATAGGAGGGCCACGTCTAACAAGAATAAAAACGAAGCAATCCGCTCGGGAGTGTCTCAGCTTAAGAGTGAGATTTGTCCACTTTCGTGAATGAGGAAGACGGGAAGGGAGACCTAATGGGGGACATAAACTAGGTTTTTATGTGACTTTAGGGGGTAGGGGTGGGGGGTCCCAGTTTTCGGCCACCTGCGTCCCAAAAACATGCACCTCGCGAAAAGTTGCCATTCGAACCGCAGAGTACTGCCTACTCGTCTAAGCCATGTTTGGCGATCTCCCTGATCATTTCCTGATCAATTCCTGAGCATGTCCTGAGTAGCGCCTGAGCAAGGTGGCTAGGGGTGGTGTGGGTGACTGGGGGTTGGTGAGGCAACTTTAGGGTAAAACAACACCACATGCGGCACCATGATGGGCTGAAACTTGCATAAATGCCTCTCTGTCCTCACTGCCTCTCGACCGTCTCCCATGCCAATTGGGTAATGGAAATGCGCCAGGATGCATCGTGCGCCAATGTTCAGAGCCTCTCAAACGCTTCATGGGCTGAGTCAAATGTATGCATGCCACATCGGCCTCCGCTAAGAAGTGAGGAAGTGCAGTTGGGACTCGAGAGTATGTCATGTCTCCGGGAAGGCTGTCCCACGGCCACAGCGACTGTTACACAACTTGATTCAACTGGCCATAATGTAACGCAGGTAGACATCGCGCGACAGAAGGGGAAACACCTTAGGCTCTATTCAGCAGAAAGACCCCCCAACTCTCACCCGGCGTCACGAAAGCCGCAACAGATGCTAGGGTTGCTATCTGGGAACTTGAACCGCAGCAGGGCCTCTTCATCGTGGGTTGGTTTTCAAGATCAAGGGACCTATGGAACCTAGGCCTGACATGGGGCCAGAATGCGTCATTTTCACGCCCTTCGACAGTCCAACGGTCCAGAGTCTCGTCCCCTTTTGGGAGGATTTGCATCGGCTGGACGCAGCAGCGAGAAAGGTGTGGTTGATTTCGGCAGGTCGCAGTAATCTTGTAGACCATCCACTCTTTGTAGGGGTTCCGGTCCGTTGCCGTGGTGGGGTGACGGTCTAGCCTGAAGCAGTTTAGCGCCCACCCACCCCGAAACATTGCATGGGCAGCCGCTCCCGAAGTCCCTGTGCCCACTTCCAGTTCCTGTCGCGAGCGACTTGAGGCTTTGCTCTTGAACCCTAACACGTCACACATCACGTGTGCCTGACAAACGGAGAGATTTAAACTTCTCTGGTGTAGGCGTTGCAGAAGGTAAGACAGTTCTCTGGCTAGCTGGGTGCCGAAATAACTAAACGTGCCGGTGCAGCCGGTAAGACAAACCCCCTAGATCAGAACCACCCCTGGAAGCGAACCACTTGTGGTGTTAGTGCGCACGGCCATTTTTAAGCGAAAACACTAACATTCTATTAAATCTTAACTAGCAAATTTCTCAGCCATATTAATAGATAAAATTGCCTAATAAATAGTATAAAATGTATTAAACATAGTTAAGTCTTAATATAAAGATAAAACTAATATATTAAATTTATTTAAAAAGAAAAATATAAGTAAACTTTAAACTAATAAATTATATAGTAAATTAAACTATCTTTAAGTAATGTATTATATAAGGTTAATGTTAAGATAAAATTGTGAAAAATCTAGTAAAAATAAAATTACGTAATATTAAAATAATATTTCTTATAACTAATTTATTAAAAATAATATTATTTGTCTTACACCATAGGAGCTGAAAGCTGTGACGACCCTGCAGGCCGTCACTTGGGCCGGAGCGGCCCGACGAATCCCCCGCACAAGGAACAGTGCAGGAGGACAGTACGCACGGTACTGCGCACTGGGCCAGGGGTGCAAAGACCCGAAGCCCCTACGACCAACCAGCAGCTGCTCAGTCTTGGCAGGAGTGCTCACCTACTGAGCATCTGAGAAACCTCTGAGCAGGGAGTGCTCAGTAGCAGGTTGCTCAGTTCCTCACTGAGCAACAGGCCACTGAGCAAGGTATAAGGTACCTCTGGCTAGTTAGTATAGATAGTTATGGTTGTGCCCACAACCACCGTGAGGGACTCTGGTTCCTCACGCTAGTATTCAATTGTTCATTTGTGTCTTACTGTTCAGACTCACCTCTGTGCATTATAGTGACAACGACCTACAGTGACATTGAACCCCCCGTCTAAGAGTGCTAGCTCAACAAGCCGTCTTCGGAACGCCCCCTACCTGTTGGCGTCCTGCCATACGTTCTGTCTTAACCCGCGCCAGTCCTCTCGAGGCCTGTGTCGGGTGCAGGTTGTAATAAAAGCTCCGCCCGTGAGGGCAAGCGGTCCCTCTACTGCTAACTATCTACTGTCAGGGCGTAGTCGGGGCGTTTCCACCCCGCCTACTCTTCTGTTTATCCTACTAAAATATATGTGGTTTGGTCTCGACTACTAAACGCGGTGACAGGTCATAAGGTTAGTGCCTTATACTGGCGTGTGTTATAAGTGAGATGGGGGTGTAAGCGGGTCGTTCTCGGTTCTACTACGCTTACGCCCCTTGGCTGTAATAGCTTAGAAGTCTTACGTTACCTCCTTTTTCGTCTAGGGTAGAAAGGGAGACCCCTTCGGCCCGGGGCAGCTCCCTGGGGTTCGACTAGGACCGAGGCGCTAACAGCTTAAAAGTAACTCCGTGATATCTCCCCCTCTTAGTCTGGTCTTCTTTACACTACTTTAGCTATTATTAGTTTATAGTTCTTTATTTATTATAACTTTTAGTTTTACATTCTATTAACTCGCTTCCTTTAGGCCGTTATCGTTTCGTTCCTTCTGTCCAGGGTTATTAGCGTAGTTAGCTAACCTCTATGTGCCTTCTCTAATAGCTTTATAGCTTCTATCTAACCTTTTTGTTAAGGTTAGCTAGCCTTTACGGTTCTTACAGCTCTACTCTCTAACCTTTATAAATTCTTCCTTCCTCTTTAGCCTTCCTTTAAAACTTTTCTTCCTTTAACCACTAACTTCCTCCTCTTAAGCTTTAAACCTTATACGCTTTATAATCGCCTCTCTATACCCTTGCTCGCTTACTTCTACTGTCATTATATCTATCCTAAGCCCTTATAAGCGTAACTTTAGTAGCTTTAATTACAACCCTCTTACTACTGCTGCCTGTAACTGCCTTATTAACACCTTATTAGTTATCTACGTTATCCCCTTTTTATCGTATTACTAACGTGTTATTAGTAATAACGCTAATAAGTTACTTTACTTAGTTTATGTTAACTTATTAAATAACTGTACTTATCTGGACTTCCCCTTAGACTATTATAAGTGTTATCCTATTTGGAATAGGTAACTGCTTTTACTGTTTACAGGGCGCTTATTAATTAATTATAGACTTAGCTTGTTATTAGAAGTGTAATGACAGTTATAATAATTATCTTTATATAGTAAGTTCTTATATTACTTATATTCCGTTTACTATCTACTAAACTGTTTAAGGTTTAGGTTTCGCTTATACCTTAAAGTGTTACGTTACTGTTATAATAATCTATATATCTTATAAGTTAGCTACCGCTTTAACTTGCTAAGATGTAAGTAATTTCTTCTGTTAAGTCGCATATAGGTTACTAACAGTACGATAGCTGATTAATTAGTTCGATATAGTTTAGTAGGTCTAGCTGTCTCTCTGCCTTAATGTTAGGATAGCTAAATAATGGGCTGCTAAGCGTTTAAGCCGTAATTAAAGCGTCCCTCTTACTCCCTCTAGCTTAAGTTTATCTGTTATAATTCACGGCAGTCCTAATAACAATCCCGTAACGCCAGCTTAAGCTACCTAGGTACCTTTGCCTGCTACTCCTATAGGTAGCTTATAGGTTGATATTATTTTACTTACTTAAGCTTAACGTCTTAAGATGCGTTTAGACCTTATCTAGCGTTATCTGATTATATTTAGCGGTCTTATTAGTTTAAAGGGCTAGATTACTTAGTAGTAGGTTAGTTAAGACGTAAGTACATGTTAATTATAGTCTATCTGTAGTTTGTTTGCTGCTAACTGTCGTTATAAGTTACTATTAATAACACTTAGGACTAGAACTATCCTCCTCCTAACGGTCTTTAAGTTAATAATGGTGGCTGCGTTTAGTTAGTGTATAATAATGTAGGGGTTATTTACAGTGTGTTTACAGTGCGTTTATAATGTATTTACAGTTTAGGTTTTCGATTATATAGTTATCCTTTAATATTATTTACTGTCTTATCTTTTAGGTTAAGTCTTTACTATACTACCTTAGAATCTAAGCTAATGTTTTAATATCTTTTTCTTTTTCGTGCCTTATATATTATTAGGGTTAGTGTAGTTTAGTAATAGTCTGCCTGGGCTTTTCCCGCTATCGTTAAGTATCTTAGTTAAGCTGTATTCTTCTAGCTTTTTAGTTTCTATAATCTAGTTAGTGATAATTATTACGTTTACTAAGTGTAATAACTTTACTTTTAAGTCTTATTAGTTATAAAGCTAAATACTGTATAAGTTACTTTTATTATACTTTAAGCACCTTAGGATTATATATACTGCTGTTTTTAAAACGATACTGTACTGGTATTAGGGTAACATTACCTTAGGGACCTTTCTTTAATAAAGGAAAGTGTTTAGGCTAATCTTCTTTATTTTAACTTACGTAAAAATAAAGCTTTAAGCCTTTATAAGTTTTTAATAAAGTTAGAGTAATATCTTACTTTTATTAAGATCGTATATATCTGTTACAGTAGCGATGTAACTGCAGCGTGCGAACGCCTTATACCTTTTTTTTCGTCGTCTTTCCTTTTAGTTATAAAGGGTGGAGATGTTAAGGTTATAATCTGTCCACTTCTTTTAATCTAAGTTTTCCGCTTTTCTTAATGTAAGCCTTAACTAGTCTTTTACTTACACAGTTTTTATTAAACCGCTATTCGCTAAAGGGGTATATGCTATTACACCCTGTCTTTATTTTACTTATTTAGCTATCTTCTTATTAGTGTTACGTAAGAGCTCTGTAATCCCTGTGCGTTTAAGTTACTGCTTAACTTTTACTATTTATCGGTTTAAGTAGATATTAAGTAGTAAAACTTAAGCTTTTAACTTTAAGTTCCTTATTAAGGTTACTTTATACGTTTTAAGTATAATCTGTAAGTATTATATCTAAGTGGTTTTTAGCTTTTTAGTTATCTTTCTTACCAGTCCTTTTAGCTTTATTAGCATATGTTATATATTTATTCTGTAAGTAAGGACACTTCTGATAACTTTAGTGTAAATTTTTTAAGTATAGATAGCTTACACTCCTTACGTTTTCCCTGTAAATTAAGTTAATATAAGGGTTTAAGTTTCCATTTTTCTGATAATCCTCTTTTAGTAAGCTTTTCAGTTAAGCTTTCTGTTAAGCTAAACTCTTAAAAACCTAGCTAACTTTACTAACGCTAGTCTTAAGTAGTCTTTTCTTAAAATCTTTACTCTTTTAGTTTATAAGCACCTTATTTATAAGAAGTGAATAAGTTTACTCTTCTTTAAATTAAACATTATCCCCTTTTCTTTTACTTATTTTTTACAGATCTTATATATAGTTTTGAGGATTTTATAACACGTTAATATGTTGTGTGCGAAGGTTTAAAGGTTTATATTATCTGTAAAACCTAATGTAATTAAGCCTTTAATATGTTTTAGCTTTTTATATAATGTACTAATAAAAAGGATAAAGAGGATTACTAATAAGGGGGATCCTTAGGGGATCCTTTAGGTGATGTCTTACAGTGTTAATAGCTTACTATTAAATAGTAACTAAGCCATTCTCTTATATATATAGTTAATTAACTAGAGGATAAGCTTTCTTTTAAACCTTAGGTTTTTTAACGTAGTAAATAGCTAGTTTTAATCCACTTTATCGAACGTTCTAGTAATGTCTAGCTGTAGTAGTAAGGTGTAAGCTTTACGTGATTATACTGTGTGAACGCTGTTAATAATAGCTTAGATAGCTATATCTGTCGCTCTTTTCTTTCTGAATTTAAACTGGAGGTTAGGGAGTACGCGGGCCGTTTCCACTGTAGTAGAGATCCTCTTTATTAGGATAGCTTTAACGATCTTCTTTATTACGTCTAATAAGGTTACAGGGCAGTATACTTTAACGTGTTTTTTTTTATTAATTAATTTCCTTAGTTTTAATAGTATTATAACGTGTACGGTATATTAGCGCTCTGGGTAATAGCTAAGGTTAAAGTTTACTTATATGATTTTTATTAAGATAGCTAACAGTCTTCCATCCTTATTACAGGTTTTTAAAAGGCTATTAAAGATCCCGTCTAATCCTAGCGCTTTTAAGGCGCTTACTTTCTAAATAACCTCTTTCACGTTTAAGTCCTTCACCTTCCAGTCTATTAGTATAATCTTTAAGAAGGAGCCTGCTCTTTAGTTAAGGTCTTTAAGTTTCGAGAGGTCTACTTTTAATATAGGGAAAAAGTGTTCGTTAAGTTCTCTTATTTTCTTAGTGTAAGTAATGGCTATTTAAGGTCTGTTAAGTGTAGTGTCTTTTATAACTTACAGTACTAGAATAGCTAGTAGTTTAGGAGGTTAGTAACTGTGTAATCTAACTTAACGTTCGATATTCTATATTTCTTTTAAGTCTTTATTAGTTACTGTCTTATTAAGGGAGCTTTACTAGCACCTTATTTACACCTTACTGATTACTTTATCTTTATACCTCTTGGCCTTCTTTAGCTCCTTCTTTACAGTGTAAGAGCGTTATATTCTCTATATCCTTTCCGCTCTCCTTATATCTTTTATAACTCTCTTTATTTCATTATCTTACTATAACATTATAATCCCTATATTCGGTTTCCTTTTAAGTACTATAATGTCTATAATATGTAAGAGCTCCTCTGACAGTACTTTAAAAGCTTCTTCCAGTTCGTAGATGTTATTTATACTAGCTGGTATTATAAGGTGTTTTACTATTACTGTAGCTATTATAATGTTTATTATTTTATAACTGTAACTTTCCTCTCCTTCTTTTTATTTTACTAGTATATCGTTAATCTTAACTGCTTACAGTATATAGTCCGACCTAACTATACTCTCTATACCTAGGTAGTTAACACCTAGTATGTAGGACACCTATATGTAGTTTATTATGCTGTCTCTTTCTCCATTTCTACGTCTAAGTTATGTTAATTCCCTAAAAGGGGTCCTTAACGTTAAGTCCTAATCTTCCACTAGCCTCACTAGCGGCTCGGCCTTAAAGCTCCTATATCCCTCCTTATCCTATACTGGGTTATATGCATTAAAGTCGCTTATTATAACTACTCTCCCTTAAGGTACTTTTACCCTGATTTCAGTTAGGGGGATAACTTAATTATCCAGTTTCTTATTTAGTATATAGATTAAGTAAACTGTAATAACTTCCTCTTTGTAGCCGAACGTTACTGACACTTAGTTTAGGCTAGAGTTTATAATCCACACTATATTAGTAAGCCGTTTACTAACGTATAATATTACCCTTTTACTATAATAAATTATATTAAATTTCCCTCCTCTTCTGCATCTTAAAGTGCTAGTAAACTAACTTTAAGGTAGTTCTTATATCGTTATTAAGTCGTAATCGCTCTGTATTTCCAGCGCCTTATTAAGTCTTACATCCTTATTATTAATATTCCAATATAGTACTTTTAACTTTATTAACTGTTTTATAAAGGGCTGCTTATAAGTAGTAATGTAACTAGTTATAAGGGTTATTAAACTTTATTAATAGTTACTGTTAGTCTTACTAAGGCTCCTGCAGGCCGCTGTCTAAGTAGGGTTAGTGTAGTTTCCAGAGCGCTATTAGGGTTTAGTAGCTTTATATATTATGTAATGCTATTACCGTTAAGTATTCTTACTTTCTTTAAGAGATTAAGTCTCCTTACTTTAGCTTATAAGATTTATCTTCTCTTATTAACTACCTAGTTTCCATATCCCCGTATAACTGTAAACTAGTCAGCTACAGTGCGCTTACGCTTAGTGATAAGGGTGAAGTTTAGGTTCTGCTTATTCCTTTCCCTATACGGTTTTTCGTACGTTATAGCTTTATTAAGGAAAATCGCTTTAGTGCACTCGCAGTACTCCTTTACTATACGGTAGTCCTTATAGAAAGCTAGGTAGTTACCGTTATAGTTAACGTACATTAGCTTATGTTATTCTAACTTCAGTTTTATTAGGTAAGTTACTTCTCGTTTACTAACCTTTATACTATTTACGTATAGTGCTCCTACGTATAGTAAATAACATAATATCTCCTTACAGAACTTCACTTTATATCCCCATTTACCACAGTTAAAATACTAAATTACTTTCACTTCGCCTTTATAACGTTTATAGGGGAAGTGCTTATACTTTATAATTATACCCTTCTTAATTAAGCTAATAACGTCTTTTAAGCTATATACTTTGATAATAAGCTATATAATAAGGTTCAGTTTACTGTTAAGTCGTTTACGGCCTTACTTATAGTTAATCTTACTGATCTGTACGTTATTATAGGCGTTAAAGTCTTCTATTATCTAACTTTCATTTATCGTAAAGTTATAACTGTTAATAAGTTTAATACACAGTCCCTTTACTAACATTATATAAGTACGTTACTTAAAGACTACTCCCTCTCCTAAAGCTTAATGTACTTAGCTTTCGTTATTAGGGTTATTATACCATTCCTATTTATCTTCTTTAAACGTGATCATTACGTTACCAGACTGTTAAAGGAGCTTTACCGCCATTACACTTATCTTCTTAGTGTTTTAATTAACCCTCTGTATAATCTCTATAGGAGTGTTATTCTCCAGGTTTATATTTGTAATTATAAGCTCCTTAAAGGCCTTTTTAAATACGTAATGCGTGCAGGTTACGTTTGGGGTTAGGGCAGTTATGTTTCCTAATTAGAGTGCTTCTATATAGGTGTAGGCTTTGTTAAATCCAGTCTTCTAATTAACCGTTTCTTTAATTTTCGTTACTTTTTTAAAGATCTTCTAAATACTTATATCGGTAATATTGCTAGTGGTGGTAGTCAGATTAATAGGCGTTTTCGGGACGTTTATAATGTGTTCGCACATCTGCTCTGTCCTGAAGACGGCTTTAAAGTAGGCCTTTACGGCTTTAAGGATCGCTCTAAACGTATACTCTTCAGCTCCCCTACTTATCACAGCGTCTTAGAAGTTTTTATAAAGATTTTCCTCCTAATTATTCTTCTACTTCCCCTTTACGATTAGTCCGTAAGCGTGCTGTAAACGCTACAGCTTATTTGACTTACTTTTCTGCTGAAAATTTCCTTATTGGTTTAGATGGACGTTTTTACCCTCAAAAGAGGGTTTAGCGCCATCGCCAGCCGCGCCTTTGGTGCGCGATCGGTACGCCATCACTACGTAAGGCAGTTTAGGTCGCTGATTCCAAATCCGTTATCCAAACAGTTTTTAGGGTTTTATAACGTAAGAATTTAGCCTTTTTTTTTAAAGTTATTAAAAATAATAATTTACTTTAAGTTTAAAGTAAATAAATTTTAAATATTATTTTACTTATTTAAAGTTATATTACGTAATGAAAAATATTTATTTAAGCGAAAAACTTAATATTATAATACTTATCTTTATAAACTTAACGTAATTTTTTATTTATTTTTATCTTTTATATAAAATCAATGAAGAATTCTTTTCTACTTGTTATAATTTATATATAAAACATATATATATTATAACAAAATCTGACTTTCTTAATTATAACTAGATTATTACCTTAAAGTATCATTTAAAAATACATGAAAATATATATAATATAAAATATAACTATACTATCAGGTGTAATTTTAACGTAATTTTAACTCT
>Ga0247758_1001760_pt1 | contig 14410 bp, 17 predicted proteins | sample UWRJL156409C4_FD_180950 | JGI IMG/M metagenome (GOLD analysis project Ga0247758, IMG submission 180950) | Plant litter microbial communities from Arlington Agricultural Research Station in Wisconsin, United States - UWRJ-L156-409C-4 | ecosystem: Environmental > Terrestrial > Plant litter >...
CCACCATCCCCGAACAGCCCGGCCTCGAAGCCACCGCCACCCCTGGCCCAACCTTCTTCGACGGCCTCATCCCCGTCGAGTCCTCCCCATCCCTCTCCTCCGGTCTCGAGGTCGCCCGCCCGCGCCGCCCCCACGCCCCCTCCCTCGCCATCGATCACAACTCCTCCTTCCACCTCCTCAAAGGCTTCTGCCCCGGCGCATCCGCTGCCCTCTCCGGCGCCCTCGGCCTCAAAAAAGTCAAGCAACCCTCCTCCACCCTCCTCGGCGCAGCCACCCGCACCGCCGCAAAATGCACGCACTGCATGTTCGAGCTCTCCTGGTCCCTCGTCGAGGCCGACCTTCATCGGCGGTCGTCTGCAAACTACAAAACCGCCGGGGTCGGTTTCCGACTACGCTTTCTGTCGAAGTCACACCTCCCTTCTAAGCGCGTGGACGAGCAGGCGTATGCGTGTCTGTTCTGTGTTGAGGCCGGGAACACCCAGAGGGAGGGCGATGCTACCGTGTGGTTCACTCAGAAGGGGCTGTTTGAGCACCTGGCTACGCATGAGCGGCCGCTGCGGGAGGTGAGGGGGTTGGTTGTGCTTGAGGGGGCGGAGATCCCAGAGGAGAGAAGAGATGATTACGATTTGAGGTTTTTGGAACCCCCGAGGGTGCGCGGAGGGGAGGGGAGTCGGTATTCAGAGGGGATCAGGGGGGTTGCGGCGGAGACGTTCAAGGCTGTGAATGGGGCGTTGAAGACGCCGAGTGATCGCGCGCCGGTGCTGCAGTTTGCGGTGGGCGCGAGGATTGGAGGGGTGGAGTTTCCGGTGAGGTATGGAGGGGAGTGGAGCGTGGGATGGGCGGATGGGACGAGGGCGGCGTTTCCAGTGGAGAGTGTTAGGTTGGAGGTGCCGTGGGAGGTGGGCGCGGTGGAGGCCTTGCAGAGTGCGAGTGCGGGGAGTGGGAGGCGGGCGGTGGCGAGGTGGAAGTATAATCCCCCAAGGGAGGGGAAGGATAGCAGGAGATGGTTGAGGTTGGAGAAGGGGGAGGTGATTGTTGGTGTTAGTTGTGAGTTTGCCCCTTTTTACCTCCTTTCCGTTGGTGTGTTGGTGATACCTACTACAGGTGCTAACGAGATGCCAATAGTCCTCTACGAAGACCACTGGTGTTGGTCAGGCCGCAACGCCAAGGGGAAATGGGGGCTGTTTCCCTCGACATTCATGGAGCCGGGAAGCCTTGTTGAGGGGGCGAGTGTTGAGTCTTCGGCGGGGAGTATCCGCAGCCAGGAGAAGGCGGGCGGTGTGTTTTCGCGGCTTACGAACAGGAGGAAGAGGGAATCGTGGAGAAGTGCGTCGGAGGGGTCGCCGATTAGCGGGGAGACGGCTGTGGCTGTGATGAGGGGGTCGAAGCCTTCTGTTTATTGATCTGGGGGGGAGTTATATACATACATGTAGTGGGCTTGGGGGTAATACGAGGGTCGGTTGGCGTTGGAGTTTATATACCAGTTTCTTGGGTTATTTCTGTGCTGTACTTGGGTAGCGGTGATGGGAATATAGAATGGGTAATTGTGATGATTCCAGTCAATGAAATTGGTTGCTGACTGGACGTATTCCAGGATTGGAGTCGGTCCCTATGACGTTTGTCAGTCTGCTCTAGGTACCCATGATTTGAGCCTGATATCCTGGGTGCAAAGGGAGGTAGAGGATGGGCATCATTGGGCACTAAATGTACCTACCAATGTATCAAGACCAAACCAACGCTGCCCACTCACGTTGCCCATTGCGGTTGATTTGCCCAATGGCTGCCCATTTTCATGTTCTCAGTGCCCCCTTACCGAGTAACTGCACATGAAAATCTCACCTTTCCATTGAAATCAACAGCGTTAACAGCCATATCCACAACCCTCTCACTCACCTTGTGTGTCGTTTCCATACCCGACCATCCCCCCATCTGAGCCCTCAACAGCTTGCCATATCAGTGTTCACACCCGCTGTATCCCTCATCCACATCCCCCATCCCACGCCAAACCAACACATCTCTCACACCCACAATGACAACCCCCCCAGCATCCCTCCCACCCTACCACGAAAAAGGCCTCGACCTCGACATCGACAACTCCGACCTCGAATCCACCTACTCGGACGCAGCCTCCACGCCCTCCACCTCCACAGCACTCTTCACTGACGCATCCACAATCCCCTCGCCCCCCTCCCCTATCCTCGCTCCGCTCCCCTTCCTCCAGCAGCCCTCTCCCCCTCTCACGCGCGACGCAACTCCCTGGCCGGACTCGACTTACATCCTCCTGCACGTGGCTACGCGCCGACCGCTGACGCTGCTACAAGGGAAGGGTGAGTCCTACCTTACCTACCATATCTTGTCCAGCTACGCCACACCGCTACCTACTTACCTACATATGTTCTGTTGTCGTTATATTCTCCCTCTCATACTGGTAGTCCCCCTCAGAACTTGAGTCTAGCACAACTTCCTTTCCAAGACACAGCCATCCCCTGAGCGGGAACCACCACTAACCATCCCTGCATTAACCCACCTCAGCGACCCTCGCCCCTATCTCAACCACCTCTCCGCCCGCAGGGTGCATCCACTGGACATGCGTTCAGCACGACGGCTGGCTCGGGCTACGCAACGCTGCATCATGGACATATCTCGGGCGCAATTTCCAAGGGCAGATCGAGGCTTCGGCGGGACACCACAGGTGGTGGGAGTATCTTTGCGCGCGGAGGCATCCGGAGGGCGGGTATGTACTTCTCAATGTGAATTGTGTGGCCCACGTCATGGAGAAGATTGGGGTTGCGGATGATGGGTGCAGTTTGGTTTTGAGGGAGGAGACAGCCGTTTGGTAGGTTCCAGCTGTTTTCTTCCCTGTTTCTTGGTCGGAGAATGTGATTTGTGTTGAGCCGGGGGCTTGAGTATTGATCCCCGTATTTTAAGCTAACCTCTGCGCCAGGGAGTTTATCAAGGTACATTCGTGATAGTGAAAACTAGGCACGTCCTGTTTCGCTGAACTCCGCTGAACGATTCCCCTCTCTCAATATACTAGATTTAGACATTATTATCTTCAACCTAAATCTACCAGGGCGCTCTGGGGTGCTTCACCCCAGTACTGATGGCGCCCGGCTCATGAGAAGGCCTCTTCGCTAAACCCCCTACCAGAAGCTGACTCTATGGGGATGAGGGGCCTTCTGCCTTACTCCTGCCAAAGAGACGCCTCAAACCGCCTTTCTTCGGAGTCTTGGGCCTTGTCTCATGACTGTCCATTGACATCTTCGACCGTAACGCGGGCGAGTTGGACCGTACTGGGGGAAAGTCTTTCTCAGGTACCATCGGCTTTCGCTCTACCACCCGTGACGACTGTGGCGTACCCGCTGGTTCTGGCCTCCGTCCTCGATCTTTCCCCTCAAATATCTGCTGCTGAAGTGTGTACTGTGCGTGATGAGATTGTTGTTGCTGAGTAGGCGTTGGCCGACGCTGAGGATACTCCGGCCATTCCCGCACCTCGTCACCGTTGACGACGACATACCAGCGTATGTCTTCACCTCGTTGCAGCTGGTCTCGCAACTTCTCGAACCAGCCCGTCCGCTTGTTGTTGGTCTTCTTGCGTCCTGTCTCGTCGCTCCCAGGCCCCATTATAGGCGGGTCACGGTCCGCCTTCACGCGCTCCTCGTACTTCTGAATCTCCTCGGCGATCGAAACCGACAGATCCACTGGAACCACATAGTCGGCGACATAAGCGTACGGCCGCGAGACCTCGTCGAGGTTCAGCGGGTCGTACTCCTCCAACACCTTTATCACAGACCAATCCTGCGCAAAGAAGTCGGCACCACTGGACCCGCCGTGGCTGTCCCCAGCTTGGGACTCCTGGCGCTGCGATGGTTGCCGGCTGCGGCTGCGGTGGCTTTGACTCTGACTTTGCGACCGACTCCTCTGGCCGCGGCTCTGGGCCGAACTGGGATTCTGGGCGTAGCTGCCGTCTTCGCTAGAGACGGGCGAATTGATGTCACGGCTGGAGGGGCTGCAGAAGGGCAGGAAGTCGAACAAGTTGTAGAAGGACTGGAGGATGCACGATGCACTCTTTGCCGGGATGATCCATTCCGGCGAGGCGTCGTCCAGGTTTTGGACGATGACGTAGACACGGACGCTTCGCCGGTGCCAGCGAAAGCCATGACACAGATAGGCGGGCATCGTTGCCGAGCTCTGGCGGACGTTATTGACGTCGACCACAAAGAGAGGGAGCTCCTGGAGGTTGAAAATCCAGGTTCCGCGGTGGATTGATCGAATGGCAACCAGGAGAAAATAGCAAGGAAAGCTGTTTGGGATTCCAAGCAGCCAAGGATGCCCAAGCTTATTACCCCAATGCGTATCCTGACTGCTGGATCGTTGTTCCCAATCTGCAATGTCGTCGGCAAAATGTCGTTGTGTTAGTAAGCCCCTCTGCTTGTGACTGGCAGACACGACTCGAAGTCAGGTAAGTCGGATTTCGGAAAGAATCGAAGCGGCTTCAGCACGACGTCAAAAAATCCGGGTTGAGGGGAGCACACTCAATCGCCGATTCGAGCGGCTAGAAATCTCACCGACCGACCGGAATGCCAAAACATCAAACGTCGCAGCTCTGGCAACTGGGAGGGTGTTTGAGCGCGGAAGCTGCGCTCAGCTCGCTCTGTCGCAAAATGCAGAACTATTGCAGACGTCCTCGAATGATTTCTCATCAAGCCAAGTCCTCGGCGAGCTCTTAGGGTGTGAAGCGAGGCAGAGGCTGGGAATCCTTCTGCAAGACATCGAGCAGAACATGGGGGCCGATGCTGGGGAAGGCGAGGGGAAACGAAGGGTAAGTTGGGGGGGGGCTTTGATCGCTGCATGCACTGGAGGTCTTGGCCAGTCTGCGGGTTCACGGCGCAGGAATCCATCGACGCTGTAGGGGGATTGCCGGGTAGGGGTTGCGTATGAGGATCCAGGGCGGGGATGATTGCTTCTAGAAGGGTTCCAGGGCTTGTGTAACAGTCGATTGACCACGAGGTTGCTGTTGGTCGACACGCAGCACCGAGTAACATTTCCTGGTGGCAGACCCGACGGTAGAATACAGTGCAGACGGGAATCGAATGACGGCGGGATGGGTTTATTGGCCACATGGAAGCCTCAATTCCAAAACGCAGGCGCGCAGTAGTCGTGACTTCCCGCGACATGGAGGGGCACTTTGAGCATCAGCTCAAACATGCAGGGACAACGCTACCATACTTTCCGTATCAAAGTCCACACACCCAATCGTTGAGCTCTCCGCCAGTCCGACTCGACGGGAGTACAGCCCGTGCTTCATGGTCAACCAGTTCGACAACGCATGAACGAAGGACGTTGCTATGCACGGCTGCTGGTCGAATCGAGAGAGCTCGGGCTCTGACCACTGATCACGCGCAAAAGTTAGCTGAACGGCAGAGTGACATCGGCTCGTGCCGCCAATGTTTTCATCTGAGGACCCTGAGATTCGGTTGGTGGGATCTCTCGCCTAGCTTTCAGCCCTACTGGAGATTGATCCTCGTTTGTCAGATTGGACGGAATCGAGTTAGTCAGTTCGTTTGTCAGATTCCATATTTAGATGAATACCTTAGAGTTACCCCTCATTGTGCAATACTCTGTTTGCACCATCAACTAGAGAATGTGCGGACCCAAAAGCAGGCATGAGAGCGAGGTGAAGACGCTTCTATCCAGATACAGAGATACATCCTCAGGTAAGAACCGGCTCACGAGGAACTATGCGATAGCGTCATGGGGTTTCGCAAACATCAGAGATGCGTCGGCCCGTCGTTGGACAGAATACATTCGGTTGTCAGCCCGCCGGCGGTTGTAACGGTAGCCGAGGTAAAAAGGGGCGTGGAACCAAACGGTTTTCCTCCATCACGGGTTGGGCCGTCTTAAGTATCAAAACCAACGCTAAAAAAAAAAAAGAGGGGGGTCATCCTCGGGGAGAATATCCTTGTCAACAACATCTGGCTCCTCACCGACCAGAAACAACAAAGATGCTCTCAGGACATCGAGCAGCTCTACCTATAATAGGTATTTATGTCCACGTAGTCGCAACATCGAAATGTGATGGCCCCATCCAACCGAGATTGGGGTCTCGAGTGGTGCCTGCATACACAGCATGCAGGTCCCAAATTTGGGGGTCACAGCACTGGTGTATACCCCTGTAATATCGACAATGATTCCTAAAGGCCTAAAGGCTTGGCTCCCTCACACCTTTACGAGGACCCAAATGCGCCGGCTGATCATCGCCCTCCCTTACCCTCCTCAGTACACGATATATTACCCATCTTGCTGCCTGTTTGCTCCGCCGTTCCCTGGGACGTCGAAATCTTAAATGTCAGCACAATACCCATACGGCTACTCAATGGCCGCTAATGTAAGCAACACTTAATCTTGTCAACCTGTCTCTTATATCCAGCACTCACTCTCCGATTTTCCACAGTACGAGCAGGGCCTCGAGACCGCCCCCCAGCAAGCAGGGCTTGAAGCTGCTCCACAAAACTACCCCGAGCTCGCCTACCAACACCAACAACCGCAACAACACCACTACGGCTACGACAAACCAACTTACGTCGATTCGCCCCACCCTAAACCAACACCTTCTCCGTCCTCGTTCGCCAACCACACCGATGCCTCCCAATACACATACCCCTCTGGCGCCCAACCGGCACAACTTCCGCCACGAGGGAAAGCAGGGCCCAGGACAGTCTGCGGATGTGGTCTTCTCGTCTTCATCCTCAGTTGCATTATCGCGCTCCTCTCTGCGGCTGTGATAGGTCTCGCAGCAGGGACAGGAATCGAGGCACAGCGCGCTAATGACGCGGGCACTCAGGTCGCAATACTGAGCGCTTCGCTTGCGGCGGTCAGGATCTCGGCAACAGCAACGATAAAAGGAGGTGCTTCGCCAACAGCCGCTCCGTTGATCGACGATGGGTGTGACGCCGACCCAGAGAGCGTTACTGGGACGACGTACACAGCTTTCAGCCGTATGGATTTCCCTCGTCAAGAAGCAGCAGAATGTCAGATGGGAAGGCTAACGTGCGTACAGTACTCGGGGGCTTGAGGTTTACCCGGTTCTGCAACAAGGACGCAAAATTCACACCGCTGATGAAGCTCTTCACGTCGAGCTTCAGTACTTGTATGGATGCTTGCGCAGCCTATACCAAGTATATCCCGTTAAGCCTCGGTAGAGGGGAAAACGCGACGTGTGGGGCTGTGAGTTTCGTACCGGCCTGGACGAGCAAGGAGGGTGCTGGCGCCGCTGGCGCACCTGGAAACTGTTACCTCAAACCGGGGCTACAGGATATGACGATGCTTGTGACGCCGAGTAAAGGTGTGGCGGTCCATGCCGGGCTCTGGGAAGGGTCCAATCCTTAAGGCGTCGGCATTTTTCTTGAAAGGTGTAGTATGTCGAACTGCGGTCACGACATCAGGCATCTCATCGCCCATCCGCGATACTGTACAGCGCATTGAAGCTTGGAGCGTGGCGTTATGGTTGTGTTTTTCCCTCGTCTCGGCGACAGCGCTCAGGCGGTTGGTTGTTGGAGCTGGATGCCGTCTCCGAAATTGATTGGTTATTCCATTCGCGGAGTTAACGAAACTAGTGGTCTGCTTCCGCGTTTGTCGGTTACCGGCAGCTGTACCGATATATACCGCATGGCAACGTTTGCAATGGTGAGACGTGGCGATCACTGCCCCTGAATATTTTACTGCGGCTTACTCGAAGGAGGACCGGGAGTGAGCGGTGCATCACCCTGGACGAGATCTGTGTTAAGAAGTCAGCATTATCATCAGCAAACCTCTATGTCGGTGCGGCATCTATGATGTAAGAAGCGCGAAGAGGTGTGTTTGAAACTGTCTTTTGAAGTGCCGTGCTTGAGCCGGTTGTCACAAACTGCGGGGTCTCGGCTCCGACGGCTCGGATCGGCTTCCCCACATGCCGCGGCGCCGGTGGCGGAGACTAGAACAACTCGGAAGAAGCTCCCATGGTCGGGCCGATCGGCAGGCTAGCTTCATGCGTCGATTTTCACCAGGTACTAGCAAACAATTTTTCGCAGTGTGCCAGCGATCTTGGTCTCGTGCACCACTTCCGCTCCGGTCCGGAGCCAAACGGCTGCCCGCCAGCCGCCAATTGCCGGTTTCCGTGCTCTTAGGAGCGGGATGTGGGTGGGTGGTCGGCTGTGAGTCGAGGTCGGATACGCGCAATCAGACGGTGCATTTCCACTCCGAACTTGCTGATTAATACAACTGAAGAGAACACACGATTGGGCCGGCTTTGATTCAGCCTGGTATATCGAACGGAGTGGTCACCCAAATCGGAGACCGTAAACAGTGTGAATATGGAAGCAAGGCGAAGACATCTCGGGCACGCCGAGAGAGCAAAATCAAGGGGAAACCACACCACAATCAGGCGGTCGTGAAGCAGAATTGAAAGTGTAAGTTTGCGGTTCTTCAAAATAGGTTAAAGCTGCGAGGTGACTGTTCCGCCACCGATCTGTAGCTGGCTGACTATTAGCGAACACATGAGAGTTGGCGGGAGGGTTGGTGAGGAGCCATCCTGCTGCTACCTCGGTCGGTTGGGGTGCGAGAACGGCGGATGAAGGAAGACTCGGAGAAAGAAGAAGATAGCCTATCAAGCCCCTGCATTTGGGAAAGATGGTGCGCATTCCCATGAGCTTCTACACTACGCCACCTGAGAAGCTTGATGTGGGGTATCAATGTGGGGACGTCGAGATGGAACTGGGATTCCCGCGGACGAAGTTCGCGCGGGGCATGGCGTGGCAGGGCAACGCATTGAGGGCGGTGACAGACTGGGGGTCAAGCGCAGCGCAGTTGGCGCAACCGCCTGCAGGTGTGCTGCAAGTCGCTCCTGCCAACGAAGGCTCCGACCAAAAGAATGGGTCCCCTCGGTCAGTGCGGAGATGCCTTCCTACTGTATCCGTACACACGCCAATAGCTTTCGTTATTCCAGGCCATCTCCCATTCTAATAATACGTAAATAAATACTGAAAATACCTTCCCGCATTCTGAGAATGCCTTCCTGTATTCTAAAAAGGTCTTACTATATGTTGAAAAGGCCTTCATGCATGTTAAAAAAGCATGTGATGTGATAAGCCTAGCCTTGCCGTTCTAGAGCAAGACTGTGCGAGGATTCCGAGAACGTATTTTCGCACGGAGATAAGCGACCCTTTTATTTGGCCTGCCTGAGCTTTCGTCTGCCTGTTCATGTCATTCGAAAGGCGTACGGATCCGTATCCCACATTTTTTTGACATGACAAGAACCCTGCAACCCAACCACCAACCCCGAAAAGGGAAGTAATGACTCCCAGGCCCTCACGGGGGGAAGACAACTGAAGCAAGTAGAACGAAGCGGCTCAATACTATCTGGGCGGACACGATTTCACTTATACACAGACAAGATTAAGATCAACTAAAAGTCCCAGCTCCCTTATTCATCCATTGTTCAATTTGCCTTCTTACAAATCCCACTCCTCGTTTCTCGATCCCGAAGCAACTTTCCCCGAAGTCGACTGGTGATCACCACAGGCCATTGTCAGCCCGCATTGGACTCATCGCTTGAGTCGGCAGAAGCTGAAGGTGGTGGCCATGTGTGTCCCTTGAGCGAAGCAATAACAGCCAGCTTTCGGCTGTACCCTTCTTATCCCAACTCCGCTGTCTGCGGTAGTTAGTTGCCGGACTGTCCTTGGCCTCGTGCGCCCTTTGAAAGGTTACATATCTGAAGAGAAACCTGCCCCATTGGACGACTGGCGCTGGCGCGCCCTTCGGCCTCACCTACGCCCTCCCTCACCTAGATGCCAGTAATCCCCGAAGAGATGGACGAGTTCGTCAACTGGGAGCACGCCGACCCTGCAACGGGTACGGCTATGACCCTGGACCTTGTGTCCCCGCCCTTCGGTACCATGGACCCCATTCTGGACCGGGACCACGACCTCGATCTGGCCTTAGAGAATGTTGATGGTGACGACTTTTCGTTCTGGGCTCTGCAGCACTACGAGAACAGCCACCTCCCCACCCTAGATCCGACGCTGGATATGGACCTGTCCCTTGGTGATTCTCCCAAGGCCTTCGACGAGTCGTTTGAGACGCCCGAAGCCCCATGCGCCCATTGCCAGGCCGGGGGCTATCAGTGCAAGCGAATCCGAGAGGGTAAGTACAAGGGCTACTGCACGAGCTGTGTCGCCTTGCGATGTGGTTGTAGCTTTGGCTTAGCTGGCCCAACCCCGTATCCCACGGACTCGGCCTTTCCACACAATCCCTGGCCCGTGATGGGTGACCACCCCGATGCCATCACTCAAGAGGACGCCCACCATGAGGGGTTGCCGCTCAAATCACTCTCTGAGCCTGCAAGCTTAAACTCTGCTGGCGCTGCCGGGGATGTCGCCGCCAACGTTGCGCGCAAAGCAGGCGCCCGCTTCTCTAGGGAGTCGGTCAAGATCTTGAAAAACTGGCTGTCCACTCACAGCAAGCATCCCTATCCCAACGAGGACGAGAAGAAGATGCTGCAGAAGCAGACGGGTCTAGACAAAATACAGATCACCAACTGGCTTGCAAACGCCCGGCGCAGAAAGAAGATCGTCGCCCCTCGATCCACTTCACCTGGCGTGAGGACCTGGACAAACGCCATCGATATTCCACAACGACGCGGGACACCCTCCCTCGAGCATATGAATCCACTGCAGCGATGGCAGAACTCCCCACCCGAAAACGAGCCTGCTTCTGTGACGGCTATTGCCCGAGCTGTCACTGCATCCACGGCCTCCAATGTGTCGTCGGGCCTGAACAGCCCCTTCAGCCTCAACTTCACCGACGATGGTTCTGGCAGATCACTTTGCAATGTATCGTCCGTCAGTAGTATTGAAGCCTCCGTTTCACTCTCCAGCGGCGGTTCTTTCGCCTCGGCCTTCTCGCACGCCTCTCGTGGCTCCATGAACTCGTTTGGCTCTCTAGATCGTGGCCGGAGGAGAAGGAGGAGAAAGGCGGCAAATCGCAAATCCAACGAGCCAGGAATACCACCAGCATCGGCGCCGCTCAAATCTTTCCAGTGCACCTTCTGCACGGAAACGTTCAGGACCAAGCACGATTGGCAGAGACACGAGAAATCGTTGCACTTATCACTCGAGCGGTGGGTGTGCACCCCTGACGGCCCGCGTGCGTTCAACCCTGAGAATGGGCAAGTATCCTGTGTCTTTTGCGGGAAGGCAAATCCCGATGAAGCACATATCGAGGGTCACAACCACTCTGCGTGCCAAGAGCGGACGCTGGGAGAACGCACCTTCTACCGGAAGGACCATTTGCGTCAGCACCTCAAGCTCGTCCACGGAGTCAAGTTCGCGAGCTGGTCTATGGAGCAATGGAAGGTGGCAACGCCCGAGATTCGTTCCCGATGCGGTTTCTGCGGTATCGTCATGGACACCTGGACCATCCGTGTTGACCATCTTGCCGAGCACTTCAAGACCGGTAAAACTATGGCGGACTGGAAGGGTGATTGGGGTTTCGATGCCCCTGTTGTGGATATGGTCGAAAATGGTATCCCACCGTGTACGTGTCTCCCTCCCCCGGTTCGTATCCATAAACGTATGCTAACTTATCCCGGAAGATCTCATTCACGACGAGAGGAACTCGCCTTACCCATACGAGGCTACCCAGGGCTCGCCAGACACGGCCCGAAACGCCTATGAGCTTATCAAAAGCGAGCTGCTGTTCTACATTGCAAATGAGCGCCAAGAGAAGGGCAATGTTCCGACAGATGAAGAACTTCGGGTCGAGGCATGTAGGATTGTCTTCGGGGCCGAGGTTATCTCAAAGCAGGGCATATCATCGAAGCCATCTTGGCTACGGGACTTGCTTCTCGCGTCCGAAGAGCTCACTTCGCGGGCACGGTTTGCCCCAATCAGGTCACAAAATGACAGTCACCAGTCCCACCTCAAAATCAACGGGAAGGACAACATATTTGACGGGGATGTCATGGAAGCGGAACTTCAAGAATACGTCAAGGCTCGACGCCTCCTCGGGCTAACCGCCATGGACCAGGAACTTCAGGTTGAGGCTTGCAATATTATCGGCCGTATGGAAGAGTCATCAAACCACCCTTCTGAAGATATCGCCAATTTTTTGCTCCGCCTCATCTTTGACTCTTCCAAATGGCTTGCTGCGTTTCGCCAACGTGCAGTCTTACCACGCTCGGAGGACTTGGAGGACGAGGCTGAGCGTTCCAAGGACCCGAACACCATAGACTCGACTATACATAATTACAGCAGGCTTGAGTCAGAGCTGGCCGAATACGTCCGCACCCAACAATCGCTCGGTGTTCAGCCAAGTGACGCTGACTTGCAAAAGCAAGCGCGTCTTATTATTTACGAGATCGACGATGATGGCTGGAATCAAACCTGCGCCGACAATGCCGCTTGGTTGAGCGCTTTCCGACAGAGGAATATGTCACCAGAGTCTAGTGCTGCGGCGTTAGCTAGCAAGCAACCTCTGACAATCTCTTTTGTGACGCAAGGGCCGTGTTCTCGGCTGGATAAACCCTCTCCACAGCCCGATGCCAGGACAAGGCTTGGTAGCAGCAGCAGTATCAGCAGTGGTAGCGGTAGCGGCAGCGGTAGCGGCAGCGGCACATGCAGCGATGTCAACTGGAAAGGCATCAAGACACTTGGGCCATACTTCTTCAACGACGCAAACTGCTATCGGAGGTTAGCGCGTGAGCTGAACCGATGGTGTTCGGCGACGATGTCTCCGAACAACCCCAACTGTCACATACCCAGCGATGAAGAGATTCAACACCAGGCACGCTGGATTCTCTATGACGAGTAAGTCTTCCACCCAGTTTCACCATAGTTCAAGCTGACACTTTCACCAGCGACGATCCTTGGAATCAAACTGCCGCCGATAATGCCGAATGGCTTCAGCGCTTCAAGCGACAGGTCGGAATCCTTACCGATCCATCATTGCCCGGCCTTCCAGAGGGTTTGCAGTGGAACATCGCACAAGGCGGCTCTGGCTTCGCACCGCCTTATATGTTTCCCAATCCCAATGTGCCCATCGCGTCGGTAAAGGACGACTGTGTCACCATCACCAACGAAGGGGGCAAATCGATTCAAGCCGAAGGTAGCACGGCTACAAAATATCTCCAAGCGTTCACGACGCGCCACCAGCCGCCCGCCACCGTGTTCTGCGCGCGCGAGCTCGAGGCCGGTCTCGTTGCCTTTGTCGAGAACGAAGCTGCGTTGCTCGATGATGACGAGGCAATCCGCTCAAAGGCGAGGGATATTCTCAAGACTCCACGCACGGCGGCAGATGACCCGGTATTATTGGAGAAGTTCAAGAGCATGATGAGAGAGCGGCTGAGTCTCGCGGGCTCGAGCGGGATTCAGACTCAGACTCAGCCTCAGCCTCTGGTGGGCCAAAATCAAGGCACTCACGGCGAGACCCAAATGTCCGGGATGGTAACGCCTGGGATGGAATTACTAATGCCATCGGGCATGGACTTTCCGTTTTCTTCGGATATTGATCTTACAATGACGGATGGTGAGCTCAACGACATTCTGCAGGAGATTGACTTTGACTTTGGGGACATGTCGGAGCTGCCTAGTCCTGATGTGGCGGCGCTGGGGGCTTTGAATCAGGGTTAATCGATATCATGTCTGACGGGACGATTTCTTTGGACGATATATGAATGAATGCCCGGGATGTCATGTTTGCAATATACGTTGATGGTTTTCGTTTGGGTATTTCTATGTTTCTACTATACGGTCTGGGCTGGGTAAAAGGGGTTGTATTTGGAGATGCTGTTGAAAATGGCGAGGTCTCATAACAAGTATAAAACGCTATTCTATTTTAATAATATGAAACTGAATGGCAAGGTACTCTGTTAACTTGATGATGCTTGAGTGTACTTACAATATTGCATATGCCTCCAGGTCACAGCGAGCGACTATATAGTTTCGCCTCATTTTCATGTATCCCTTCACCGTTCACCACACCCATGCCTACAGCACCCACTCCTTGACCCCCTATAACCCTCGCCCCCTGACCCCCTCCTTCCCGCCCTCACCTTACTCCCATAATTACCGTTACTTTCCTTCCGCTCCTCGCACCGCCTAACATCCTTCTCGATATCAAACGCCACCGCTACACCCGTCAATGCCAGCGCCACCCACGGCATCCACTCGAAGGCGTATGAGTGCTGCTTCTCCCATTGTTTGCGCTGGCTGCGGTGCTCGGGGTGGGCTTTTGATGAGCGGGGATCAGGGACTGATTTTATGGTTTTCAGGGGCTTGGATTTTGGCATGGTTGTGAGCGGTTGTTTGGGTGTCTGGGTGTCTGGGTGTCTGGGTGTCTGGGTGTCTGGGTGTCTGGGTGTCTGGGTGTCTGGGTG
>Ga0247758_1001761_pt1 | contig 14405 bp, 11 predicted proteins | sample UWRJL156409C4_FD_180950 | JGI IMG/M metagenome (GOLD analysis project Ga0247758, IMG submission 180950) | Plant litter microbial communities from Arlington Agricultural Research Station in Wisconsin, United States - UWRJ-L156-409C-4 | ecosystem: Environmental > Terrestrial > Plant litter >...
TAAGGACAAAAAAAAAAAAAAAAAAAAAGAAATAAAAAAAAAAAAATGAATGAAAAAACGAAAAAATGAAATAAATAAAAATAAAAAAATAAAAGATGGAGGAACTTACTTGGTGCTGTAGCCGGTCAAGAGCGGCTCTGGGTCTGCCACGTAAGTAAGCGGCTCCGTGAAGTTGGCGAACCCGGATATGTTGAAGCGGACAAAGCCGCTGTTGTCTGCTGCCAAGGGCTTGACCATGTCACTCACGTCGATGGGAGCGCAAGCCATCCGGTGCCTGATGCCAGAGCGGTCGCGCGGGGCCGCGTTGATGCCCAGATGGGCGTGCGAGTCGAGGATGCCGGTGTCCAGCACAATCGTCGTGTCCGACGAAGTGGACGTCGTGCCGTCGTTGCTGTTCGACAAGCACCTGGCGCCCAGAAACGGACACGGCTCCTTTGTGGTGGTGTTGTATGGCAGTCGCGGGACGGGGAAGACGGTCTTCGTCTCGGCCAGCGGCCGTCTCGCCATCGAGTAAAACGACGTGGCGTATGCGCGCGAGCTCTGCGCGTCATCGACCTTGGCCTTGGCGGCTTCGATGGACACGGGCAGCGTCTGGTCGAACGAGACAGCCGTCTGGTTGAAGTTCCAGCCTCCGCAGTTCGGTCCGGGACGCACGAGGACGTGGCCGCCCGTGTCGCTGCGCGTCGCGACGGTCGATGCCAAGATGCTGAAGGCGCCAAAGCCCACCACGATGCATCCGGCAGCCAGCGCCGCCGGGAAGAGCGTGCGAGCGGTCGGGTACGGCGTCTGCGCCCATGCCAACTTCATCCAAAACGTATCAACAAGCGCCGATATAGGCGTGGCGCTGTTGCGGAGGAGCGTCTGCACTTGCTGTCGAAGAGGATCCGACTGCCCGGCGCGCTGCACCCGCGTCTGATGAAGCAGGTAGGCAATGATACGCCATGTCGCGCCGCCCGCGAGGGACACCAGGAGCGCGAGCACCGAGATGAGGATGTTGCCCCACCGGAGCGGAAGCGTGAGAGTGGCCTGGTCGAAGAGGCCCTCCGAATAGTCTGTCCACAAGCCGACGTAGACGGTGATGTTGCTGGACATGGCGGATGGACGGATCGATGAGAATACGCGGTCGCTGATGAGGGCCCGCCGCGAAGTCCAGCGGAGGAAGTGCCGGATTGCAACATGAGAAATTCCGTTCCTTGGATCGATCCCAAGCACGCAGAAGGATTCTCTGACAGGGGTTGTCATGCAGGGGAGGAAACGCCTTTGCGACCCTGATTGCAGGGGTTGGGACCAAAGAGCCTCCCTGCACCTCGGACTCTGAGGCGCAAAACCGAGGCGTCATAGAACAGCATGACCAGGTAAAATTTAAGGGCCTGGCCAATGCATAAGTAATGCTTACTTGTGCCTTGTGTTCGGTGATGATGCCGCGAATTTTCCAGTTTATGTCCAAACACCGGACGTTGGCCAGAAACTGGAACCTATGATTCTGGGGCGTCCTCGACTTTTTGCCTTCGTCGCGAACGCCATTAATGGACGCAGAACTCGTTCGTGCATCCCTCGCCAGGTTTCGCGCAATATCTGCAGCTCGATTTGCAGCATGTCTCTCCATATGCGCACAGCTTGGAGGCGCATAGAGGTATCTCTACAAGCACACCCCTATTTTTAAGCTGTGGGAGCTGTGGGAGCCAGGGGGTTAACTAAAGGTGACTTCTAACAGAAACTTGCCATCTACATTCGTCGCGGGGCTGGGATCTTCAACAGGCGCTGTCTTCTGGCGCTTTCCTTGGCGCTTCTCCCAGCAATCAATGTTTTCCTGCGTGACTTTACGGCCCCTGACAATGACCCGGGTCTCCTTGCCGCTCTCGAGTTTACGCTTCCGCTGAATCCGAACGACGTGGGCCATTTCGGTGGTGCTGATGTTCTTCTTGACTTTCCACTCTCCGATTTTAGATACCCATTGCTTCTTGCTGCGCACCATCATTGCTAGTTGATTGGTTCGCTGAAACAACAGGAGGTGATGGGATGCCGCGCGTTGCGCAAAAGTGGTGCACCTCCCGTATAATCCTCATGGTATCCTCCAAGGTGTGGTCTTCGACAAAATAGAGCTGGCAGATTGCATCATAAACCCCATTCCAGTCCTCGGGAGTGAATGGCTTGACGGACCTGGCGAGAGCCTGATCGGCCATTGAGTCCAACAGAAAGATAATGCGAAGTGAAGATATTGCTGTCTGGCAAAGAGGTAGATTGAACAAAGTAGTCGATTCTTTGTGTTCCTACAACAATAGCCGTGACCATCGCTGACTTTCGAGTTGGAACGACGCGCAGATGGGAAAAAGGAGAGGAGTGTACGGAGACATCTTCCAGGTTGGTGTCACCGATTGGGCCGCCATGGTCGTCCGCACCTTCAATCCAACTCCTAGCCTGTACACCCAGCCGCCCGTGACGTCGAAGTCGCACAGCAGCGCGTCATTGCCCAAGAGATCTACCGCCGTGGCATTGTCAACGCGATGGTATCAAACACAAACCACGCCTTCGCTATCCTTCACTCGGGCCGCTGACCACGGGAGGCGCTGCGCGGTGTGGAATGTCCCGCGCTGAGGATGAGCGCCGCGCTCGGCCAGACGTTTGATACCGTGCACGGCGAGACACTGGCCGCGGATCTGGGGGATAAGGCCGAGTATGTTCTGTATGGGGATTCCGGGCATGAGCTGCCGCAGAGGATCTGGGGGAAGTTGAGTGAGGATATGCGACGCGGAATGGTGAGGGGGGACAGCTGGTGGGCGGCGAGGGCCGATGCGCGTTGAGGTTGAGTAGCCGGATGTGTTACAGTGGCGGAAAACCCCGTGGTTTCCAAACGCCACATCTGCGGCCAGCTTTCACCGCATGACGTGACCCCGCTTTTGAGCCATATTTTTGGGGGGCTGGCCCCGACCTATCTGTCCATCAACTTCGTCCGAGGAACTAGGCTTGGAGAATTAGCGCAGAGACGGTACACGATGGCAGAACATACTTCCTCCGAGATACTGCATCAGGAACATTCCAAGTCTATCGACCCCGATGTTCTGCAGGCTACGACAACAGCCCAAGTTTCATTGGACGATGTCCGACCGCCAAGTTTGCCGTCGCCTGATGATAACGGCGCGGGAATTTCTGGGGAGCCAGTAAGCTCACGTGTGGCAGAGAGTGCATCCAGTGGTACTAATCTAATTCTTCACCAAGGACAATCCGTTTGAGTCAGCGCTAGCCGCTATCCCTGCATTGTCTAGGCTATCAAGATGAGCTAACAGACAAAAGCAGACCCTCCACCATGTCCGTAACCTCCAGCGTCTACAATTTTCTCGAAGAAAGCGGCAGGACGTACCATCGCTATAAGGCAGGAAGTAGGCAAAAACCCTTGTTAATTCTGTGCTTTGGTGCTGTAACTTGCTTACCTATTGACGCGATGCTGCAGGGTACTTGCTTCCTAACGATGCGGTGAGTTATCTGCCAGGTTGATTTATACCGTTTTTTATTTTAGCGCTATATTTCCTAACACAATGCCAGCCAGAGGAGGAGAGGCTGGACATTCAGCATGCCTTGTTTCTGCTCACAGTCTATGGACGCCTATTCTTGGCGCCCATTGGGGATAACCCCCACAACGTGCTTGACATCGGAACAGGCTAGTATCACTGGCCGGAATGGTCGTCGCGGTACATTAAAGAGCTAATGTTTCCTCCCAGGAACGGGCATATGGGCTATCGATTTCGCGCATAAGTTTCCAAATGCTCAGGTGGTGGGACAGACCTAAGTCCTATCCAGCCCACAATGAAAGTTGATGCTTCCTTTGATCACAAACTGCTCACCGGGCCTAAAGATCGCAAAAACTAACTCCAAAACAGTCTGCCCTCCAATTGTCACTTCGAAATCGACGATGCCGAGGTAAGTGACCTGCCCCTTTCTCAACCCCCCTAAAAACGGACAGCTCACGTGAAGAATTTCTGACCAATGTCCTATCTAGGAGGATTGGGCCTTTACCAAACGCTTCGATTACATCCACGGTCGAGCCCTGGCGAGTTGCTTCTCGGATCCGTCAGTTGTCATCCACCAGGCCTTCAAGGCCTGTACCTCAGGAGGGTGTCTCGAGCTGCAAGACGCGGCCTACCCCTTTCAGTTTTCCGGACCGACGGACCCAGATTCCAATAGTGCATTTTACCGCTGGGTGAACCTCATATGCGAAGGCGCCGCGACGGCCGGTCCGTCTCTTACCAGGGTACGTAGCTATAAGCAGTGGATGCAAGACGCTGGCTTCGAAAATGTGGTCGAGCAGTATTTCTACTGGAGAATGTCTATTTGTACTATAGCATTCTGACCTTTTGTACTATAGCATTCTGACCTTTTGTACTATAGCCCCACTTAACGCCTGCACAAGGTCCGTGCTTTTCCACAGCCAGCCCCTGAATCCTGGCATCAATCGAACTAAGGCCACTAAAACAACGCAAACTACGTAGGAGGCAGGCTAAAAAACACGTAAAACCGATTGAACAAGTAATATTACTTTGCTGACTAAGCACTACTGACTCGGGGCGTTTGTTCAAGCCGACCCTGTCGTTCTTTTTGGGCTCTGTGTGTAATATTACTGCAGCCGTTTATGTACATAGCGATGCGTTCTCTGGCGCGTTGCCACCGTCAAAAAAGGGGCCACGCCGCGCGGTTCTTTGAACCGTGCTTCTTTCAATCAACAATCGATCCGACGATTTTTCACCACGAAGACCTCCCATTAAAAGCCTAGTGGCATTCTGGCCCTTCGATCGAAGGAAGATGACCTGATCTACAGTCGCGTTTCCTTTGTTGTTCTATGCTAGGCACCGTCACATACTAGGTTTTGTTCCATACTAGGTACGTATCTGTTTTTCTACGTCAGTTGCATTTGTGCTCCTCCGATCGGAGGACCAGTAGTCTGGGAGTCGGCCTTTCAGGCCGACAATAACGTTCTGTGGGTGTGGTTCTCTTTGTGGTTTCTTCCCTGTTGCGCCATCGCACCAGTTCAATAACTGGTTTAGGAGACCTTAAGGTATATTAATTCACTTTTACCCTCTAACTCTTTCCTTAAACCTATAGTAAAACGTAAGTCCTCTAACTATAAAGAGTAAATTATCTTATAAGTTACCAGTCTATAACACTTTAATTCTCTATACTGCTATACGTATAATTTGTGTAAAGCTTACTAACTCTAAAAACCCAGCCTCCTTATTAGGTTTAAAGTCTTTACAACTTTAGTTAAAGGTTTTAATAAATATCTTTCTATACTTATTAAAAAGTTTCTTACCGTTTCTTAAGCTTTAAATCTTATAGTAATCTTACTCTTTAATATAACAGTTTAAATATTAGATTTTATCTTATTTCTAATCCTTATTATTAGTTTTAATCAGTTTAGATTCTTTCAGTAAAACTTATAATTAAGTCTAAACATTTAAAGTTTTTAACAAACTCCTATAAGTTACTTTTAAAGCTATAATTTAACTACTTAACAAGATATTCAAACGTGTTTTTTTCCCTTTATAAATCTATAACTTCCTTAACATTATATTTATCCTCGTCAGCATCGATCTCAATCTTCTTTTCTAAAGGAACTCCCTTTAAGGCAGGTTTTAAAAGTAAGATATAAAAACCTTAATCTACACCTTTATACTAGTAAGCAGGTTAAGTTCGTAATTAAAGGTAGCGACTTTTTTTTTAATTTAAAACAGTCCGTATCTTTTAAAGTTAAGCTTCTTGCTAAATCGTTTCGAATATAAGTTTTATAAAAAAAGGTAAACGTAATCCCCCTTTTAAAAAGTTAGTCCCTTAACTTATTCACTATTATAATAAAGTCTTTCCTTAAGTGTTAGTTACTTAGCTTAATATTTATTAGTAAATTTCTTTATCTATTTACGTGTAAACTTAAGTTCGGCTTACAAGTAATTATGTAACTCCTATATCTAGTCTATGTAAACTGCAGTCTAAAAGGTATTAATTAGTAAGCTTTAGTAAAGTTTAATCTCCTTTCTGTAATTTTCAAAGAATAGTAACATACTTATTAACTTAATTAATATTATATTATAAATTATCTATATTATTAATAACAGCTTAAGCTAATTATCTTATTCGAAGTTAACATAAGTTTAAAAATATATTATAAGTATCTAATTAACTTATTCTATTTAGTTATCTATCTGTAAGTAGAAAACTGTTAAAAGTTTACTTTTTATACTTATTCTTTACATTAATCTTTACTAAAACTTTAACATAATTAATTTATTTTAATCCGTAACAATATTATCTAACTAAAAGTGTTATAAGACTACCTCCTTCTCGAAGACATAAGTAAGTTACTTTACTATTATATCTTTTAAAGTTAGTAGAAAGTAAACCTATTTCATTAATCTATTAACTACTATAAAGATCTAATTATGTTTAACTTTTATTACAGAGTCCTTAAACTTAAATATCCTAATAATAAAGTTAAGTAAGATAAAGCTTTATAACACCTATAATATAAAAAGTAGTTTAAGAAGCTTATAAAGCTTATAATTTCAGTTCTACTTTTAATAACAGATATTATAATTATTAACCACTTTCTTAATTAACTTCTTCATTTTAAAGAAAGCATATGCTTACTAGGCTTAAGTAAGTGTTTTAGCTCTGCCTATGTATCTACTAAGTCGAGACTTATAAACTTATTAAACGTATTCCTTTCGTTTATCTAGGTTATAAACGTATGGTTTCTCTTAATACCAGAGTTTTACTCCTAGTTTAAGCATGCCGTTTACACCTTCTAACAGCAGTTCTTATTTGTTAATTTTTTTAGCCACTGAGTACCCTGTACCCGGTACCCTGTAATGTGATTGCGTATCCCGAAACCACCAGCCAAATCTTCTGGAACACCAGAGAGTTCCAGAAGATTCCAACCCACTCCAGGGCCCCTTGGAGCCCCTGGACTACTCCGGACCTTCTGGAATTCAAGGGGGTGGAACTCCCTGAATCCAGTAGGGCTACTGCCCTACAGAATCAACTAGAACATCACAGTGGCCACGTCAGCCACTACGTCAACAGAACCACGTAGAATGGTTCAGAACAATACTATTCCACTATTGTATTAGTTAGTTCCACTTTACAGAAGGCTCTGAAATTCTTTCAGAGCCTCCCACAGCCTATAACAGGCCCTCTCCTCTCCTGTATCTAATTCTAGTTAAGCAATTCCACTCCATTCCAGTTATTGTACAAGGCACTGCCTTTTGGATCCTCTTGTTTCCAGCGTTAATATTCACTACAACACCCTTATTTACAGTGGCACTGCCCTGTAATTCAGGCCTTCGTTTGCTTCCTACAGTGCCTACAGCACTGTAGTACGGCTTGGACCAGTACTGCACTTCTCCCTCTGAGCCACAGCCGCTGTACTACAGCCCTGTGGGTTCCTGAAGTTTAACAAAACCTTATCTATAAAACGTATATCTGTAAAGTCTTTATCTACAGCTTTCCAACTTAGGAGATACTAAGTTAAAACTTCAAGTAATAAGCAGCTTAACGTCTATATATCATACTGTAATAAAATGCTTACCTAAGGAAGTTTATACTTAAGGGGGCAATAAGTTAAAGTCCAGCTAGAGACGTTACGGTTAGTAAAGACTGAAGTAGCCTGGTATATTCTACTTAGCCCAAAGTCGGATATAATCAGTTGGTTCTTTTTACCGTAATACTCACTAAACCAGAGAATATTTCCCAGCTTAATATTTCTATAGCAGACGAGTAACTAACTTTAATCGTTTATATCTAAGTCTTAGTTACTTTTATAAAGTTCCTGCATACCGTTAGTAATGCTATAATATTATAAGAGCATCTAGCAAACAAATAACTGGGGCCTTTATAGTTCCATCTTCTCCTATAAGTTCTGTAAATTTCTACTATCTACTTATAAGAAGATTATATTATAATTCCCTTCCTGCTTATACCTGTAGATAAGGAGAAGCTGGATAAGGTGTAAATAGCCTGTATTTTCACCTTTAAACCTTTATAAGACTTTAAATTCTTTAATAAAGTTGTCTCGATTTTAGTTGTTAAGTCTTTTAATAGCAAAGTATTAGCCTTTAGGCTCCTATAATGTTATAGAACGTTTTAGGTTAGCGGACGTACTTTATAAGAAAGGGATTATTCTCTAACGTCTTACACTCTATATTAGGAAGTTATAATAACTTAGGTAGATTAAGACTTAGAATATAGTAAAGGAATCCATATTATTAATCTGCTTATACTTAGTAAATAGTAATATAGTCCCTTTTAACAAGTTGTAAAAGCGAAGCTTATTAGATAAAAGGTCGAAAAAAGGAGATACTATAGTATGTTACTACTCTAAAAGCCATTCTAGATCATTTAATTCCCAATTCTTAAAACATATAAGACTCTTATCCTTATCCTTTCTTAACGAAAACCATATACCGCTTCTATAGTTAAGGTTAGCCTTAAACTTTATAAATAGAAGATCTGTGACAGTGATAGTGTACCCTCGTCTAGGAGTGCTGGCTTAACAAGCCGTCTTTGGATCACTCCTTAAGTTTGGCGTCCTGCCATACGCTCTGTCTTGTCCGGACCCCCCTTGGGCCCTCCTTAAGAGCAGGTCGTAACACTATCCGCAGTCGTTTAAAAGGATACTGGAACTTACATAGCATTATTGTACATGTGTAGACCGTTATAAGACAGTTACTAGAATGAATTGCTCACTAGGCTTAGATTACAAATGTAATATATTCTGCCGGTTCTGCTCCACCACATTTACTAAAATGAATAAATACCGATTACATAAGTGCTTGGAAAGCAGTCCCATCGCCCAGCAACTAAGAAGAGCATAAGGATTTACGTGGTGATATTAGGAAGCTGCTGGCTGTGAAGTCAGTTACTGAGGCGGTACACCTAGGTGAGTGTAAGCGAAAGCGGCCGAGGATTGCGCCTGCGGCTGACGCTCCTGTGAATCTTCCTCAAGCTTCACCTCGTCCTGACGCAGTATCCGCAGAGTTAGACAGTTCGGACCAATCCACGTCGGCCAATCTCGACAGGGCGTGCCAGCCCCCAGCCTCAGCCATTTCTCCCGTCTCTGCTCTTGATCTGGCCTGCCATCGCGCAACCTGCATCATTCGATTGCGCGCAGCCAGGCCATTCTGCCTGCGAAACAGCAGCTGCGCGGGCTGGATATTCCTGTTTGAAGCCATTCCAACCTCTGGCCTCGAAACCTGTGTGCGCACATCCACATTTTTTCCAAAAATAGTGGGGCTTTCAAGGCATTTTCAACAAGCAACGCTATTAGATATAGAGGGTCCGCGGCGTGCTAGCTGACTTTGACAGGGTGGAGCTGGCAGACGTTTACAACAACACCCTGATTTACAACCACTACACAGTGATTTGGCGGACGACAGATGTAATGGAAATAGTAGTATCAGTAATAGCGCCTAGGTCCACACGTTAACACCTAACCCCGGCGTGACCAAGGTACGACGGTCCGCTTCCAATGTCTGCCGTATCGGCTACGCACGCTTGTACGTGGCCAACAGACGCGGCGTTCAGTCTAGCTTCGCGAGAGAGTTAAAGGATAGGTAGACATGGGAAAGAGCGAACAAAACACAAATAGAAACGAGGGAAGCTCAGAGGCATATCCCCCTGGGCGATTAAAGCTGCTTGCTATTTTAATGAGATATCCACTTTCTCCACGACACGCTTCTGGAACTCGTTGGCAAAGTCACGCTTCCCAATAAAGTCATCTATTTCACCACTCAGACAAAAGAGCACCGCATCGCGGTAAGAGGAGCCCATCCTGTGGCCCAGGCGGTCCCTTGCCTCGGCTATGAAGCAGTCCTGGATCTGAGTTGCCGATACACCTTGCTTGGGCACCTTGCCCTGGAAGTCATCGCGGATCACCCAGTCGTGGAGCTCTCGGGCCGTCTCCCACAGTCCGATCTCAAGTAGCACGACGCCGACCGAGTAAATGTCATGCATTTGAGTAAAACTCGAGACGGGCGGATCATAGCGCTCAGGGTGCCGATAGATGTCGTATTCAACATCACCCACAGATGGTGCGTTCAGCCGGGTCGGTCCTCCCGCCGGGCGCGCAAATCCGAAGTCGGTCAGGTACGGCTGGTCAAGGTTGCACCTTGGGGTTTCTCTCCCTTCCCCTCCTGTTTCGGACGATGGCGCGTCGGAAAAGAAGAATTTGATGGCATGTGAGCGAATGCTTTTATGCAGCCACCCCACGGCGTGCAGGGCACCGATGGATCGCACCAGCATCTGAGCGACGCGGAACCGCTGCTTCAGCTCGAGCTTGTGCTCGGGCGCGCCATCGCCGCCCCGGGATGAGATCAGGTTATGTAGGCTGAGTGGGCGAAGCTGTGGCGAAGCGCCGTTGGGGTGGTCGAATAGGAAGACATACTGCGCCCTGTCGGCGTTATATGCGTACGAGTTGAGCCGGAGCGTGTTGAAGTGACCATCCCCCGCCGCCACCAAGAGACGTGCCATCTGGTGTCCGTATAGCTCTCGGATTGGTGGTTTTGCTTTGGCTTGCGGGATGACGATGCCGAGTTCTTTATACTCGGGGTAGATGCCGCATGGATCATTGTTCTCTTCTGTCGGAATTCGGGACTGAAACGCCTCGTCCCACGGCCGGATCGTCGTTTTCTCAGCACCGCCGTCGAGCGTAGACGTGTCGGAGAGTTTGTTGAGCTCCAAGAGACCCTTGAAGATGTTCTCCGGGCCGTCGGGCTGGAGCCGATTCTGGAGGGCCTCGTTATCGTAGAAACCAAAGCCTGACATGAGTGGGCCGACAAGGTGTTCCAGCCTCTTGTTCCAATCCGTAAACTCGGCCAGCATTTGGCTCAGCTGTTCCTTCTTAAACCACCACGCCGCGCCTGGGTGGAGTTGGAAGTTCACAAACGAGGCCTTTCCCGACAACGCCCTCTGCTTGGTTCCCTTCAAGCTCCAGCGAGCGTACCAGGGCCCGTCCTTTTCTCTGCTATTGTCGGCCGCCACAATACTGTGGGAAGGGAAGTCCTCAGATGCCTCATCCTGCCCCCCAGTCAAAGTTTGCGGCTTGTGAACCGCGGCAGCACTATCGTCATCGATGACAAGAGTCTTCTTGAGTCGATTCGCGTCGAACTGGGGGCTGAGGGGCGAGTTCTTCTGGTAGTTCTCATCGACACTGGCCGCCAAAACCGTGTATCGAGCTACGATCTGGCGAAGCTGCTCGAGGACGTGGCGAACGAGCTCGAGGTACTCGGAGTGATGCTACAGCAAACCAACACGCAAAAGTTAGGCCAAGGACGAAAAACAAGGGGCTTGTCAGCGGGGACATACCTCGGTCATGGATTTGAGGATGGTGGCGTCCACCGTGTTGCCGTCAGGGCCACGGAAGAGCCGAGACAGGTTCTTGAAACGGAACATCTGCACCTCGAACTCCAGAGCCATGGCGGCGTACTCCTTCTCATGCTCTTTGATGGTCACAACGGTCCTTTTGATGAATTGCGTTGTTAGGTAGATGTCCTTGAACAGGGCTACCACCCCGAAAGCCGCGCTGGCGGGATCCATGTTTGACAGCTAGGAAGCTCAACCCAGGGTCGACGACCAGGCAGTCATCTCGATCAACTAGAGATGGAACAGGCCGGCGGGGTGCTCGTACCTATAACTGGCTGCGCGCCCAACCAAGTGCAAAAAACTGAAAGAGGGGTAAGTCGGGTGGCGCACTCACCGAGTCTTCCCGAATGAGCTGGTTGGACGAGCTGGGTGCCAACACATGCACAGCAGGCCAATGGTGAAAAACGCGTTGTCCTGCCAGGGGTCGGGGCGGGTCCTTACTGTGTCCAATCATGCATCGATATTGGACAGCGCCCTTGCTGCTGGCCGGGTCTCGGGCCTTGGACTTTTGCCCTCATCTTGCGACCTTTTGGTGGAACCCCTCTGCTGCACTAAACACGCGTACAGGCCACCCCAACCCATCGGTGATACAACGACAATGGCACATCTGGAGTCAGATGCTCTTTTACCACCACAACGGCAGCGCCGCCTTCGCGTCACAAGGCGATACTCGGGCCGTCGGGGAAGGTCGCCATCGCCCCTTCCTCCGCCAGTACCCTCGTTATCGAACAGCCAGCGTTTGACAGCCACGATCCAGGAAGAGGGCGGCGACAAGGTCGAGATTTTAGGCCGTCTTCTCCAGACGCTTGAAGACAGTCGAGTGCCTGGACCCCAGTTCTTCCGCCTGCGCCAGGAGTTTTCGGTCAGTCTCGGCGAGGGAGGGCAGGGAAACGTGCGCGGAATTGACCCGACCGTTGCGGAGCGGTACGACAAGGCCGGCGAGGAAGTCCGCAGGAAGTGGCCCGTTCGCCTCATCGCCATCAAGCAGTACCAAGAGAGGAATGACAACCGCGTGGTTGCGAAGCCCGCCGCAGAAAACGACCGGGCGGTTGCTCATGCCAGGATCAAGGCAGACAACGAGCTCACCAGTCGGTTCCGTGCAGCCGAACGAGAAGTTTTGGCCCTTGGCCCGCCCGCCTTTCGTGGCCACCCCAACATCGTCCAGCTTGTTGGCTGGGGCCTTTGCCTCGACACGCTGGAGAGTCCCCATGACCTATCGTGCTGCGGCCCTCTGCAGCTCCCGCTCCTGGTTCTAGAGCGTGCTGATATGAACTTCGAGCAGTTCTTGCGGTTGAAGGTAGCTTCGCTTGCGAGACGTCGCCACCACGGCTCTGTGTTAGACCCAGAAGAGGCCCGTCACGAAGAACAGTGGCAGGAGCCACACGTGGAGATGCCGAGGGGGACAGGCGGCCTCTCATCGTTTGCCATCCACGCCCTAGCTTTTCTCTGGAAGCGCTTCACGCAAGGGATCGGGCTGGCTCAAGACCCATACGAAACGATTCGTCTCCTGTGCATCGATATTGGCCAAGGACTTGGCTGCCTTCACCAGCATGGATTCACTCACGGCGATCTCAAGCCCGAAAACGTCTTGATTTTCAGAACCAAAAAAGAGGGCTGGCAAGCCAAGCTTTGCGATTTCGGATGCGCCATCGGCAAGACTGGGGGTGTCGAGAACTCTGATTGCCCTGAGAGCGGCAGCCAAAGCAAAAGCGGCAGTAAGAACGATGGCGGTGCTAGCACCAACAGCACTAATTTGGCGTCCGAAGCCCCCCGCGTGGAGTTCAAAATCTCGTACTGCGGAACCCCCATGTTCCTGCCCCCGAAGGATGAGCTCAAGAGCTCTCTGCCGTTTGAGGGCCTGCTGAACTGCGACCTATATGTATACGGTCTAGTGGTGTGGTATGCATTTTCGGGGTGCAGGCCTCTTCCTTCCCACGCTACTGTCGAGGAAGCGGAAAGGCGTCGCGTTGAACTCGTCGAGCAGTTATCTTGGGGTTTCTCTTGGTGGCCCGTTTTGCAGCAGAGGGATCTCTTGGAAAACAAACTCAAAAGGGTCCTCGAGAGCACCCTGCAAACAACACCGCATGAAAGAGGCCGTAGCCCTTGGACCTTCTTGTACAATGACAAAGGGGAGGAGCCTATCGGTGGAAGAATAAAAGGCAGTGATGTCAGTGTGGCGGAAAGTGTTGAGGATGATGTTGAGGATGATGTTGAGGATGATGTTGAGGATGGTGTCATTGCGCATGAGCAGCAACCTCAGCAGGGCGGCGATGATGAAGCTATGGCGACCAAAATCCGTGAGACAAAGGTTCCTCTCGAGCCCAGCATCAAAGCCAGGTACAACCACCAGAGCTGGTGGAGCACCACCCGGATCAAGGCGCCGTCTACATCTACGCATGGCGAACCGGCCGACAACCTAGACGACATTATCATCGATCTGCCATCCCGAGAACCATCCCCTCTTTCCGGCATCCAGGGTAAGATGAGGCCTCAGGATGAGGAACGGTTGCATGCAAACCAATTTGGCAGGGTACCAATTATTATCACAACTGAGTTTGTTGGGGTTGACGATGACGGCACCGGCGAGGGAGGCGCTGTTGGAGCTGTCTCTTCCGAAGCCCTTGACAAAGATGATGACGCGCTCAAGCTAGCCCTCTTCGACACCCAGAGACGGCGAAGTGAGGTTGCGGCTGTCCGACGAGAGATGTCACAGATATTTCCTTGGCAGGCCACTGCGTCAACCGGGGGCGTGAACATGGTGAATCGTGAGAGGCTCTACTTTCTGGCGAGGTTCCGCAGCCGAATCCCGCTAAGTTGGTGGGATGGAGTCGATGACAGCAACATATCAAATGGTCACGAGAGCCAACCCAATTTTGTGCTCAAGGCTCTAAGAGTTCCCGTTGAGATCTCAACACTGGCTTGGCTCTGCAAGGGCCCTGTTGGCAGACGGGAAGTGGAGCTTCTCGAGACGGATCCCGTGGACTGTAATCTAGCCCCCGTCA
>Ga0247758_1001762_pt1 | contig 14401 bp, 15 predicted proteins | sample UWRJL156409C4_FD_180950 | JGI IMG/M metagenome (GOLD analysis project Ga0247758, IMG submission 180950) | Plant litter microbial communities from Arlington Agricultural Research Station in Wisconsin, United States - UWRJ-L156-409C-4 | ecosystem: Environmental > Terrestrial > Plant litter >...
TTGGTCGGGGTGGGGCGGGGGGGGGGGGGGGGTAGCTCGTAGGTACGGTACCAATACTCTTCCTGTTTGTCATACCATACCCTCAGACCTACCCACGCTCTAATAAGGACCGCCTCACTTAAACATCGCTTATTCTACACGTATCAGGAGATTGGGCAGGCCCGGGCCGCATTTCGTACATGCACGAGGTTGGGACGTACGTACAGCGGATCATGTAAGGAGGTGGCAAGTTTGGGATTCGGTACCAAACAACCGGTCAATAATCCTTCATTAGCTCGATCGCTCAATTATGGCGTGCAATGCGGCCCAGGCGAGCGGCAGCACGGGTCCGATTTCCGCGCGCCGAGGTGCCAAGGATGCTTACCCCTATTCCTGCTTTTCATGCCGGTTCCCACATCCCCGGTTGACCTGGCTTCCTGATGCAGCTACGAATGTTACAGTAAATCCCAATCCCCAATGCAGAATGACCAATCCAAACCTTGAATTAAACGCGTATTAAATAGGTACATGCAGCCCGAGTTTGGTTCGGCGCAAACATGAGCCAAGCTGAGCCTGGGGCAAACGTGGCACGACATTTACACCGAGGCGGATGCGCGAGAAGGCGGCGGTTGTTATGCAGTAGTTTTTCATAGTCAACACTGTGCTACCTTCTAATCCCTCACTATACTAAAAAAGGCCCCTTGCTGACCTCCTACCCAATTGTACTGATCTCCTTCCTCCTCAATCGATAACCCTTGCCTACTCGCTCGGTTACCATTCCCGGAGCTAGCTAAAGTCTACGAGCCAAGCCAGAATGTTTGCTCCCCTTTTTATCCCTTGCCAAGCCCGACGCTACAGCGTGGTAAAGCCGCCATCAACCGGCAGGTATGTGCCAGTCATGAAACGCGAGAGGTCGCTCGCTAGGAAGATGACAGCGCCAGCCATGTCCTCGGGCAATGCATTGCGACGCATCGGGCACTGTGCAGCAAGCGACTCTTTGACGTAGGCGGGCATCGGAGTTGCCGCATCGGTCAAGGTGAGCCCGGGGGCGACTGTGTTGGCGCGTATGCCATGCGGGCCCAACTCGAGGGCTAGCGAGCGGACCAAAGCGTCAACCGCGGCCTTGGCGGTGCTTTGCGCGAGGAACCCCACGTTGCTGCGCTTTGACAGGGTGCTTGAGAGCACGATGATGCTCCCGCTCTTGCGCTGGACCATTCCCGGAGCGACCGCTTTGCACGGGTGGAATACAGCCTTGAGCTCATCGTTCACCTTCAGTTCGAGATCGGCCCACTCGTATCCGAGGAAGGGCTGATGGCGGAAGTGTATGTGTGCATTCACCACCAGGATGTCGATGCGCCCGAACCGGTCGTGAATAGCTGCCACCATGGCGACAACCTCGTCGGCGGAGGTCACGTCGGCACCGAATATCTCGGCCGTTCCACCATTAGCTTCGATCATCTCTTTTACGCTCTGCGCCTGTGCCCTGCTGTCTCGGAAGTTGATCGCGACCTTTGCACCCTGCTCTGAAAGCAACAGCGCAGTGGAGAGCCCGATACCACGACTTCCACCAGTGATCAGTGCTACCTTGCCTTGAAGTAACCCAAAGCCAGCCTGTTGCTTGATTGCTGGCACCTCAGTGGCCGGCCGGTCCCCGATCTGGTGGTCGATCATGGCAGAGATGGCCTCCAACCGGGGTGCATCGAAAAGCTCTGACAGACCAATCTCTACCTGAAAGGCATCCTTGATCCGCGCCAGGACACGCATTGCTGAGAGTGAATGCCCGCCGATCTCGAAAAAGTGCGTCTGGCGGCCGATACTCGCGGCGGGTACGTTGACGACTACCCCCCAAATATTGGCGAGCGCACGCTCGGTCGCCGTCGCCGGAGGCTCGTATCCGCCGCTCTGCTGCAGCTCGCCCTGAGTTGTCTCGAGCAGTGCACGTCGGTTCAGCTTGCCGTTCGGTAGTTGCGGCATTTTGTCCAGGAGGATGAACGAATCTGGGACCATGTACGCGGGCAGCCTGTTCTGTAGAAACGAGCGCAGCTCTCCCATCTGCACATCACGTCCCGGTGTAGTAGTGTAGAACGCAATTAGGCGGTCACCTCGACCCACCACCGCACGGGTGCGAATGCCCTCGAATTCGCTCATCACCTGCTCGACCTGACGCACCTCGATGCGGAAGCCCCGTACCTTGGCCTGGAAGTCCCAGCGGCCGATGTAGTCGAGACTGCCGTCTGGCAAGTGCCTAACGACGTCGCCGGTATTGAAGAGACGGGAGCTTGGCACAGAACCGAAGGGGTTGGGCACGAAGCGCTCAGCAGTCAGTGCATCGAGGCCGTGATAACCTTCAGGCATGCTCACAGAGGCGATGTGCAGTTCCCCAGCAACACCGTCGGGTACCAGCCGGCCTTGGCGGTCAAGCACGTAGACCTTGGTGTTCGCGATTGGTGCTCCCATCGGGACAAAGTCAAGTTTCTCGTCGAAGGTCGTGGTGTCGTAGTAAGTGACGTCGTTAACCTCGGTACAGCCAAAGTTGTTGAACAGTTTCGCATTTGGAAATGTCTCGCGGAAGCCGAGAACCACGGCTTTGGATAGCGGCTCACCGGCAGTGACGCAGACCTTCAGCGCGGGCAGTCTCACGCCACTCGACCTCAGGTGCTCGATGATACTTGCCACGTGTGACGGCAGTGTGTTGATACGGCTGACGCGGTGCTCGACCAAGGCGCTGACAAAAGCTGTAACATCGCGAACGGTGTCATCGTCGATGACTACCTGCGGGTACCCATTGAGCAGAGGCAGAAACATTTCCTTGACCGCAGCTGCAAATACCGATGTTGTCTTTTGGCCAACAACCTCACCGTCCTGGAGCGGTATTAGTCTCTCTAGGGAGCTCAGCCAGTTGTCAAGCTGGCGATGCGGCACGCGGACGCCCTTGGGTTTGCCGGTTGACCCCGACGTGTACATGACGTACGCCAACATGTCGGGATGTATTTGTACGGGCTGGTCCAGCGGCACGTCCGGGGAATCCTTGATCTGCTGGGTCAGCAGACACTGGGAGTCTTCAGCGCCAAGTAAGACCTGGTGCCCTGTATCGCACACAATGGTTTTCGGGCGGGCGTCTTCAAGGATCAGCTTGGAATAGGCCGCGGGGTACGCCGGGTCAATGGGCACATAAGCCGCCCCGGCGCGCCAGATGCCGAGTAGTGTCGCAAGCAGTTCGCCGCCCCGAGGAAGGCACACCGCGACGAGATCCCCCGGAGCGGTGCCCCGCGCCACGAGCGCATGCGCTACGCTATTTGCGCGCCGAGCGAGACCCAGATAGCTCCAAACACTGTGTCCATCCCGGCAAGCTACCGCCTCCGGGATCCGCTCCACCTGTACATCGAACCGAGCCAAAAAGGACAGCGCCGAGACCTCGGTTGTTGGCACGGAATCGCTTCGTTTCAGTATCTCCGCTATGTCGGAGTCACGTAGCAGCGGCAGCTCCCTCACAGGTCGCTTTGTGTCGCGGAACATGGCTTCCAGTACGTTTTGATGATGAGCGAGTAGGGGCTCGATGGCCGCGCGGTCGTACAGGTGGGAGGCGTACACGATCTCCAGCACGAGTCCGTCTCCATCGCCAGAGTACGACATCTCGATCTCACATCGTGCAGCGACATGCTCCCGCGCCAGCAGCTTGAGAACCGCCTCGTCGGCCTCGCCCGGCTCTGGGAAGGAGTCGACTGTTATGCTATCCGGTAGCTCAGCAACAAGAGATGCTTCGGGAACGTTTTGATGCCTCATTACTATGGGTACCAGCGGGTTCCTGCTGCTGCGTTGTGCCACATCGGTTGCCTGCAGGATCCGTTCGAATGGCGCCGGGTGCTCGAACGCGCTCAGCACCTGGGAGCGTACTGCCTTGAGCAAGTCGGCGACGCTGCTCTGCTCATCAATTTGCATCCGCAGAGGCAGAATATTGACGAAGAAGCCGATCAGGGGCTCAAGCTCGACGTCCGACCGGTTAGACGTCGTGGTTCCGATGCAGAGGTCGTTTTTGTGGGCGTAGCGGCTGACCGTCACGCCCAGTGCCGCGAGCAGGCACATGAACATAGTGCAGCCATTCTCACGGGAAAGGCGCTCGAGCTCCCGCGAAAACTCTCGTGAGTAATGATACACGAAGGTCCCGCTCCCGCTCTGGGTGCCAGACTGCAGCTTTCGCGAATACGTCGTCGGTAGCTCGAGGCTGTCCTCGTAGCCATTGAGCACCTGATTCCAGTACTGGGTGTCTGTGATGGAGATATCTGCGGACCGCTGCCTACGGGCATATTCTTTGTATTCTGTAGCGAATATTAGCTGATAATTCTATTCTTAGGCCACCCGTTGTGTCCCAAGAGCGTTGGTAGCTCCCAGAGAAAGGATGAAACAAGAAGACGGCTCGAATCAGACACTCACGGATCGTCAACCTCGGCAGGGCGGGCTCCTGCCCTTGGCAGAACGCCACATAAGCGCCCTGCAATTCGGCCCGGAGGATCGCCTTGAGGGACCAGGCATCGGCGGCGATGTGGTGTACGGCGAACAGCAGGAGGTGCTGGGACTCCTTCTCGTTCGACAGTCGCAGTAAGCGGGCGATATAGACCGGCCCCTTGCGCAGGTCGAAGCGGTGTTCGAGGAAGTTGTTGAGGTGCTCCAGAAACTGGGCGCGGTCAACTGGGACGACTGGCAGAGGCACGAAACTCGGCGGCGCAACAAACTGTCGCGGCTCTCCATCCTCGCCCTCGCCGTAAAATGTACGCAAGCTCTCGTGGCGGGCCACGACAGCGTTCACACTCCGCTCGAGTGCCGAGACGTTGAGGTTGCCCCGGATGAGCAACGGGAAGGGCAAGTTGTAGCTGGTGTCCTGTGGGCTGCGCTCGTAGTGGACCCACATGCGCTGCTGGAACCACGAGAGAGGGGCTCCTTCCCCGTTCGGCGCGGCCATCTTTTCAGAGGTAGACGGGTTTATCCAAACAAATCAAAGCAAATCAAAGGAAGGGGGGGGGGGGAGTTCAACACAGATTAGCGACTAGATCGAGAGCGCATAGGTATTCACCTCACTACAGCGTAGCAGAATTCTTCAGTCAAAGGGTGTAAGTATACAAGTACTGAGCGACACGGGCGGGGAGCTCGGCCAGTTTGGGTAGGCCGTGCCGCTTCCCTACCCGAACCAGGTAGCTGGGCTTTCCGGCAAAATTCCGATAATATACCCGGCCCGGGCGAGGTGGCTTGAAGCAAGGGTCACCGCCCATTGTCATACGAACGGTCGATTATCCACTCCGGGAGTATGATCCTCGAGATCCCTGAGCAAAAATGTCACAGCGGTTTCAGATAAGGCGCCTTTTTCTTGCACATGCTCAACTGCATGAGATGGCTCCACCTCAGTGGCTTCGAGTCGAATGTAACTGTAACTTGGCTGCAAGCCGGATCAACGTAGTGACATGATAGGCCCAAGGTTGCGATATTTTTTACCGATTGAGAACCTCGGTCTGCACCGTACTGGGTCTGTGCGAAAACGTGTTGGAAGACCCCACGTCCAGCGTAGTATCCCAGGAAGGCAAACAAGGCCCAAATCGTTGCGCCAAGCCCAGGCGCTACTCGCATCCTGAGAGACTTTGACCGCATCGGAACAGGCTGCTGCAAAATGCAATGCAGTCTCCCTATTGAAACTCATACATAGAGAACAGTGTCTATTTTCACCGTAACCCCAATGCCAAGGCGCATTCCTACTGTCACGGCAGGCCTTATTGCATTTAGGAGACGCCTTGCTGCATCCCGACGGTCTATGAGTACAATGCAGCCAAAGCCACCCGCGATGTGAGTGAGACCTCTCGCCATGCAAGTAAAGCCTCATAATTCGAATAAGGCCTCTAATTTAATAATATAGACTTTGTTATTTGAGTCTGAGGTACTCAAAGGGTTCTCCAACGCACTTTCACACAGATACCCTGTAGTACTTCCGTGAAAATGGTATCTCTAAAGGTAGGAAGACATATTTCATTAGCTTACGGGATCTGCGTATCTGGGTGGCCGTAATAATGGAAGGTGCGGTGCGAAATAGACATTCTCTAGGTACCTAAGGTACTAGTTATTTGCCTCGCTACATTCCAAGCCAAACTCCTGCTTCCCATCCACCAGATCACCAACATACACCTCATCCTTTCCAACTTTTCAGTATTCTACTCCCCTTGAAGCATCAACAACCTCGGCATCTCAGCAACCTCGGTATTCCCAAACTCAACTACCAATTCGTAAGCCGTCCTCCGATCGCTAGGATCAAGGGTTTCGGTTTTCGCTGAGAACGGACATTCTAGCCGTGCCGCAATCATGGTTGCGATCTCCAGATCGCCGCTCCGGGCTGCGTGGTGAAGTGGCGTCATGCCGTCATCACACATCACTGCTGTGTTAGTGGCGGGATGGTCGAGAAGAAGCTACAACATGTCGCGGTCTTAGTTCTCAATCGCAGTTGAGAGGGCAAAACAAAGTGCTTCATCCACATCCTCCACATCTATGGCCAGCAGCTCCCTCAGCATCATCTCAACAACTTCCAGGCTGCCACAAGACACCCCTTTGTGCAGGAGTACGCTATTAGCGACGAGTACTACTGCATCCGAAAGATGGTATTTCCAATCATCTGTACTTTTCATCAGTTCCAACGCCACCCTCCCATGACCGCCCTTCAATGCAGCCCATAGAGGACAGGTGACTTCATCGTAATCGGTAATTGGCCGGGTGGTGCTCCATCGCAGCAATTTCTGAACAGTTGCTAGATGACCATGCATCGCGGCGAATAGAAGCGGCTCTCTGTAAATGGCATCCCGGGCGTGGATATCGACTCCCTTGCTGACGAGGAGAGTCAAAATGATCGAGCCCTGCTTGAGGGGAGCAAGAAAGCTCGGTAATCCGCAAAAAGGGATCAGTGGGCGCCCTCGACGGTATTTAACGACGACATCCAATCGCAATTTGGTGCCTCGATCGCACTTTCGTCTGTCGCAAATTCGACCACTGAACGGTGTGCTCTGTTTCATGAGGTGGGGTGTCAGTGTTCTGATAGCGTCCACTGGGGTGCTGTGTATATGTTTGACTCCATTCCCCTATAAGCTGCTGTTTCCAGCATTGATAATTGATGGAGGAGGCTGACATCTAAGAGTTGTATTGTAGTAAGAGCTGTCCGAGGTGCTTCACTGACTATGCGTTCAGTGTAGCGGCCGTGAGGAGCGTATATGTTGGAGGTAAGGGGAATGACCGCTGCTTTATGTTTGCCAGCTGGAAACAATTGGGGGGTGCAAAGAAGGACAGGTTTTGGAAGTCGCACACAGCCAAAGAAAATGCGATGTTCCGCTCAGAAGGAGCAGGGTGGTCGTATATGAGGTATGAGCTAGGTGGCAGTGGGTCGGGCCTACAACTGTGTAATTACGTTCCTCAGGTGAGGTCCGCCTATTGGGCGTGGGATCTCCCCACAGAGCCCAAGGGTCCCCCGGTTTTCCCCATAGAGCACAAGGGTCCCTCGGTCTCCCCTGCAAAGCCGCCCGAGGGCCCAATTTGAAGATGTTTAAACACCGTGTTTGGGGCAGGTAATTGGCAATTATGCTTACGACATTGAGCAGGTATCCAAGTGACTTCCATGAGGTCCGGAAGGGAAAGCAGGAATTCCTCATGACATCATTCCTTCAAAGGAACAATGCGCCCCCAACAGTTTTACTGGAGACTCCTATGGAGCGATCCCGGGTAGAGCTGTGCCCTTGATTGAAGATTGTGCTATCCATCTTCAGCTGCTTGAGCTTTTTATTGGACTGAGGGAGAGGGTGGAGAAATGGGGACGAGACAGCGGCATTGAGCCTGATGCCGCGTGGCAGGAATTTGTACAGCTTGCTGTCGTTCGCTTCACTCACTGTTTCGAAGCCGCGACACAGTCCGTCATCGACATGGAGTTGTCAACGCCACCCCTGGATGTGTTGATGGCATGGCATTCGTTCATGCTCAGCCCACACGTCTATGTCAAATTCTGCAACGCTGCGCGCAGGGACGGAGCTGGCTCCCGAGGCATATACTGGCCCTAGTTGGTAAGAGCAGCCTGATTTTCCCCGCCTACCAAAAGTCGCGGTGCTAATTTTAGTTCAGCGAAGTTCGGTCGGCACGTGTCCAGCTACCTATCAGCTTCCTCACAAGGGCGTTGAGGCGGTTGAATCGCTGGGGCTTCACGCAGATATGCTGGAACTTCTGGGGCTCCCCTTCCTGGCTGGCGATGGCACCATCATTGGACTCCTTGCGGCACGGGAAGATACAGCGGCAAATGGGGTCAAGCTCAAAACCCTCCTCCGGGGGGTACCATGCTATGTCGGCCACTGACTTTACCTACGCAAAATACGGCCTCGATTTCGACCTTCCCAGTGCCATCCATCGGCGGGCCGGGTTTGCATTCAAGATGTCACAATTTGGGTGGCTATATAGCCCATTTTTCGATTCGACCCTCCGGCGGGCCCAGGGGCGATATCGAAACTTCTTTTCGCTCCTCGCGTTAGAGCCAGGGGACCAAAAGATGGTTCCTACTGTGGATATTGACCTTGTATGGCACACACATCAACTTTCGCCAACTAGATATGCGAGGTTTTCCAAAGCTGAGACTCATGGCCGGTTCATATCCCCTGGAGATGCGGACAGGATACGGAATGCCATGCGCAGCCAAGCTCAACAGAAGAAAAAGCTCGACCTTGCCTCCTGCCTAAGCCATAACCGAGCGCCTCTTGGTCGTACTAGTGATCGAAAGGAGGAGGGTAGCGGCTCGTTTGAGAACGCTTCGTGTGATCCTGGTGGGACTTGTGGTAGTCAATGTGGAGAAAGCTGCGAGACGGGTGACTGTTCAGGTGGATGTCTAGAAAATTGAAGGCGATGCAAGTTTGAACTTGATAATAGTATCCGGGAAACCTCGTAAGATTCTCATGAGCACTGAAACTTGTATTTTTGATGGTTCAATTCAGTGACCTACATGACACCAGCAATAAGCACGCTTCTACGAAGCCTCGAGCCAAAAGACAGGACTCTCTTCCCCTTGCGAAAATCCCTGGTAGGTTGTCGAACACTCACACAGCTCCGTGCCGGAACAGCAAGGCTGGGCTAACCACATTGCCTACAGGCTTTGACTACATCATAAAAGGCCTTTTCAGAATGCAGATAGGCCCTTCCGGGATGGTAGATGGCCTGCCATAACCAAGAGCATGGGGCAGTCGTAACAGTAGGAAGGTATTTTCGCACTAACTAATGGGACCCTTTCTTTGGCCCGAGCCTTCGTCCCCGGCCGGCCCTATGGCCAAACTCCGATTCAGTCAACATCTTCAACAGTCGCACTCACACTCCTCCTTAACACCGATGACCCCTCCATCTTGAGACTGGTTTCCGATACGAGAGCTAGCAGGAGGCTCAGTCAGCACATACAGTCGCTCTCTCAATATCGCAGGAGGAGAGAAATTAGCACTCACGATTCCGCTTCCGGCGTGAATGGGCATCGCATAGGGCGATCCCCTTCTTCAACTTGGCAAGCTCATCCACCAGTTTGGCGCGCGTCTGCTGAACTTGGGCCGACTCGGCAGCAATATCCAAGATGGCATCGTCCTCCATGCCAGCAAACTTCCCGGCATTGAATATCTTCGGGAGCTCGCTGATGAGTTCGTTCTCGATGGCGAGTATGACAATGTTCTCGGTGAAGTTCCTTCGCGAGATCTCATAGTACACCACCAAGTTATCGATCATTCTCTCCGCCGCCGCCATGCTCTTGCTTGCTCCCTGTCGGCCGTGGAGGTAGTCGGCATAGCCCTGCGTGTGGGCAAGATTGCCGCCTTTGAGCACGGTGTTCTTGACTGCCGTCGGCACAGCCGGCTCCCATCCTTTTTTGGTTTCTTGCTCCACCAGGTCCGCAATCTGCGTGTCGATGCGCTTCCTATGGCGCTCCCTGCTACGGCGCTCGAATTCGTATTCGTGCGCGATCGCGTACCCGGCGCAGCGCGGCAGCAGCTCCTGCAACTTTCGGTCCAACGTCTCCCGCTTCGCCTCGAAGTACGGCTCAACGTACTCGGCCAGAACTCGCTCCCGCGTTTCGTCGTCCGCGCCGAACACATGCTCTAGCAGCTCCTTAGCAAAACTTTGAGCCACATCTATAGCCACCTTGATATGGGTCTCAGCAATCTGCCGCCACGGCGCTGACAGGCCCTGGAAGAACTGGAGCGTTGCCAGGTAGTTCGGCTCCCCGGGGAACTCGCAGCCCTGATTCTTGGCTGCGAACCGCTCCATTTCCAGTTTCAAGTCGCCTTCGCTGACCGTTCCGGGTTCCTCGATCTGATATTCGTCCTCAATCACCGCTAGATACTCCGGAATGATGGGGGGCTCGCCGATGTCCATCGGCTCTCCGTCTTCCCACTTGATTACCCGGCCTTGGCCTTTGGTGCACATCATTGCGATGAAGACACGGTTGAGATCGCGGATTAGAGCCCGGAGCTTACGCACTCGCTGTTCTAGGGAGTCACCGTCGTCGGCTGAGCAGGATGGGAGGTTGCTCGAATTTTCAAAGAAGAAGCTATCCATGTAGCTCCCCTGTACGGCCTCGCGGGCAAGACGCCCAAACTCATCAGCGATGTTGACGAGGTATTCCTTGAGCTGGCGGGGGTCGGAACGTGGCTTTCCCAGACGTGAGAGCTTGGCGCTTCTCTCGGCGGCGCAGCGCTTCATGTCTTCAATAACACTCGGCAGGCTTTTCGCGATGTGGACCGCGAGGATTTTGCTCAGCTTTGAGCGGAGCGTCTTGATTCCCTTGTCCTCTTCGGGGATTATAGACCAAGCTCCAGATGAAAGGAACACAGCCTCGGTGGCATCCCTCTCGTCGTTGGATGTCGAAGCTTCCTTCTCCGAGCGATTCTTGACGAGGTGCCACGGGTATTTCAAGCGGGTCTTCTCGTTGCTGCCCATTGCGAGCTCCAGGTATCGCTCGGTCTCAGTGCCAGGCTCAAGTCTGTCGAGTTGCGTGATGACTCCCAAGGTTCGCTCGCGCCGCGGATCTACAGCCTTCGCTTCATCAAGCACCTTTTGCTGGTCGATGCTGGAGCGTGCACCCACCACAGCGAGGATTATGGTGTTTCTCCGGCTGAGGTAGCGCCGTGCCAAGTCGTCGACCACAAGTCTGTCGTCGTAGTTCTGGCCGCCGCCCGAGCCGTAGTAGAATCCAGGGAGGTCGACCAATGTGAGGTTGGGTACATCTGGTGCGGACACGCGAATCCGCAAGACGTCGGTTGACACGGTCTTCTTGTCGCCGTCGACGCCCATCCGTTTTCGAGCCTCTTCGATAATCTCCGGGATGTCTCGCTTGCCGCCGTCGGGGCCGGGGAGCCGCTCTTCACGAGGCTTCGCCCCCGGCTTGTCGGCGTCCTGCCATTCGATGCTGACGTCCACGACAGAGGTGGAGTCGGTACGAAGGATCAGCTCTGTCGCGAACCGGGTGCATATGTCTGTCTTCACCGGGAAGCGGACACGGCTGATGGCCTCCAGGACCGAGCTTTTCCCGGACGACTGGTCGCCGCATACGACGATTTGTGGGAGGTCGACCATCTTGCCGACGCCGAGAGAGCGGAGTTTGTCGACTGTATCAAACAGTTCCTTTTGGGCCAGGTGCAGCGAGCCCAGCGCCGCAACAGTGGCGGCCAGTTGGTTCAACTCGGCCTCGCGCATCTTGGAAAATGGAGAGAGAATAGCGATACACCTAGGTGTGCGAGGAAGCGGGCTGGGGAGCTTGGGGTTTATAATGTTCGAGCAAAAGGCAGGAATACAAGGAAGCAAACAAGATGCGGGAAAGGCAGAGACCGAAGTACACCGGTACAGGGATCAAATACGGGCCTATATCACCAGACCCGAAGAGCGCACGGCAATTCTTCGTTTCGTGGCAGTATTCAGTACCTCACACTGTGGCCGTGAGGCGCGGCGGCCATGTCTCTCCCAATTGGTTGGCCCGACCCGACAGCCTGGATCGCATAATGTTAGCCGCCACCCCCCTCCAGACCCTACAGACTTGATACTCGACCCCCGACCTCCCCGCGGGGAATCCAGACCACACATCACATTAAATCCTGTCGTTGGATTCAATCCAAAACAACCCCGTGGCCGGCCATAGCGGCAGCACAGCCCACTGTGCTGCCTCGCTGGGAACCGCACCGCACCGCCCCGGAATACAGGCTCTCGCTTAAGAAAGGAAGGGCCTTCCTGCAATAGCGGCTGAATGGCGATGCTATATTTTTAACTATAATGCGCGCTTAAACGATGGTTGATGCCGTTTGGCCTCCCATGGGTGTTCGTCTAGGACTTCCCAGGGCCTCACATGAGCCGGGTCATGAAACTGGAGCTCGGGGAGATTTTTAGGTCACCGAGAGGCAGGAGACCTGGAGTACGAGGGCCCCAACCATGAAAAAGGGTCCTCTTAGCCAGTGTGGGAGATACCCTCTTATTGTCTAAGCTTACAATGGTTTTTGTCATCATGGGCCATCTTCCATTCTGAAAAGGTCTGCCTGCATTTTACGACGGCCTATCACAACGCCACTGAAGCCTTTCACGATGATGACCAGGCCTGTAATGTGACAAGCCAGGCCCTTTTGCTCCGGCAAGAAATTGGATGACGGTTTCAGACAACGCGTCTTTGCGCAGAGAATAGAGACCTTTCCTTTTGGCCCGAGCCTTTGGAAGGTCCTTAAAATGAATGAGAGGGTAGTTTTACGGGGCCCAGCATTTCTTTACCCCTTCTAAGGAGTGTCTGCGTTGCTAGGTATGCATACGCTATTTCCGGACATCGATGTAATGACTGTGTTCGCCCCCCCACCTTTCGACTCAACAATCCCAGAATCAACTCCATATCGCTCCCCTCCTGTTCCCTCTATTTGCTGGTCTTGGTGTCCCAGACGGCGCTGCCCTTGTACAGAACGACATTCCCATCGTTCTGAACATGCAGAGTCATGTGGCTGTTGCTAGCCGTGTTGCTGTGCCAGACGGCATTGCCCGAGTTGTCACTGCAAGGGGTTATCACACGTTAGCTCAGCTACCTGCCCCTGATTCAGAGCTGACTCAAAGCTGGCTCAAAGCCGACGACAGCTGACAAGACGAGAAAAGAAAAGAAAAGAAAAGAAAAGAAAGCAGCGACACTTACTACAGCACGAGGTTCCCATCCTCCTGCATCTTGAGCCCCTTGATGTCGTTGCGCTGGTCCTTCGTGTTCTGGAAGCGCAGCTGGCCGCCCTGTGGCAAATATCAGCTTATATACTCCATTGAGAGAAATTAATTCGTGTCTCGGGAGTCAAGAGAGAGTTTCTGCTCCTGAGACAACAGAAAATGGACTGAAAGGGGAGAAAACCACTCCGATTTCCACCTACCCAGTACACGGCGATCTTGCCGTCGCCCTGCATCTTGAATTCGACGGAGCCGTCGGTGCTCCAGAGGCTGTTGCCGGATAACAGCCACTCGTTGGTGCCGAGGGTGTTGTGGGTGGTTTGGGACATTTTGGAAAGTTGGGAGAGGTTGGTTGTGGATGGCTGCGATACTTGGCTGGGGTGGATGATGCGGTCCAGCGTTCGATATCGACAGAGCGAAAGGGGGGATATATATGCTGAGAGTTTGGCATTAGGAGGGCTCTTCACGGAAGCACTTTCAAGCTGTTACTTTCATAACCTCATAGAGGTGAGACACGCATCCCGAGTCGATCTTCCTATTGGATATTCAGTATGTCTCACATCGGAAGGGAAACTGCTAGATCGTGCATTTATCGTACCAAACAACTAAGACCGGATCGGAACCTGCGACGATGCAGCTGCACCCCGCAGTTCTCCGCCAAATCAGGGGCTGCCCTGGCTCTTGGCCGGTACACAAGAGGCCTTCGGGATATCTGGATACTTCAGTATTCCGCAGTTAATGAGGCAAGTGGCTTTTGATAGTTGGGCCTTAGTTTTCGAGTCCAAGCCATTTGGCTGTTGATTCGGCGCCTCTTCGAATGGGGCAGACGCAAGAGTGGCCACTCTTTCCGTTCGGAGCCTTCGTGTCACCGCGTGCTGGCTGGAAGGTGCCTTATACGCCGAAAGATGAGACCCGCGGCCTGGATACGATATCTACATTTTCGGGCCAAAGTAAGGTATGTATCATCACGAAGAAGAAGTAACTACGATTCTCTTACTTCCGTGTCTTTCAAGCCGGCGCGGGTGTGACCCGTCTGAGAATGTGTCCGATCACCCATCAGACTCTGGATCGGAACGTTCTTCTCGTTTTATCGGTGTAGCTCGGGCTACATGTACTTCACTGCCATCTCAGACCCAAAGACTACACGATATGGCGTAGCTGCTGGCTGGTCTTCCCCGTTGTAAGTGCACACCATCTCGATCTTGTCCTTGTCGCC
>Ga0247758_1001764_pt1 | contig 14398 bp, 15 predicted proteins | sample UWRJL156409C4_FD_180950 | JGI IMG/M metagenome (GOLD analysis project Ga0247758, IMG submission 180950) | Plant litter microbial communities from Arlington Agricultural Research Station in Wisconsin, United States - UWRJ-L156-409C-4 | ecosystem: Environmental > Terrestrial > Plant litter >...
AAACCAAGAACAACAGCAACAGAAACATCAAAAGAAAAGGGCGGCTGTAGCGAGTAACGTAGAATCAAAAATACAACAAGTCCTGTAGTAAATGACATGCCTTGAAATGTCCAAGTCAAAGCTACACCCGCGCATCGGATGCGAGATGAAGCACACCGCATCTGATAAAAAGGAAGCGTGAAAGGACCCTCCTTCCCCGTCTCGGAGCTTAGGGCCGCAAACTTCAACATTCCTGAATGTGCATGCCAATGCTGAAGGAAAGCCAAGAGTGGGACTGACACTGGGGCTGGATAACACCCGCACCAACACTGTTCATAACCAACCCTCCAGAACAGCAAATTTGTAACTCAAAATGGGGGAATATTCTCAAAATTGGTCAGATCTACAGCGCAAATGCACTCCTGCTTTAATCGCAGAATTACCCCCGACAGGAAAAGCGGGTGTTATAAAGGTATGATGGACGAGAATAGTATCTATTCGCTGAGTGACATACGCTATCTCGAAACCGCTGCTTATCTACTTATATCAGTCACTGGGGCTCGGCAGGCCCACCTGCTCCTCCACCTCCTTGTTGTTCGGTTACCTGAAACCTGTTCATCAAGTTGTTCCTCATTTCTTTATACCAACCTTCGCCTATGCAAGCGCACTTGCCCAAAAAGATACGGCGATTCAGCTCGGCTTGCTCCCAGAGACACCTCTTCATGATCTTATGGCCGAGATTAGTGCGAAGAAAGAAGTGTGTAGCTGACGCATCGACGAACTTGACTAGGGTTGAGTTGACTGGGTTTGGGTCGACTGGGTTTGGGTCGGCCTTGATACTCAAGAGACCACCCGACTCGGACGCGACCTGATTGAGGAGAGCTGCGTATTTGATGCATATCTCAGCGGGATCGATTGGTATGGACGTGGCCGTGGGAGCGAGTAACCTGGCCCTGAAGGAGTCGTCCGTGGCATAAAGCAGTATACCGGCGGAAAACGGGTATTTCCTGGCGTCGTTCTAGGGGGCGTTCACGTACTCCATGAGCAAGTGAATCCACTGCGCAAGGGGTGCCCTCTCTTCTGGCAACTTGCTCTTCAAATAGGTCTCGATATCTCCTGGGAGCTGATCCAGCATGTTCAAGAGCTCCACAGTCGATTTAGCATGCGCTAGTCCGTCCAAAAGATCGACAGCGGCCAGGGCTGCATAAAGGAACACGCCGCCGACTTTTCTCAGGATAGCGTTGATGAATAGTTTTCTGGTATCGTGGAGAGAAACCACGTGTGCTATTTTGTCTGCCAGGTCTCTTTTGATGCCGTCCCAGGTGACCATATGCATCGGCAGCATGGACGCGTTGCGGAGGCGCGTTCGCGCTAGGGTCTCCGGGCGTGCCGCAATGTAAATCTTGATCTTGCCGACGCCAACACCGCACAGCGTGTCGAGAGCGTCCAAAAGGGCGGTTTGTTCGTCGGGGGACTCGATCTCGTCCAGGCTGGTGCTAACGGTCAGGGGAGCGTCCCTGTGGGCGGGTCAGGCGGACATCGGGCACCAGACATACCTGTCAATAAAGAAGCAGACGGGGCGGCCAAGATTCTCCACGAACCATTTCAACACCCTCAAACAGTCCTCGATGGCCCAGTCGGCAGGCTTTCTCTTCTCCATGATGTCGGGAAATTGGTCTAGCAGCCTCGCAACGACGAGCCTGTTGGGTCCGAACAGCAACAACTGGAACAACAAGAAGGAGAGCAACCCGTGGAGGGTTTTTTGGTCCTGGGACTTGCCGTTCTTGTCGAGGAAATGAGCGACGACGAAGAACCTCGGGCCGATGAATTTTTCAATGTGTGAAGTATTGTCTTGGGTGAGCATGAACATCAAGCTCGACTTGCCTGTTCCAGCCTGTCCACTTACCCAGAGTATTGGCTTCTCCGGGTAATAGAGGTACTTGGTCAAGGTCTTGGGAATGGCAGCTTGGTACATCGATTTGTTGGGCTCCTTGAATGTGTCCTGCCGAATTGCCTCCCGGCGTTCGTAACAAGACGAAGAGAACAGGGAGTCGGTAAGAGTTTTCCGGCGGCTGTCGAGGAGGGCGAGGTTGTTCATGGCGAATGCTTGCTTGGTGGACTTCAACTGAGAGAAGGGATGGAACTTGGGGATGGATATTGAACGTGCTGGGTGATGTGGAATGAGAATCGGGGACCAACAGACGCGGTGCATGCGAAAGGCCCGAGTGGAAAGCAAAGCGGCACTCGGAGTCTTCAGGAAATTGGGCAAGAGCAGTTCGGCCTGGTGGCTCCCTGCCCACTTGCCGGGCCTGCACCTGGTAACACGCCGGCAGGCACCAATCACGGCAAGCCGAGGGTGAACCGGAGGCTCTGTCGGGCCTAACGGGATCCAGGAGCGCGAATGCCAGTGTGTCGCGAGCATGTTTAGGCAGCTCTGCGTTCTCAAAGACCGACTGCTTTTGGGCGGCCAATCATGATCTCGTCGTTTTCAATCAGCGACACTTGATTTGGCCAGACCTGTCCCCAGTCTCAAGGCTCTGCCAGTCGTGGCTGTGCCCGGTATTGGCAGGTGCGATATGTCAAGAAATGAGGCGGTCGAGAGCGAGGCAGAGCCAATGACAGCTCGACGATACGAAAGGTGAGTCCCGAGACCGAGAAGTTGCGATCAGAGGCCGACCCCGCCTTCCCTGCCCGCTCACCGCGCCTTGTTGAGTATCCCACCTTCGTCTTTTTATGTCAGTGGGAAAACCCCCATTTCTGGGCGGGCCGAGCACCCCACAGTCTCTCCTTGTTCCGTTTTTGTCGCCGCGCTCGCTACCTGCGTTCCACCGATCGATGACTTCCCAGTCGCTTCCGGGAAACTACGGCTTGGTGTTGCGCGCACCTTGCTCGGAGGAGGTCCTCTCATCGCCCATCCAGGCGGAGTATGTCGCCCCCAGATAATGCCCAACACTGGAGAAAAATCCGAGAAAATCTGACAGAGTGTGCCAGCATCGTCTTTGTTCACGGCATCAATGGCGACCCCTCCCGCACCTGGGTTGCCAAAGACCGCGATGGCCAACACGATTGGACGGCCGACTCAGGATACCTGCCAACCATGTTGCCTCTCTGCCGCATCTTCACCTTCAAGTGGAACGCGAGTGTAATCCACTACAACTCCGACGCCGACATCAACAATGTCGCCTCCGCCCTGCTCTGGCAACTCGACCTCGTGCGCCAGCTGCCCGAGGAGAAACACCGCAAGCTCATTTTCATCGCCCACAGTCTCGGCGGCTTGCTCGTCCAGCGGGCTCTGACCCTGGACAATAGTGTTCAGCTCGAATGGCGGAAGCAGATTCAGGATTCAACCGTCGGCATCATTTTTCTCGGCACGCCCCACGGAGGTTCCCAGCTGGCTAATATGTTTAAGAGGCTTCTGTACTTCACCGACAGCCCGAGACCCCTGTTTGATGTGTTGTCGGTGGGCTCGGTTGAGTTGAACAGGATCACCACAAAATTCAAGGAATACAGTGCTAGTCAGTCAGATCAGCGCACTCTCATTTTGCCAACTTGAAGACAATACTGACGGCTTCCTGGTAGGGAGGTCCGACCTTGGCATTGTCAGCTTCGGCGAACTCTTGCGCACCACTCGGTTCCACGTTTTCCACGTCAAGGTAGGCCGTCCTCATCGGCCATCGTCCCCTGGTGACGTCACTAATCGGTAGGCAGGTCGTGCCGATAAACCGAGCGAAGCTCGAACTGGAGAACGAAGTGTTTGAGGAGGCGATAGGAAAGGATCATCAGAGCATCGCCCGCTTTACAACTCCGACAGACACCGTGTTTCTGCGCATTGTCCACCACCTACGACGGTTCACCGATAAGCTGATACCTACGGTCGTCTGCCACCCCCCTGCTACACGAGGTTGGTCAAGACATGATCCCATCTGTTTGTCACCTGCTAATCACCCACAACAGAGCGTATCTTCGAAATTCACGGCTATACGGAGAAGTTTGTCGGCCGCAAGTCCTGCTTATCGAAGCTGCATGCCTTTCTCTCCGGCCCAGAGCGTGAGAAGCACGTTGCCGTGCACGGCCAACGGGGCGTCGGAAAGTCGGAGATCGTTCTGCGGTACCTCGTGGATTACGGACACGATTACGATACAGTTCAATACTTCGACGCCGGTAGCGAGGAGATTCTCCAAACCCAGATGGAAGGTTTCTACGACACGCTCTGCCAAAGAAACGACACAAATCTGCGCAAGATCATTGCTAATGATCAGAACAAGTGTGACGCTGTGCTACGATGGTTTCAGCAGGAGGAGAACTGCCTCATCGTCTACGACAACTTCGACGTGTCCAACGGATTTGACCTACACCGCTATATCCCGCAGGCCAGCCCTGCGCACCGGATAATAGTTGGTCCCAATGTTCATACCGCCTCGCTGTCTAACTTCGACATGGAAATAGGCCCTATGACAAAGGAGGACGCCGTCAACATGTTCATCACACTGGCTGCATTGTCGCACCTATCTGAGGTCGATACCATATATGTCAGCCAGATTGTTGACGAGCTGGACAGAACACCTTTCTACATAGCTTTCGGGGCTAGGCACCTTCGCGAGATGCAGAAAGGCCCGTTGCAAATATTGCAGGATATCCATACGGAAAAGAACAATATGCGGCTCAAGTCGAGTCAGCTTGTCATGGGTGACGGCTCTGCCATGTGGTCGCTCGCCTATGAGCGTATCAAGCGTCAAGAAGTATCGTTCAAGCTTCTTGTCATCTTTTCTTTCTTACACGGATTTGATATCCGTTCTCTATTGTGAGTTTTATCCCTCGTGTTGCTTCCGCACTAGATACGAGGAATTATGTTGCTAACACAAAAAAGTCTGCAGCGGTTCTACGGCGACCGGATCCGGTGGACAGACAGCGGTGAGAAGGAGATCCGAACTGCCATCCAAGATGGCATAGAGCCGGATATCGTACACCTCTTCCGAGACAGAGCAACCTTTGAGAACGCACTAAGGCCGCTTCTCAACGCTACCTTTCTTCAGCGACAACAAACCGGATCAAACACCAGCATCCAGATCCAGCCCCTGGTGCAGCAGTTCATCATACGCGAGCTGACCGAAGAGGAGCGCCTGCGCTGGCTCATGGTGGTGATCCGCCTCATTAGCCACGCCGTCCCGGAGGAGGCGTGCCTGGAGGACAAGAATTTCGAAATCCACTGGTCCGTCATCATCAACCACGTCTTCAAATGCCTCGAGGCGCTACACATCACCCGGGCCTCCCCAGCTGCCTTGGCTGATGTCCACAAGCCCCTGGTTTTTATGCTCCTGTGCAGCGTTGGCCGCTCGGATAAGAACCGCGGCTTACTTAGCTACGCGGACTCGCTCATTCGGTATCGGTCCGACATATGGCAGCGATGTCTCGCCACAAAATGGCGGGCCTACTTCGAGTTCAACGGCGGAGATAAAGTCGGCGCTGAACGGCTTCTCGCCGCCGCCCAAGAGCAAGTGGCTGGTAGAATGAACGCCGATCCGAGCCTCAAAACCCCCAGAAACAATGCAGCCATGGGAGACCTTGTCCTCCACCGGGCGCAATGTTTGTTTTGGCAGCGCAACTACCCTCTCGCGGCCCGCATCGTTCAATCCTGGAGTCCAACCACCACATCCCGCTTGGAGACTCGCATCCACCGCCAGCTGCGAGCGGCCATGTGTAAAAATCTAGTTTATCTCGGGGAATATGACAGGGCGACGGCAGATCTGGAGAGCATGCTTGCCTGCACCGACCCGCAAGGCCCCCTGGAAGAGCTAGACGAGTTTAACTGGGCAACCGTAACCCTCGGGGAACTTTACTGCAAGCAAAAACAATACTCCAACGCCTTCAAACTCATCGAGCCGCGCGTGGAACGCTGCCTCGCCGAGAACCGCCGGCTGGATTTTATCTCGTCCGACTTCCGGGTCATCCTTTGCGAGGTCCTCCTCCAGATGGGGAAATACGACGCCTTTGACAGTAAGCTGAGGGCCCTCGAGGCAGATCTGCTGCATCCCGGACAAAAAGGCAAGCCTAGGGCGCAGCCGCTCCTGGCTGAGGTGCGTCGTCTTCGTGCGAGATCATTCTATCTCCGCGACAGGTGGCCGCAGGCCCTGGACGCATGGCGACGGCTGCTCCTCTCCGAGGGGGTGACTGAGAACGCGATCCTCGAGGACGGTTTTGCCGCCCAGCACAGCGCAAAGTATTGCATCGCCGAGGCAATTGTGTCGTTGGCGGTTACGTACTGGCGTGCCGGCGATGAAGACCGCTCTAAGATTTATTGGAACATTGTGAACAGCCAGCCAGCGAGTCTGGTACATCCTGCTGAAAGTATCGATTACACGGGATGGCTAGATTTGATGACTTCGGAATACGCCTGGATGAGCAAGGCCACGAAGAGGCGTGGGAAGTGGCTCCAGCGACGCCGAAGGGATGGCGTGAAACCCGGAGAGGCGCCGGAGAGCGAGATGGTGGTGAGTGATCCAGCGGATATGGCTACTGACAGGGAACAGGTTTCGTCCAGCAGGGGGTCGGGGTTTGACTTTTTAGAGCGCGATTTCACGACGGAGCTGTCCAAGGTTGGAACATATGCCAGCTGTCCAGACTGTGAACACTGTCACTGCGATTTGCGGCCATAGATGCCAGTGACCTGATGACTGAAATTAGTAGAACATGATACAGAACGATGCATGCCAAGAAAAAAGGAACCTTGGATAGGTAGCAGAATATATTTCTGTCAAATATTTTCTGCCTTCACAGACACTTGGTGGTTGATTGCCTTTTTGGTTGGATGTCTGATAATGTTGAGATGCCAGTGAAACACTGCAGTGGTGAGTGATGACATCGGAAGAGATTGTCGAAGGAAGGTCCACATGCGCAGTGGTAGTGACTCGATTGTCCTGGTGAATCATGCATGAACAGGGCAGTGGCCACCCGGCAGTCCTGTCTTTCACCAGGCGGCCCGTAGGTATTTATTATTTCCCCCAAACCAGCACCTAAAATTTGCGCTGCTCAGACATACCATCATCTTCAACAACAGCTCAAATCAACCGGCACTGCAAATTACGATACAATTACGAATTTTGACCATGACTTCGAAGAATCACCCTGGTACCCTCGTCGCGCTCCCCCTGCGGCATACCAAAGCGATCGCACGGAACCCAGAGTTCTTTAGCCAAGAGAGCTACCTCCACCAGATTGACGAGCATTTCGAGTCCGTCGCCGCGCCATCGCCACTCGGAGACGACTCCCCAAAGCCAGACAGCAGCGATGCCAAGGCCCCAGCATCCTTCATCCTCTGCGGGATGGGCGGTATCGGCAAGACTGAGCTTGCTATTGAGTATGTCCTGTCGCGGCAGGACAAGTTCGATGCAGTCTTCTGGGTTTTGGCCGACACCACAAAGAACCTGGCCAGCGGCTTTGCCGAGATTGCGAAGCGACTTGGACTGAGCAGCGAGCCAGGCAACGAGCCCGACGACGTTATGGCCCGCGAGGTGGTCAGGGGATGGCTGGCCAACCCTGTCGGCCGTTTCACCGACAACGATGGCAAGGTAACAACACGAAAAGGTCGATGGCTGTTTGCGTTTGACAATGCCGACGACCCGGAGATCCTCTGCGACTGGATGCCCTCGCAAGGCCCGGGCGCTATCCTAGTGACAAGTCGAGATCCGACTATCAGAGAGAGCCCCTTCCTGACCGATGGACTCGACCTGTCGTCTTTATCACCAGAGGAGGGAGGCGACATGCTGAGGCGTCTCTCCAAGCGGGAAGACGAAGTCGACGCGGTTGATCTCTGCATCAAGATCGCGACAGCGCTGGGCGGGGTGCCTCTCGCCATCAGCCAGATGTGCGCCATCATGCGTCGGAAGAATCTTTCCTTGAAGGAGTTTAAGGAGTATTACAAGGAAGATGCAAAAAGCCTTCTTTCCATGAAAGTGGCCGGCATGAGCTCGGCCCTCCCAAAGTACGACCGGACAATTTGGACCACTTGGGCAGTGGATCAGCTCCCCCCCAATGCCTACGCCCTTCTCAAGATTCTTGTGGTATTGGACCCAGACACGATCCAAGAGCAGCTGCTGAGGAGTGGGGCCAATGATGTCGAGCCCCCCGACTACCCAAAGACCGGCAAGGCGTATTTTGACGCGAGGGCCAAGCTGATCCAATCATCACTTGTCAAGCGGGACATAGCCACACACGAGCTATCAATCCACCGGCTGGTGCAGGATGTGGTGAGAGAGCGCCTGACATCAGACGAGCTACACGATATTTTCGCTTCTGCTGCCATTCTCCTTGCCGCCGTGTGGCCGTTCGCTTCCGGGACCGACCCTACGAGAAACCAGGCTTGGCGCACTCCTATCTGCGAGAAGTATTCGCCTCACATCATCCGGCTGGAGGTGATGTTTGGACCCTCCATCAGAAGCAGGGAGTATACGGGGACGGTGAAGAGCGCTGCTGTGTTCAGCAGTTATTCCTGGTATGTGTATGACCCACCCAAGGTCCTCCAGGCTAACTCTCAAAAGGTATATGGCGGAACGGAGCTTCATGGACCAGTGCGAGCTGTTCGCAGCGCTCGCACGGATCATCCTTGAAGCCGCGAAAGCAGATGGTCGGGGTGACGAAAAGGAGGTGACCGGGCTGCTATCTGAGTGTCATCACAATCAGTCATTCGCTGCCATCTACACCGGCTCGGGCGGGGCAATGGAGCACGCTAATGCTTGGCTCCAGATACTGACAGACAGGACTAATAAGTGGGATTTCGATGAGGACGCCCTGGCTATGGCTGCCGCGTACAACCAAATCGCGCTCTGCCATATCCACAGAAACGATGTCCAGGAAGCCATCGCGAACTGGGTCACAAGCCTTTTTTACCTGGAGGTGCCAAGCGCACCGAAGCTCAGTGGTGTTTGGCCAGCTATCAACTTAGCGCTCATCTATACCATAGAGAAACGGTTGAAAGAAGCGGACGATGTGTTAGCCTGGGTGTTGGAGGAACGAGAGAAAGTCTTGGGGAAGGATGACAAGACTACATCCGAGTAAGTGGATGCCTTTACATTCCCATGGCATCGTCTAAGAACTGACCACCCGCGATCTATAGATCTGGCGCCGTCTGGCGGGCAATGGGAAAGGTTCGCATCCGTCGACGGCGATATGACGAAGGGTTGGCCTATCTCCAGCGGGCGGCGGAGAACCTGAAAGCAACGCTTGGAGACAACCACTACATGACGGGTGACTGCTTCTACGAAATCGCACTGGAGATGCTTCGAAAGGGAGAGATGGACGCGGCAGTGTAAGTCCGCCCATCCCTATTTCTGTGCCCCACCCACAAAACGAGCAGAGTACCGATGCATGCTGACACTCCCTCTTTCACTCGCGGCATAGACAACATCTCGACGCCGCAATCAAAGCCTTTAGGGACGTCTGGTGGCAGAGAGCACAAGCAGCACGGGCCCTTTGGAAGAAGGGAACTGTCATGCGAGCTGTTGGAAAGGGTGCGGAAGGCGACGCTTTGATGTATCGCGCGATGAAAATTCGGAAGGAGGTGGCCTCTGGTGACGATCGGTCGGAGGAGAAGCTGAAGGATGCGGATTGGGATGAACATGTTTTCTATTATTCCCGGTGAAGGATTCCATGGGAGCTTCTTGAGGAGGAAGTGGTTTCTCATTAGCGTTATGCCCTGGAGGCAGAGGGCTGTCTTTCTTGGTATGCGCGGAAGTCAGGCTAGCGTAGTTTTAGATTTTAGCATTGATATTTAACTATCTATTGGCGAGGAAAACCGCTACGGTGAATTCGCGGGAGCCTGCCAATGCACAGAGATCAGAGGTTGAAAAGGGGACAATCATCAAATTATCTCATCCTGGCTCTATCAACATCTGGAGCCCCTGGAGATCAGGTTAGCCCGGACAACTTGACGCTCGTCTCGTGCGCCGCAAACGTCTCTGCCTCCCTTGGGGCAACCACCAAGCTCGACGCCAGGTATCTCGCCCCTGAGTGGATTCTCGAGTGTCTGCCAAATCAATGTTTGCCGCATGTCGGCTGTCTCCTGTTTGGCGGCGGAATCGATATTGCTACTCTAACGTGCGCCATGCTGCCATTTTTAGGGATTTCGTTGTCGGCTTTAAAGTCTTTGTTGCCCAAATTAACAGTCTCGATATCATAGTGACTGTCTTATTTAGATCGGTAAGTGCACTCGAATTCTTTGTTGGGATCTGTGCCTGGTGTACTGGTGCTACTTGGAGCGTCGAGTTGTGTGGAGTTAACTGGGATCTGTCCGGTGGATGATAAGTGGGTGATGTTGAGATCATCAGCAGTGTCGATGTCTAGGAAAGTCATCGTGGTGTTTCAGGGCGTGTTACTACGTAATCATACAGTGTTACTTTGTGGATGTTGCGAGGAGACTTTCCGCAGGTGTGCTTGACTTGGATGTTTGATGCTTGATGCTTGATGGGGTCGTTTCGGGCGACGTGGTGGGCTGAGAGAGACGCAAAAGAGGTCTTAAATACATTCCATTTGAAAGGCAAAGGGGGCAGACAGGTGGCGAGATATTGTAGTAGGAAGCGAGGCAATCACTCTCGTTTGAAGCCTGCAGGAATTCCGCGTCCGTTCTTTTGAACAGCGTTATTCTGAATGAATTGTTTGTCATGGTCACGCTGTCTCAGGTGCTCACACCTATCTTCCGAATTATGCGCGTGATGGGGAAGGAGCCAGAATGTGAGTCACCTTAGGCCATTGCCCTGATTCGTCGTGACGTACTGTACCACTTGTGTCGAAGCTATGTCAGTTATGGGCGTCATTCGCAGTTTATCCGTTACAACTTCACTGTAAGGGACTGCTCTCATCGGTGTAAGGCAAGGTGAACGAATCCCTCGGCGTCCGCAAAGTGCAGGAAACGCCCCTGGCATCCAAGCGTGCTGGCTGTTGCTTAGGGCAAGCTGATCTAGGTTTGGCGTCATATGGGTGCAACCACGGCATCACCTACCCCTGCCGGAGCTCCTATTCGACGTGTGCAGTAATATCGGCGGACCCTTTGAACCGATGCAGCTTGAAGAATTCATGCAATTGGAGTGTGCAGAGTAGCCGGAGGAGCGGGACGGGTTTGGGATTTGTGGACGGGAATTAGTCTGTTGGTGGCGCCCGGCCGGCTTAGGAATCACCACCCCTCGGAATAACTATCGAAGTGTAAGATCTACGGAGTGGTTCGTTGGCTAAAACTTAGGGTTAGTCTGCGCCTTGGCGTTGGGGCGGCGGGGATAAACGATGACGCGACGATAATCCCGAGACGCTGAAGCACACTTAAACACCCTAGACCCCACGAAGTCAGAACCATCGAGCAACAACACAAAACCGTAAACAACATGGTACTCACGGGCGAGACTTACTTCCAGGCCCTGGAACCAAAGCCATACATTTCCACCGGTGTACCCTTCGTCGACGCCTGCAAGCACCATGCAATCGAGACCTTCGGCGCGCACAGGATCTACATCATCGTCTCCAAGTCGATCAGCGCAACCAAAAACTTCACCGCTCTCAAGGATACCCTCGGCGAGCGAGTCGTTGGCGCCCGATACGGAATTCGCCAGCATGTCCCCTGGCCGGACGTCCTCGAAGTAGCCGCCGACCTCCGGGATCTGAGCGCCGACCTGATCGTCACGCTCGGCGCAGGGTCGCTGACCGACGGGGCGAAGGTCGCATCCTGGGCGGCAGCCAATGGGGCATTCACCGTCGACGCGCTCGACGAGCTTCGCACCAAGACGAACGCCAGGCCCTGCACCATTCCAACAATCAATATCCCCACGTCGCTCTCGGCCGGCGAGTACAACCCAATGGCCGGAGCGACGGACTGGCGCAACCATCGCAAGGGATCGTTCAAGCACCTGAGTATGGTCGCTGAGCTGGTGATTCTCGACCCGGCGCTGACGGTCTCGACGCCGCAGCGGGTCTGGCTAAGCTCGGGGATGCGATCGGTCGACCACTGCGTCGAGGGGCTGTGCTCGGCGGTGTTTCGGCCCGGCGAGGGTGGAACGGTGGATACCGCGAAGGCGGAGAAGTTCTTTATGGACGGGCTCTTGCGGCTGCTACCAGGGTTGCTGGCGACCAAAGCGCGGCCGGAGGATATTGAGGCGCGGCGGAGCGAGATGTTGGGGGCGCTCGATGCGATGCGCGGGTTGCTGCAGGGCGTGACGGTGGGCGCGAGCCATGGGATCGGACATCAGCTTGGGCCGCTGGGTGTTGGCCATGGCGAGACGAGCTGTGTGATGCTGCCGTCGGTGCTGAAGTGGAATCGAGAGCATGGCGATGCTTGGGTCGAGGAGCGGCAGAAGCGAGTGCTCGATGCGTTTTGGGGAGATGGGACGGTAGCGGATGTGCTGAGACGCAGGGGGCTCAAGAGGGAGATAGCCACTGCCGGGGAATTGGTTCGGGCTTTTGTTGAGGAGCTGGGGATGCCGACGAGCTTGACTGACGTCGGCGTCGGCAAGGAAAGGCTGGATCAGGTTGCGGAGAACTCGATGGCATCTCCACATATTCCGAACAACCCGGTGCGCATCAGTGGCGTTGATCAGATCAAGGAGATTCTGGAGCTAGCGCTGGGGGGGTAGTGGGCAGGAGCAGCGTTGAGCGGTCAATGGGCGGGTTGGGGGTTTCAGTCTTTAGGAAGGGCCGTGACGACCGCACCTTCCACGCTTGTTCTGTGTTTTCCACCTTCTTTCAGCTACCCCGCACATCCCAGTCTTCCAAAACAACATTCCTTCAGCTTCGATCGTAGAAACCGCTCCTTGACAACATGTTTCCTAAGCTCCACGACCGAGTCGTGCGGCGTTAAAGCGTATGCGCGTCGGACTCATCATCGGCCTCCTGCTCTACAATCTTGCTCTCGAAAGCGCAAGCTGTCTTCCCCGCTACCGCCTGGACGGGTTGCGGTCCTTCATTGCTAAAGCAGGACCTCGGATGTGGGTTTTCAACCGAACCTGGAACTGCAGTCAAACAATACGCATTTTACCTCTTTCCCAACACTACACATGACATTTCTGCTGTCTAGCTGCCTATGCCATCCCCTCTCGCCACACAACAACTCCCATACCACCAGTTTACGAGCATTTTGCCCTAGTATTACCCATGATCGGCGGCATCACCTCTGCAGTCGCCGCGAGCGCCCAGGAACATCTATTTCAACCTCGCAGCATTCAACAACAGCGCCATCGTAGCCGCCCCAACCTCGGCCATGTTTCTCTGATGCGTACCCACCGACGGATAGAACGGACACGAACCAGTCGTGGGGCCGCCGTTCGAAAACTCGAGGGTCAAGCCGTGCGCCACCTGTTTCTTCGCCGGGCCCGGACCCGCGATCGACCTGTACATCGGATGGGACGTTGACACGCCTGATGTAGGATACAGGTTCACCGAGGCCTGCGCAGTCCACGGGTTCCCTACCACGCCTGACATGGCCTGGGCCATGTACGCGGTCGCAATCATCGCTTCGTCCAGCCCTTTCTGGGGGTAATATTCGCCGTATCGAAATTGAGGAGTGTCGGGGAACTGTCCTCGCTTTCCGTCGTACTTTGCGTTGAGAATATTCATGTTCTTATCCGCCACTTGGTTCGAGTCGTGGCCCCATCCGTACAACAGGACACCGGCCATCGAGTGTATGTCGAGAAACCATTTCATTTCCGGCATCTGAGCCATCGTCCAGTCGATATTCTTTGCCTCCGGCTCCGACAGGGGCGCGGTGCCGACAAACGCCTCGGAAAAGGGAGCAGTCGACGCCGAAACAGGCACCCCCGGCGCCAAAGATTTGCGGAAGTCCCAGGCCGCGGGGAAGTTCCGGTTGATATCAACCCCGATGCTCGTAGGATCACCCGCCGACGCGCTCGCACGGTTTCGGTTCTTGCGCCAGCAGCTCCCCGTCGCCTGGTCATACGCCACACCATCGGGATTCACCAGCGGGACGACCACGATCCCCGCCTCCAGCGCCGTCTTCACCTCCTCGACAGTGTACACCGACCCCCCATACGTCAACCCCTTCTTCTCCCGCCGCGCCCAGAGGAGATCAGCGATGAAGTTGAGCAGGTGGTCTGGCCCGCCACGCTCGCGTGCGTGGATGCCCGCTTCCAGAAGGACCGTGTAACCGGCTCCGGACTTGCCGTGGCTGTGAGCGCCGGGAACTTTGAAGCCATACATGGTGGCGTTGTCGTGTGTCTTGTATGGCATCTCGAAGTACTCAAGTCCGAACTCACGGGCGAGAGCGCGGGTCCCCGAGTTAAGCTCGCCGACGTTGTAGAGGGTGGGGAAGGGCGTGCTTGGGACAGTGGTGTTGGTGCCGGGTCCAGGTGTGATGACGATGATGTTGCCGGGCCCGCCCCCCAGGGTGATGTTGGAGAGGAGGCCGATGCCGCGGGGTGCGATCGTCCCG
>Ga0247758_1001769_pt1 | contig 14354 bp, 19 predicted proteins | sample UWRJL156409C4_FD_180950 | JGI IMG/M metagenome (GOLD analysis project Ga0247758, IMG submission 180950) | Plant litter microbial communities from Arlington Agricultural Research Station in Wisconsin, United States - UWRJ-L156-409C-4 | ecosystem: Environmental > Terrestrial > Plant litter >...
CCGCAGTGGGGGCACTTCGGCTCGATCTCGCCGAGTGGGGGAGGGACCACCGTGACGGGCGGTCGCTTACGGCGTCGTCGGCCGGGCGTCATGTACGCGCTCGGCCGTGACTTGTAGCGAGGGAATCCGCCCCGCGCGCCCGGCTCGCTCGTGAAGGTCGGCGTCTCGCGCTCGGCGTGGTTGGTGCCGTCTCGGGTGTTGCAGACCACGCCCGGCTCGGCGACACAGGTCGGGCACCAGTTGGTGAGGTGCGCGGGATGTCGGACACTCCGTCAACGGTACGCCCGGTTTCTGGCGCTGAAGAGGATTCGTACCACTTGACTTCGCGCCTCAACTTGGACGCAACCGCCCGGTATACGAGCGACCCTAGCGACACACGTCGGATTCTCCTCGCTGGCGCGTTGGCGCTGCCTAGATCGCCGAGGCGAGTCGCGCCGGGGTCGTGGATCGCGGGCCCGATTGACGCGCTACGAAGCTGCTAAGCGTGATCCCAGCGTCACGCTGGTTGCCAGGATCGCGGCTGGGCTTGGAGTCTCGGCCGCTGATCTCGTCTCGGGGATCGACGGGCGCTAGGCCCGTGAGATCAAGCCGCCCGAGAACATCCGGCAGAGGGTGAGGCAGATGTGGAAAGCCGCGTCGGCCTGCTCCTGACTCACCAACAGTGGCACTGACTCGTCATCCGTACCGTGCCGGTCGAGTTGGCCGGTCCAAACGAGCCCAGCCATGTCCGCAAGTTGTGCGGGAGACGCACCTTCAAGAACAAACGACCACTTGTCCGAGTTGGCCTTAAGCTGACCAATGGCCCGCCCCAACGTGTACTTAGCGTCGTTTGGCGCAACGATTGGCTTGGACGTGACTTCCACCGCACGGACAGCCTCACGGTAGGCGCTGGACGGATCCGGGTTGCGCCCCATCAGCTTCGACCACGCAAGAGCAAGATGATCGTGTGCGCGCAATGAATCTGCTTTCAAGGCTTCAAGCGATTCCTTAACCGGTCCTAGAACCCTTCGTTGGAGTTGCCCGAAGGACTCAGGAGGCGCGCTGTGCGATTCCCATACGGACCCCCCGAGAACAAGGATCTTGTCCAAGCCCGCGCGTGACCTCCAGCCCGCGTACGTGCCGAGGAGATAATCGATCACGTCGAGGAAGAGTTCGTCGTCAAACTGCATCCGTTGATACAGGTCTCCGTACCGCGACTGGTCGTAGTCATCTAGGAGAGGGGGATCAAGCTCGAAGACGAGCTGCAACTCGTCTAGACGAGCCGTGTTGTCGCGGCCTCCGTCGATGACCACGAGCGGGCGCACCCATTCATGCAGCGGGCCAGCCATGTACTTCGGAATCCCCTCCTTCGGTACGTCGTACGAAGGGTCAGGATGCGTACGCTGACTGAGGGGTCGACGGCGTTCCACCCCACGAGAGTACCCAGCGCTCCGGTTGATCCGTAGACGCTTGTGTCGTTCTCCTAGCGGACTCGCCGCAACACGACGATCAGGACCGTTACGAAGGTCGCTAGGGGCGCTGGGGCCCCCGGTCGCAGCCTTGTTCGCTAGTGAATTCTGACTGGGGTCGCGAGACCCTAGGCCTGTGGCGGACTCTCATCCGCGATCACGGCCTCCCACGCGTCATTCACGGCTTTGTACCCCTGTTCCGCGCCCCAGAACAGCACTGCGATCTGCGCGAGACTGAGTACCCCTGCGACGAGGACTAGACCGGTCTGCCACCACTGCCGTCCGTCCATCTCACAGGCGAACCATGCGACGACGAACGCTGCGGTCAGCGCCAGATAGGCCCACGCGTGGGATGCTGATGCGCTCGCGGTGCTCTGAAGCAATCTGCGGCGCTTCGTCTTCTTGTAGGCCTGCCGGAACGCATTGTTCCGAGCTTGAAAGGCGAGTCCAGGGACGTGCGGCTCAACGTAAAGACGCAGATACGCACCAGCCGTCGCGACACCGGTTGTGGCACGGATCGTCATGCGTTCGGCAACGCAGACGATCACCGCTGAGAGCATCGTGAGAACCACAGCCTGTCTCACGTCAACCTCACTGCCCTTATCGCCGGTCAGCCGGAACAGGATTCCGTAGATGAGGCCATTGGCGGCGAGAGCGATCGCAAGAAAGCGGTGACGTTCTTTCTGGTCCTGCCGCATCCCCTCCGTGATGAACCCGTACTCGGCTAGACGTGCGGCTTGCTCCCGTGCGGGGGCGGAGTCGTCGGACATCGGCGCAGTCTCCCCAGCGGGCCGGACGACATTGGCTACATAAGTTGCCCCAGAGACGTGCGTGTGGCTAGGGTCCGTAGGCATGGCCTACCTCGTGAAAGTTCATGTCGAAGGACAGCGCGCAGAGGCGGAGGCGGCGCTGGAGGCTGTAGCGAGACACGGTCAGGTCCGCAGCCCCCTGGCCGTATGGCTCCCGGGCGTGTGGGGTGATTACGTCGACTACGACGTGGAGTTCGAAGTGGACGCTGGGAATCGCGTGACGGCCATCGAAGCCGTTCGCTCGGCCATCATCGCCACAGGGTCAACGGATCTGCTGACGGGTGGAGATCTCAACCGCAGGCAGCTAGGGCAGAAGGGCTAGGTCCGCCCGCCCGGAGGGTGATCAATCCTCCGGCTACTCCTTTCTCCGTAAGCCGCCGCACTACTTCCGCTGCTCCCCGTCCTGCTCGTCCCCTATAGGGGACGATGGTGGGACGGGTAGGAAGCAGATCAGCCGTCCCAGCCGTCCCATAGCCGGGACGGCTGAGATTCCTCATGAAAACTGGACTTTCGAGGCCTGGCAGATCCAGGAAGCCAAGACGAACCTGCCTTGGTCGTCGCTTGGAATTGGAGGGAACGAGATGGTGGCCCTTGCTCCGGGATGCCGGATGATCATGGACGAGAGCACCCCCTCGGTTTGAAGATGGCTCGCCTGCTCGTTGATGGTGAGAACGGTGGACAGGGCTATCGGCACGTCGTCCAGTTGCTGCTCCGCGTCGCGCATCGCGGCGACGCTGTCGACCGAATCCGCGGCGGCTACCGGGGCCGGTTGTCTCAGAGACACCGGCGTAGCTAGGGTCAAAGGCATGAGCCAAAACTGGGAGTTCACCTACGTCGATTTGTACATGGGAATCGGCGACGTGAGCTCTGTCCACGCGCGTCAAAGAGAGATAACTGAACTGGGACGGGCAGGCTGGGAGCCGGTCGGCGAGATTCGGTTCGACTTCACGGAGCGCGGCTACTCAGCGTCGGCACCGGCAACGCAGGCGCGTCAACTCATGTTCAAGCGCCGGGCCTCCTGAGAGGCCGAGTGTGCATCGCTGTCCGGCACATCGGGTGCTTGCACCGTCGGGTCCAGCCTCGGACCCGCGTCAGTACGTCGCGCAGTACACGGTCACGGCAAGCCACGCGAGGGTGACGAGGTACGCACCGGTAAGCGCCGTCCGCTTGGCCGCACCGTCGAGCACGTACCGCAGCGGCCATAGGACCATGGCCAGCAGTGGGAGGAGCATGCACGAGGCGGTGGCCCAGTCGGCGGGGTGGCGGCCCTCCATGAAGAGGCCGAAGCGGTCCACGAGGAACCAGGCGGCCGCCATCGCCCAGAGGACGCCGAACACGACCTCGATCGGGATCTGGAGCCAGCGGGGAAGCAGCGGCTCACTGCGGGTCATGTTTGTCGGTACCCCGTCCGGGATCCGCCGTTGCACGAGGTGGGAGACGGGCCGGACCCGCCCGGCCCTCGAGGACGGCAGCCCGGCGCATGTCTGGCGGCACACGCTGCGACGTCATCCAGGTTGTTGCCGAGGGGTGGCAACAACCTGGATGACGTCCCCGCGGGGGTCGACGGGCGACCGCCGCCTAGGAGACGGACCAGCTGGTGGAGAACGTCTGGCTCGTGTCGGCGTCCTTGATGCAGGACGTGCGCACGTTGCGGCCGGAGATGGACTGCCGGCAGGTCCACCCGGCGAACTTGTTGGTGCGGTACACCGAGTGGAAGCCGTCCGTGGCGACGTCGCAGCCGACGTTGGTGGCGGTCAGCGCGTGGACGGTCGTCCCGGAGACGCGGGGCGGCGTGCAGGAGGTGGCGGCGGCGCCGAGCTTTCCGCTCGGGACGGTGGCGGTCTTCGTGGTGCTCGACGAGTCGGAGCCCGAGTCCCCGCACGCGGCGAGGAAGGCGACGGCGAGGACGATCGAGACGAGTGCGGCAGCGGACTTGTGCATGGTTCCCCCAGTGGGTGCGTAGCGGACGGCGCGAGCCTAGCCCGCGACCCTGGGAGGAACCTGAGAGGGACCGCTACTCGCCCGGCCGGGCGCCGGCCGGGCGCTGCAGCACGCTGACGATCGCCGCCGCGGCCACGAGGAGCCCGGTCTGCCAGGCGACATCGCCCAGATGGTTGGCGACGGCCTGCGCGGTCGCCTTGGCCTCGAACCCGTGGCCGAAGCCCTGCAGGCCCTGGTTGATCGTGTCGATGTCGATGGCCGCATCGACCACCTGGGCGGCGAGCACCACGGCCGCCGCATAGACGAGGCCGGCCACGATGGGCCGGCCGGCCGCACCGCCCCACAGGGCAAGCAGGCGGTGGGCGAGCGCGAGGGCCGCGACCGCCGCGGCCACCCCGATGAGGATCCAGGTCATGGCGCGACCATACACCGTGTCTCCGGGAAGCAAGACCCCGTGTCGCACTTCGGACACGGCTGTTCACGAACCGGTAGCGTGGCGCCGTCCACCGGGGAGGAAAACCAATGTTTCGCAAGTTGCTCGTCACCGTGCTGGCCGGCGCGGCGCTCGTCGTCGCGGGTGCGCCCGCCGTCACCGCCGCGCCCGCACCGGTCGCGTCTACCGCCAAGTCGTGCAGCAGCGGCTACACCCACGCCGTGATCAACGGCCAGCAGAAGTGTCTGCGCCGCGGCCAGTTCTGCACCCACAGCGCCGACCGCCAGTACCGCCGCTACGGCTTCCGGTGCACGAAGTACTACGCCAACGTGCAGCGGTACCGGCTGACCTGAGCGGCTGGCGGTCCTCGCAGGCCGTTCTCCACCTTGTTGCCGCCCCTCGGCAACAACTTGGAGAACGTCTGACGGAACGAGAGCCAGACGTCATCCACATTCCTCCCACCCCTCGGGAGGAATGTGGGGCACGTCCCCGGCTCTCGGCCTGCTTCCGCCCGCCCGCCCCGCCGCCGCCGCCGCTCAGATCAGCACGGTGACGAGGGCCACCACGGCGACCAGCGCGATCCAGCCCGCGGCCTGCAGCGCCCAGGTGCGGGCGTCGCCCGCCTGCCAGTAGCTGTAAAGCGCCGCGACCCCGGCCACGAGGACGAACCCGACGCCGGCCAGCCACGTCTGGTGCGTGGCCGCGCTCAGCGCGAGCGCGCCGGCGGCCAGGGCGACGCCGGCGGCGGTGGCCACGATGTAGGTGCGATCGGTCACGACGCCGACTCTACGTCGGCGGGCGGACCCGGCGGGCCCCGGGGAGTCAGGCCCCGCGCGCGTTGCGCGTGCGCGGGACGACCTTGCCCACCAGCGTGGGGGCGGAGGTCGTGACCTCGACGTAGCTGTCCCAGTCGGCGTGCCCCTGACGGCGCAGGAACGTGGCCAGGACCGGCACCGCGGCGAGCGCGGTCGCGTGCTCGAACGTGAGCGTGGCCGTGGTGTCGCCCGTGCGGTCGACGGCGACGAAGCCGGCGATCTCGGTCATGACGGCTTCGGCCTTCTGGCCGGGCTGGGTAATCGTGAGTTCTGCGATCGTGGACATTCGACCGGGACCATACAGACACGGGTTCGTCCTGTGCAGGCGATCTCGACCCGGGTGACGCTGTGCTCGGGCTGCGCTCGGCGCACGCTCGCGGCGCGATACCGTGGCGTCCGTGGGACGACGATCACGCACACGCAGCCGGGCCGACGCCACGCTCGCCACGCCCCGCGCAGCGAAGCCGGTGCGCGCCCCGGGTCCCTCCGGGTCGGGGGCCGGGCCGCAGCGCTCGAGCGTCCTGCGCCGGGTCATGGGGGTCTACGCGGGGCTCGCGGCCGTCCTGGCGATCCTCGTGCTGACGGGGATCGCGCTGCTCGGGGGCCGGCTGGGCCCGTACATCGTCGTGGCCTACGCGGCGTTCGGCGCGGGGCTCATCCACTGGTGGGTGAGCCGCCGGACCGAGGGCCTGACGTTCACCGACGACGACCGCGTGCTGCAGACCGTCGCCGGGGGCCTGCTGGTGATGTCGGTGGGCTTCTCGATCGTCTCGGCGATCGTCGACGCCGTCGCCTGAGCCGAGCCCGGGTCCGGACACGGAGTGGAGCACCGCTGCCCCGGAACGCATTAGGGTCGGTCCATGAACCGTGCCTCGTCCGTCGTCGTCGCTGTCGTCGCGACCGCCCTCGTCCTCGTCGCCGCCGCGTCCGCGACGGCCGCCACCACCGTCACCGGCGGCCGCTGGGCGATCACCGCCGAGCGGCAGGTGCCGCTGCGGTACTTCCAGGGCCTGACCCACAACGAGGCCAACGACCTCCTCTTCGTCGGGATCTTCAAGGGCGGCTATCGCACGGACGGCACGCTCCGCGAGCTGGTGAGCAACGAGAGCCTGATCCCCGCCGCGGTCGAGCAGGGCGTCGGCTTCAACCACATCGGCGATCCCACGTTCGACCGGGTCGACGGGGGCCGCCTGCTCGTGCCGCTCGAGTGCTACGACCCGGCCGCTTCGGCCGGTGCCGGCAACACCTGCGGCATGGGCGGCATCGGCGTGGTCGATCCGAAGACCCTGCTCTGGAAGCACTGGGTCCGGCTGGATCCGGCGGACATCCCCAAGGCGATGTGGGCCGAGGTCTCCCCGGACGGCAAGCGGCTGTGGACGTCGGCCGGCAACGACCTGCTCGCCTACTCCACCGGCGACCTCGGCGTGGCGCACGCGGCGACGGACGCGACCTCGGCGCCGATCAAGCCGGTGGCCCGCCTGGTCGGCGCGGTCCCGCGCAGCGGCATCACCGGAGCCGTCTTCGTCGACGGTCGCCTGTTCCTCGCCGGCGAGGCCGACAAGGTCCTGCAGATCGCGTCGGTCGACCTGAAGACGGGCAAGAGCCGCGTCGAGCTGACTCTGCCCGACGTGCACGCCGAGCCGGAGGGGCTCGACCTGCTGGACAACGGGGGCGGATACCTGCACTTCCTGCTGTCGCCGTTCGGCGACAACGGGGACCCCACCTACGGCCAGGGTCACAGCGAGCTCGTGAGCTTCCTGCCGGAGTCGGCGATGAAGCTCACGGTCGCGTCGCTGCCCCGGAAGGTGCGGGTCGGGAAGACGACGACGGTCGGCATCAGCGTCGTCCAGCAGTACGGCGAGGGGGGCCACGCCGTTCGCGGCGCCACCGTGAAGGTGGGGGGCCGCACGGCGAAGACGAACGCCAAGGGCGTGGCCCGGATCAAGGTCACGCCGAAGAAGGCGGGGAAGCTGAAGGTCACGGTGGCCAAGCCGGGACTGCGGGCCGGCTCGGCCACCGTGACCGTCACGCACTGAAGCGCGGCGGCTCAGGCGACCGTCAGCGTGTTCACGCCGGGCGGGTTCGGCGTGCGGGCCGAGACGGTGGCGTAGTCGTACGCCGTGCCGGGCTTGGAGCCCATCTTGCCGAAGCCGAAGCCCGCGCCCTCGAGCAGCTTCACGGCGGTCATGATGTTCACGAACTTGAACTCCATGTACGCGCGGTCGTTGCCGAGCTGGCCGAGTGACTGCAGCGCCAGCGCACGGTGCACGGCCTCGACGCCCATGATCTCGGCGGCGTAGCGCGCCTGCTTGGGCATCTTGCCGGTGCGGGCGAACACCGACGTGCCGAGCAGGTAGGCGTTCACGAAGATCTGGTCGCCGACCACGAGGGTGTTGAGCAGGTTCTCCTTGCTCGCGAAGACCTCGTCCGGGACGTAGATCGTCGTGGTCAGGGCCTTGGCGCCCAGGGCCGTCGTGAGGGCTTCGTAGTGGATGAGCTCCTCGCGTGCCGCCGCCTGGATGTTCAGCTTCGTGACGGGGTCGAGGTCGACCTTCTCGGGGCCGACCGTGTTGACGATCGTCGCGAGCACCTCGGCCGTGGCCGCGATGTTGAGGATGTTCTCGACCGAGTTGTCGCCGTTGGCCCAGTTCGTCTTGGCGCCGTCGGCCATGGAGGGCAGGAGGCCGATGAGCCCCATGCTCCCGAGTGTGGCGCCGGCGCCGGCCACGAACTTGCGGCGGGTGGACGCGCTCTTGTCGGCGTGCTGGCGGTCGATCGCGCCGTAGACGAGGTCGAGTGCTTCTTCAGGGTTGCGCTGGGCCATGTGCGTCTTCTCCGATGCTTCGGGGGGTTGACACAGGCTTCTGCGGCCCGTCCGGACGCACAGGATCAGTGCGTGGCGCGCCCGCGGCCCGGCCCGGCGCGCGGGCGGTGTGTGTCCGGAGCGGCGTCCCGGCGCTAGCGTGGGGGCTGCCAGGCGGTCATCGTGGCGTCGACCTGGTCGGCGTCCAGCGGGGGCACGGGCAGCGGTGTGGGCTGGAGGGGAGGTCCGTTCCCGGCCCGCAGACCGTCGAGCACGATCCGCAGGTAGCGGCGCCACACCTGCGGCTCCACGTCGCGGGCCACGTCGACGATCGAGCCGACCATGAGCTGGAGGATCGGCAGGTCGGGCCCGTCGACGTCGGCGCGCAGCTGGCCGCTGGCCTGAGCGCGCTCCACGAGCCCGAAGGCGATGGGGGCGAGCTGCTCGCGTGGGCGGTTGACCCCGCCCGCGGTACCCCGGCTCTGGATGATGATCTCCTTGAGGCCGCGGTCGGCGGCCTGGCGCTCGAGCATCCCCTCGAGGAACCCCACCAGCCCCTCCCACGGGTCCTCGTGCTCCAGGGCCTCCTGGCCGGCGGCGACGATCGAGGCCATCGCGTCCTGGAACAGCGCCTCGATGAGCAGGTCCTTCTCGGGGAACCGGCGGTAGACGGTGCCCACGCCGACGCCCGCGTGGGCGGCGATGTCGTCCATCGTCACGCCGAGCCCGCGGTCGGCGAACACCTCGCGGGCCGCCTCCATGATCCGCAGGCGGTTGCGCTCCGCGTCGCGACGTAGGGGGCGCGCGGCCGGCGTCGTCTCCGTGTCGGGTGACATGGCGCACAGTCTAGCGAAAGCGGAGGACATCCCTCCGGTTGTTTGCTACGGTGCCGAAAGGAAGTTGAGACGTCTCCTCCGTTTACCTCCGTCCCCGGTGACCCGCATGCCCTCCTCGCACGACAACCCCCATCACGAGCGCCGCTGGGCGATCCTCGTCGTCCTCGGCCTCGCCCAGCTGATGGTCATCCTCGACGCGACGATCGTGAACATCGCGCTCCCGTCCGCGCAGGAGTCGCTCGGCTTCTCCGACGACAGCCGCCAATGGGTCATCACCGCGTACGCGCTCGCGTTCGGCAGCCTGCTGCTGCTCGGCGGGCGGATCGGCGACCTCTTCGGCCGCAAGCGCGTGTTCGTCGTCGGGCTGATCGGGTTCGCCGTCGCGTCCGCCGTCGGTGGGGCGGCGCAGAGCTTCGAGGTGCTGGTCGGCGCCCGCGCGCTGCAGGGCGTGTTCGGCGCGCTGCTCGCCCCGGCCGCCCTCTCCCTGCTCAGCACCACGTTCACCGACCCGCAGGAGCGCGGCAAGGCGTTCGGCGTCTACGGCGCGATCGCTGGGGCCGGCGCGGCCATCGGCCTGCTGCTCGGCGGCATCCTCACCGAGTACCTGAGCTGGCGCTGGTGCCTGTACGTGAACCTCTTCTTCGCGGTGGCCGCCGCCGCGGGCGGGATCGTCCTGCTGCACAACCAGACGGCCACGATCAAGCCGAAGCTCGACATCCCCGGCACGATCACCGCCTGCCTGGGCCTCTTCGCCCTCGTGTACGGCTTCGCCGAGGCCGAGTCGAGCGGGTGGGGCGCGCCCCTGACGCTGGCGATGCTGATCGGCGGGGTCCTGCTGCTCGTCCTCTTCGTGGCGATCCAGGCCCGTTCCGCCAACCCGCTGCTGCCGCTGCGCGTGGTGCGCGACCGCAACCGGGGCGGCTCCTACCTCGCCGTCGGGATCGTCGGCGCGGGCATGTTCGGCGTCTTCCTGTTCCTCACCTACTACCTGCAGCAGAACCTCGGCTACTCGCCGGTGACCACGGGCCTGGCCTTCCTGCCGATGTCGGTGGCGATCACCATCTCGGCCACGCTCTCCACGGCCCGGCTGATGCCCCGGCTCGGCTCGCGCCCGCTGGTCGTCACCGGCATGCTGCTCGCCGCGGCGGGGATGGCCTACCTCGCCCAGATCGGCGTCGACAGCACCTACGTGGCCGACATCCTGCCCGGCCTGATCCTCATGGGCCTGGGGCTCGGCGCGGTGATCGCGCCGTCGATGAGCGCGGCGACGTACGGGGTGGATCCCCAGGACGCCGGGGTCGGCTCGGCGATGGTCAACACCACGCAGCAGGTCGGCGGCTCGATCGGCACGGCGTTCCTGAGCACGATGGTCGCGAGCGCGATCAGCAGCTCGATGGAGGGGAAGGTGCCGAGCCCGCAGGTCGCGGAGCTCGCAAGCGTCCACGGCTACACGACGGCCTTCTGGTGGTCGGCCGGGATCTTCCTCGTCGGCGCGGTCGTCAGCGCGGCGCTGCTCGAGCGCGGCGTCGTCCAACCGGCCCCGGGCGCCGAGCCGGCGCTGGCGCACTAGGGCGGGCGGGCGGGCCTCGTTGGCACATTCGTTCCCCGATCGGGAACGAATGTGCCAACGGAGATCGCGCCCGCCCGTCCCGGCACAGAAGTCGCGTCTGGAGCGACTTTTGTGCCAGGAGGGGGCGCCGACCCGCCTAGGACCCGGCGGTGGCCGTCGGCTTGGGCGGCTTGGGGCCGCCCGTGCGCTGGTCGATGACGGCGAAGCTCGCGTCCTCGATCACGTGGACGACGGTGCCGTCGGCCTTCAGGACGTCGACCTCGTAGGCCGCCGACGTGGACGCGTCCTTGCCCGGGCACGTGTGGGCGACGTACGAGCCCTGCACGGTCCCCGGCACCGCGGCGAGCGCCGCCGCCTCGGCCTGGGTCTTGACGTCGCCGGTGAGCGCGGTGCGGGCCGGCTTCGCACCCTCGGTGCGGGTGCCCTTGCCGTTGGCCTTCGCCTCGAGCTTGGACTTGCCGCCCTTCTTGCTCGCCTTCTTGGCGGGCTTGGGCTTGCCGGTGGTGGACGACGGGTCGGCGGCCACCGCGCTGCCGGCGAGGGCGAGCGAGAGGGCGACGGCACCGAGGGCCGCGGGGATGCGGAGCATGGGGCAGTTCTCCTTGGGTTCGGGCGCCGTCGGACACGACGCCTCTGCCCACCACCACGGCCGCGCCGCCCGGACGTCAGGCTCGGTCGCGAAGTCTTAGAGATCCCACAGAGTCCGAGCCGCCAAGCTCGCTTGGCACATCCGTGCCCAGATCGGGAACGAATGTGCCAACGGAGGATCCGGGCGGTGACGACACGGCTCAGGCCGCGGCCGGCAGGCGGACCCGGACCCGCGTCCCGCCCGCCCCGCCGTTCCCGCCGACCGCGGGCCCCGGGTCGACCAGCCAGATGCGGCCGCCGTGGGCCTCGACGATGGCCCGGCTGATCGCCAGGCCCAGCCCGGTGCCGCCGTGGCGCCGCGACGGATCGGTGCCCTGCACGAAGGGCTGGAACACCCGGTCGCGATCCTCGGCGGGGATGCCCTCGCCCGTGTCGGCCACCTCGATCTCCACGGCGTCGTCCACGACCTCGGTGCTGACCACGACGCTGCCGTCGGGCGGGGTGTGGCGGATCGCGTTGCGCAGCAGGTTCAGCAGCACACGCTGGAGCTGCTCGGGGTTGGCTTGGGCCACCCCCGCCGCGCTCCCGGCGCCGGTCTCGGCGCGCAACGTCACCCCGCCGGCCTGCGCGTCCGGGCGCATCGCGTCGACCGTCTCCTCCACGAGGTCGCCCAGGGGCACGCGCTCCATCCGCCAGGTCAGCTCGCCGGCCTCCAGGCGCGACAGCTCGAACAGGTCGTCGATCAGGGCGCCGAGCTGGCGGACGTGCACGCCCAGCCGCTGCAGGTACTCCTCCCGCGTGTCGGCGTCGACCACGTCGTCGCCGACGGCGTCGGCCAGCAGCCGCAGGGAGGTGATCGGGGTCCGCAGGTCGTGCGAGATGGCGGCGACGAGCTCGCGCCGGGCCCGCTCCTCGGCGGCCAGCTTGCGCTCCATCGCGGCGGCCGCGGCGGCCAGGTCGCGCAGCTCGTCGTGGCCGTCGGTGCGGAAGTCGACGTCTCGCGCGCCGTCGCCCACCGCGGTGAGGCCGTCCCGCAGCCGCTCGACGTCGCCGAGCATTCCGCCGGCCAGGCAGCGGCCCGCCCAGGCGCCGACGAGCCCGGCGTACGCGGCGACGAGGACGGTGAAGAACGCGTCGTGGCTCCCGATCGACATCAGCCACACGAACAGGCCGACGGCGAGCATGAACTGCCCGACGATCACCGCGGCGATGATCGCCGACTGACGGCGCAGCGACCCGAGGCGGGCGCGCCGGCGCACCACCGCGTCGGTCACGAACGTGGTCACGAGCCCGACGGGGACCAGCACTTCGGCGGTGACCCACGCCGCCTCGCCGCCGTAGGCGAGCCCGGCGAGCAGGACCGCGACGGCGGCCGCACCGAGCGCGACGCCCAGGCCCCGGACGATCATGCCGCGAACCGGTAGCCGACGCCCCACACCGTCTCGACGTGGCGGGGGTGCTCGGGGTCGGCCTCGACCTTCGCTCGCAGTCGCCGCACGTGCACGGTGACGGTCGAGGTGTCGGTGTAGAAGGCGTGGCCCCACACGCGCTCCATCAGCTCCTCGCGGCTGAACGCGCGGCCGGGGTGGCGGGCGAGGAACAGCAGCAGGTCGAACTCGCGCTGGGTCAGCGTCAGCTCCTCGCCGTCGCGCAGGACGCGCCGCCCCGACGGTTCGATGACCAGGCCGTCGTCGAACATGAGTGGGGCCTCGTCCTCGGTGGACGGCTCGATCCGGCGCAGGACGGCGTCCACGCGCGCGACCAGCTCCCCGGGGGAGAAGGGCTTCACCACGTAGTCGTCGGCGCCGAGACGCAGGCCGACGATGCGATCGGACTCCTCGCCGCGGGCGGTGAGCAGGATGATCGGGAGCCGGCGGCGGTCGGTGTCGCGCAGCCGGCGCATCACCTCGAGCCCGTCGATCCCCGGCAGCATCAGGTCGAGCACGACGAGGTCGGGGCGCTCCTCCTCGACGGCGGCCAGCGCCGCCGGGCCGTCCAGCGCGACGCGGGCGGCGTAGCCCGCCACCTCCAGGTAGCGGGAGACGACCTCGCCGATCGTCGGCTCGTCGTCGACCACGAGGATGCGCCCGCGGACGTGGTGGGGATCGCTCACGCGGCCGATGCTCGCAGCCCGGCGGCGCGAGCGCGAGGGCGCGAGGCCCGGGTTCTCCGTCTGTTCATCTCGTCTCGACGTCGGCGGCCCGCGGCCAGCCGCGGCGCTCAGGGACGGACGGGGACGAGGCCGGCGGCGGTGGACACGAGCAGCGTGCCGTCGGTCCGGCGGACCACCCCGAACGTGCAGCCGTTGGAGATCGTGCCGTCGAACCGGGTGCGGTCGCCGTCCCCGATCCGGTAGCGGTCCAGCCGCTGGCTCACCACGCCGCACACGGCGAGCGTGTCGTCGTCCAGGGCGACGAGGCCCGACGGGCCCGTCTCCCGGCCCAGCGGCGTGCGCGGCCCGGCGCCGTCGCCGCGGCCCAGGACCTGGTCCGCGGGATCGGCCGCGGCGTCCGCCACCCACAGCGTGCCGCCGGGCGTGTAGGCGAACGCGTACGGGTCGGTCCAGCCCCCGCTCAGCACCTTCGGCGTCTGCGTCGGGGGACCGTCGACCGAGAGGGAGAGGAGCTTGCCGTTCGGGAAGCGCGGATCGTCGGCGCGGCCGGGCCGGCCGAGGTCGCCGACGCCGATGGTGAGACGGCCGTCGGGATCGAGGGCGATGTGCCCGCCGATGTTGCGCGCGGCGGAGGGCGGCCCCGTCCACACGCGCTTCACCGCGCCGACACCGACCCGGTCGACGACCAGGCGCCGGGCGCCCGTGCGCTCCGTGTAGGCCGCGTAGGTGGTGCCGTTCTCGTCGACGGCCAGGCCGAGGAGGCCGCGCTGCCCGCCCGTCGCGACGTCGACGTGGCCGACCGTGGGGCCGTTGTACGTCGTGATGATGCCGGTCTCCAGCTCGCCCAGGCGCACGCGGTTGCCGGGCATGGCGGCCATCGCGGCGATCACGCCGCCGGTGGGTGCCGTGTTCGGGTCGGTGCGCGGGGTGGTCGTGGTGGCTGCGAGCCGGTCGCGGGCGACCTGCGGGTTCGACTCGCGATCCAGGACGAGAACCAT
>Ga0247758_1001770_pt1 | contig 14351 bp, 8 predicted proteins | sample UWRJL156409C4_FD_180950 | JGI IMG/M metagenome (GOLD analysis project Ga0247758, IMG submission 180950) | Plant litter microbial communities from Arlington Agricultural Research Station in Wisconsin, United States - UWRJ-L156-409C-4 | ecosystem: Environmental > Terrestrial > Plant litter >...
CACAAAACATCCATTTCCTTACTAATTTCTATGAAACAACATGTTTTCTACATCTCCTCGGCGCGACGAAGGCTCTCCAAGCCATAGTATATAACCTCCTGAGCCTCCTCCATCGCAGGGGTGGGGTCTACGCGCGCGGTGACTCGCCTCCGCTTTGGGGGCTTCTGCAAAGCCTCCTCGGCCGTAACGATGTCGCTTATCCTTATAAACTTGCCGTTTAGAGGCTCTTTCACCTTCTTCTTACTACGTGGTTCCGTAGCCTTTAAATCCTCCTTCAAACGCGCGTTTTCGGCTTCTAATAAGGCTATCTTTACGTTACTTTAATCCAGCGCCTTCCCTGCCTTGCGAAGAACACTCCTTACGGTTCGATTAGTAGGGCTTGCGTACCCCCTAGCGTTATTAACGGCCCAGAGAATATCACGGCTCTTTTACGGAATCTTAACGGCACTGTCCGCAAAGATAGGGGCTATCTTAAGGGTCCGCGGCGGTTGAGGGGGGGGGGGGGTGAGTTTCCGATCAGTGCCTCAAGATCACTAAGGACTTAGGAGGGGTTAAACGGCTATATACCAGTCTTTTTAAAGCCGCTTTTTACGTTAGTAAGGTTTACACCCTCCCTAGAGGTATCCTTATAAGCTAAAAGGAAGTGTTGTTTATAAGCTGGTGCTAAGCCTTAACAGGCTGTAAGTAACTTCGTTCGTTACCTATAGTAAGTCTTAAGAGCCGAGAAAACGCTACGGTCTAAAGGTTAAGTTTTATAGGAGGTGTAGGCTAATAAGAACAGTACTTAAACCTTATTCTTAAAGGTTAAGTAAGCTAATTCTTCCAGTTCGTGACTTAAATGGGGATCTATAATAAGAAGGCGCTACTCCGTAGGGTTTACAGGCTTAGTTTCCGGTAGATAAACCTCCTTAAACCATTTTAAGGCTATCCTCGTATTGCTGAAGCTAGTGGGGGAGTAGTCGTACTTCCAATCGCAAATATCAGGCTGGTTTTTAACCCACTTAGGATACTATTATCCTTAGAGACTTACCCCTGTAAAGACGATAACTAAAGTCAGCCTCTAACTGTCTATAGTAACTGTCTCCAGAATAGATACCCAGGTGGTTCCATCGGAGGACTGAACGAGGGCTCTAGGCGTAAGAGAATCGCTTATAATAGTCCCGGCCGCTGTCTCGCCCTCTTATATGCTGTGTTTATCCATATTGGCGATATTAGTGTGACGGATAGCTTTAAACTCTAAGTGAAAGCTGAGAAGGCCGTAAAACTCCTTATAAGCCTCCTTCGTAGAACCGCGCTTCCTCGCGCTTTCTAACAGTACCGACTTCTTTATTTTAACACGCGTGTAGCGTACTAAGAAGCGGTCTACCTAACGGTAACCAATAAGGGTAAAATCACCTCCTTCAGCGAGGACTATTGCAGCCATTCTAGTAATCTGGGCCTTACTTGGAGGCCGCGCGGAGGCTTCCTCATTAAGGCACCAGTCAACAAGGAATGACTCCTCTTCAGGAGAGAACCTCCGGTTGGCTAATTTACTGGTTTTCTTATTGGTTGCGCCGTGGATACGGTCACAGAGGGTTGCTTAAGGGATGCCCCAGTTTTGCGCGGCCTCTCGCTGTGTGACTCCGCGCTTGACTTCATCGATTGCCGACGCAATATTCTGCTCACGCACAGTATTCATCTTGAATTTGGTGTGTTTTGGTGAAGAATTGAAGGAGTGGTGGTGGTGGAAATGGGGGGGTGGTCGAGGAGGAATGGTGGAAATTGTGATCGGCAATCAGGTCGATCGGTTGTGGGGTCGCGACTTCTAGCTTCGGGCTACTTTGCTTTTTACGAGTACGCAGTGGCCTCTTGGGTTCACCATTTGATGGCATGGGTATCCGAAAAGGGCCACGACGAATCCGACATCGAGGAGCTGGAGGAGACGTTCGGCCCATTCCTCGATCAACACTTCTCTGCCGAGTGCCCACCAAGCAACGTCTCTAACCAGATGCACGAAAAGCTGCGGTTGATGAAGCGGTTCGAGTTTTACGACTCGTTGACACAGGCCATTGTGTGGTCACGGAAGCAACTTCTCGTCATCGACGGCCTGAAGAACGATGACGAGACTCCGGACCAGCTCGACTTACCCAGCATTACACGGCGCATTAGGTTACTGCTCGAGGATACAGTTCGAGCAAGCCTCACGCCAGAAATCAGGGCAGCGTTGGAGTTGCACTTTGGTAGCAAATTGTTCAGATGTTCAAGAATCTACTGCCAGCACTTCTATGATGGCTTCGAAGTCCAGGAAGATAGGGACAAGCACGTAGATCGTCACGAGCGAGCTTACATGTACACATTCGACGGATGCCCCATGGCCACCATTGGCTGCGTTTCGAAAAAGGACCTTGACAAACACTTGCTGGAGACACACAGCGTTGGAGCGGATGGTGCCGATTTCCCCAACGTCTCGAATCCAAACCCGAACGCAAAGGTCAACAAGGTACCTGCAGTTTTCCGATGCACGCTCTGCCCAAAGCGCTTCACCCGCGCACACAACCTGAGGTCTCATTTCGGACACACACTGACGAACGACCTTTTGTCTGCACTCTGTGCGGCAAGGCCTTTAGCAGGAACAATGATCGCAAGACCCCGAAAATCTCCATACTGGCGAAAAGAAATTCGTCTGCAAAGGAGACCTAAAGGCCGGGGGCCAATGGGGGTGTAGACGCCGCTTCGCGCAAGGCAAATCGCTTAGACGACACTTCAAGTCGGAAGCCGGTCGCATCTGTATCAAACCGCTTCTTGATGAGGAGATGCTGGAGCGACGACGACTGCATAACATGGCCATAGCGTCAGCTGGCCAGATGCCTGTTCTCAACACCCCTGACACGACAACATTTGTTGGCTCGACTTCCTCGGCTCCCTCCATCCCAGATATTGTGTTCTTCCCAAATGCTGTGCTGGAGCAATACCCCGATCTGGCTCAGATGGATTGGGACCAGGAACCAGGAGACGGATAGGTGGAGACCTCAAGTTATTAGAACGAGGTAATGCTGCAGAATCAAGCCTTGGCGCCACGAGGGTGGCGTGGCCGCGCCTAGTCCGGGTTTTCACGGCCCAACGGTCCTTGAATTTGAACAGACACTTTGCGGTTTGCAATTACTGCGTTTCTGGTTGACTACGTGAAATTCCACACCTGGAGGTGTGCCTGTGTGTGCCTGTGCTGGCAACAGAGGCCAGAAAAGCTGGAGGCTCCAGTTACGGACGATATTGATCGGTTCCGTGCCAGCGCCGTGGCTGTGAATCCCCTGTTTTCTGCGACGAATATGAGCACATCAAGTTTCCCTTTTCGTATCTCGCTCATGTGACAATGCTCACCCTGGCTCAGGATTTGCTCAGGATTTTCTCAGGCTTGCTCAGCCTACTTCAGTTCTAGCCGAGCTCGCCCAGAATTGGTCCTATACATAAAAGTGGCTAATTGATCCCCGTCTTCCGAAAGCGAATGATTCCGCCTTTACCTAGCCTTTGCCCTCAGCATCTCGCACCTACAACTAACTGCATACACTCTTACTATCAGAAACACTGCACACTAGAATTTCTGGAATTGAAATGGGGGTTGCAACTGGTTGATTGAATTGCTGTTCAGCTTTGGCAATGGCCAGAAAGGTCCTATTTATAGTGGTGAATAGTGACAACAGTCGTTGCGCGGGCTTACTTTCCAGAACCTCCGCCATGTTGTTGTTCTGGCTAGTGGCCAGAACCTCTTTCTTTCTGACAGTTACTTCTGTTGTTCAATACCTTGAACTCATCACTTCCCTTGACAAAACGTAAAGATATGGTGCTCGAATCAACGGCGTCTAATCCAGCAGATGCTGTTATTAAGCGGGCCGTAAGGAGAGGCCTTACAGCAGACCGGTCCAAGATCAACCCTCAGGTCGCAGGAATCTAAGGCCTAAGAGCAAAAAACGCTATTTAAGCGTACTTAAGGTGTGGCATTCGTAAGTGAATATTCCGCATATAATTTACGCCGAGAACTAGCATACTTTAGATATGAAAGGATATAGAGGACGCATCCTCGTACTATGGCTCTCGTCTTACTTGTACTATGACCACTTAATTCTTATACATACCATAACCCTGCAACATCCCCTCCATTGCCGCGCATCTGTGACAGCTGTCAGCCACGCACCCCCACCATTTGCCACCATCACCAAGATCACCACCACAATTGTAAATAACTTCCACCAAACAGCGCGCAAATCGTTGAATCAAGCCGGAAACAACTTCAATCAATTGCCTCCTCGATTTTGATACGAAATGGGCCCTTTTGATGACGACGGCGACGAGTGGAACGATTGCTCTGAACCTCGATTGCGGGCCGACGCCTAGCCTCTAGAGTGGACGGTGCGATCCTCGAGAAGTCTGGACCGAAACGGCTGGGACTGCCCCCGGAGCAATTGTACGCCGAGCTGACCGCCGCAACGCAACACCTCTGGCAAGATCGTCAGAGAATCACATGATGCACGAGACAGGACGGCAGTGACCGAATTCTCCAGCTCGATGGAACCCCCTATCAGTTATTTCAGGGTCTCCAGTCTTTCCCGACATGTGGCTGTGTGAAGTTCAATTGGCACCACTATGTCCTGTCAATCTACCATGCGACTCCTGAAAAAAATGGTTAGCGCGGCTGATCCCCTAACAATCACCTGTAACGTTCACTGATAAAACTGCTAGGGCGCCCAACTAATACAGAGATTTGGTACCTTGTTAAGGTGCCTAGCAGACAGGTCTAGTACCCCCACTAGGCGTGAAGTGGTGAAAACATTACCTCTTCGCAAGAACGGTACAAACAGTAAGATGGGGTTTGTATTGTAAAACCGTTTCCACATAGGAATGAGACTCTCATAGGAATATTGTTTAATCGCGCCTGGCAGACCGGCTTGCTTTGCAGCGAGTTACCTTTTCGGTTCTTGCAGCTAATCCAGACCTCGCACTCATGGACCACATCCACCTTATTCGTGCGCCCCTTCCATCTTGCGTTGAGAATCGCGGCGATGGGCAAAGACGAGGGTGAAACACAAGATGGCAACAATAGCGGCAAACACTCCACCTATTATCTTGTTCTTCTCGTTATGACCAGCCAGCGCGTAGCCCCTGTGAGGGTCTCAGTTAGCAGCAAATCGTGTGGTGTTTGGTGCCTTCACGTACAAGAAGCCATTGATACAGCCCAGGAGAAGCGTTAAGCGACCAAAGGACGTGACGAGAATATGCAGCAGGCGGGATGTTCCCTTTCCAGTGGATTCGTTTCTGCGATATCGGGGGTAAAAAGTGCAGCCGAGGACGGCATCGATCAGGAGGAACGCGAGCACAATGAAGCCGATGACTTGATGTGCAGTCGCCATCTTTTCAGTCTGACAAGAGATTCAGCAGAGAGCATCAAAGTTTCTGCCACGGGGGCAGTTGAGCACCACCACATACCTTGTTATAATACGTCCCCCCGTAGATCCCGATCCCGATCCCGGCCACAGCCGCGATCCCGCTGATGATCTGCCCTGCCTTGAACACCCTCGGCATCTGGAACAGATGGAGAACAACCACGCACGCCGGGAACAGCCCGAGAAAGCAAACCAGCAGAACTATCCCGTGGATAGTAGCGACCAAATCCTTTTGGCCCGTATACTCCTTCCCCACCTCCGACGCATTCGACTGCTGCTGCTGGCTCAGCACGGGGACATGGGCTGCCCCGACAGCATCAGTCAGGTTCATCCTGAACCAGCCGTACTCTTCATGATACCCCACCGACTCCGCCGGGTCATCGCTCCGCAGATCGCCTTTCGGCCCTACGGCGTAGATGAACGGCGCATGGGCGTCGCGGACATCCAGCGAGCCACCGGGCCAGCTCCAGCAGTCAGAGCACTTCCCGTTGAAGAGGATCGTTCCGGACACGGTGTCGACGCCCGTCCCGGGAAGGGCTTGGACGTGGAAATCCGGGGTGAAGTCGGGCTCGACGGTGGATGTGGAGAGTCTGGTGCTAAGGGTTACGTTCGTGCCGGCTGCGTTTTGGTAGATGAGAAGTACCAGGGCGCCTGTCATGGTGGTTTGGCCGAGGCCGATGGCGGTCCATGTGTTGACGAGGCGTCCTCGGAGGGCGAAGTAGAGGTCAGCAGGCTTTTCAGCGGGGATGTTGATGCCGAAGGCGAGACTGTTGGATTTAGAGACGAAGATGGACTGGCCGGTGATGGTTTGTGCTATGGTGTTGCAGGCCCATACACCCAGAACTTGGAATGGTCAGCGAGATAGGCTGAGTGCGTGGTGGCGTTGGGGGTGATGAGTGTTTGACTGACCTTGAAGCACGAGCGACGGCCACATAGTTTGTTCTTTTTGGAATGGTTACAAACTGAAGATGAGGTATTATTCTCTGCAGATGAAAGAATTTTTAGCGTCTGAACCGCTTTCAAAACATTCAACACGTCGTCTTTTATCATCAAAGTAGTTTACGGCTGGGGTGGGGTGATGGTCCGTTGAAGGGTCGATGGTGGCATGATCGCTAACGTTCCTGCATGAACCGCCTGTAGAGGCGGGATGAACACCAGTGACGGTCTAATTCTGAATTGCATGATGTGCCACCTCCACGCGATACCATCGCGTCTTAACCGAGAAACCCTCGAAGCAGACATCGGCTCCCTCGCTGCCGACATCATCTCGATACTCATTCGCGCCGAAAAGCCCGGCAAGGCTCTCACTCTACGCCTTAACGACAAGGTGGGTAGTGGGTACCGCCGGCTGGTCCGAGCGGCTCGCCGAGCGAGTTCTCAAGACGCTCGAGGAGACACTCCAGGAGAGCCATAAATACCCGTAGGCCTAAGGTCCCAATACTCTCCAGCCTGCCAGAGTTTGGGCTAGCTCAGGGAAGACTCAGGAAAAGCTCAGGACAAATCAGCCACAGCTCAGCCCAGCTCACCCCAGCTCAGGATTGCGAACGGAAAAGGAAATTTCGTGTGCCTAGATTCGTCGTAGACAACTAGGCTGGTTTGCCTCGGAATGACATGGTGGGATAGTCGGCATGCGAGTGGTTGTTTGTTTGAGGAGCACCTGACTGCCAAGGACACCTGTGCTAGCAACAGAGGTCGAAAAGACTATTCGAGACTCCAGTGACAGACGATGGCGATTGGCTTATATCACCAGATGGTGCCTGTGCAGTCAAGAGAGGTCGAAAAAGCAGGAGACTCCAGAGACACGGGGTGATGATTGGTTAGGGTATAGGTACCAGCGTCAACACAGCCACTCTCAGAGGAGCGGGACCTCCAGCCTGCACCCAATCTGCCAGGTTCAACCTCACAGGTTTGAACCCGCGGATGGTGCAGGTGTCGAGGGTGCCTTGCTTCCCACGGTCCACGTAGAAACTGCAGCCCCCATTCCACCTTGCGGTGCCTGGGACAAGATGCACTAGAAATCGACACTTTTTCTAGCAAATGGCAATGTATCTCAATTGTATTGTCCATTGGGCTCTACGAGAATGAAGCCCCCAGTTGGACAACATATATTACCCCAAGTATACTAAGACAAGATCACACCGGCCCCCCAGCAAAATTCCGCCAGCACCCCTCCTAAGCAGCCGGCCAGTTATCCAACGTCACCGTCGTACCCGTCAGCGTCAACTTGAACGTCGCCAGCGTCGGCTGATCAAGCGTGAGCGAATACGTGCCCGGATACAAGATCATATTCCCCTTGGCATCATGGCGCGCCAGATTCGCCAGCGTCCACTTCAGCGTGGTCTCTGCCGTCGCACCAAGCGCGATATCACGCAGCCGTCCGTACGTCGCCAACTGCTTGATCGGGCGTGGTGTAGGCCCCGCATCGGTCGTGGACACAAATGCGAGCGCCACGTAGTCGGACGTTGCGTTGCCCGTGTTCTTGACGCGGATTGGCAGGCCTGGCAGCGGGCACTTGTCCAGGTACTGTTCCTTGCAGCCGGCGGTGAGGTCGGCGATGGCGAGGGTTTCCGAAAAGGTGCCGAAGGACGGCTCGAAGGTGGTGTAGTGCAAGCCGTACCCGAAGGGCTGGACTGCGTTCGGGTACCACATGTATGTGCGGCCTGGGTTGGAGCCGCTGGGTCGCAGGTTCATGTCCGTCATGGCGAGGGAGGTGTAGCTGGACGGGTACTGGGTGATGGGGAGACGGCCGGCGGGAGACTTCTTGCCGGTGATGAGCTGCATAAGGCCAGAGCCGCCTTCCTGGCCTGGCCAGCTCGCCCAGAGGATGGAGCCGACTCCCTTATTTTTGAGCAGAGGCGAGTTATCGACCTGGTCGCCCATCTGAATGATTACCAACTGCTTCCCGAGGCCGGCAAGCTTCTCAATGAGGGTAAGCTGCGCTGACGGCCAAGCGATCGCCGTTCGGTCCTTACCCTCGGCCGCCGAATCCGTGTCCAGGCCGCCAAAGTACAGGATGACATCCGACTTCTGCGCAGCAGCCACGGCGGCGTCTGTGTTGCCGTTTGCCACGTTGACAGTGATGCCCATGTCCTTGGCAGCAGCCACGGGCGTGATCAGGTACGGCGGCGGGCCGCTGTAGCCGCCCCGCAGCTTGGTCTTGTCGTCGGCCCAGAATCCCACCATGGCGACCTTGATGCCCGCCTTGATGGGAAGCGTGCCGTCGTTCTTCAGCATGACGACGCTGTCTGTGACGGCTTGAAGCGCGAGCTGCTTTGCGGCGGGTGTGTTGACGCTTGACGCGCCCAGGGACGCGTACTGGGAAGCCGAGCCGTCGAAGTAGCCGGCGCGCACGAGACCCTCATACTGCCGCGTCAGAGCCCGGTTCATGGTCGCCTCAGTCAGAGCGCCGCTGTTGACGGCGCCTTTGATGTCGGATGATCCACCGGAATACTCGCAGCTGTTGTCCATGCCAGCGTTGAAGGCAGCTGCGGTACCGGCCGCCAGACTAGACGAGTATTTATGTCCCCTAAACAAGTCAGCCACGCCCTCGCAGTCGCTGGTGATGTAGTTGTTGTGCGAGGTCCAGTTCCAGTGCTCGCGGAGGACAGTCTGCAGCAGATATTTACTTCCGCACGATGGTACGCCGTTGACGGCGTTATACGAGCACATAAAAGACCCGACGTTCATATCTCGGGCGCAAACGCGGAATGGGGGCATGTGATACTCGGCGAGCTCCTGGGGCGTGATCTTGGCGTTGAAACTGTGACGGTCGACGCCTCCCCAAGCCTCCAGATCGTAGCCGGCGTAATGCTTGCAGGTCACAATGATCTGTCTCTGCGTCTTATTGCCTTCCAGACCACGGACGAGAGCGGCGGTGTACCCGTTAATACGGGCGACATCTTCTCCCGGAGTCTCGGAGCCCCGACCCCATCGCGGGTCGCGGAAGGGGTTGACGTTTGGAGTCCAGTAGTCGAGCCCAGACTTGCCGTTGTTTCCGAATGCTCGTGCCTCTTGGCCGATTATCGACGCAATACTGAAAACCAGATCATCGTCAAATGCCGAGGCCGTGAGGATAGGCATGGGAAAGGACGTGGCCGTTGAAAAGGCGCCGTTAAAGTCGATGCCTGGTGCTCCCGCGACACCGTGCAGTGCCTCGTTCCACCAGTTGTAGCAGTTTAGGCCGAGGCGAGATACGCCGGGCGATTTGCTAGAAGGGAACGGAGGTTAGCATTGGTGGACTGAAAACACGTTTGGCAATCTGGAAGCGAAACTTGCCTCACCAGGTTCACGATCTTCTCGCTCTGCGTCATGGCGGCCACGAGGGCAGCGGCCCGCGCCGTGGGGCTCAATGAAGTGTCGCATACTTTGTTGTTCTTCAGCGGCGCCTTGCTGCAGTCGGACGGCGGGCACGCGTTAGCGGCGAGAACAGACGCGGCGGAGCCGAGGACGAGGAGGACGGCCTTCATTGTCACGGTATCGGCGAGAGCTTCTGCTGCAGACACCGTGCAATTTTGGCCAAGGGCCTTCTGGGAGAATCTTTATACACATTGCGCTGCTTGCTATGGCAATGTCAAGACTCCAATATCATGTCGGATTGGCGCGGTAGGTGGGAGAATTTGGGGACGCAGTTGTATAGATTGGCCATGCATGGGTACTGGCGCGGCAATAGGCTGCGTCGCAACCAGGGGAACTGCAAGCGGGAAGCAGCAAGAGTTTACTCCGGTTCGATTAGTACTCCGCATTCAGGATTTAAGGTTGCGGCAGTCCCAAGCCGGGAAGGGCGTTGACACCGCTGGACCATCCGTCGGCTATTCTCCCCGGACGGCAATCGGGAGGCAAGCCTTGCCCTCGATGCGTTCCACCTATTAGGTAGCCAGCCGGTACGGACATAGTACCTCCGCAACGAGATTCACGCGCCACCGCTTGCGCGGGGACCGGCACTGGCATCGTCGGCCACCGTCTCTGCTTGGGCAAGTGCGAGGCAAACTGGCTCCCCGACCGGCTCGGCCATTTTGCAAAACATTGCTACGATTTCGAAGTCCCATCATAGTCGCCTCTGAGAAAGGGAATGACGTTGGACCCGACCTAAATAAATGCTTTCTCTAAAAACATAATGGAAACGCATTTTCGGCGTCTACAGGTACCGGACCATGATGCCCCGCTACGCTACATAGTAAGTACAGCTGCAAACTAAAGTTACAGTTTAATGTATTTGTGTTCAGGAACTTTGGTGGCGTGGGTAACCAACCTCTCCACATTCAACAAATTGAGACTAGGTCTCGGTACCAGAAAAGGCTTGGGACCACCTACACCGCGAAATCGGGGTTTCAAGAAAATGTCCCATGCTGTTCACGTACGTAGTGTTTGTAAAGTGCTAGTAGAAAGTCAGTCTGAAAGACAGCGTTTGAAGGTGGTGTCTCCTGCATGGGTAGCGGCGAGGGATTTAGCAACAGGTAGCTCACAGCCCGCAGATTTATTCATATAGACATTGGTAGGGTAGCTACCGAAAGAAAAATCACTCCAAAATCAGATCCCTCCATTCTCCTTTCTCGCCCGCCACCGCCTCCCCTTCCATGATGCCGTGCACATACGCTAACCTAAAAAATTCATAATAGTGCGCCATCTCCCGGCCCGACAAAGTCGAGAAGCCCTGTCCCCCCTCTTGCTCCTCTCGACGCGGCCGTAACACAGCAGGCACAGTCGACCCTGCAAGAACCCACACCTCATCGCCAACCATAACTTCCGCCGGACCCGCTCCGAGCAATCAAAACGTAAGACTTCTGAAGACCGTGCCTGGCGGTCGCGCAAGCGAGATGCTGTGTACAGTAGGCCGGATCTCTTGCATGTAACTGTTCTTTGCCGTCTTGAGATATTCTAGGAAAGCACCGTACGAAAATGTAGGGCCCTCTGGTTCGTCTTGGAGCAGATTCTTGACCGTCGCTAGCTCGATAGAGAGGTACGGGGTGGAAGATTTTAGCTGCCCGGCAATGAATCGTAGGAAGCCATCAGCAAGTTCCGCGTTGTCCGGTGGAATGGTTGAGTGACCATCAAAGGAGGTGTTCTGGACGAATGTCCGGGCCAATGCTTCTACACGGGTGTGTCTGACTTGCCTGGACTTGATGTCAATGTCTTGTTTTCTGGCAGCTAGAACATGCTACTTACCAGGTAGTCTGCCACGGAAAATAAGTGGGCCCCGCCTAAAAATGGTTAGCCCAAAATCAGGCTCGCTTCACCCTCGGCTCACCATGCTCACCCCTAGCTCACCATACCACAAATTGTCAACTTTACGCGACGAAGGGACAAGTTTTGGGCCAGGTGGCGCTGGCCCATTTTTGGTCCCCCCCCCTTTAGAGGGAAAACGGTAGTCCTAAAACATGGACTTCGTAACTAGCGATTCACTCTCCGTTTTAAGGTTTTATATTATCGTAGTCATATCTGTCTACTGCGTAACTCATCTTTTCCCAGTCGCAAAGAGGCAGTTCAACCTGTCCTCTACTACCTAGCATACAACTACTTATTCCCAGGTTGCGGCTAGATAAAGAGGCAGTTCGTTCCTCCCTACCACTTATCGTATAAGTTATCTCTCTCTCACGTATCCCTTACATCCGTACTTCTCCTCGTACCCTATCACGCCTTACCAACCCTTACTCTTCTACCTTACGTTAAGTTTAATTTAAGTTAGGTAACTAACTTTTAGACCCCTACACTTTTAAACCCCCACATTTTTAAACCACAAGTTTCTAAAATGATAACTAACCTCACCACCCAGCTCTCCTATTTCAATCGCCCACAACTCCACGAATTTAATTCCAATCCGTTTCCTTAATTTCTCAATGACTTTAGAATTAATAAATAAAGCGATATACTAAGTATTTCGATTACCTGTTATATAAGACAAATTTGGGACAAAATTTCCTTTTTTATACCCGTCCACGTGACACTGCTCACCCCGTGCTCCGGCCCGGCTCAGTTTGCTTAGGATTTCCTCAAGCTTGGTTATCTTTGCTTAGGCTAAGCACCATTTTCGGCACGCTGCGCCGTAGCATGCTGAACTGCTTCAACTCTAGTCGAATGGGCCCAGAAATGGACCAACATATAAAGGTGGCCAAAATAGCTCCCTATTTATGAACAGTTCTCCCTTTACCTCCTGTACTTTTTCATGTCACTTACCTGACCGCTAAAGACTTAATCTGCTGAGACGCGAGAAGAGGCTCCATGATGGCGAGAGTCATATGGTTGGGAACCTGGAGATAAAAAAAATTGGCGGATGCTGAAAGTGCATGGTAGACGGCTGCTGGTAAGATCTCGTTGTAAGCACCGCCATTTTGAGCCGGGTGAGCCGCTGGGCAAGCTGGGAGAGCCAAAGGTGTTTGGCTGCATCGCGTCATGAGATATGGGCGGACAGTCACAGATTACGAGACGGGTAGAATGGGACCACAAAATCAGATATTGTTGGACTCGCATACCTGCACTGGCTCTACCTTACACCATGGGGCCGGTTTCTTCCGTAATATTGCCCTGCTTCGATAATTTGCCCTTCTGGAACCACTCTAGGCTGCGGAGAGATTTGCGCTTCCGCTTGAGCAATCAATAGCAAAGGTGGGCATAGTGCCTAAGGTGGGCACAGTGCTTATCACGGATATAGCGAGCATCGTTGTCCTCAAGGCTTATCGGAAGCCTTACCATTTCCGAGCTTAAGTGTATCGAAGAGTCCTCTCAGCCGTCCCGTCTTCTAGCCATGACGAGCTTTTGAGCCACTCTCATCACCACCGCGGGAAGCATCGTCAGCAGCCCCCTTCTCCTCCTCTTCCTTGCTAGCCCCTTTGGCTGTGATCCTCTCCTTCGTCTCCTCCTTTATCAACACAGATCCTTGTCCAACGGTAGTGACGGCCTGTACAGAGGCGACAGCCTGTGCGGCAGTGATGGCGGCCGCTCTCGCGACGATAGCGGCGTTAATGGCATGTGGAGCCACTCTTCATCGTCGCCATCGGTGATAAGATAATAGGGGAAGTAGGTCACCGCTGCCGCAACTGTCATAGTATCGTATTATTTTATTGTTCTGGGTTGCGGTGCAGAAGCAAGAAGAGGGTTCTGCACCTGCGCAGCCCCAAAATATTGGTGTTACAAGCACGAACCACTTCCAGGTGGTTCGTATGTATGCTAAGTTACACTAGTCTAAATACGGGTGCAACACCATTCAACTGGCATTTACATACTCAACACCATGTTCCTGTATCACGGCCAGGCCACTTCCGATCCACCACACTCTCAGGGCCTCCCTTTTCCAACCGCTGGCGTTATGATAATAACATCGCTCCGGAACTCGGCAATATTAACGACCACGATGCTGCCTCCCGCCACGCATTCGCGCCGGAGATTCTCGATTACGCAACCACTCTCAAGTTCAAAGAGAAGATCGGATATCTCGTTACGGATAACTACCACGCCAATGATAGCTGTGTTGTCAAACCTTTCAGCCAGCTATTTACAGACCTCTCGCACCACAGTATTAAGAAGCTCAAGCTCCAACGCCGCCTCTATCTTAAGGGCGATAATAACGCTCGGTAGAATTCGGCTTACTTTATGATCCCAAGGGCTATTACTCTTCGGGCGCCTCTGAAGTTTCTTTGTAAAGTCTGGGTTGGTGATATCACCCTTGCGGCGGATGGTACTTTTTTCTGCTAAGGATTGGAAGATTCTTAACGCTTTTATTAAGCTTATGGAGCCTTTGAAGAGGGCGGCAAAACTTCACAAAGGCAACGGAGTTACTCTACCAGGCTGTATCTCCGCGTGTTATACTCTTTAAACGGCATCTCAAAAAACAGACTAGTATTTACAAGCCGCCACCATCACCATCATCGCTACCGCCGCTATTAGCACCAGCATCACGACCGCGAAGAAACCCCGCCTTACCTCGCAACTTGGTGGACTACGAGG
>Ga0247758_1001777_pt1 | contig 14178 bp, 16 predicted proteins | sample UWRJL156409C4_FD_180950 | JGI IMG/M metagenome (GOLD analysis project Ga0247758, IMG submission 180950) | Plant litter microbial communities from Arlington Agricultural Research Station in Wisconsin, United States - UWRJ-L156-409C-4 | ecosystem: Environmental > Terrestrial > Plant litter >...
AGTATACGATGTTGATGATGGGCTGTGAGGCTCAGGGACGGGGAGCTGGAAGGTACGCCGCTGCAGACTTGGGAGAATGAGATAGATCGTCGCGGGAGTTTCCTGCGAGGTTAGATCAGTGGAGCAGGAGGGTGGGCGATCAGGAAAAACAACGGATTGCAGGACCCTGAATCCCCGTGCAAAACAAGGGTCCCCGACAACTTCCACCTGGAATCTCACACGGAGCGGGTACCGTCCGCACGTGGCAGTGAAGATAGGAGGGGGTTGTTGAACATCGTAACAGAACCCTAGCCTCCAGATGTGCTCTCGCTGCGTTGTGCATTGATCGCGATTGCGGTCCTGGACGGACATGAATCTGGTGAGTAGTGAAGGGAAATTTCAATCCAGCGACGGGCAAGGCCAAGGAATATTCCTAACAAAGATAGAGCCCAGTCTTAACACGGAGCCGATGCCGGGGGTCGAAAACAAGAAATGCTCTCGATACGCGTCTTGGCGACGACATTGAGCACGCCGAGATTTGTGAAACGGCGCGGCGGACAGGGTCCTGGCAGGATCCGCAGGGACCAAATGGTGGTTTCACTGCCAAGCTCTCTCGCGATGCCCTCGGTCCGGTCTTGTAGTGTGGGCGGCCGAGTGGTGCCGATGGAAAAGCGGTGATCTCTGATTGCGTTTCCATCCGACTTCCACAAATATCGCGAAATCCGCCAAGGAAACGGGTATGACGGCAGCAGGGGTTATCGATAAGCTGCCCCACCATGTCGTCATAGGTGGATCCGATCTTCGCGACAGAGCCAAAAGGGTCCTCCCTCAGCGTTGGCTCGACCACCGGAGGCAGCATGCTGTGCACACCGAAGAAAGGCGTGGGGTGCTTGACTGCTGCTTTCAGTGGTTGGTAATGCGTGAAACAATTTATGAGCTGCGAGTGGACAGTTGGCCTTGGTACCGCCGTGAGGGCTGGGATTTGAGGGGTTGCAAATGGCGGGGTTGACAGTGAGGGGAGGGAGTAACGGAGTAGGCGTACACGTCGACGTTACTAGCCACCCGCCGTCGATGGCATCGCCGAGAAGCCGGGGTTGTGGCCCCCTGGCGCGTACCGGCCAAAGTGGCAGGTCATCGTGCAGTTGGGTCTGATAGAAGCATTGCAGCAAACCCTAAATGGGGTCCGGTGTTGACCGGCTGCAACTGTTGGCCGAGCAGGTCAGATGCAAGCTTCTCGTCGCGATCGCTCGACGTCACTGTCTCGTTTTACTCACTCGCTGATCTCGGACATCAAACCGGCCACGGGCAGGAGGAAGAGATAAGATGCCGCGAAAGGAAACGCGACGAGAGTGGCAATGACGAAGCTGCTGCACCGCGGTGTTGTTGACTTGGACGATGCAATTTTGCATCATTAGCAGGAAGTAAGGGAAGTGGTGGTTGCGCGATGGAAAGGCCGAAGAAGAAACTCCAATCAAGTCACGCGGCGCTTAGCTATTGAGCGGCTCAACTCGCTTCCCCAAGTTCTCCAACTTTGGGAAGCCATCGTGACACCTCGCTTCCTTCCCGGGCGCTCTTTCCGGGTTGGTAAACCAGCCGGCAGCGCGGCAAGCGACGCTGGCCAGTCAAGAGCGGCCAAGCCCTTGCATGTCACAATGGGCTGAAAATATTCTACCCGCAATGGAACAACTCTTTGTTTGTCGCTGGTAAAATGAAACCTGAGACCTGGGACAGTTGTGGCTTTTCCTAGAACGCAGAGTGAGTGAGTGAAGGGCGTCATTATCGCCTGGTTTGGTCTGATAGGCGTGTTGGGTGGCTGGCCCGGAAGCATCGTTGAACCTTCTGTTCCGACCCAGCAGTCATGACGGCAGAGCACCCACCAGTGCTGGATCCTCCCTGCGTCAAACACCGATTCTTTGTTTCGGTATCCATTAGTGGGGGTCTAGACAAGGACCAAAACGAACACTCGGAAAGGCCGAATGCAACGAAACAAAATGTGCAAAAAAGGAGAGACGGAAATGTATGACTCGATGATCCCTTGTTGAGGTCTCATAGCGATCATTTCTCCTCGAGGGAGACGTCAGAGGCATGAGAGGGGTGCCGCCACCCGAAATCCCAGAATGGTAGTGGAGCCGCCGCACTGGATGAATGCAGTCATGGAGGACTGTTCGGATGCTGGTGGGGCTTCAAGCCGGCCACACCCCTCTCTACGCCCCCGTTCGTTGACTTCCTACAGCAAGAGCGAGACGACTCGGCCTGGGAACAAGACACAAGCCACAGTAACCGTTTGCCGCGGGCCCACACTGACGATCGGGAGGCATTAGGTTCCAAGGCCGCTCCGTTTCGCCCAGTGCGTGGCTCCATGGCCAGGGTATCGTCCGTCCCTCTGTCCCGGCGGCGGGTGCAAAGTTTCCACAATAGACAGTTAGTTCGTCGTGGCCGACCAGCGTATAAAGGAAATGGCTCCCCATGGTGTCTCGACCGTTCCTTCTTTGTCCCCATATTATCACGAGTAGATCTGATCGGCTGTCTCCATTGACCTGCGCCTCCATTCCACTTCATTGAACGTCAAACTCTGATCTTTCACCCCTGAACCACGCTGTCCTGTACGAGTTCCGCCCACACCCACTCACCTTCAACATGCCATCAAAGAATACCAACGGCGGCAAGAAGGCCGTCCACTTCGGCGCCGGCAACATTGGTGAGCAAACAGTCCCCCTGTTCCTTGTCTTCGCAACCCTAGAACAGGATGTCTAACATAGACCTTGTCTCCAGGCCGTGGCTTTGTTGCCTGCTTCTTGCATCAGTCGGGGTATGAGGTCATCTTCGCCGATGTCAACGGCTCCCTCATCGACCAGCTCAACGCCCAACCGAGCTACAAGGTGATCGAGGTCGGGACCGAAGGCACAGCAGAGTCTGCCATTACCGGCTACCGCGCTCTCAACTCCAAGACACAAGAAGCCGAACTCATCCAAGAGATTGCCACGGCCGATGTGGTGACTTGCTCCGTCGGGCCGAACATCCTGAAGTTTATCGCACCTGTCATCGCAAAGGGAATCGACCAACGACCCAAAGAGCTTGCGCCCATGGCCGTCATCGCGTGCGAGAATGCCATCGGAGCTACCGACACCCTCGCCGCACATATCAAGGAGCCGCAAAACACTCCGGCCGAGAGGGTAGAAGACATCAGCGACCGTGCCAGGTTTGCAAACTCGGCCATTGACCGCATTGTGCCGGCCCAGGACCCCGATGCTGGCTTGGATGTCAAGCTCGAGAAGTTCTACGAGTGGGTGGTGGAAAGCACCCCTTTCAAAGACTACTCGCCGCCGAGCATCGAGGGCATCCACTGGGTAGAGGATCTCAAGCCCTACATCGAGCGCAAGCTGTATACCGTCAACACTGGCCACGCCACGGCAGCATATCATGGATACAATCGCCGGAAGAGCACAGTGTACGACGCGCTGCAGGATCGCTGGATCCGCAACGAGGTCAAGAAGGCTTTGTCTAATACATCGAACCTCATCACTGAAAAATTCGGAATTGACAAGAAAGAGCAACAGGAATATGTCGACAACATCGTGGAGCGCATCAGCAACCCCCACTTAGAGGATGCAGTCGAGCGTGTCGGCCGTGCGCCAATGCGGAAGCTGAGCCGCAAAGAGCGGTTCATTGGCCCGGCCGCCGAGCTTGCTGAACATGGGCAGGACTGCTCCGCACTGTTGGATGCTGCTGAGATGGCGTTCCGATTCCAGAATGTGGAGGGTGATGAGGAGTCGGATGAGCTTGCCAAAATCATGCGCGATAAGAGCCCAGATGATGTCGTCCAGGAAGTGTGTGGCCTGCAGCCAAACGAGAAGCTTTACCCCAGGGTTGTCGATATCGTCAAGCGTGTTCAGGCCGATTCGCATGACGAGTAACGGCGCGTGTGCTTTCTGGTGCCCTGGCTGCGGGTGGGTTCTGTTATGACTGATGTCTTTCTTTTGTCGCATTTGGGCCATGATGGCTCATCCGGTGCTTGGGTAAAAGGTTCAACTTTGGATAGATGAGGCGTTAATTTCGAGGCGCGTCGGGATCACGAAGGACCATGACGGCATTTATATCTGGAATACGCCTGTGTATCAAGCGCATCATTTCATTGCAGCAGCTAGGTAGCTGGTATTCTGTCGTTAGAAGCGGAAAGATGAAGAATAGTCGAATAAATTTGAATACATCCCACAGTTGATGTTGTGTGGCTGCGCCGCTCTTTGAGTTTTGATGGATCCGTAAATGCTCGGCGTTTCGTGGTGGGGTCAGCAAGATGAATTGCAGCGACCTGTTTCGCAGCCTCAGGCAGAATATCGAAGATTACCTAATTTGGGCCCACTTTACAGGGAGAGACCACATTCGCGAAATTGAGGAAAAGCATCGAGATACGTGGCGGACAGCTTCACTAAAGAGGCGACTTGGCCCCGAACGAATTGCCCATTCCACCGATCCAGATCCCCAGCCTGGAGACCCCATTACACATTGCCAGCAGCCGACTCTCGAGACAGATTGGCGTGCACCCAGCTACCGGCTGCGACACTGCGGTTCAACCTGGTCTTTGGCGGTCAACTCCTCTCCGCGCAGCACCCCGCCAAAGCTTCGAAGCTCGAGAACCCGCCGCGATCGCTCACGCCTCAGCGCAAAGCTAATCCTCGCCCAATATGCGGCTGGACGTCAAGGCAAGTGTGCCTGTCTTCCAGCTCCGTACCCAGGCTTGTGTCACAGGGTTTTGGATGGCGGTCGCTGAGAACCCGGGGCTTCGCGCAACTTGTTGCTGTCACCGTCTCCTCGCTCTGCGTCACCCTCATACTTCGCCATGACCTCGTCCCTGCTGCCGCATCTTGCTTCTCATTAGATTCATTGCTAACACAACATGAAAATACAGCGCCAGCTTTTTGCTCGCTCCGAGGTTCGTCTTTCTCCGCAGCGCTTTCCCGCGAGAGCTGCCCCGCCCCGACGTACCTCCTAGCTCACATAGCATTTCTACAGCGAGTCAAAGGCATCGACTTCCACCCGACCGAGCCGTGGATCCTGAGTACGTGTGGCGATATACACTCGAGCCTCGGAATGTCATTCTGACCAGTGCGAACAGCGACGCTCTACAGCGGCCATGCCTACATCTGGTCATACGAGACGCAGCAGATCGTCAAGACCTTCGAGCTTACCGATGTCCCCGTCCGCGCCGGTCGCTTCATTGCGCGGAAGAACTGGATTGTCTGCGGATCCGATGACTTGTACGTTTGGATGGACTGCTCGGTGTCAAGTCGGAGCCCTGCTGACGAGTCAATTGCAGCCAGATTCGGGTATACAACTACAACACGAGCGAAAGAATTGCCGCGTTCGAGGCGCACCCCGATTACATCCGAGCGATTGTCGTCCATCCTACACAACCCTTCGTCCTCACTGCCAGTGATGACATGACAATCAAGCTTTGGGATTGGGAGAAGGGGTGGAAGAATGTCAGGGTGTTTGAGGGCAACTCTCGTACGTGGACCTCGACAGGCTTGGGGGTGGATTGTAAAGCTGATGCGCGGTGCAGATTATGTGATGTCCCTTGCGATTAATCCCAAGGATACTAACACTTTCGCTTCGGCATGCTTGGATAGAACAGGTAAGAGATGTGTTGTCTGACAGTGGATGACTTTGTCTAACGCACTCGCAGTCAAGATCTGGAGCTTGGGATCCTCCACACCAAACTTTCAGTTGGAAGCCCACGAGACAAAGGGCGTCAACCATGTTGACTACTATCCTCACAGTGACAAGCCTTACCTGCTTACCACATCTGACGACGTAAGGGAATGCCCAGATGAGTATCCCGGCTTTCACGCTGATATTGTCTTTCTAGCGCACTGTTAAGATTTGGGACTACACAACCAAGAGTCTGATCGCAACTCTGGAAGGACACACCAACAACGTGTCTTTCGCCTGCTATCACCCCGAACTACCCATCATCATTTCGGGCTCCGAGGACGTAAGTAGAGTTGCAAATTACAATCTACGGACATGTCTAACATATGTTCTAGGGTACGATAAGGATATGGAACGCCAACACATATCGTTTTGAGCAATCTCTCAACTACGGTCTGGAGCGAGCGTGGTGTGTAGCCTACCAAAAGGGCAAGCAAGGGGTTGCCGTTGGCTTTGACGATGGCTCCGTCGTGATTAAGCTTGGCCGAGAGGAGCCCGCCGTGTCAATGGATAGCGCTGGAAAGGTGATCTGGGCAAGGCACAACGAGATTGTATCGTCTGTGATCAAGGGAGCCGGTAAGTGCCAAAAAACTCAGGGGCCGGGGACAAGACTAACAGTTCCAGACGCGACTGTTAAGGATAACGAGCCCATCTCGCTTCCCACCAAGGATCTTGGTACGGCTGAAGTTTACCCACAAACACTCATCCATTCTCCCAATGGTCGATTTGCGGCCATCTGCGGAGATGGCGAGTACATCATCTACACAGCTCTCGCTTGGAGGAACAAGGCATTTGGGTCTGCGCTTGATTTCGTCTGGGCATCAAAGGAGAACTCGAACGACTTCGCTATCCGTGAATCCGCGACTAGCATCAAGATCTTCAAGAACTTCCAAGAAAAGAAGGGGGCAATTGACGTTCCGTTTGCTGCCGATGGCCTGACCGGCGGTGTTCTCCTTGGTGTGAAGGGCCAGGGCGGCATCTCATTTTACGACTGGGCCACCGGTGGTCTCGTTCGGCGCATCGAAGTCGAGCCTAAGCAGGTGTACTGGAGCGAAAGCGGCGAGCTTGTGGCATTGGCGTGTGAAGATACCTACTACGTGCTGAGGTTCTCGCGGGAGAACTATGCCGAGGCTGTTCAGGCCGGCCAAGAAGAAGATGACGGTGTGGAGGCTGCCTTTGAAGTCATCACCGACATCAACGAAAGGTAAGGTTCCCGTTGGTTCTGTCTGGTAGCAATTGCTAACTTTTCTCTCAGTATCCGGTCCGCGGAGTGGCTCGGAGATGTTCTCATCTACACCAACGCAACTAACCGTCTTAATTATCTCGTTGGTGACCAGACCTACACAATAGCGCATTTCGACAAGCCGATGTATATTCTTGGTTATCTTCAGCGCGATAGCCGCGTGTACCTCACCGACAAGGACCTCGCTGCCACCTCATTTGCTCTCTCCCTCCCCGTTCTAGAATACCAGACACTGGTTCTTCGCGGGGATATGGACACAGCCGCCGAAGTGCTCCACACGGTTCCGCAAGACCAGCTCAACAAGATCGCGCGGTTCCTTGAGGGACAGGGGCATAAGGACTTGGCCCTGGAAGTCGCCACGGATCCAGAGCACAGATTCGACCTTGCGCTGGCACTCAACCATCTCGAAACGGCTCGGGAGCTGGCAGAGTCGTCGGGCGCTGATCACAAATGGAAGACACTTGGTGACGCCGGTCTTGTTGCGTGGGATGTCCCGCTAGCTTCCGAGTCCTTTGAGAAGTCAAAGGATCTTGGCTCGCTTCTGCTTATCTACAGCTCAACTTCGAACCGCAAGGGACTCGCCGAACTCGCTGAGCTGGCCGTGGCGTCTGGGGCACACAACATCGCATTCAGCAGCAAGTGGTTGCTTGGCGATGTGCCAGGATGCTTAGAGATTCTGAAGAACACTGGGCGGCTGGCCGAAGCAGTTCTCTTCAGCCAGACATACCAGCCCTCACTTACTGCTGGCCTCGTCGGCGAGTGGAAGAGCAGCTTGGAGAAGGCGAAGAAGGGACGCGTTGCCAAGGCGATTGGTATGCCTGGTGAAGATGAGGAGCTTTTCCCCGAATGGGATGAGTACCTAAGGTTGGAGAAGGAAGGTGTTGCTGTTGATGTTGACGAGTCTAGTTCTCCGGAGGAGGCCGAGGCCAACAGCGAGGAAGCAGAAGCGGCGGATGAGGATGAGGAGGAGGAGTAAATCAACGACTACTTGTTTTATGTCCTTCAGCCCCCGGGACGGAGCGCCCAAGGGCTGTAGGGGATTATCGGCGTCTGGTGGCAAGTGAGGATATAAATCTTGAGAAAAAGGATTCTTTACAGATTACAGACAGCTTGACTGAGTCGGAGAAGATGTCAGGTTCCAAGGTGTCGGCCAGCACCTAATGAATGCAACGCAAAGAGTATTTGTCTTCTGCTTTGGATATGCGATGTTTGACAGTCAATATCCCTCAATGCCGTCATCTTGCGGCCCAGGCACGCATTTTGATCTTTTTGATCTTTTTGATCATCCCCGTCTGCCACGGTCAAGCTGAGACCCGCGATTCGAGAATCCCCCCACCTGATGCGGTGCTTGGCCAACAGATCCAGCAGGTTCGCTCACGTCAGCCGCACTGACTCGGCGGCGGTTGGCGGGCTCTCCAGGGCCCGCAGCCGCGGGCCGCTAGCAACGAGGAGCATCCTGGAGCGAAAAGTGGAGATTACGAATCGCTGGATTTATTTCGAGACAGGAGTGCGCCGTCCCGGAGCGATCGGCATCGACAGGACAGGAGGAAAACAAACGGGCACTCACGGCCAGGACATCTTCAACGGCGAACACAACGGATTACACACCCAGATTGAAGTGGTACATAAATTTCAAGCCTCCCTCGTCCAATTCGTCATCTTCTCCACTCCCTCGTCCCCGCACTCGGAGGAACGGCGTTTAATCGACCCAGTTGTACGACACGATCCGCAACCGCACAATGACCGGCACCTCGTCGGCGAACCTGGAGCCGTTGCAGAAGACCGAGTCGGCTTCTAGCGGCGCGCCCAGCATTAATGTGGCCGGCCACGAGGTCGGCTACCCACATGGCCATCTGGGCCACTTGAACGCCGAAGAGGAGGAGGTACTGCGCGGCTTTAAGCTTTTCCTCGAGGAGAAGGCGCTGTACCAGCCGGGGCCGCCGGCTTCGCACGACGATCAGACGCTGCTGTACGTTTTATTTCCAGTTCCCGAACGCACTTTATGCAGGTCGGGCGTTTAACTTTGGGTTCGGGTGAATGCTGACGTTACGATGATGCTTGCTTCAGACGATTCCTTCGCGCACGACGATGGGTCATTCCCGACGCCTGCAAGCAGTTTAGCGACACGGAAGAATGGCGAAAGGCGAATAACCTGGAGGTCCTGTACGACACGATCGACCTCGACGCATACGAGCAGGCTAGGAGGCTGTATCCGCAATGGACCGGGAGGAGAGACAAGCGGGGCATCCCGCTGTACCTCTTCGAGATTCGTCACCTGGACTCCAAGACGGTGTCGGCCTACGAGAAGAGTGCCGAGGTGACGTTCAGCAAGGCCATCACCGACGGCAAGACGCCGGCTAAGCTCCTGAGTCTTTTCGCCCTCTACGAGAACCTCACGCGCTTCGCTCAGCCCCTCTGCACCGAGCTTCCCGATCGCCACCACGCCCATGTCCCCATCACGCTCAGCACCAACATCGTCGATGTCACCGGCGTCTCGCTGCGCCAGTTCTGGAATCTCAAGTCGCACATGCAGGCCGCGTCCACGCTTGCGACGGCACACTACCCCGAAACCCTCGACCGCATCTTCATCATCGGAGCCCCATATTTCTTCAGCACCGTGTGGGGCTGGATCAAGCGCTGGTTCGATCCCATCACCGTCTCCAAGATCTTCATCCTTTCAGCGGCCGAGGTGAAGCCAACGCTCGAGTCGTTCATCGACCCGAAGAACATCCCGAAGCAGTATGGAGGCGAGCTTGACTTCAAGTGGGGCGACGAGCCAACGCTGGATCCCACCATTGCCGAGCGAGGGACCTGGGAGAACGGGTTCCAGAACTTCCCTGGCGGCGCCATGGTATGGCGGCCCGTCAACGATGGCAAGGAGCTGGAGTGCGTCGCTGTGGGAACTGTGAAGGGAGAAACGCGAAACACACGGGTGTGCACGCTTCCAAAGACTTTTCGGCCTCCGACTTCCACTGAGAGGAAGGAGGGGGTCGCTGCCCCGGTAACAGAGGCAACAGAGGCTGTTCCTTCGACTGCGAATGGTGCTGCGAAGGAAACGGAGATCCAGGGCATCGAAAACCTGACCATCTCTGAGGGCGTCAAGGCGGAAACCCCTGAGATCTCGGAGAAGGTTATTGAAGCGGAGGGCAAGGCGGCGAGCACGACCGTTGCAGCATGAAGGGATGGACGGAAGTACCCACGAACAGTCACAGCGGTCCCGATTCGACTCCGCTCATTTCTTCTCGATAGATATATCCCCGCATTATGGCGAGTGTTTTTGCATATACCATATCACATTATTGTTTATTCATTGTTCTGCGGTCGTAGCAACATGACGACTTACGGCCGGATACAAATGTTGGGGGGCGGGCGAGAGGGGTGTCGCCTCCGGCAACAACGGGGCACAGTTATGTCCCTATACTATGTTTGTAGATTAGATGTGTCGTTGTGACGAATATACTCTGCTTCGAACAGTAACCCCTAAGTCCCTCCGCTGATTTTCTCCGGGTACCTGCCCCATGCACGGAAATCCTTATCCGGTTGCCCGTGTCATCCGGCCCGGAGTCTCGTGTGGCAGGTCCGCCAAAGCTCAACCGTCAACAATCACTCAGACAGCTTGTTTATACGGGTATCTCACAAACTATGTCTCTTCAGGGCACCATCAAAACAATCCCCCTTTCACCCGCTTACCAATCCCCTGTTCCGTCTCCACTGGTGGATCCCCCTCTCCAACTCCGCCCACGACAACCCATCATCCACCAGGCGCATCGTCACGCCCAGCTTCTCAACCTCCCGATTCGGCCGCTCATCATCAAAAAACAGCATCTGGTCGTACGGAATCCCCGTCCGCCGCGCAATCACCTCAAAATGCCGTAGCTTCGTGCCCTCATAGATCTCCAGCCCCCCATCAAAAACCTCAATCACCTTCTTCCCCTTGTCCGACCCCCGCTTCGCACTGCTGTTACTGCTACTCTCCTCACCACTCCCCGCCAAAACACTACTGCTGCTCGTCCCCGCCGGTGGCCCCGCCGGCAGCCGCAAAAGTTTGAGCACCTCTCGGCACAGCTCGCCCACTGGGGATTTACTCGCCACCGCGAGCCGGATCGGCAGCGACGGGAGGCTTGACAGCAGGTGCAAGATGTGCGGTGCGTCCGGGTATAGAGCAAAGGTCTCGCCGTTGCGGTCCGCCACCGCCGAGGGGTTCGGCCCAACCCTTGCGGCGGCGCGGACGGGCGTGGAGATGTGGATGTCGGAGTAGAAGGGCCAGAGCGTGTAGTCAAGGTCGAGGACGATGAGGCGCGGGAGGGGGAGGGTGTCGGTGAGCCAGGGGGGGAGGGAAGCGGCCGTTTCGGAGGTGAGGCCGGAGAGGTGCGACGTGATAGAGTTGGAGTTGTTGGAGAGGCTGCTGCGATGGGGAGGGAAGTCGCTTTGGGAGAGGGAGGTGTTGCGTTTGGAGAGCTTTCTTGGCATTTTTGCGGCCGGCGGCGGATTGATAAGGGCGGTGGTCCGGGGGGATGGGTAATTGCTGAGGCTGTGTCCCGTCCCGTGTGTCACGTTTCTGACGGGAGCTTTGGTGCTGCTGCTGTGGAATGTAAGGGATGAGTGTGCTGGAGGGGTCGTGCTGATGTCAGAATGGAGGTGTGATATTGAGCTGCAGTGGATCCCCCCAGGGTCTGGGTCGCGCGGGGAACGCTGCGGGGACTTATGGCGGATTGAATTGGAAGGGTTAGGGTTACGGAGTGGTTCTAGGGATGGGGAAATCACGACCCAGGCATTCGAAATTTCTGATGCATCTCACAATGCGTAATTGGACTAGCCCTTCTTTCATCTGCTGTGAGCACCATCCCGGACAACATACAGGACATTTTTGCTCGGCCGGCGGCTGATCCTGCCACGCCTCAGATTCGATGTCTAGTGACACTCCGGACTCCGAAACAGGCCGCCAGCCGATTGGAACGCCTCGGGTCCCGCTCCTGCACCAGCGCAAAGGTGTCGATAAATAATCCGCACAGGCTGTCGCCATGCCTCGATATCCCCTGACAGTTGACGATGTGGGCTGATGGGAGCTCCTAAATATTACCCGGATCCCGCCATTGGGTGGATCTTCCAAGAGAGCCCAGCCAGCCGTGCGAACTGCCGCCGCAGTTCGGACGGGATTTCATGATTTGCCGTCATCAGCGCAAAGCTGGGGTCGAATTGTTACCCCACCGTCGGTCCCCCGAGCGCGCTAGCACCCCTCCCTTGTTCGCGCGCCGTCACACAAATGCCCCTCCGCCACTGCCTCCAGTCGATATTACCACGGGCGCCAGATAAATCTCCAGGGCGCTTTTTTCTGGAGAAACTCGGGCGCGGACACTTTGTGATATATGTGACGACGGCCCATCCTTTTTCTCTCTGCTCAAGCTTTTGCGACTCCCTTTTCTGCTCCCTCCCGCTCCCCAGTACCCGCCAAGCGATCAGCACCAACACCACCGAGACCCCGCCCCCGCATCCTCCACCATGGCGTCCGGAAGCCCGTACAACCACCTGAAGAAGATTCAGCTGAATCGGATCGCCCACGTCTACTACAAACATGAAGATATCGAAAAGGCAACGCAGTTTATGGAGGATTTCGGCTTCTCCGAGGTCGAGATAATTGGGAAGACGACGTACTACCGTGGATATGGCACAGAGCCCTTCGTGATCGCCATCGAGGCATCCACCAAGACCGAGTTCGGCGGCGCTGCTTTCGCAGTCGATTCGGAGGAGGACCTGGTTTACGCGTCCAAGTCTTTGCCAAAGGAGGCCAAGGCCACTGAAGTTTACGACCTCAAGACACCAGGTGGCGGCAAGGGCGTGACCTTTTATGACCCCGTCGACGGCTTCCCCTTCCACCTCGTGTACGGCCAGACTCCGGTCGAGCGGAGAGACCCGAACTTCCCCACCCTGAAGATCAACTACGTGAGCTCGCTTCTCTTTCTTTGGGGTCTGGATATTTGCTGACACGCCAGCAGCCTACCGAGAAGAACCGCGGTGTCAATGAGTTCCAGCGCTTCAAGAAGCGGCCAGCGCCCGTTCACAAGCTTGGCCACTTCGGCGTCTGCGTGACAGACTTTGCCAAGGCTTATGATTTCTACTCGATCTATTTCAACTTCCATCCCAGCGAGGTAAGGACTTCAGACGAGCGTAGCAGCAAGTCCTGTCTAGCTAACCATACTTAATAGCTGGTCCACAATGACGAGGGCGTCAACAAAACTGTCTTCTTCCGGCTGAACCGGGGCGAGGAGTTCGTGGACCACCACTGCTTCTTCTTCTTTGAGGGACCCAAGTTCCATGTCCACCACTCCTCGTTTGAGACACACGACTTCGACACCCAAGTTCTTGGTCACGATTGGCTCCGACAACACGGCTACACGAACTGCTGGGGTGTTGGCCGCCACGTCATGGGCAGCCAAATCTTCGACTACTGGTGAGTTTCTTGGATCTGCTCATGTCGTCTTAGAACTGACAGAGCCTTCTAGGTTTGATCCCTCCGGCTTCATTCTCGAGCATTACGTCGACGGTGACCTGCTCGACATGAACGAGCCAACACACAACACCAAGGCGGCCCCCGACAACCTGCACGTGTGGGGTAAGCTTTTTCTCCTCAAATCTGGTGCTTGAGGCAGCGCTAACTTTCTCGCAGGGCCGGAAGTACCCGCGACCTTCTTGCAATGAGCGGCTTAATATCGGGGTGAAAGTTGGATAAGAATGCGAGCCAAGCCACCTGATCATGCAATGGGCGGGCTTTGATCAAACCTGTATATTATTTGTTTTTGAATTCAAACCCAATCCCCGACCCCCGGCTTCTTCCCTGTTTTTGACCCATCTTACTTCCTCTCCCACAGCTTGAAAACCCCCATAAGAAAACGACACTTCGAACCATGTAATATTTCAGAGACTCATCACCAATCCCAGTCCTGCCACCAGCGCAACCACCCCAAGCCGCGCCAACCCTTCCTCCCGCGCAGCCCCCGACGTCTTCCCCGACGACCCAGACCCAGACCCAGAACCCGACCCCGAGCCCGCCGTATTCTTCGGCCCCGTGCCCCCCGGCGCCTCCCCCGGATCCATCCCCACCGTTGTCTTAGCAGTAGTGCTACTCCCCGACGTAGTCGTCGCAGTACTACTACTCTTCGTCGACGAAGTCGTACTCACAGCAACATTCGCCGTGGCGCAATACCCATCATACAGCGACAACATCCCACTGACCTCCTCGGGCCAGCTAT
>Ga0247758_1001779_pt1 | contig 14149 bp, 10 predicted proteins | sample UWRJL156409C4_FD_180950 | JGI IMG/M metagenome (GOLD analysis project Ga0247758, IMG submission 180950) | Plant litter microbial communities from Arlington Agricultural Research Station in Wisconsin, United States - UWRJ-L156-409C-4 | ecosystem: Environmental > Terrestrial > Plant litter >...
AACTTTACAAAATAAAGTCTTTAAATCTTAAAAAATGAGGCTTTAAAAAGTAAGATTTATCTTTAATTATTCTTTTATCTCTTTAAATAGATGTATTGGCCTCCGGACAGGTTTCTGTCGCTTTGTCGCTGTACTTATTTAAATAAGCTTAATACCCCACGCCAAAATTGCCAGGAGCGAAAGTGAGGAATGGAGCGCCCCGTAGCGTAGCGAAGGGCTGTCGCGGAATGACGAACGAAGCGACGCCAGCAATTTTATATCTTTAATAAGCAAGATAAAAAGAAATGCAACAGAACATTTCAACAAGGATATTAAGCTTCAAAGCCAAACTATTCCTAATACTTAACACCTACCTCCACCAGCTTATCAACTAAAGCGTAGTAATTCTCTGCTACCTTACATATTATAATCGTTATCGATTAATAAAGGTTTAAATCTAATTAGATAAAGAAGAGCATAACGCTTTCAAAGATAAAGTTATAAACTTAAAAAAAGAAAGTTTCATTATTTAGTGCAAAGGGTTATAAACTACCTCTCTACTTAGGCATCTGGGAACTTGCGGATCAGGGCACCAAATGGAAGCGATGTGGCACTTAAGGTTATCGAAAGGACCCACTCCCTGCCTAAGAGCCTTGTAATTCTAAAGGCCGCGTTAATAACGAAGATAATAAGCACTTAACCGCTAACTATAATGTAGTTAATAATAATGAAGATCTAGTTCTTAGTAATGCCCTTAAAGATGTTAAGTTTATTATTTAGATGTTAGTGGTTAAATTTATTAAAGATCTAAAGCTAGATAAACATGCTAACTTAGCCTCCAGCTTAATGCCTTTAAGGTCGTAACTAAATAGAGTTTAGCCGCTATAATAAACATATAGCGTAATGTTAAGCTAATAAATTACTTATCCTAATATTATCTTTTATATACGGGTTATAATAAGTGGTAAGGATTTCTTATTAGGCGGGCGGTCGAGAATTGATCGCTTGGGAGGATCGGTAACGAGGGTAAGCGTTGCGAATGTATCTATGATGAGATTAACCTAAAGGAGCTAAATAGTATTCAGGACCGAATAGCATTCAGGACCGACTCCTCCTTATCGTTAGATATAGTAGAGATAAAGGTTAGCGCTACAGCTGTGATGTTAACTGCAAGTTAGAACTAGTTAAGAAATCAGTTATTATTAAATTAAGTAATAAAGGTTGGATATGCTTTACCTAGAGGAATTTCTTTATTAAATTATTAACAGCGTAACCCTAGCTAATCCCCTTAATAATAAAAGCGAAGTTATTATCTATAAGAATAATCCTTACAGCCTCCTTTGCTACTTCAGTGCTAGTAATTCCTATAGCAAAGCTAATATCGGCTATCTAAAGAGCGGGAGTATCGTTTATACCATTACCAGTTACAGTAACTGTTTCACTTAATACTTTCAATATCCGTACTAACATACGCTTATCTTCTAAGCTTAAGCGAGCAAGTACCTGCAGATGGGGGATAATTGCCTTAAGCTTCTCCTTAGACTTCCGGTAAAAAACAGGTCCTTTTATAGCGATACTGTGTTTATTAAAGGTGTAGATGCTATATTCCTCCACAATAGCTATACTTATTAAGATATTATTACCTATAACTATATAAATAAAGACACCTGCCTGTTAACAGTCGTTAATGGCGCCCTTGATACCTAGAGGAATAGGATCCTTAATACTAAAGATTGCTACAAGTGTTATATTGTGGTGAACTTTGTTAAAGTCTTCTGCCGTTAGCTGCGCCAAACCCTTAAGTTCCTTTAGTAGCTATAAATCAAAGTCGCGATACAATGATCTAATCGTGCGTAGCGTTTAGCCAGCATACAATTTAATAGTCTTGGATACTATCTTGTGGTTACTGTTAGTAAGATTAGTTATTAATACTTTATTATACACAGGTTTTGTGATAATTTAAGTGCACTTAGCTAAGAGGATCTCAGATACACCCTTAATATATGTATGGAACTTTTTATTAGTTAATTTAACGATAGTGGTTATGTAATTCGCAGTTAAGTTAAAGGGAACTACTTATATAACGTTAGAGTTAGATTATTCTTCTTAAACCAGGGGGAAGCCTAGGTTGTTACGGTAAAGGGTTAGGAGGGCTACTATCTTAAAGCTGATAAATGTCTTCTTACCATTAATATTACCCTTAAACGCAGTTAAGTTTACAGAGTTTAACTGTATAAGTAACTTTTTCATCTTATTGCTAACCCTCTTGGTAATTTCCACGATCGGTATGTTTAAGACAGTGTTAGTAACTGTTAACTTTTCTGCTAACCACTCTAAAGGAGCGTCGGTGCCACAGAATCTAATGCTCTTGCCTAGGGTTATAGCTATAATAATCATCTTATTTTATGTAAGAGTACCTGTCTTATTAAAATAAATTGTAGTTGCGTTTCCTATTATCTCGCAAGCTTTTAAAACGCCCAGGTTATTGTGTTTCATTATCCAAGTCGCTGCGAAAATAAGCGCTAACGTCACAGCAAGCGGTAATCCTTTAGGAACAGCGATAACAATAACAGTAACGGCCGTAATAAAGATACGTAAAAAGCTCTGGCATTTTTAAGCAGGTGTATCATTATTCCGGGGAAGCTGAGCACAGAACTTAATAGTTAAGACGAAGAATAGAATTAGCGCTATAACGCTACTAATCTTAGCGATCGCGTTAGCAAGTCTGTTAAGCTTCTTTTATAGGGGCGTATTATCCTGCTTAGTTTACAGAGCTATTTTGATGCGTCTATAGCTAGAATTCGCACCAACTGCTGCCACGAAGAAAGTTCCTGTGCCCTTATTAACCTTATTACTAGAGATGATGAAGGGGTTAAGCTTTATAATGTTAGGTGGCGTAGCAGCTCCATTTGCGACAGCCTTTAAGGCGGCGAAGACCTTATCGGCAGCAACCTTTTTAAGAAGTCAGACTCTGCAGTAGCTGACGATTCGTCACACTTTATTATATAGCCTAAAATGAAGATACCGTCTACTGGGATAACTTCACCTGTAAACAAATGTATAACGTTATTAACGACGATATTGAAAACCGAAACCTCGACCGATTTGCCAGAGCGGATTAATTTAACAGTGCGGTTATTATATTTCCTATTTAACTTATTAAACTATCGTTCCATCTGCCAATCATTTAAAGCGCTAATAATAATAACGATAATAATAACACCTATAATAACCGCACCCTTAAGCTACTTAAGCTTAGTAGTTTCGCCACTGTAAGTACTATCTGTAGTTCTAAAGGTCTGATACAGGCCGAGGGCAAGCGAAATAACTGCAGCACTGGTAAGCAAGAATAGAATTTTATCGTTATACGCGATCCAGACCAGCTTAAAGAGGCCTTTACTCTTCCTTTCAAGCAGACAGTTCTCCCTACATCCTTAAATACAACCCCACTATTAACTAAAGTCTTATTAAAGCTGAGACCAGTGTCACAATTGGTACATAGACCCTTCTTAAGGCCTTTTAATCCACCTAAGGCGTAAAAGGCGTAGAGACTTTTAGGGTTAAGAAGCTTAAAGAGCTAGCTAAGAGAGAAGGTAAAGCGATTATTTAAAATTAAGTATATATTTTCGGTATTAAGATCTGGCGTTAGGGTGTCTTTAAGGCTAAGCTGGAAACTAGCCAACTCCTTAAGCTAGGTGGCTTTCGGTAACCTGTTAGTAATTATTAAAAAGGGAGTATTACAGAGAGCTTAAGACGCCATAGTGCTATTAAGGAGTTAGATAAAAAGGTAAGTTTATTAAGGATGTGGGTCGTGACGGCAAAGATATATGTAGGAAGTGCAGCGGCCTTTATGTTCAGAATTCGCTTCTTTAGCTCTAAAGTATGTGCATCCACAGCTACCGTCCTTAATACATTAGTAGGGATCAAATAGTTTTGCTTTAATTGTTTCTAAGCTAAAGGATTATGTTAATAAGTAAAGTATAAAAAAAGAAGAGATTAATAATTATATCTGATTATTATTATAATAACTGATTTTCTTCTTCAGTCGTAAGCTGCTTATGTTTTTTATTTTAATTCCCTAAAATCTTCTTATCTGTAGCAGTTTAATAAGATATTAGCCATTTGACCGTATTACATGATAAAAGACTTAGGTTATAATGTTAATATTGCTACTGATATGAAAAATATTTCGATCTAGGCGAAAGTAGCCAGTTTTTCTAATTATCTACTTGCTAATATTGTTAAATTCATAAAATTAGCAAATATCTAGCGTTTGATAACTTTATAAATTAAGAAAGTACTTTAACATTAATTAAAATGGGAGACAGAAGTCATTATCAAAATAGATTCCTATTTTCCTCTTTATAACAACCTTACGCACAAACGCTTATAAAGCTAACCACACCATGTGATTTTGCATGACCTTTTATACAGCTATATGCGAAACCAATGTCCTCTTTCACTCTTTATAAGTTTAAAAGCACGAGCCACCGTTACTTAAGAGTACACATAAGTACAAACTATAATCCAAAAATGGCTGATAAGACCGGCAAGATTGGAGAATGCGTCATAGGGAGTTAAGTATCGATAAGTGGTACGAAGTAAATAGAGCAACCGGGGAGCTTACGTGAGATGGCAACACAGTGCCATGAGCGGGCCAAAAAAATGAATGTATAAGCTCGAATCTGCCACATTTCACTGCCTTTCAATTCGGCTAAACCTTGACCTAATGTTGGCATCGGGAAAAAGCCCGCTACCCCGAGTCCGAAGAAAACGCCGCGGGCCACCCAGCCCGTCCCGCTCCGTTTCAACTCGGCGAGACATCGCCCACAGTTTACTGCACACGGTACGGAAAAAGATAATGCCGCTGTTGCCGAACCCCTCGTTGACCCGTTCCGTCAACCAACTGCTTCAACACCCATCCATCGTCTCTAGCAGCGGCTCCACAGGCCAGGGAAATAACTATTCAGTGAGCGACGAAAACGAGAGAGCATTGCGAAAGCTTGACTCCATTGGGAAAGATACCGGGCTGCAAGCACGACAGACGCAAACCTCCGTCACATGCCTGTTAACCCCTTCCTGCCCGGATTTTCGTCCAGTATCTCGGCCCAGTCAGTACAATCTATCCTGCCCATAGTTAACCCGTCCGCCTTTCAACCACCTTCTCGCTAATCTAACATCTATTCTTCTATAGCATCACGGTGCTACCACCTGTCCACCATCTCCCCACCGACTTGGCTGCCTGTTGCTGTGCTGAGGAAAGCGAAGAAAAATACATCAAGTGCGAGATCCGCGTACCGTCCCTCGAGCCTCAATCAATCCGCTGGCGCCGCGGCGTGCTGGCGCAGTCCACGAATATCTAAGTTTACGTTGATTTCTACGCCGAAATCCGCTCTCGTGTCGAGGATGCCGAAACCGAAGCAGAAAAAACCCAGGACACTGCTCTGCGATTGTGGCAAACGCTTCAGGAGCCCTCAAGATCAGTTACAGCATACTCTTAACTCTTCTCTCCATCAGCAACCTATACTGGATCAGCCTCCACTCTCCATATCGTATACTGCAGCAACTCCTGACCTGTCAGGCGAAGCAGAAGAAGCTCAGGAGCTCGCCGCATTTCCTGGCAAGGAAATTGACTCGGCAGGTAAATTCTACACTACCAAGGCGATCGCTGGAAAGGGAAAGGGGCTCGTTGCTACAACCAAGATTCCCAAAGGCACGCGCATACTATCAGAGGTCCCTATTTTCAGAGTTCCGCGGAATAATCCCGACATCAAGGCCTTAGAATGCATTGTTGCAAAAGAGGTGGAGTGCCTCAATGAGGACCAACAACGTGCTTTCTTTGACTTGACACTGCGGGGACAAGTGCTCAGCAGCCTGTTGGGCTCTGGGCCGTTTGACTGGCGCTGCCTTTGCCTTCTGTGAGGTTTGTGGACGGTAGAGTGATCTCAGTATAGGACGGACTTTGGGGATGAGACTGTGAAGGTAGTGGGAAATAGTTAGAAAAGATAGAATGAGGAGCCGAGTGATAAGGATGCCAATGTGGAGCCACTGGTAATCGGTATGTGAATGTATCATGCTTCAAATTTACAGGGCTTTGCATCTAGAAACTCCAGCTATCACTATATCCTGGCTCGTAGTGCCGCCACCTTGGGTGCACTTTTGGCTTGATATCCACCCGCTGTCAGATTTCGTCGTCCCCTCAACGCCAAGGAGAGAATCGTGGGCCTGTATCAACTCTCTATTATTGTTCATCTCGTACACGCTAGCTTACGTGGGGCCAGAAGGCGGACCAGTCAATTGAATCATAAGCCCCTGGTGGCAATGCTCGGAAAGATAGGAGAATCTCGGCAAAGATCAACAGGCGGGCCACAATGTAGATGATGTAGGCCGAATCAGCACAAATCCTGAACAGCCACTTCCTTGCCCAGGTCTTTCGCTTGGCCTCCAGCTCCCAGATCCAAAGCAGGCTGAAGGAGAAGTCAAACCACGGACGGCTGGCCAGCTCGAGAGCAAATCCGCCAACGACCATGACCGCCACGAGCGTCACGCTACTAGCCCGCCAAATGAACATCTCGGCATCGGTGGGAAAGGAGAAGCCCCAGCCGAGAACATGGATAACGGCATGAGTGACAGAGACGACCCATAATACCGCCGTTGCTTCAATATCTGTTGGCGGTGGCGGCGAGTAGTCGTTGGGGATTCTAGTAAGCGGTCGACGTTCCAAGCCGCCGAAGTATCGAAGGGATTTTCGGCGACGCCAGCCTTGCCAGACTGGCTTTTCCACAAAGTCCATCGGCGTGTCGACGTAGGGCTCGGCGGCTTCATCCCCGCAAGCTGTCAACAGCTCAGCAAGCGTCCACGAGACGCTGATGACCGTGGGCTGCGACACGTTCTGCGGCTTGTTCATCCAAAAGTAGGTCGTCGCCAGCGTTGGAAGGATGAAAGCCACTGTGAACAGCTCCAACGGGGTGATCAGAAGCTTCAGCGCGGCGCGCGCAATGATCTGGAGGAGCATCCAGCCTGTTTGCAGCAAGGCAAGCCCTTTTGCGAAACGGTCGGCCTTGCTGCGATCCCAAATCTCTCTCTTCGTTATTCCAGGGGCCATGATCCTCTCTTTGCCGCATAGATAAAAGATCGATGTCGCATTGATCGGAAAGGTTGGAAAGTCTGGTGTCTGGAGGACAAAGCCACCCGCGTTGGCGTAGAAGGCGTGGGTGACAGTCCATGAATCGATGCCAAGCGAGTTCATCTCCGTGACCGATATATTTGCTGCATTCCATTGCATGATCGCAAAGAGAGTGAGCATCTCTGGTGCAAAAACAGCTAGGATTGTCCAGCGTAATTTGCGGACAACGACTGTGGCGTCGCTCTCGTGCTCCGACTGAAGGTTGTGGTGAAGAACTACCCAGACGCAGACAAAGAGTACCAATGCATTCTCCCAGAGAATATCCGCCGTCCCACGCTGGTTTGGTGTGGAAACCCATCCTACAAGGCCTGGGTTCATTTCAGATCGATGCCGTATGTCATGAGAGCTCATTGCCATGTTCTTTCGGCGTGTCGGGCACACGGCGACTGCGTCGATCGGGGCCTCGCGTTGAGGGAAGGCAGAATTCAAAGCTTCCCATAGCCGTCCGTGGAAGCCGACATGAAACATGCAGCTGGCGGGCACGAACCCCTAGAAACGATGCCTGACAGGTGCTACCAAAGTGCAGATTGCCGCTGTGGCTGCCTTTTCAGCCTTTCAGGTCCAATTGGGGGGCTATGCATGAACATGTGTGCAGCTGAGGTGTTGTGCCAACACACCCTTTCAAACTAAGAACTCGGCGGCAGCCCACGGACTAATGAGGGTAACGCATCTACAGAAAACGAGAAGACATTGACACAAGGCCAAAGGCAGGTGCCAAATCTCCGCCGCTTGAAGGTGCCAACACATGCTGTGAAGCGCAATGGCGAAGACATAGTAAAACAGCAGGAGCGGGTTCTCAACCACGCCTCCCATAAGGCCGGCTGGAACGTTGAAGTTCTTCTCGCCGCCCTGTATGTAGCGGACAAAGCCGCGCTGAACAATATCAAGTCGGCCATCTAGAAAGATATCAGCAGTCTCAATCACAACACGAGAATCGAGCATGGCTTACCTTTCGAGGTGAACAGGGAATACAACGCTTGCGCTAAGATGTTGAGAGCTGCACAGTGAGCCTTCCTCTTCCAGTAGAACCGTTTCGACATCTTCAGGACGGCGTCGGCGTCTTTGATCGAAAGAGGGCGGAGCATCTCGGCTAGCAACACAGCGTCCTTGAGCGCGACCGTCATCCCGGCTCCAGTGAGAGGGTGGCGCATGTTCCAGGCATCGCCCAGCATGAGGAGCCCACGAGTATGCTGCACACCAGACGACAGCCACGAATTCGGCATGCTGCGTAGCTGGCCTGATTGAAGTGCCGCCACCAGCGCGGGCTGTATGGCTTTGGGAAGTGTCAACACAACGGCTACCGCGATGTAGGTCCTCACGGCTTGCGTTGTTCCCAAGGCTATGTGGGTGTCGCTCGGTATGTCGATCAGGATTCTGGTTTCATGCTTGCTGATCGGATAAATAAGGATGATGGGTCCCCGGCCAACGACTCCCAGTGCGTAGCCCTGGTAGGGTAGCTTGACATCCAGTAGTTGGAGGCCCCAGAATCTGGAACTTGACTTCGGCTTATGCTGGGCAAACTGGGAGCGAAAGTTGGAACACGGGCCATCCGCAAGAACTGTCAAATCCGCGAAATGCTAAGATTACCAGGTCAGAGATACTGTTTGTATTTGTGAGAGGAATGGGAGCCCTACCTCAGTTGGCCCTTGGCCTCTTCTGGAGCACTTCACCCCAATCACTGCCCCCGTCTCGGGTTTTCTCAAAATTTCCACAACGGTCGCTTCCAGAAGAGTGATTCGCCCTTCGCATTGAACAGCCTCCCGCAGCTTCATAACAAATCTCCCATGGTGGAAACTTCGCCCTTCGAAGCAATCGGTATTCCCGTCGGTGTCGGCACGTCTTGCTGACGCAGAGATTGGGCCGAACCAGAACGAAGCCTCTTGGTCCTTCCAATATATGTGATAGCCTTTTACCGGCTGTGCGTCGATGTCTTCAAGGCATGCGCTGAGCCCCAATTTGGACAGAGCTTGTATCCCTCCGGGCTGCAGGAGCTCTCCGACAATGCGTTGAGGCTCCTGGAGACTCCTTTCGATCAGGAGGACACGCTTGCCCTGCCTTGCTAGAGCAGCTGCGAAGGCGCAGCCGGCAACACCGGCACCAATTACGAGAGTGTCAAATGTTTTGGGCATGAGCGGAAGTTGTCAGTCATTAAGATGAGTAGTTGTTGTGGTGGACGGTGAATGTTCTCGCTGACGGCTGACTGCTCGAAATTTAGGTGACCGTGTGTCGGTTAATCTACGGCCTGCCACTGCCTCAGGGTACTTCCCTGCCTCGGTCAATACTGGAATCTGTCAAAGGGACCAGATATGTCACATAAGGTTGCTCTGCCTAGAAAACATTCATATAGAGCATGTTTCCAATAACCACAGAACACCAAAGATTTTTTTCGGTATCTGCCTACCTACCTAGTTTACAAGGAGATTGCCTCTTCAACAATGGAGAACTGCCTATTTGAACTCGAACTGTCAAGTCAAGGCATCGCCCAATGGACCACCCCGACTAATGGACTAATTTACCGCCAAACCCCAAAGCCATAGGGCAGGACAGGGACTTCTTCCTCCACGAGGACAAGGACATTGCCCTCCCGAGGCATTCTAGCCCTACAAGGTTCTTGAGTGGACGATTCTTACAACCCACCTACCTTTTAGATGAATTACCAGAACTGAGAAGATCTGACACCGGACAGCTAGAGTTGTCATAGGTTCTATAGGCTGTCTATCCCTTTTCTTCTTCGCGTATGGACTACCTTCCTGTACGGCTCGAGCGAGGGCCTAACAAGTCAGCACCATCTCTCTCTCGGCGCGAGAGGCATACCTCGGCCAAGATGAGGCCTCCGAAGCAGGAGGCAACGAAAATGAGCGGCCTCTGTGGTCGGCCCTCTGCGATAAGGCCCAGAAGGTTATCGGCATGGCCGAGAAGTGTCTGGACAGGAGCGTCGGCGAAGTAGTTCGCGTTCCAGTCGTAGGTGAATATGCTCGCCTGGGGTACGGCTGCGGACAGCATATCGCGGTCCGCTAGCCAGTTGACCACCCGGCCGCCGCCTTTCTTGTATTCCCACGTCCGCGGTGACTCGGTGCCTAGGCCATGGATAGCGATGATGCTGTCTGGTTAGACCCTGGGTAGTAGGTGGAGTAGGACGACGTACTCGATTGTCGTTTTGTCGGTGCCATCGTCAAGTGGGGTAACCTTGTGGAGTCCTAGGGGTCGGGCTTTGGATGCCTGTCTGCGGTTAGCCGTCGGTCGATATCCCGCTAAGAGCGCGCACTATCCGCATCGGACGTTCCAAATAGCGATATCGAGATAGACTATCGAGGCCTACCTCTACAAGTGCGTCCGCCGGCCATTGCAGTTCAAGTCTGGAGAGCAGCCGTAGCGTAGGGGCTGGCTGGAACTGATTGGTCGTAGGTGTTCCGTGCGTTCGCGAATTCGCGTGCCCCGCCTGTTAGCCCCACGACTGTCGCGTTGTGCGATCGAGTGTCTTTCGTGCCGTCCTTACCACAAGCATGCCCTGCTTCCGTCTCCGAGGGGTCTTTGGGCTGTTATAGATTGGCGCACAGAGACTGTTCGTTGCCGAAGTGCGGTGACGGTGAATGTCCACGGCAAAGCAGACCGAAAGCCATATTGTTGAAGTGTGCATGCCCCGCGCGACCCCGCCAACAGAGACGCTTACGTGATGATCGCGAGGATGCGCGGCGGCGCCACCCCGCAGCTTCGCCAATCGAACGCAGACTTCCTTTTGCCTTGCCATTTCGAGAATGGCACCAACCCGAAGTGCCCAAGTTACACGCTACTAAATTTCCCGTCTACCCTTTCCATTTTGCATCCACACAAAACACCGCCAAATACGTACGAGCTGTGCCCGCGACGAAAACGTCTGTTTCTCGGTAAAAGGCATTAGAAATACTGCAGGACGAAATCATGTGCTACCTCACGTGAGATGTTGAAGAGCACGGGACACCGTGTCCTTTATGACTCATTTTGGGGGGTTCGGGCAATCGCCACTCCCAGGAGGACATAGCAATCGCTACTCTCGTCAGTCCATAAGGCCAATCTGCACTGACGCGACAGACACAATGAACACCGATGATTCTGCGAATGATTGGTCCAGTGGCGAAGAGTCCGAGTCTCAAATTTGCGATGCGATCTCTAATAATCGGGCCGCTCGCGGCTGCCCTCCTAGCCAACTGCGGCCTGCCCGCAAGACATTGCCCTTTGTGCCCTTTGCGGACTGGGTTCCAGGCCAGTCATATGAAGAACAGCCTCCCTTTTGCATGCATTACATTATGGAATGGAAATTAACAGTCAATAAAAGAGTAACCGCGAAGCAAACAGAAGATGACCTTGTGGTAGCTCCGAGCGACTTCTGGAAGAATAAGCTATCCTCTCAGGTCGCAGACATCGTGAACTCAAGGGGTAACCCCTGTATAGCCGAAGTAACGACGATCGTCTTATCCGTTAACGACCGCTCCGAGCAAGATATAACCAAGTACTTTAAAGAGCTGGAGATTGACTGGGCAGTCGTGGAGAAACAGCTGCAATCTTGGAGCCACCTTCTCCGCATTGGTAAGACTCTAAGGATCAAGGTTTCGTTTAATTATATGGACAATGGCAAGACCGGCCGTACCGCGGGACGGGGAGCCACTGCTACTCAACTTGCGGAGAGGAACGCTCGGGTCGATGCTGAGCAAACGGTGTCCGGTACACCGGATGCTTGGAGGCAAGTCTATGGCCTTTTAAAGTGCCCGGGACCTCCGTGCGATCGTGGGCCTTACTGCTGGCAAGACCCCGATACAAAGAAACACTACAAGCTTATGGGCCATCATTTGAGAAGCCTTGTCAAATTTGTACAGCGGGGCTCCAAACTAGAGGCACAAAGCGATGTTCCTGAGGACATACGGAAGCAGCTGTATGCCGAGGAACAACAGCAGTCAAACCGAAAGCGGAAGCGACTCGACTCTGGATTATATTCGACTGACCATCCCCCTATGGTTATTAATAATTACATCCCGACTCATCTCAGCCAAGCCGTAACAGGCTTCAGTGGGTCTTCGATGGACTTGACAGTTCGCTCATCTCTGCGGTCGTCCTCCCTCAGCATCCCTGGAATGCGCGATGACGCAGTCGATGCATACTGTAGATTTCATTGCTCTAGAGTCAAAAGCCAAGCCCAAAAGCAGAACTACGAGCTGGCGCGCGATCTGACATTGGAGAGAGGGTTCGATCTTGATCTCATTTATGAAGACAACGATGCTCAGTATTACATCGATCAAGGCATCATTGAAGGCGTAGCACGGCGTTGGGTTAAAGACGTTTCGGATTTTCTTGACGGGTACAAATCATTGTAGGAAGGGTAGCGTGTTCGTTGTACAGCATATTTGCATTTCATTCGACGAAGTCATCATCAATAGAGATCCCAGCACGCCGGAAGTGTCCCTTCGCGCTTGCCTCACGATGGCCCACAACGTCCATACATTCCTCCAAGAAAGATTGGAAATCTGCCCTGACAAAACCCTCTTGATCATCCCAGACTTGCCTAATGTACATCTTGAGTTCACCAAAGAACTCCTCAATCGGATTCAAGTCCGGTGAATAAGGTGGCAAGTAAAGCAGTACTACTCCCGCATCGTCGCACAACTGTTGGATTTTCTCTGAGTGATGAAACGATGCGTTGTCCATAATCAAAACAGACTTCGGGTCGGGCCACCTTCCACAATATGGCAGAAGTGTCTCGATAAAAGCTTCGAAGATTTCGGTATCGGTAGATCCTTCATACACCAAGAAATGTAGAATACCATCTTGAGTGTAGGCGGGGAGGATTTGGAACCTTTGGCCACGGTGAAACCGCTTGACTTGGCGTGCCCGCTTTCCTCGGGGAGCCCAGCCTCGACGCCTTATTCCTATACTCTTGTCTACTCCAGTCTCGTCTATAAACACCAGCTGGTCGGACCGGAGAAACGAGACTTCATAAATATAATCCGCTCTTAGATCGTCGTTACGTTCTCTGGCGATGTTTTGCGTGCATTTGGTTGACCACTTCATATCTTTGAGGGCTCTGCGAATGCTGAAACGTGATACATCAACGTCAAAGTCTTTGTGTAGGAACGCGGCCATATCCTTGAAACGCATGGAAGGGTTGACGGAAAGCTTGTCACGTAAAGCAGTCAACATGTAGGGAGTAATAGTTTTAGGTCGACCAGAGCTATTCGGAGGTGCTTTAGTCGACCCGAAGTGGAGCAGGTTCGATCGGTAGCGCCGTACGGCGCGCAGGGAACAGGTGGCGAGTTGGGCTGTTAATTCATCAGTGGGAGCTGCTTCACCCAGTAGCTTACTCTCTATTATGCTTTGGATCAAAACATGCTGCGAAAGTGCAAGATGTGGCGCCATTGTGAATGGGTGGCGGTTGAGAAAGAAGGAAAGAAGAGCAGGTTCTACGGTAGCTATTTAGATGTTAAATTTTCGGATTTCGGCGAAATAACATTTCCGGACAAAGGTACGTACCAAGTAATGTATCTAGTGTATTTAGAGAGTAATACACACTGTGTGACATTAGTCTATGCACCGGAACTCTCTTATAAAGTTTAAGTAAGGAGGACATTTCATTCGCACATAGCTGTATCAGTATCGTAATTTAACATCGAGAAAACTGTTAAGCAATAGTAGGTACGGCAAAGAATATCTGTCATTACAATAATCGCTATCTGTTAAAATGCAAAAGGGGTCAAGGCATTGGAAAGCAGTGTGTGTTGAAGGTGATTAATTATTTCTATCTTCGAGAGTGGAAGCCGTGTTATTATAGCCGTGAGGGTGGCCAGTGCACGGAGTGCATTGGCCACACTCGCTTCTGCAAAGCGAGGTTAGCTGACTGAATACGAGGTTGGCAGTGGAGTCTGGCGTTCTTGGCTGTGCAGATCCACGGATGCAGCCGCGGAGCGGCTGCGTGGATCCAGCCACACTGTTCTAACCACACTGGCCGGGTTAGGGTTG
>Ga0247758_1001780_pt1 | contig 14144 bp, 19 predicted proteins | sample UWRJL156409C4_FD_180950 | JGI IMG/M metagenome (GOLD analysis project Ga0247758, IMG submission 180950) | Plant litter microbial communities from Arlington Agricultural Research Station in Wisconsin, United States - UWRJ-L156-409C-4 | ecosystem: Environmental > Terrestrial > Plant litter >...
GACGGCTTCACGGTTGGCATTGTCAAGGCCAGCCGCAACGAGGTGACCGCGGACATCATCGTTGCCAGCGTGCAGACGTTGATCCAGCCGGGGCGCATGAAACAGATCTCCGGGGTCGGCTACCTGATCATCGATGAGGCGCACCATGCGGTGGCTAGCTCATACGTCGAGATCATGAGCCATTTTCACGGCATCCTGGAGTACGACACGGTCCCCGGTATCCCCGTGCTCGGCATGACCGCCACGCCCATGCGCTCGGACGGCCAGGGCCTGGGCAACGTCTGGCATGACCTGGTGTTCTCCCGAAACCTGATCTGGGGCATCCGGCACGGCTACCTAATTGACATCGTTCCGTACTCCATCCGGGTGCCGGGTGGCGTTGACTCCATGGCGGACAGCCTGGCGCCTGAAGTGGTGGTGGACGCCTGGATGGAGAAGGCCGTGGGCGACCGCTGGCCCGAAACTTCTCCCTCCACCGTCCTGTTTGCCCCGCTGGTCAAGGACGCCCAGGCCTACGCTGATGCGTTCTCTCTCCAGGGCGTCAAGGCCGAGGTCGTCAGCGACAAGATGCCCAAGGCCGAGGTCCGGGCCGTCCTGGACCGCTTCAAGGCCGGCACGACCACCGTGGTCTGCAACGCCATGATGCTCACCGAGGGAATCAACATCCCCCGGATCATGTGCGTCATCTGGGCGCGACCTGTGCGCAAAGAAGGCTCGCCCCTGCTGACCCAGGGTGTCGGCCGCGGCACCCGGCCGTGGCTCGCCGCCGAGGCCCCGCCCAGGGATGAGCAGAAGTGCATCCTGCTGGTGGTCACGCCGGACAGCGCCATCCCGCTCGCCGGCGTCGCCGACCTCTCGGAGCACGCCGCCGAGGGCCGGGACGGAGTGAGCCTGCTGACCATGGAGGATCAGTGGGACCTGGGCAAAGACCTCCCGGATGAGACCGTGGCCTACGCGGGCCCCGTGGATGTCCAGCGCTGGGACGCCGCCGTGCAGGCCAGCACCAAGGCGTGGAAGTACACCAAGGCCGGCGTGCCGTTCCTGCCGACGGCCAAGCGCGGGCAGGGCTATGTGTTCATCGTGGAGCGTGACGACCAGTGGGGCGTCTGGGTGCGCGAGCCGAACCGGACCAAGACGCCCGGGACCATGCGCACGGCGATGGCGGGCGGCCTGGCGCCAGACCTCGAGCTGGCCATGAGCGTGGCCGAGGATCTCGTGCAGGAGCGCGGCGGCAGCATCGGCACGCTGTTGGCCGACCGGGGTCGCGCGTGGCGGCAGCAGGTGCCCAAGCCCGAACTTCAGGAGCTGGCCAGGCGCATCGGCCTCTCCGCCGAGGTTAAGAAGATCATGGCAGGGCGCGCGGCCGGCAAGGCCGGGAAGTTGTCAGACCTGGTAGATATCGTGCAGGCCAGCAAGGTGTTGGACCCGACCGCAGAGAAGATCAAGATGAGGGCGACCCGATGACCGACGACTGGTACGACGACGCTCCGAAGCAGAAGGCCCCGGCGCCCGAGCGCTACATCTATCCCGGCCTGCCGTCGACCATCCTGGAGCTGAGGGAAGTCCTCATCGCCCAGGAGGCCGAACGCCCGCGGACTGTCCAGGTAGCGCTTGGCCCGTCCGAGCTGGGCACGCCGTGCGACCAGCAGGTGGCCCGGAAGCTGGTCGCCGCGGGCTACGTCCCGGCCGCGCAGGAGCCGGCGTGGGCGCCGTATCAGGGGACCGCGGTCCACACCGCGATGGAAGACACGGTGGCCTTCTGGAACGCCCGTCTCGGTCGTCGGCGCTTCCTGGGCCTGAAGGAGCTGGGCCGGCTGGACGTCGGGCCGGGCGTGTCCGGGGAGCTGGACGCCTACGACACCGATCACGACATGGTGATCGACTGGAAGCACGTGGGGGTGAGTGCGCTCCAGGACTTGCGGGCGGCCCGCAAGAAGGACTTGCCGATCCCCCAGCATGTCAAGCAGGAGTATCGCGTGCAGGGCCACCTCTACGGCCTGGGCATGCGTCGCCGCGGATATCCCGTGAAGTTCGTGCGGCTGGTGCTGCTGGCCCGGTCATGGAAGTTCGATGACAGCGAGGAGTGGACCGAGCCCTACAACGAGGTGTTGGCCCTGGCCGCCCTGGCGCGGTACGACCGCGTCAAGGCCCAGGTCGAGGGCCTTGACATCATCAGCCATCCCGAGCGCATCGTGCAGGTCACGGCGACGCCCACCAACCTCTGCTGGTGGTGTCCGTTCCGGGCGTATGGGCGGCCGGCCGACGCCAAGGGCTGTCCGGGAAAGTGAGGGTTGCAGGCGGGCTATAGTACGTGTAGGCTAAGTGCAGATCAGGAAGGGGAACGGTCAGTGAAATCGGACTACGACTGGAGCAAGTAAGCATGGGACTCTTCGGCAACGGCCCCAATACGAACGGGGCGGCCACTCGCCAGGCCGAGGCGGCCAGGAACAGCAACCAGCGCCGGGGGCGCAACAACGTCACGGTGGCCCAGGTCCAGTGCCGCAGCACCAAGCGCACGGGCCGGCCGATCTTCGCAGCCATTTTCCGCAAGAACACCTAGGGCAACAAGCCTGGCGCGAGCCGGGTCATGCCGTCTCTAGCTCATCAGGCAGAGCAGCCCCCCAGGCTGGGGGTAGGGCCAGGTTCGAGACCTGGGAGATGGCCGGTTGAACTGATCAATGCGAGGAAGGTCCACCCGTTCCCGCGGACTTAGCCGCCGAGCAAAGATCAGGGAAGGGCCGCCGGGAAGCGGTCAGCGTGGTAGCTCAATTGGCAGAGCGGCGAAAGGTGCGGGGGTCTAGAGCCTCTTAATCCGAGTAGCGGGTTCCGGGTTCGAGCCCCGGTCATGCACGCGACGGAATACGGCAGATATTGCCCGGCCGTGACAGTCCGGAGAGACGGACACGGAGAGGGCGGGTAGTGGGCCAAGCCTTCGCAAAGTAATCGTTGGCCTCTGGTGTACAGAGATCCCGCCCTCTCCACCCAGAAGAGATCCGAGCAGAGAAGAGATCAGCAGTGACGGACAACGTCAACACCCCCGTGGACGACGACGAGTACTACGACGACACCACGGTCGACTTCCCCAACGTCGAGCACCTCGCCCCGAGCACGCCGCCGAACTTCGGTGAGGGCCGGTTGGTCGCCATCTACGCCCTGAAGAATGGCATGGGCAAGGGCGACAACGGTGAGTACCCGTTCACGGAGACCATCACGGTGGCGCTGGACGACGGCCCCGAGGGCGACCAGGTCCACGAGCTGGTGGGCCCGGCGCCGTTCCGGGTCGAGATGCGCCACAGCACCGGCTACATCCACGCCAAGCTGGCTAAGCGCGTGACGGGCAAGCACCCGAAGTCGGGCCGGCCGTTGCGGTTCCTGCCGCTGATCGGCCGGGTCAACACGCAGACCAGCAAGAAGAGCAAGAATCAGCCGGCGTTCGGCCTGGCGCCCAAGACGGACGACGACCTGGTCATCCTCGAGCGGCACAAGGCGCTCCTGAAGTCCATCACGGCTGAGCTGGAAGCGGCCGAGGCGGAGAAGGACGACAAGGACGGTTTCGACGACTAAGACCTCCCAGGGCTACGGCGTTGGGTTGCGCCGGTTCGGTCACCGTTGATCCGGGTGGCGCCCGTGACGGATCACCCAAGGAAGGCCCCGGGAACGCAGCCCGGGGCCTTCCGCATATCTGGAGAAAGGTAGTGAAGCAGCATGAATGAGATCAACAGGCTTGAGGACGTGCGGCCCGGGGACATCATGTTCGGTCCCATCGGCGGCCTGGTCGGCGCCGGCGTCGGGCTGGGCCAGCTGGCCCTACGCGAGGCCTTCCGGATCGGCCGGCTGTCCGTGCGCCACGTCGGAATCGTGGTCGAGGCCAGTGCGCATCTGGGAGGACACCAGCTCAGGAACGACGCCACGGGCGAGTATGTGATAGCCCCACCGGTCCCCGGTCGCCCGGGTGAGTGGATCGTCCCGGGCGGGTGGACGCACTACCCTCACGGCGTAATCACGGCCCCCCGCCTGGTCCAGGCCATGCCGCACGGCGCCGAAGAGATCGAGATGCGCCAGCAGACGCACTGGACGCCGCGGCACGTGTTCATGCGCCTGGCCGAGGACTACCCAGGCCAGGCCGAGGACGCGGCGGCCATCGCCCGGCTGATGGTGCGCGAGGGCGTGGCGTACTCGTTCGCGTCCTACGGCGCGCTGGCGGCCTGGCGGTGGGGGATCCAGACGCCGCGGCTGGCCCGGTGGATCAACAGGCGCGGCGCGGTGGTAAAGCTGGACCACTGGAGCAACGGCCTGGAGGGCCACCCCCGCGGCGGGCGCCTCCCGAGGGAGGCCATCTGCTCCGTGCTGGCCGATCAGTCATGGAGCCTGGCCGGCAAGCGGGTCATGGTCGGCGTGCTGCCTCAGGTGGTGACGCCGGGGGCGATGGCCATCCAGCTGTGGAACCGTCCGGGGGTTGTGCGGGGCGGCGCCGGGCTACTATAGTATGGGTATGGCGCAGATCATTGTACGGAACAGGGACTACCCGGAAGCTGGGGATGTAGAGATCATCAACAGGGCCGACCCTGCCGATGATCCAAAGTGGGTAGGCGAGTGCACGAACTGTATCGAGAAGATCGGCCATAGGGGGCGGCTTGAAGACGCCCTGGAGAGCGCCGAGAAGCACGTGGACGCCTACCCGGCCTGCACGCAATGAGCCGGGACTGGGTCACCTGGGCCCTGATCGGTATCTTCGCGCTCTCGGGCGCCTTGGTGGCCTGGGCCGTACTCACCGGCGACGTGACCGATACGCCGGCCGAGATCCCACGCCACGCGCACTGGACGACCGAAGGCGCCACGACCCGACTGGGCCCCAAGCCCGCGCCGCTGCCACCGATGGAGCGCGACGGGGGCGAGGTCCAGCCGCTCAAGGTCCGCTTCTGCGCGTGGTGCCCCGTGCCGGCCAAGCCCGAGAAGCTATTTCATCCCCTGGGCCAGCGTGCGCACATCGAATAGTAAAGAAAGTGTGCAGATACAGAAAGGCCCCGGGATGCCCGGGGCCTTTCTGGTTGATGATCAGTTCATCCAATCGGGGATCTCACCGCCGGCGGGCTCGTGCACGGCCGGGGCGGAAGCGGCTGTGACCAGGTGGAGGGTGAATCCCTCACCCTTGCAGCGGGGGCAAGCGCCCTCAGTCTTGCCCCCGCTGGCGACCTTGTCCGCGTTGGTGACGTCGCGGGTCTTGCCGGTGGTCCCGCAAGCGAAGCAGTCGCGCTTGGTGTACGCCTGGCCTGCGATTTCCTGCGTTGTCATACCGGAAGTGTAGCAGGTCTATAGTATGCGTACAACCCCCGGGCAAGAGAAAGACCCGGCTCCCCCTCGGGGCCGGGTCTTTCTCTTGCCCGGTGGGTTACTTGTTCGGGAGGCGGGTCGCCTTGCCCGCCTGGGTCGGGTTGGCCTTGGTGACGGCCACCTTGACCTTGAGCATCGTGGCGGCCGGCGCGGTGATCAGGTTTCCGAGCTTCATTTCGTGCCCCCTGGCTTGTCGTGTTCTTGCTTGTACCCATACTATAGCAGGGCTACTAGGGGTCGGGTCAACCCCTTTGCCCAAGATTTTGTAGGATCGTCCGCGCGGGGGCGTGCCGGCGCCGGCTAGGCGCCCCCGTCCAAGGACTTGCACCCGGGCTATAGTACGGGTACACTTTTGGTATGACGCAGATCAGCAAGAGCCAGACCAAAACCCTTCAGACGCTCATTGCACTCGGGGGAAAGGTCAACGTCACCGCTGCAATCCCGGGCGTTAACCGCGCGGGCATCATCGGCATGGGCAAGCTCGGCCTGCTGACCGTAAACGTCTCTACCTGCGAGGTTGAGGTGCTGAATGCCGGATACGAAATCGTCAAGTCCGCATAGCCTGCTCTGGGGCGGCCGTGTGCCCGTCGACTGGAAGGGGCCAGTCGACGGGCCGGGCATCGGCCGTTGCTCCTGCGGCGAGGGCACGCCCTATCTTCAGACCACGCGCGAGCGTCGTGCGTGGCATCGAACCCACCGAGAAAAGGAAATCCGGGCATGAACTTCTGGCGCAAGGCGGCCCGCGTGATGTTGACCGCGGTGGCTGCAACCCTGGCGAGCGTCGGCACCCTGGCCGTGACGGCCGCGGGCTTCACCTTGAGCTTCGACGCCATCCGGGCGGTCGCCGTGGCCGCGCACATCCGGCCGAGCTGGGCGTGGATGATGCCGGTGGCGGTGGACGGGTCGATGGCCGTGGCCACGGTGGTCGCGATCGTCCTCTACAAGATCACGGGGAAGCACCGGGCCTACCCGTGGCTGGTGCTGGCCGTGGGCATCCTGGTCAGCATGGCCAGCAACGGCCTGCACGCCACGGGGACCCTGGGGGCGCCGGTGGAGCTGGAGACGCCCGTGCGCGTCGCGGTGGCCACGGTGCCGGCCGTCATGCTGGCGCTGTCCTTCCACCTGCTGGCCACCTTGGTCAGCATCGTGTCCGAGACCGTGTCCAAGACTGAGGTCAGGTCAGAGGTCAAGCCGCCGGTTGACCTGACCCAGGTCGTCGGCGTGGACATTGACCCGGCCGGGACAGTCCAGGCTGTCCAAATGTCCAACGGCGAGGACAGGTCAGAGGACACCGCGGACCTGTCCAATGTCCAGGCGGCCGAGGACAAGGCTTTGGACACGGCAGGACAGGAGCTTGTCCAAGAGACCGTGTCCTACCTGTCCCGGCTGGCCGAGGACATTGGACAGGACAAGGCCAGTGTCCAGCCGGCCGCCGTGGACAGCCTGCCGGTTAGGGCACCGGGACAGTCCAGTCGTGGCCTGTCCCCGGCTCAAGCCACGGAGGTCAGGCACCTGATGAACGTCGGCCGGCCAGTCGGGGCGTACAAGATCGGCGAACTTCGGACCCTGTTGGCGAGCTGGTACGGGGTCAGCGAGAAGACCATCCAGCGGGCGGAGTAGACACGGGGGCGTAGGGGCGCTATAGTATGGGTATGAAGACCTACCGCGCTCCCCGCCCCCGCCTGGTAATGGTTGCCGGCGAGATCGTGAACATGGCCGCCCCCGCGGCCGAGGATTGGTGTTGCGGCCGGTGTCGCCGGGCCCGCATGGATGGGGCGTGTGCCATGCGGCGGTATGAGCCTTTCGAGGGCCACCGCGGCGACGAGGTCTGACAGCCCCCGAGACGAACGCCCCGACCCCCGCCAGGGTCGGGGCGTTCCCGCGTCTGAGGTACCTCACAGCCGGCCGTATCCCCAGGTCCGACGGTGTTTCCCAGGTTTTTGAGGTCACCTCTTCCGATCATGGTCGCTACCGGGTTATAGTATGGGTACAACCCGAGCAGAAGGAGCCCACCGTGGACGCCGAGATCGTGAACATCCTGAAGGCCAAGTGCGACGCCGTCGAGGCCCTGGAATTCGCCCTGGCGGAGCAGGTCAAGGCCGGCACCGTGGCTAGCGGCGAGAGCGCCTTGCGCTTCGTCAAGACCTGGGCCGAGGCCATGCAGGCCATGGTGCCGGCCTTGACGACCGTGACCGCCCCGCCCAAGACCATGTTCAGCGCAAACAGCTCCGACGCCACCCACTACCGTGAGGACTTCAGCGGCCCGCTGACCGCGTGCGGGCGAGACGTGCAGGACGCCATCAACCTGCTCTACACGGACGACGCCGCGGACGTGACCTGTCTGGCCTGCGCGGACAGCCTGTCCTGACCAAAGTCCAAAGCCCCCACGACCTGTCCAAGGTCCGGGGGCTTTGTCCTGTCCAATGTTCTAAGACGTGATCTTGAGCCTGCCCTCTGTCCAATAGATCAACTCGGACAGGTCATAGAGGTCAGCCTGACCTTTGCGGCCGTAGGTCACGGGGACAGGGAAGCCGGTGCTGTCCCGGCGGTCCCGGGCCATCTGCAAGGCCTTCAAGGTCAGTCCAGTCCCGTCCTGTCCAACGGGCAGCTTGTCCACGGCGTTACCCAGGCTGGTCAAGGTCACCAGCGCCGGCCTGTCCTCGGACTTTTGGACAGGCGTGGACTTGACCTGAGCGCCGAGGACAGAGGACAGCGGGTCCTGTCCAGAGGTGGCCAGCGCCAGGGCGTCATCCATGGACATGTCCGGGACTCGCACGATCGTGAAGTCCTGACCGATGGACAGACCCCACAGTCCTCGCTTCCCGCCCGGCCAGGCCACGTACTCGCCGCTGGCCAGCATCTTCCAGAGAGCGAAGTCCCAGCCAGCCATCAACCTGATCTGGAAGGACTGCCGGACGGCGCCGCCGGTGTTGGACCCGAACACGTTGGCCTCGAGCCGCTGGGCCGCCACGTAGACGTGAATCTGCATCTCCCGTCCCATGAACACGGCATACTGCAACGCGGCCATGGCGGGCGAGAGCGAGGGCGGGTCAAGGTCGGCGTCGTCGTAGTCCATGTCGGCCTTCTTGGCCGCCTTGGCCTCGTTCATAATCCGCTTGCGCTCACCCTTCCAGTACGCGGTGAGGGCGGACTTCAGGGAGTTGATCTCCTCAACGACGACGTCCAGCTCCCGGAAGCTACCCAGCTCGGACTCGTCGCACTCGATGCGCCGCTGAAGCTCCTCGCCCAGGGCCACCAAGGAGTTGTGGATGTCCTGGACGCGGTACCAGTACTGCGCGCGGTCGTCGGGAAGTTTGTGCGCCCAGCGATGCGACCAGCGCTTCAGGTCCAGGAAGATCACGCCAACGCCATGGCTCATGCGCTGGGCCAGCAAAGCGCGAAGGAGCGTCGTCTTACCCGTGCCGGGCGCGCCGGACAGCGCGACGTGCGGGGCGTCCTGCTCGTAGTCGATGTGCACGGGACCCTCAGGGCCCATGCCGATGACGGGACGCGTGAGCGTGGCCGCCTTGATGGCCGCCATGAGCGCCACCATGTCGATCTCGTCGGGCGGCAGGGGGACGCCGGTGATCTCTACGACGGGTAGAGCGCCGGTGCGCTCCCAGCTGGCGGCCTTGGCGCCGACGATGCCCAGCTTCCCGCCCACCTGCTTGATCAGCTGCTTCTCCTTGGCCGCGGTCAGCGGCTTGTGGTTGGGCAGGATGATCTTCACGTCGTCGCCGGGCTTCCAGTCCCGGCCGGCAAGGATGGACGCCCGGGCGCGCGTCTTGTCGTAGCGCTGTTCGGTCATGGTGTAGAGCACGAACGCCGCCGGGTCGATGTAGGCGCGGTTCCGAGAGCGGCCGTGCAGCGCTTGACGAATCTTGACAGCGCCGTACGTGGCCACCGCGCCCGCCAGGCCGCCCTCGTAGGCTGCGACCATCCACAGGTCCACCCATGGCGTGACGCTGGCCAGGGCGCCCACGGCGGGCACGGTGATGGCCGCGTTGCGCCGGGCCAGCCGTTCCCACTTGCGCCGGCTCAGCGTGAGGTATGGCCGGGCGCGGTAGTCCACGGTGGCGTGGTGGAACATGGTCGCGTTGTCGCCCGGGCCCCGCAGCGCGGTGCCGGTCAGGAAGTAGCGGCCGGCCGCGCGCAGCCAGATGGGGATCTTGGTGTGTTCCCCATGGACGCTGAGGAGAGGTGCGTTCGGCATCTGTCCATCGTACAACCATTACGTTGTACGATCACGGTATGACGCGAGACATGACCGCACCGAACTGGGCGCGCACGGTGCGGCGCCTACGCCGGATGGCCGAGGCGCTGAGGGCGTACGGCTTCCGGGTGACCGAGCCCAAGGACTTCGACAAGCCACCTACCGATCAAGACAGCTAACAGGCTATAGTATGGGTGAGACGTCGGGACTGGGCGCCGAACGGCAAAGACCTCTGGCCCCGGCGTCACCAACGTGAGGGGGCAAGGGCGTGGTACCGAGATACCAAATCTTCTGGCGGGCGCGCGGGCAGGGCGGACAGACGTTCGGAGATTGGCGTGTGACCAGAGAGGGCGGCACACCGCTCGATCCGGACGGACTGGAGAACGCCAGGGAATCCATCGCCCGGCTACTGGACGTACCGCCCGATGCCGTCGTCATAACGGGTATCTGGAAGTGGGAGTCGTGAAATTCATCCGGAAGGCCAAGCGCCGTAACGCCGGGGTCTACTGGTACACGGCCAAACGCCACCTGAAGCCGGGCCGGGAACTGGCCTACGTCGGCGAGTCCTGGGACCTGAAGCGCCGCAACCTCGAGCACACCAAGGGCGGCGGTTTCTTCAAGAAGGTGGCCAAGGACTGGGCCGACCTGGAGCCTCGCCAGCACACCTTCCAGGTCCCGTGGTGGCTGTCCTGGAAGTGGGTCTTGCGCTCGGTCGAGACGCTGCTGATCCTGGTGCTGCGCCCGCGGTACAACTGGGCCAAGAACCCGTACAAGCGCCACCGCGTCGGGCCCAAGGAGCAGGCCGTCCAGCGTCAGATCCGGGACGCGCGCCGCGCGGCCGGGATACCCCTGGACCGCGGCCCCATCCTGACCGCCAATCGCGCGCTAGTGTTCGCCGGCGTGCTCGTGCTCATGGTCGGCGTCGTCGGCTCGATCGTGCAGAGGTAGGAGATCATGACAGAGAAGAACTACGTGCAGCCCATCCTTGAGGCCCTGACCGAGGCGTTGCCCGGATGCGACGAGAACTTGTTAGACCTCTACGCCTTGCTCGCTCTGGTCAAGGGCACCAAGACGACCCTGGAAGACGTTCACGACGCATGGTCGGTCTGGCGCGCCCTGGGCAACCCGACTCACAAGTCGCTAATCCCGTTCGACCAGCTCACCCCCGAGGTCCAGGAGCTAGACCGCAAGTACATGAATGCCATTCACGCCGCCGCCTGGACGCCGAGATCATGAAAGCCATCACTCCCACGACCTACGTCCCGACCGGGCTGGTGGGCCCGACCGCCAAGGCCGTCCTGGCCGAGCTGGAGCGCCGCACGGCGGCCGGCGAGATCGCCACCGCGGGCGGCCCGGACAGCCTCAGGCTGATCACCAGGGGCCCGCACGCCGGCATGTACGCCATCCCCGTGCTGCTGATCCAAGAGCCCCGGATCAACCCGTGGCCTCGGCGGCGCCGGGTCGCCGGCGGCGTCGGGCTGACGATCGGCGCGCTGCTGGGCCTGGGATGGTGGGCGGTCGCGACCATGGGCGCCGCGCCGCTGGCCGCGCTCCTGCTGCTCCTGCTGGCGCTGTTCATGCGCCGGGTCTATCGCCAGCACGCGCGCGTCGAGGTCACCGTGACGACGACCGCGACCGTGCGGTGGCGATGATGGATAGCGCGCCGAATCCGGCAGGGGATCCTTCGTGATGGATCGCGAGCAGTACGACGCCTGGTGGCGGGACAACACAGACGCCGACGGTGAAGTGCTGAGCGTTCTGCCTGAGCCGCTCGCCACCCTGGCGGCCCACGTCCAGGCGCTCCAGGGTCGCGTCGATGACCTCATGGACCCTGACGACCACATCGCCCAGCACAACGCTGACAGGCGACCCGGTGGTTGCCCGTGTCGCCTGGTGCAGTGCGCGTGCGCCTACGACCACCCGGACGACGTGTGCATGGTCCACCAGGGGGCGACCGTTAACGGTTCCTAACCCTCAGGCAGAGAAGCCCGGACCCTAATTGCAGGAGGTCCGGGCTTCTCGCTGTTCAGCGGTTGCGCTTGGCGTATGCGGTGAGCAGGCCGACGACGGTGGACACTGCCGTTGCCGCGGCGGCCTGGGCCCAGCCCGGGAAGCTGGACACGTCGACCTTGTCCTGAATGAGGCCCAGCAGAGCGAGGGCGCCGACGCTGGTCACGAAAGAGACGGCCAGGCCGGCCTTGCTCTCCTTGGCCAGGCTCTTGGAGCCGTCGCTGTTGGGACCCGCGGTCTCGGGTGTGGTCATGGTGTCTTCCCCTCTGGGCAGTGCTGGATGCGGTACTGGTCGAGGCGGGCGCGGTACAGGGCCCGGCCCGCCTCGCTAGCGGGCGGCGTCTCCTGGGAGACCTTGATCTCGGCCGCCAGGGCGTTGCAGGCTCGCATCTCGCTCTGCCGGATGGCACGGTTGCTGGCCTGCACGGAGATGACGACGGCGATGGTCATGCACATGACCATGCCCAGCGCGAACGTGGCCAGGCTGTAGGCGGCTGGATGCTTGACCCCCACGTGCGCAAACCAGCGTCGGAACGGCATTCAGTCACCCCCCGACGATGGCGCGGGCGAGGGCGCCGAGGGCGAGGCCGGCGGGGAGGGCTCCGGCGACGGCCCAGTATGCGAGGTACCGCCGCCGAACCGCAGTGCCAGCGCCTGGAGCATGACGGGCCCATTGCAGAACAGCGCCCCAACGGCCAGGCTCCACACGTTCACCTTGTCCGGCGAGTCCAGCAGCCACGGGAAGCCCGTCTGCTGAACGACGATCCCCACTCCTATCACGAAGATCACTGTGTCGCGTGCGTAGGTCAGCCGTCCTGGCCTGCTCACTCATGTCCCGCCTTTCCAATCCCCCCGGATACGAGGAATCTTACCGGTCGGTCAGAGGCCCCGGAGCGCGTCGCGCAGCAGGTCAGACGTTATGTCCTGGTCGTCCGGAAGGAGCGGTGCCAGCACGGGTGCGAGGGCCGCGGCGAGGGCATCGACGTCGACCGATCCACCCTTGATCGCGACCAGCGCGGCCTGGGCGGCTGTCCGGGCGTCGGCGGCGTACCCGCGCGTGTTGATGAGCGCGCCGTAGATGTTGGTGATGTACGTCCGGAACAGCCACTTGCCGTCAGCGTCCGTGCTCCCCGCGGGGGCCGGGAAGGCCGCGTCGGCGACCGCGGCGCTCAGCGCCGCCTTGCCGTCGTCGCTCTTGGCCCAGGCGGTCATCTCTGCTGGCGTCATGTCGTCCTCTCCGAGGGTGCGGGCTACCAGATCGTAGCCGGCTGATTTGGTGCTGGTGTGCACGTCCGAGCGCGCCGACACGTGGATGTGCCCGCGGTCGGTGGAGTTCTTGCGGGAGTAGTCCGGCCGCCACGAGTCCTGGTAGCACGGGCCGCTGTTGTTGCCCTCAGGCTCCCAATTGATGTACTTGACGAAGTCGGCGCCGTCCACGCCGGCCATCCGGTCGCGCCTTAGCTGGGCTCCCAGCTTCTGCAAGCTGGGCAGCGCCTTGCCGGTGATCTTGGACTTCTGCCCGGACGTCGGCGGCATGATGTCCATCGCCATGCCGTACGGGTAGGGCGACTTCCCGGGCCAGCCGGTCGCGCTGAACGGCGTGTGATCCTCGGGCACGGCCTTCTTGAGATGATCCTCGTTGCCCTGGTAGTAGACGGTGTAGCCGTGCTCCCGGAGGCGGTCGCCCACGTCCCGGATCGGCCTGGCGAACTTCCACGGCTGGCCGTCATCGATCCAGTCCCGATATGCCTGCGATGCCACGCGCTCCACTCCCGTCATGTCTGCCCAGATGTCCGGGTCACGAACCGCGGACTGCGAGACCTTGATGCCCGCGACCTTGGCCACCCGGTATTGCATGATCGACAATGCCGCGTACCCGGCGTAGCCATCCTCCCACATCGGGGAGTCGTCGCCCGGGTACTCGGGCTGGTAGCCGGCGGCGGGCGCGCCCATGAGCCACGGCGACGCCAGCGAGGGCTTCAGCCACGGCCGCGACGCGGCCCACCAATCGCCGGTGTAGGTGATGATCGGCCGCAGCAACAGATGCGACATAGCCGCGACATACTCCGCGTAGATCTTGGCCGTGATGTCGCCGGCCTCGACGTCGACGATGTGCGCGGCCTTGGAGGTCAGGCCCAGCGCCTGAAGCTGGCGGTAGGCGTGCTCGGCCTGGGCCTTGCCGTCGGCGTCGCCGGTAAGCCAGTGGCAGGACGCCAGGCCCCACCCTTGACGGCGGCCGTACTCCGCCCACGACCGGACGGCCGAGTGCACGGTCTTCAGCCCGAGGCCGTGCGAGGTCTTCAGGCCCAGCGCCGTAAAGCCGGCAGCCTTCACGGCGTCGCCCAGTAACGGACCCTGGTACTCGGTGATATCCGCGAGGTGGAAGGTCACGGCTTGTCCTCACAGCCGCATGTGGGCGTGTGCAGGTTGCCGTGCTTGCCGTCCAAGCCCAACGGCCGGTGCCGGTCGCACTCGTTGATCAGGCGCTGAAGGCGGGCAACATGATGCCGACTGATGGGAAGCGAGAGCATGGCCGACTGCGCCAGGCACAGCGTCTCCCGGAGCATCTTCGGGCTGTCTGGGATCTCGT
>Ga0247758_1001783_pt1 | contig 14111 bp, 14 predicted proteins | sample UWRJL156409C4_FD_180950 | JGI IMG/M metagenome (GOLD analysis project Ga0247758, IMG submission 180950) | Plant litter microbial communities from Arlington Agricultural Research Station in Wisconsin, United States - UWRJ-L156-409C-4 | ecosystem: Environmental > Terrestrial > Plant litter >...
GGGGTAAAGTAAGGCGGGTAGAAGGACAACTTACGTCCTTTGCAAAGAGAGAGCGGTCGATCTCGTCGGTAATGACCTGTCTGTCGTCAACTCGGTCGTTCTGATAAGTCAGAGGGTCTTCTTTTTTACCATGGCCCGTGCAATAGGCAGCCCGGTGATCATGTTCTCGAACATGGCATCATAAAGAAGCTGCATCAAGCTGTACCTCAGTCGGATGAAATACCGACAAGTCTTCAAGACAGCCCTGTACACCTCGCCATCCCGGCCCTGGAACCTGTCACGGTGCTGCTCGTAGTGCTGCTGATACGCATAGGGTTCCTGGAACAGCTTCCCGTCCTTTCTCATCTGGCCCTGAAGAGGTCCGTCGATCCAGTTGCGATATTTGGTGTAATGATTACGGAACCACGGGAGCAGCGAGTAGGCGCAGTACCACCGGATGATGAGCTCGGGGTCGGGATACTCGCGCTCGGCCTCGATGAACTCAAAGCCCCCGACATCAGCCCCCGAGATGGTCACGCCGGAGAGGCCTAGAGCGAGGACTTGGGCAACCGATATCTGGAGGAACTCCCAGGTGGAGGAGTTGTCTCCGGTCCAGAGGCCGGCATACCTGTGACTTCCCACAAAGCTACCTCTTCCGATGATGAAGTTTCGTCGGTTCTCACGCCACTTCAAGTCGGGGCTGAGCTGGTCGATTCTGTTGAGCCCATGATAGGTCGCTTTGTGCAGGTTGTAGCTGTAGAGAGACCAGATCTCAATGGCTTTCTTCTTCTCTGCGGCGTTGGGATCGCCGCTCCAGCCGTCGGAGTCGAGGAGGAGACGGAATGGGAGTCTGAGCGGTCAGGGAACTGGAGGAGCAGATAAGGAAAGGGAAAATTCTGAAACTCACGACTTCATGTCACCAAATTGCTCAGCAATGCAAGGAGACGTCATGTCCTGCCATACAAAGTCTAAGCCGCTCTCGTAGAGATGCTTGTACTGTTCCCCCCACCAATCGCGGACCTCGGGGTTGTTGAGGTTGGGATAATGTCCTGGATGGCCGTTTCCCCAGCCGTAGAAGACGCCACCGTGGAAGGGCTTCCCGGAGTCAAACACCTCGCTAAAGTTGTACTTGTCGGGCTCAAAGTAGGGCGGCTTGTCCGTGATGGGAGCCGTGAAATATGTGCTTCCCGTTGCGTACTCGAGATACCTCTGGTCCTCGGCGTCCGGGGCAGCAGGGTCTCTATCGCGCTCGTCAACGAGGAAGTAGTTGTTCGCCAGTCCTTCATTCAGCGTGGCGTACGAATCCGACGGAACAGAGTTGATGTAGGGCGTGATGTTTGTGCTGCACTTGATGCCGAGCCGCCGCAGCGTGGCGAACATCTCCTTGGGATTGGGGAAGTGTCCCGGACGGGTGTCGATGGTGAAGGTGCGGTAGTCGTCCTGCATATCGACATCGATGTGCATGCCGTCGATCGGGAAGCCGCTCGCCCGGTATTGGTTGATGCAGTCTAGAACCATATCCTGATTGTCGTATCCGTAGCAGCCCTGGTGGTATCCGAGAACGTACCGAGGCTTTAGCCTGGGCTTTCCGACAACTGATGTATAGAGCTGGATGACTTCCTGGATGCTGTCACCGGCCACGAAGATGCCGTGGAAGGTGTTGAAGCGGGTGGCCACACGGATGGCTGTTTGGTCGCTCACGCCCAGGTCGATGCAGACCTGCGAGTAGTTGTCGATGAAAGTGGCGATCTGGGACCTGTAGCCTGGCAACGAGTCGACCTCGAGGAAGTAGGGTTCCGAGTGGTAGAGAGGCTCTCTGTCGTCAAGCGGACCCTGTCCGTAGACGTTCTGATATCTCATGTTGTCAAAGTTGAAGTAGTTTAGGTATGTCTTCTTCTTGAACAGGTTCTTGCCACCTTGCTCGCCAAAGCCGACAAAGTCCGCTGTGATGGATTTCTCGATATTCAGGACGGTCGCGTTGTCACGGTACTGGAGGCCGCGGAGCTTGGTCTTCCAGATGATAGCGCTAGAGCGGCCGTCAGCTGTCGGGAGCGCAAGTTGCTTCGCTTTGGCACTGTCCAAGATCTGGACCTCTGGGATCCTCTCGGCGGGTTGGAGGCTCTCCAGGACGCGTACAGCTGTGATCTGGAAGGGGTCTCTGCGGATCCACAGCTGCAAGTCAACCCTGCGGTTGCCTCCGTTGGGATCAAGGACGGACTGAAGGATGTAGTATTGAGGGTCTGTGATGAGCTCGACAGCCCATGTGATTCCCTCCACTGCATCCAGGGTAGCAATCAGTTTGCTCAGCGTGTCCTGGACGATGGTTCGTCTGCAAATTTTAGCAACCGGCACACGATCCCCTTAAAGCTAACCAGATGCTCACGAGTTAAAGTCAGAGTAATCACTTCCGGCGTTAGCCTTGGGATTAAAGCGAATCCGCCAAACCCGGGGTCTCATGAACTGGATCAGGAGGATAGCACCGTCATTGAAACGGAAGATGCGGCCATGGCTCGTCGCGGGATTTGTCTTGCCGTCAAACAGGAGCTGATCGCCATCCTGGCACGAGATCTTGGTCGGTTGCTTGAGTCCAGTCGAGTTGTTGAGATCATTGAAGACGTCCTCTGCCTTTCTGAAGATGTACGGATCACGGAGCTTGACCTGCTGCCAGTAGTCACCCATCGTGGTGGTCTGGTGAGACGCAATCAGAGAGGCTTGAGGTGGGGTAGCTGGACTCGAGGGCGCATATGGGGTCGTCCCGCATGCGGGGGAACTACTCGCGCTTCTATGAGCTACGGTCCGTCCTCTCTACGCTTGCTCATGAACGCAAAGCACAATGTCAAGCTTCAAGACGAAGCCAGTCAAGACAACAAAGTGTGTGAACTGTCCCCGGAAAGCAAGACGGGAACGAGAGCTTATCTGCCCTACGGAGTGTGGACAATAAGTGGCGGCCGAGGATGTTGCGCGTCGTCATCATCGGCATGCTGTTGCGAGCCTCCAGTACCGGATGCACGCACCACTGCCCCGAGTGCTGCCCTAGTCAGTTTATCTGCATGCAAGACAGTCGTATGATGCTACTTTTGCCGAATGCTGACTTTAGCGGAATCTCACAGCAGCTCACCGGTCGTAGTCAGCCACAACCCGAGATGGAACCCCTCACCGGCAAACACATTCCCTAAGCGGAAGGAGGGGTAGATCAATACCTATGTACTTGGGTGCCAATTGTAACACCAGACTGGAGTGATTTTGAGGATGATACACATTGTTCAAAGACGAATCTGGGCACACGAAAGTTCCATTTCTGTATTATACAACCTGTAAAGTGGTGACTGATTAAGGGGGATATCCCTGCAGAGGAGACACGCTCGGGATTTGATGCCGACGATGTAGCGCAATCTTTGCAGGAGGGAAGTTCTCCTGCCCCGCAGTGTTGGGTGGGGAACCCTTGTCCTTGTCCTCTGCCAAGCGGGATCCTGATAGGCCCACCTCGACCCCTCCATCCCCAGGCCGCGCAGAATATGGAACCACTGCTGTACTGCTACATACCCCAAACAGCGTTAGGTCTACCAAACGGGGTCGCATCCACCTTGGACCCAACACTTGACAACGGGATTATTTTGACCCCAGCTTCACGTTAGTTCAACTGCACTGCCAGACGAAAAGCCGCAGTATCAACCCGCCAACGCCATCTAATAACAACAAAACGCTGTCGAGAGACAAGCTGACTCGGATATGTCATTGTTAGTCGCGAGACTGGCTCAGCGAGTGATGAACATGTTTGGGCGTACCCCCAAGTTGAACACTGTGCTCACTAGCCTCAATACCTCTCTCCTCGGGCGATAGGCTCATATGCTGCGAAGCCAACTAGAGACCCCACGGCCTCGTTCCCTGCGCTATTGAGTAGCCCCTCCAGACTGGTTCAAATCCCGCTTTCTATGAGAGCATGCCCACCTCAAGGGCCATGGGTCGGGTAGACGCGGTGACCGCGGCTCGTCATCAGCCCTCCAAACCCGGCGCGACCTCCCACCATTGCTCTCGACCGACCTCATGCGCTGAACACTGCTCCTCTGATTACGACGGTGGTGCTGGAGATCCTTTGGATTCCATCAACTTAGACAGTGAAGCTATCATATTCTGTGAAGATACGCCAGCAAAAGGCTTCCCTTCACATCCGGCTCTGATAAGCGGGGGAGAGTTCCCGCACTTTCCCTATACAGTTACTACCTCAATAACATCGGCCTCAGAGCGACCAGCAACCCACTCCCCGTCAGAAACTCCATGAACATACGCCTCCCCAACAAGTGTAAAGTACCTCTCTGCTTATCCCTTGGTGTTGCCCCATGTAGATCAATCTCACCGTCACCAATAGACCGCAGCACAAACGGTACTTAGGGTCCTTCCAACATACAGACTTCATCGCCCGGCTTAGAGTTCAGGTAAGAGTGAATGGTTACTATGCATACTAAAGTCGGTGGCGTACCCTTCAGCAAGGTACCTAGCGGGCTACCGTATTGCTGCTGTCCTGACGCTCGATTGAGAAGTACGGCCAGAACTATTGATGTAGGAAAGCAGATGCCTGTGAAAATCCAGAGAAGGAGTTGCCTTGATCGACGCGCCGACATCAAGACAGCATGTATTGAGGAATCATGCGGTTTGACTTGAGAGACCCTGCTCTTTTTTCATCTTGTTCACACTCATGTTACATTCATAATTTTCCATCAACTCCTTCTTTCTTCTGCATCGTTTTACTTCTGTTATGCTTTTAGCGCTTCGAATAGCTACGCAATGATGATTTCACTAGCGACGACAGTAGTCCCATGTCCAGACAAATCCCCATCTATTAGTGAAACCTTACTTAGGTACCCAGCTTATATTGCCTCCTCCTCCTGTCCTTCTTGCGGTGCTGCGCCCCTCCCAGCATTCATCCCAGCAACCCCAGCAGTCGTTCCCGCCGTGTCAAGATGCGTCTCCGATTCCTCAATTACCACAAACCTCCCAGCGCCCAGAATCGATTTGTCTTCCGAATCATCATCATCACCCGTGAGCGACCCCCAAGCTCTTCCAAACCCCTTCCTCAGCCCTTCCGACTTCCGTCCCAGAAACGGTGTAGCATGATGTTCGGTAGCACTCTTAATCCCAATTGTGAACTTTCCGGGCTTTGAAGAAATCTTTTCCAACCCAAAGGAAAACCTCTGTTGCGCCAGTCGCAACCGCGCTTCCATGAACCATCTCTCGCTCTGCCTCCCACTTCCAAAAACGTCCAGTGGATTTCCCGCAAGCAAACCCGTCTCTTCTGCGAGAGGCTCAGAGTCTTCACCTTCCGGCACGATGTTTAAGTTATGCCCCCGGAGAAGGCGACTAGAGCACGACCACGAAAGGAGGTCTCCAATAGTGATGTTTACTCGGAGCAGATGTCTTGTGTATCCCGGCTCGAGCACCTCGTAAGGGATGAGAACGAGATACGCCGCCATCCAGACAATGGTGATGATGCTCATCGGGACGGAGAACTCGACTGTGCATCCTTCGTTGTCGCAGTAGCCGCTCCGCACGGTGACGCTGGCGCCGACGACGATGGGGAGGATCCGTTGGAGCAGAGCAAGCGTGGCGGTGCGGAAGATCTTCCAGTGACCACGAGTCATAGATTCTAACACGGCGATGTAGCGGGGCATGTTGGCGTAGGAGAGGAGGATGCTAACCTCGGCGGTGGCGCCGCCGGGTTGACACATCATGGCAGCAAAGGGTTCGGTGATGGTCGCCAAGAGGTATATGTCCTCCCAGAACACTAGGTTGAGGTCTGAGACGAGGATGAGAGAAAAGGAAGGCGAACTCTGTGAGAGCGGGGGACATGGAAGGGCGGAGATGGAAGATGTTTTGGGGGCTTTGGGCGGCTCCCATGCCGAGGGCTGTGATGTAGATGGCCAGCATTAATACTGCAAATATTAGGTTGGTTATGACGGAGCGGGAGCGCATTTCGTGAAAAGTTGAGTTAAATCGAATGCTAGAGAGCTCTTTGGTGGTGACTTTGGCGTAGGTATCTTTTGAGTCCAACACCCCTTCTTCGGTGGTGGTTGTTGTTGAGGTGTCTGCAGACTTGTGAGTAAGTACCATGTCCGAAGTGCTATGGGGCGCAAGATGAGTCTTTCAGGGAATTCCTCTGGTGATAGTTCTGTATCAAAATCAGGGTTTTCTTTCCCTGGCCCGGGTTAGCGAGAGAAACGCTCAATGACAGACAAAGGCGACAAAGACGGCACAGACAAGAAGAAACCTATCAAACTTGAGGCGTAAGTAAATTTATCAAAGACTTACCATCGTTGTCGTTCGTGTCATTTAGCTGAACAAGATCTATAGCTTGTTCGTCTGCTGGCACGGCGTCCAACCGTGGAGTGATGTTTCCGACTGTTTCGCCACTAGCAATTTGCTTCTCAGCTACCGGCCCCTCTGTCGTGTGCTCTTCATGTGGGGCTCCGTCTGCTTTTCGCTCTTCTGTTTCAAGGGTATTTGGTGACATTGGATTTGCTGTTACCAAGACCATCTTGCTGGCAAAAGAAAGTGTCACGGAGCCTTGTCTCTAAAAAGAGCGATAAAGTGGCGGCCTTGCTTGCAGTAGTGGTGGCAAATGTGGCCCAATTCTGCACATGGCGTCTGCACACTCCGCGCACAGCAACGCTAGTGGCATACCCGATGGTTAATGAGCTGAATTATTGGTCAAGCATGGTATGACTTTTTCCCAGCCTGCGTCTTCGCCGAGTGGTGATAAGGCTGGGGAAGTGGTGTCGACGCTGGGGCAAAAGGAGGCTCTCAGCTGTGTCTGCTGAGGCCGTGCGATGGGAAATAGAAGGAAGACCCTTGAGCTGACCCCTTCAATTGGAAGAAAAGAAGACGCGACCCATGACAACAATTACCAATTGTCAGAGTAATGAATGTTGCGTGCTTTTAGTGCAGTGGTAATGCACGACAGGAACCAACAGTACTTGGACGCTTTCCTGGAATGAGACCAGGACGGCAAGTGGCACCACCACCGTCACGCTAAAGAATAAGCCGCTGCCCAATTTATCATGAGTGCGTGTCGCGATTGGTTACGTGTGACCGGTCGGTGAATTTGCCAAGATGGACTAGTTTGGAGACAAAGTGGCCGTGTGATTATTATTCTGGTATGGCACATAGAAGAGCAACCCTGTTACATTTTCGTCAGGAAGAAGGGGGTTCTGACTACGCAGTGCCAGAACACTAGCGAGGCTATGTGTCAGAAAGAAAGGGTCTGGAATTGGCAATTGCAGCCATGCGGCTTGCCACAACTTAACCACCACCAGAAGGGCTCTCTGGCTTTGTAGTGGGCTAGTACTTGCAGATAACACAAACTCTAACTGCCTTCCCTCACCCATATCTACTACTCGGCGCCCTTCCCCCATCCTATGGAAGGCGACACCACCAACCCCGTCCCAACCCCCCGCGAATCTCCCGACACTCGCGGCGATGCATGCCCCCCTGCCCTCGAGCTCAGCAAAAGACTCTCCATCGACGCCGCTAGTCACAATAATGGTGCAGCTTCACTATCCCTCCTTTCATTCCCCTTCCCCTCCTTCCCCGTTATCTCCACCGCTCCCCTAGCCCATAAGCGGCCGGTAAACCTCCATCTCCTCCTCCATCTCCTCCTCCTCCTCCTCCTCCTCCCCCTCCCTCAGCCGAAACACAATCCCCGCTGGCTTCATCACCCGGTACATCAGCCCATACACCCCAATCTGCAGCACTGGACACATCACCACGATGGCCAGGTAATACCCAATACTCGGAATACCAAAGATCCACACGGTGAAGGAGATAATGGTCGATCACCAGTCACTGACGCTAGAAGCATCCACACTCTCTCCCTTGTCAGTGTCTGTCTTGGCGTTCGGGAACGAGGCATCTGACAAAATGCGATGACTTCCTGGAGAGCAGTAACCCCTACCTCGCCGGTCGGTCACTTAATCATCATGTAATGGGCTCGGGGACTTGGCGCCTTCCACCCTTTTCCCACTAAAATTAGAAACCGAGATGCTGCCTAGCAGTTAGGTTCACATAGGGAAAGGTGCAATCGCTTGCAGAAGAGTCCGGGAACGCCTCACCGTTCCCATCAAACTGAAATGAAGCCTCTGATGACGCCAAACAGCCAAAACAGCCACGATCACCAGTTTTCGATACCGAATTGGTGCTGCTGCACGATCGTGGCAAACCGGGATGGGCCCAGGTGCCCGATGTCCGATCAGGTGCATCGAAGCGATTCATGGGATCCCGAATTTCGACACCAAAGCAGTCCTGATTCGTCCAAATGAAATGACATGGCTTTTGCCCACAATAAGGCCCGCAGGGATAGGGGACCACCAGGGACCTTTCCAGCAAAAAGAAAAACCCCACATTTCCAGTGTCTGTGCGCTGACAGACCCCGTATTCTTGACCCAGCTTCCCGGGCCCGAGGACTTGGCTCCGTCCTCAGTCGCTCACTCTTCAATTCACTTCGTTAGCACGAATGCAACCAGCATCCGAATCCTTTAGGTGTGTCCTTGGCAATGGGGACATTCCCGGGCATGCTGCCGCCTCCGCCAGGCCAGGAACCCAACTTTGCAAATCCTGAGTCAGTTGGATGGCAATTGATCCTCTGCGCGTCACTATGTATTGTCGGCGCTATCGTCTTCGTCTCTGTCCGCATGTACACGGCTCACTTTGTCGCTCAGAAAGTGCGGGTCGATGACTGTGCGTTTCTCTCGGGGGAGGCAAAGACATTTGAATGATGCCGCTAACAAACTTCAGGGCTCATCCTCCCAGCGTTGGTATTCATGATCATGAACTCCGCCGTCAACATCGCGCGTAGGCTGATTAACATGATGAGATCACCGTCCATTTTTTTGTTAACAATCCCTGCAGAAACACAAAACGGAGTCGGCCGACATATGTGGGACGTCACACCTGAGATGTTCACCCGCTTTGTTATCGTGAGATCCATTTCACCTCCAGTCCAAGCCTATCCTAACACATTCTCCCAGTTCGGCATTCCCGCGGCAATATCCTACAACCTCTCCACAGCCTTTATCAAATCATCCATTATTTATTTTTACCTCCGCTTCGCTGAAATCAACCGTCCCTTCCGCCTCGTCGCGTACTGTCTCCTCTTCGTCATCATCGGCAACGCATTCACCTCCGGCTTCCCCTTCCTCTGGTTATGCAATCCCATGAACAAGTTCTGGGATCCAACCGTCGAGGGAACATGTAACGACTTCTATACGCCGTATCTTGCCTCAGCGGCGATTAATTCAAGCACTGATGTTGTGCTGCTTGTTATGCCGCTTTGGTTGTTGAAGCCCTTGAGGGTTTCTTGGAAGCAGAAGGTTGCAATTTCGGTTGTTCTGATGACAGGGGGTTTGTGAGTGCTATCCTCATGCCAGAACTCTCTTGAACGGGCGAGATGATTGACAGGATTCAGCGTCTCCGCTGTGAGCTTCGTTCGCCTGGCAGCCATCCCGCTGGGGAAGGACTACAACGACATGACATGGGCGTACTGCACCAACCTGATCTGGTGGTATCTCTTCCCTTCCTCGTCCCTTTTGCCCATCCCTCCCTAGACACTGACTCTATGCCCCCCAGCATCATCGAAATGACAGTCGGCATAGTCTGCGCATGCCTCCCCTGTCTCCGAGCCCTCGCAAAACATCATTTCCCCGACGCTTTCCGCTGGTTAGACAGGCCCGAGCCGTCAAACTACGGAGTCATTTATGCCATATCGATGCGTATTAGGAGCTGGAGGTGGACGGACAGGGGGTCTAGGACCCGTGTTGCGTCTTCGACATTCACAGATACGAGGAAGAGCGGGGGGCACAGGCCATTGGGGAGTGCGGCGATGGAGGTGGATGGCGTTGGATTAAGGGGGGATGTGTCGGTAGATGGTCATTTACCTGAAGGAACGGGCGAAGTGTGAAATACGTGGTCATGGAACGGATTTTGCCCTTCGGCCAAAAAGCTCAGGCTTTGGAAAAGGCTGTCGAGACTGGAGAGGACATATCATTCAGCAAGGCGGGTAGAGGAGCACCGGTGGCTCGGTTCGCATACAGAGATGACAGCTTAATATGATTATATTCCCTTGTTGCAGAATGTTTATTTGGTGGTCAGCGCCAATGTCATTCTACTATCCCGGTACAAACAGGCAAGTAGAGCTTCATTGTATTCAATCAGCATGGTAGTATTTTGCTCGTTCTTCGGGCGTGGTGGCGTAGGCGATATGATCTCCGGGGCCAAATGACTCTGTTTCCGGCGGGGAGAAAGGAACGCCACCACGGTCCGGAAGGGTCCGAGAGGGTGAGGAGCGGACGAATGGACGGGTTGCAGCATGCCATGCCGTTGACGAGGAGGGTGCCGAGGGTGGCTTCGACATTGCCAGTGAAGTTGACAGCCGTCTTGAGGGAGGGCCAGTTGCCAGTGGTGGCGAGTAGTGATTGGATGATGGTGGGGTTGGGTTCGTGCTCGATGCTGGTGCCAATGAAGTTGGAGTTGGGGTGGGAGGCGTAAACAACTCAGGGGGCTAAGCAGCTACCTGCTGAATTTATTTTTAGTAATTATCTACCAAAAGAAGCTGTTGCTCCTCAATACGAATGTCGTTCGCGTCTCTCCACTTTTCAGTGTCAGCAGCTGGGCCTGGAACTGCCACAGTGCGCGCATGTAATCCACCTTGCCATCTCACCGGGCCGTCGCTTCCTTTTTCGATCATGACCGCTCAGAAATGCATCTGCTACTGGGAAAGCGTTCGCGAGACTGAAACAAAACCTCCAAATAAGCACTCGTTCAAGAAAAGCATAACTTGCAACACCATCTCAACTGCCATCACTGCCGAAACCGCGAGGATTTGGCTGGCTCTCGTTAGCCAGCATGACATGCAGCCGGTCAATGCTGCTGATCAACTCTTCGTGCTCCTTCTCCAGCTGGCTGCGCTGGCTCTCCAGTGTGCGTATATACGTCGTTGACATATCCAAAACATCGCCCTTGCTGAGGCGGACTTCCTCATTGCTGTCACAACTGCCAGGTGACCGGAACGAGCTTGGTAGAGCACCTAGGAGACCCTCGAACCGGGCGTTCAGGCGGTTGCGATACTGCTTCTCGACAATGTTGTGGGCGTTGCGTGTCTTGCGCTCCTCGGTCGTCTCGTTCGACTTTTGGTTGGTGTTCTTAGAGGTTCGGGAGGCGCTGCGCAGCTTGCCTTTGCCAGAGCTGTCGCTGCCGGTCTCTGGGCGGCGCTGGCGTGATGAAACACTCCGCGCGGCCCCAAAATCTTGCTTCGGCGCCGTTCTGGTGCGTTTCGTCCTCGGTACCGCGCTGGAGGATTCTCCTTTCGGTGCTTCTTCGCCTCGATACATCGTTTCGCACCCGTACTCCGCAGGTCCTAAGTCGCTCAAGTTGCTCCCTACAAGGTCGGGCGAGGCAACTACGCCTGACTCAGAGGGATCGAGCCTAAAGTAGTCTGTTGCGTAGAAATCGAAACCCTGGGGGTTTTTGGGCGAAATATAGCTGTCTGCGTACAGGCTCGGCGACACCTGCTGCGAGGCACCCCCATAAAGCCTAAGGCTTGATGATTCTGATACAATTGGGGAACTCCCACTGCTGTATAACGCGTCGCTCGCTAGCGGCAGCCTCTCGAAAAAGGGCACACTGTTATCGAACAAGGGCGGCGGGCCTGGATATGTCGTCGTCGGCGAGAAAATACCGACGCTGGGCTGTTCGGTTGAGGACCTCAAGTCAATGTGTGCCGGATCCCAGGTGGGCTGTGACCAGAAGTCACCCAACTCAAGTCCATCGATCAGGTGCTGTGATAAGAAAGTCAGCCCACACTCGCCGCCTCGCATACGAAACGAGCCATGATTCGCCAGCGCACACCATCTGCCGTTTCTTTGCCTTTTTACTCTCGGCGGTGTCCATCCTCCATAAATCCGGCCCGGCCATCCCTTTTTTTCTCTTCCTCGCACCCCTTTGGCAAGACCATGGCCGAGGCTTCGGACAGCGTCGTATCTCCTGAGGCACAAATTCCTTTCGCCGTCGTTCTGTTTCTGCCCAATTGCTCTAGGTCGACAAGCCCTCAACCCGGCACACTCCGAAGCAGCGAAGCAGATGTGGTGTCATAGCGGGCGTCTGGAGGATGAAATAGATGAAAGTCTGCATACCTCTGGCTCCTGAACGTCATAGTCGAAGAACTGCAGATCATCGGTCGGTCTCGGCAACATTTTTGATGAATGGTATTGCTGTGAAACGGTTGCTGACTGTGTTTCTAGATGGCCAAGACGCCTTCGGAACCGACAAGAACCAGAATGGCATCTGTTCCCACTCACCAGATCAGTCAGTCTATATACCGATGGCTGCCAGCGGCGCGTTACCTACGGGAGAGCGGAAAGGCCGGGATCGCTGGCTGCTTCTTGCTTCTTCTGGCTTGATCCAACCCTAGTATGTGATCAAGCAGAGCAAATGCCCGAGATATTTTTCGTTGAGAATCCCGTTGGAGCGGACGGCTCCGGGGGAAAGTTCGAGTTAGCTGATCCGCCTAATGTAGCCACTCGGGACCAGCTTGGTGGGAAGAGGGTGAACAAGGGACAGGAGACCGGGTTGGACCGGGTTGCAGGACGGAGAAACTCGAAGGCTCAAGTGCGCCACGGCCTTGGAAATCACCTCACACTCTCAAAAGGTTGGCTCGAATTCAAGTGGAATGCCGACCCAAGCCGTTGGTCTTCAGTTACGCAGCTCTCAGCAATCGTTATATGGCAGAAGGGTCATGGCGTGTCATATCGGGCCAATAGCTGTGTGACCAATGGGCGAAAAATTTATCCTTGTATTTCAGGGGGCCGCGGGGTGCGTTGTCCCCGGGGTCGTCGACTTCATGTCGCCGAGCCGGACCATCACGTCATCCTGGGAGCATGATCCGGAAGACGAAGCTTAAGCTGCGTCGGGAGGCTCCCAGCTGGGTGGGGCCGGAACTGCCCCCTGAGCTTCGGTTGGATGGCAGTCGCAGGAAGCACATGGGAGGTGGGAAGATGAGGGGAGCATCAGGGCCTCTCGAGGTCTAGAACATCTCTAATGCGGGGCTTCCCATTGGCCCCAAACCCCGGATCTGCACGTGCTATGCCGCGCATTCGCTAATGCTCCCTCAAGTGACGGGCGCGGCACACGACGCTGGGGACAGTTTCCTCGGTGCCAATGGGTGGTGTGATCCCTTCAGGCAATATAATACCGGTAGTTAAGAGTACCTATTACCCGTGTAATTATATGAGACGAAACGTCTGGCAGACCGGCATCGATAGCCAGGCCTTTCTAGGTTAAATGGCGTGCCTTATGCCCGTACTTCCTGAGCACTTCCTCCATCGCTTGGGCCTCGGTTTCCAGATGTCTCCGTTCGCGATGTTCTTCACCATCTCCGTCGTGCACAATTTGCCAGCCTGGTTTTACTGACCTGGTTATGCCGAAAAACGTCGATTGTGTGGAAAGGAAGATTGTGGGTTCGTAGGTAGTGAATTGTGCCAAGTATCTTAGCCTTCTTGGGTGTTGTATGGTATAGGTCACCAAGCCCCATGGTGGTGATGGTGGCAGTTAGTGGTACTGGTGGTGGGCTGTTGAGGTCGGTGGGGTTATGAAACCTGGTAGAACTGTTGGGGCTCCTGTTAAGGCCGGGTGGCACATGCCACATTACTGAGTCCCTATTTTTTTTGTTGGAAAGCACTTGCTTGCTTAGGCTGGAGGGCGCTGGCGACTTGGCTCCTACCTCCTGTTTAGTCCCTGTGAAGAGTCATCGTTTTTTTGAACACAGGATCCTGTTTGGCACCTGCCTCCAAAAAACATCTTGGGGTTGTATATCAGGTGATGCGCTGCTCGACCAATTTTGGCCTCGACCATACCCATTTCACCACCCTAAAATCGACGGCATCTAATAGGGGGGCACCCCCCATTTCTTAGGGGGGCACCCACGCATGGCCCATTTTAATGGAGGGGCACCCCCCCACAAATTGTATGGCTTCCACCATTACCGCAATAGTGTGAGATCTTTTTTTGCAGCAACTCACACCAATTATTGATACCAAACTGTAATCCAAATGATTCTCAGCATTACTGCAAGGCCGCGAGGCCTGAAATCT
>Ga0247758_1001784_pt1 | contig 14093 bp, 10 predicted proteins | sample UWRJL156409C4_FD_180950 | JGI IMG/M metagenome (GOLD analysis project Ga0247758, IMG submission 180950) | Plant litter microbial communities from Arlington Agricultural Research Station in Wisconsin, United States - UWRJ-L156-409C-4 | ecosystem: Environmental > Terrestrial > Plant litter >...
ATCTGTTTCTGATTCAGTTATTGTTATTTCCTAGTGTTGTGGTTGTGTAATTGAGGATAGTTGTGGTAAAGTAGTGGGGTGTGGGGCATTCGCTTGTCTGGGGCACTCGCTTATCATGTACGTTAATGAGTTTCTCCCAATCGACTTGTTGTCTGCCGCAAATCATAAGAATATGGCGGGCCATGGTGACCTCCTGGATAACCCACACCCGGGAAAAGTAGGGTCGCGAGAAGAAGACGATCAGAGATATCCATTCCCTCAGTGTAATCCGTTCGATCCCTAGCTTCAGTGCGTGAGCTTCCCGGTTGAAGAGGTCGTCTGCTCTGATGTTGGCGACAGAGGCCTTGGCACGCTGTTGGTCGTCGCTACTCCGCGGTATGGCATCCCGACCGAGGAACGCAAGTTTATTGAGCGCGGAGAGGGCATCCGGTGTAGTCAAGTCCGCTGGCCCAAGCCAAACCAGCACCGACGATGCGCGCCTGTATAGCCCGTCCATGAGACGTACTTGAGACGCGCGTTCATCGGAATCCTCCTGATTGATGCAGAGGGCATCAACCCAGGTGAAGTCGGCTCGGGTCTCGTCTTTGGTGTCGAGCAACATGTCGAGTGCGTCATGGAGATTGGGTCGGACGGGGATGATAGTACCCTCGCAGCTCAGGACGTTCTGCCTCTCTTTTGTCGGCAGGAGCAAAGATGGGCCCAGCTCTTCACACACCGCATTACCCCACGTATATGAGAGTGCGTCGAATGGTGGCGCCGTCTCAAGGTTGACAATGTCCAGAGAGATTGTGACGACAGGGTCGCTCATTCCTGGCAGATTAGCTCGCCCATGGATGGGGAGCAGGCGAACAGATCTTGATGAGGGAAGTTGGCGGTAAATCGTGTCGATTCCAGCGAACCCCGACATGATTATGGACTGTTCAGGCAGAAGTCGGGCTGGTCACGAAAAGGTGGCAACTATTTTGGTGAAGAGAAGGTGCGAATGGAGGTTGATGAATCTCCAGTCCCGGTCACTGGAGCTCACTGCACATGTAGGCAGCCATCCAAAGGCGGGGCAGCTTCAAGTGAGTGCTAGTCTAGTACAGTGCAACGTACAGTAGGATATTGATTCGCACAGTCGTATCGGTTTCCCAACAGCGGATTTTTTTACACTATCTAAAGTTGCCCTCGGCAATTTCCTTATAATCATAGAGTACGGGGCTGAGGCGTTCATAACTGGAAGTCCGCATCGCCATATATGGCTGCCCCAGCTCCAACAAAATCTGACACCACTACCTTCTGTAATCCAATGCAGCTCACCGTCTATGTTTACTCATACCTTCCGTTTCTTCACCGTCTTTTATGTGGTAATCTTTGCAGCAGTTCCCGTTCGCCCCACTTACACCCTAAATAACGGGGCCCTCAAGTCAACATTGACTCGCCCCTGATCCAGCAGCATGGTGACAACTCTTTCAGAGCCTTCGATAATTGAGACATGGAGCGGAGTGGTGTGGGATAGGGCCATATCCTTAATGTTAACGGATGCATTAGATATAAGTAATATCTTGACATGGTCCACCGAGATTTAAGAGGCCTGCACGAGGGCTACTTCGGAAATCAAGTCATCTTAATTAAATCGGGATCTATTCGAGGAGATGATTCAGAATCGTAACGTCTTTCAAGTCCAAGTCGGCTTATCAAATAAGCGGGATTCTCTACTTGTCAGATAGCCAAGTCACCCAATTAAAGACCTCTTCGATCTAAGTACGAAAAGTCTAGTTCCCTCCTTTTCCGTCTGTTAAAAGGCGCTTAATAATAGATCTCCCGCTATTATTACTATTACTTACTCCACCCCTTAAGAACCTCTTACTCCAGTTGTGCTCGTCTCCGGTTTCAACGCCTCCCAATCGCGAACCAACTCTTGTTCTATCTCAAAGCTAACGGGAGAGGCTATTGGGGATCACTTCGAGCCTGGGGCGGGCACTAACATCTGTCGTGTGCTAAAGAGGGCGTAGGAGAGAGCTAGGATGGTGGGAGGACTTTGTGGTTGCAGAGCCTAGTTGGCCATGATTAGACGCTCCTGCTTGTAGGAGGGGAGGGAATGATGATGACCAAAATCTGAATGCATAAGCCAACCATACTTGCATGCAATGAAAGTCACCTGACTATTCCTGGCCCAGAACCCCCCTGACAGCGGCTTGTCTAAATCTGAATGCATGAGGGTCATTCTGATAGGGTATGCTTAGAATTAGACCTGTTCAAGAACCAAGAGTCCCGCGCATCAACTTTCAAGCACATGATTTGGCACGCTGCGGGCAGACTCGAGCCGGTCAACATCCCTGGTTTGTCCCTGCTAAATGTCAAGCTTGGAGTGCTTGGAACAGGGGAGTCCTGCTTGCCTGCCCTGCTCGGGTCCGTCAAAATCTCGGCATCCAAAATTAGAATGCATAAAGGCCAACGCCCGCAGGGAATGGAAGAGAGATGGCTTCAGTGACTACATTTAAACCAGCGGTTCCTTATTAGTCGGTCTTTTGTTTGATGAGTATTTCTTCCTCATCCCCTGGTCCCTTCTACGGTTTGGACATTCGACAGCTCAATTCTCAATCTGCACTCAATCGTCGCGACAATATCCAACCGCCCAAGCCAGTCAAGCAACTCAAAGAATAAGAGCTGCCACACTCAACCAGCTGCTGACAGCTGACAGTCAGTTCCCCGTCCATAGGCCACACAAAGTCACCCACCCCAAAGCCGCCAATCCCAGCCCAGGACGCCGACAGAGGCATGGCTTCTGCAAGACACGATCGACGGCCCGTTTCATGCCGTAGTACAAGTTCAAACTCTGGACTCTTCTCAGGGGGCATTCTCGAGTGCTTGCCGTACGAATGCAACATATGGTAGATCATCGACGAACGGCCAAGATAGGAGGAACTGTTAGGGTCAGCTTGGCCAAAGCGGCTCGAATCACTTGTTAGAATGCCGGGATAGGGTACTTTTGTACGGTATCAACTTCCACCGATAAGCTCTCAATACCACAAGTCTTTGCAACCAGTATCAGGGCCCGCCAGCCATTGGCCCAATTGAGCTTGGCGCCACTGCGAGGATATTATCGAGTGAGTTAAAAAGCTAACTTATCTTAAAGTTATAACACTTGTCTGCAAACTCGGGTGGGTGAACGAGAAGCAACCAAATCTCAAGAACCAAGAACACATATCATGATAGCTCAGCTTCAATACAGTCATCGTCCTTTCCCAGGGAAGCCCCAACATCAAAACCAGTCTGGTTTCATCCATAATCCTCAGAAGTAACTCTTCTCTAAATCCCCTCTTCCGCCACCAGCAAGCCCTCAACAACCGCACTCGCCTCCCTCGCCGCCTTTTGCGTCTCCCCCTCCATCTCGCCCTCTAAATCTCTCAACCTCCCCCGCCACAGGTCCCACCTCTCTTTCGTTAGCCCTCTCCCTTCATTCCACAAATCCGTCTTCCAATCCAACGTCCTAGCGTAATGCTCCCTCAAGTACGCCCCATCCATCTCCCACAGCGCCCGTCCCCCATACTTTAACCAGATCGCCGTGACTCTGACATCCAGCTCCCACACTTGTTGCGCATCTAACTTGTGCTCACCACCCGTCGTATGCCCCGGCTCGCCTTCTTTGGCGTGCATTCCCTGCCTCTCTAGGATATTCCTCGCTGCGTAAAATACGTTGATAGGATGGACGCCGCCCGCGTTGCCTGTTTGGGACAAGAGGACGGCGGAGAATGTGACGAAGCGGAGGAAGTACTCGGCCGGTGTCGCAGAGAGCGTGGAGGTGCCGGTGGACGGGCGAATGCCGTCCCAGTTGCGCCAGGCTTCGAGAATGTCGTGCGTGTCGCGCCATTGGGCCGGGAAGAGGGGGGGTCTGGACCAGTGGAAGAGACCGTCGGGCTGGAGATGACCGCTTGTGAGGAGCGTTTTTTCGCGATCGGAGCCGGGGAGGAGGTTAGTGGGTTTTGTGGGGGGGTGGGCGCGGATGGAGGAGAGGAGGGTTAGGTGCGAGTCAAAGGAGGTAGAGGTGGTGTGGACGATGGAGTTGAAGAAGGCGTCCCAGAGCAGGTAGAGGGCATTGCCCGGGTCGGGGCAGGCCGTGACTTTCTCGACAACGAGGGATGCTGTTCGATCTACCGATGGCGAGGAAAATTGAGAGGCGGAATGTGAGAGGTATTCGTCGACGATCGGAGTGAAGGGATTGGGCAGGTTAGTACCCGGGATGTCGAAGATTGTTGTCATGGCGATGAACTTGAGGTCGAGTTGAGAGGGCCGATTAAACTTGCGACGTGAAAGTTGTGGTTCGTGTACTTCAGTATTTATTTGGACTGTTGATGAGAATGTGGTCGTCTGAGGCAAAAGTGGTTGCACATGTGAGCGGGAGAAAAGCCCTGAGTGACCCCTCACGTCACTTGCAGTGGCGAAAAGGATTCCTTAGGCAACCGCAACCCACCTCTCGGCAATAGGATACTTATGTGCCCTGGCTGGAGTCAGCGGCATTCAACGGCACATACATTCCAGGCACAGCTCAGGGGCTGATTGTGAAGTGCATGACTTGAGCAACATTTCTGTAGGATCGCAGTGATGACATCATGTTGTGGTACTCAAGAGGCGCGTATTGGCTGAGTCAATGCGTGCATCCTATGAGCGGTCGCGGTGAGTGCCGCACCACTAGTCTGTCGAATCGGATAATTAGATACCAATATATGTATGGGAGGCACGCGTTCCTGCGTTGCGACGGCAGCTTCCTTTAAGGCTTCCAGAGGAGGCATATCGATCGATCCAGCTACCAACGGACCTATCATCGCCTGTAGTGTCTAAGAAGGCAACTTCAAAACTAGGAAGAGGATTGGAGTGATGATGAAGAACTGAGAATAGGATTGCGAGAATGCGGAGCCCCTAAGGCTCAGTTAGGCTGATTTATGTTGGAAAAGGACAAGATCATCAATTCACCAAAATCCTCATGTCGGCCCGGAGCATCGTCTCCTGGCGGGGAAAGGTAAGGTAGAAACGGTTAGACGGTACGCTCATGATCTTTGCAGTCTCTGGGTATCAAAACCTCTCCTGTAGTATGTAGCCCTGTCGAAAATGAATATATAAGCCTGTCCCTAGCCGCCGAATATGCTCACTTGTCCCTTCAGTAGTCTCGTTCGTTTATCAAGCAACTCCTAGAAACCACCATCCCGAACACCTCAGCCACCATGCAGCTCTCTTTCCCCCTTTTGGCCCTCGTCCTAGCCGTCGCGCAGACCCACGCCGCCCCCACGACACCGACACCGGGCTTCTCCTACGTGAGCAAGAGAACTGTCGACAACCTCCCCCCAAGCGACCAGTTCGTCGCATGCCCAAGCTATCGGTACAGTCGCGAACAAGTCGAGAAGGCCATCCAACAGGGCATTATCACGACCCCGACTAACGAACCCCAGCCGGGTATGCTAGTATTGTTTCTATCTGTTTCCGACAAAGACAACTGACGTGTTTGCTAGGTGGCTACCCAAAGAAGTTTGGCAACAACAAGAGGCTCAAGTTCGACTCCAAGTGCGACCGCAAGACCCTGTATGAGTTTCCTATTCTTAAAGGCGGTAATATCTTTGGCGGAGGCCCGCCCGGACCCGACAGGGTTGTCTTTTATATCTACACGGACAACCCTGACACCAATCCCACCAAGGACGGCATGTACTGTGGTGTCATGACGCATGATGGTGCTGAGAACAATGACTTCCTCCTCTGCCCCGTCGAAGATTAAGTGGATTTAGTTTTGGGAGGATGTGAGCATGTTGAAGGTACTGCTGCTGTTTTTTGTGCTCGTGTCAGAGTTGCGACTTCCTTACGCTGGCCTCTCTGGTATTAAAGACGACTCAAATTCAAAAAGCTATCAATTCTATTTTGGTCCCACTCAACGCCATCTCTGTCATCTCCGTGCTCTGATACACATCCAGACAGTCGCAATGGCAGTGATTATCCCCAATATAATCCCGATAGCTATCCCAGCAATCTCGAGTTGCGAAAGATCCCCATTCACCCCTGTCGCATTGACATTGTCTGCCCTGCCTGCATCCGTGCGACTGTCATTGGTCGTGCTCGCTGTGCTAATCCCGAGTGAGCTTTCCGTTCTGGTTGTTTCGGAGCTCTCTGTTCCATTCAATTTGCGGTTACTCACTATTGGCTCCGATATAACTGTTTGCCGCGTGGTGACGACCGAGGTAAATGCGGATGGTAGATCAGATTCCGTCAACGTAACGACCAGTGTCTGCGCTCGTGCGGTTCCTAGGATGAATGGGATGACTGATACTAGGGCGAGGAGCGGAAGCCACGGCGGGGGATGGACACGAGAGCTAGAAGAAGGATGCGCAGTCGTGCTAGCTGTCGCAGCGCCAACCGTTGTCGCTGTAGGAGAACTGCCTCCTCTCGCACCACTCGGACTATTTGTCGTGGCTGCGCTAGGTGTAGTTGCCGTGACGTTGCGAGTGGTTTCTTTGGAGGACGTTGGTGTTGCAGTCGTGGCGCGGACTGTCTTCGTGCTGATATAAGTATAGCCTGGAATAGGAAAGCCATTTGCCGAACAATAGTCATTGTAGAGCTTCAGTGCCGCATCAACGTCGACCTCTTTTCCTCCGCACCACACGGACACAAGCTTCTTGATGTACTTGTGAACGTCGCTGATCAAGTCCCGTCGGCAGAGACACTGAGTAGGTGGGGTTAGACACGAACCGCACATCAGGGACGCGCCGTAATCACCTCTTTGTCGCTGCACCCCAACCAGCGGTCGACTGGAACATCTTGTTGCCATTTCCCGCAGCACCCTGTAAAGACTGCTTGCGCGCAAGCGCGGAGTGAACCAACGCCAGCTTCGCCCCAGTCAATATCTCTACCCGGCGGATGAAAACCTCTGTCGGCGTCATGGGCGGAAACCGTCGCGGGCACGGAGAGGGCCACAACTATTGACAGTGGTCGCATTCTGACGTAGCTTTGCACTTCCTGTCGCGTGATGTAAGAGTGAAGACGAATGTTGATGACGACAGGAAATCGCGTGGGAGAATGCCGAGCTTCGGTCGCCAAGGATTGGGGCTTGGGTTTCGCCGAACAGAAGCACAGCTGCGAATGGCTGAGTTGACGGATCGCCGATGCAGCTAGGATGCATAAGACAGCCAAAAGTGTCGGGATACGAGTTCTCTCGCAGAAAATGGCGGTGGCTGTGTCGATAATAGGTAAGGACCGCGAGCACTCCAACAAACCCCCAACAGTACTGGACGGCCATCTTTCACCAAGCTACTTCTCTACGGCCAGTTGGCCAATGAGTTGCAGAGCATTAATCCATTTGGCATCCTTACATCGGTCAAGCCGTCGCGATCGGGAGATGAGGTGAATGACGTGGCAAGGCTCTCGGTGTGTGCTGGCAGATGGATCAACGCCCGACCTTAGCTCCGACCAGGGTCCGTCATCCACTCAGCACCGCAGAGCGAACGATAAATGCATCCTTTCGGATTTATCTGCAGTAAGATGAAAATTGCCTTACGACGTTGTCTCACATCCCCGCTTAACGTCCATCTCAGCACAGATAAGTTAAGCCTCAAGTTGTTCTTAACAGTCACCCCACCTAGAACAATCTCTTTTCATATAAGAACAAGAGCAAAAATATCGGATTGCCGACTCATGGACAGGGCTTAAACCCAGACGTTCAGCTGCAGTGCGGTGCCACTTGATGACCGTAACATGATGTAGTTCTTTGGTCCATAAACCTCTTCAGTCCATCCCGGGACTTGTGAATCGGAAAGGAGGATGACCTCTAGCGGGCTCTCCGCCTCCTCGGCAGCGGAGCTCAGAGCTTGGGCTACAACACGTACCAACGAGGCTAATATCTGGTGACCTAATAAACAAAATCTGTAAACTTTAGAAAGGTAATAACTTATAATAGTCTGCACTTTTTAAACCTAGTTACTTCTAGAGCTATGGATTTGTAACCATTGCCACAGACGCGAAATTGCAGTGGGGTGGCTTTGCCTCTCGGCTTGCCACCATTCACAACTATAAAAGAGGCTCTCTGGCGGAGCCAGAGAACCAACAAGCAATACAAGACACACATCAATTGCAACCCCATCAATTCCACCATTTCCAAGACTGCCAGCGCTTCTGACAGATTCAGGTGAAGCTGAAATTGCGTGATGGTTATGAAAAATTATGTGTCAAAAAGAAGATAGGTCATGCGAGCTGAGGTTGGCCATTGGAGCTGCCAAAGCCCGGCCTCACGCTCACTATGCGCCTTGCAGCACCCGCTCTAACACGCCTAATCCTCATCTCCCGTACAGGCCAAAACAAATCGCCCTTATTGTCCAAATACGTCTCATGCTCGCCTGACTCCCTCATCAACCGCTCAAACTGCTCTAACACATGGCGCCCTTAATGCCTCGCGAGATCGAGCAGCGAGACCCGCCGCTCCTGAACCTCGTTACAAAACCGCGCGTCGGCCGACGGGACGCTCGGACTGAACAGGTCAGCGCCCATGCGGAGCAGCTCGTGCACGACGCGGAAACTTGCGTTATACACGGCCACACAGTGGTGTCCACCCGCGCGTGTCGATGTTGTTGACTACGGCACCCAGGGAAGCACCCTCCCTCTCCTGGGCTATGGCCACTAACTGCCGCAGCGTGTCCGGGTTGTCGGTGGCCACGGCCGAGAAGAGCGGCGTCCACCCCCGTTCCGGCGTCCGATGGTCGTAGTCGGCGCCAAGGCGGATCAAAGCGCTCGAAATCGGCGGCCGTGCCACAGGTTTAGTTAGGGCTATTTGAGGAACGATAAGCTGTTTAGATTAGGAGAGGGGGTAGTGAAGTGTGAGTGGAAACCGATAATATTATCGATCGGTTTAATTTAGGTTTTAAGGAAGGTAAGAGGAGTTGAAAAATACGCCTACCCTTTCTTCATCTTTTGTTTAATTTTAATTTTTTTCACGTTCTGGGGCCCCGGCGTTTAGTGTCAAACTTGGTGATGTTTAAAACTGCGGAAACGGAGAGCAGCAAGAGGCCCCACTTCCACCGGCCGGCCCCGAAGCGCCGCCAAGTGGGGCAGCTCCAGCTCTGGATCCTAACCGTTTCCATGTTCGTGTGTGATCCTGAGCCGCTCCTGAGCCGCTCCTGATCTAGGGTGAGCTATAGGTGAGCCCTTGTTGTCATTGCGTTCGGTCTGATTTCTCCGGGGCACCACCATTGCTGTGAAAGACGTGTCGTTTCCAGTGCGAGACTTTTCTCACCGACGTACTCAGGCCTAACGAGCTCGGTTTGAACTTGGTGGACAATTCAAATCCCATCTGGGCCCTCCGGAACATGCTGAACTTCAACATGACGTGACCGAAGCAGCGGTCTACGAAACAGCCGGCAATAGAAAGAACGGGAGAACGGAAACTTCTCAACGACGCAGTTCTTTTGGGCCTCGTTCAACTACATCAAATTCAATCGGTATTGGAATTGTAGCAGGTTGTCTGGTATGGTAGCCGCCGTGACTCGCGTCTGCCCTTAGAGTATTGAACGTTGGTTGGTGGGCATTCTGGTCATGTGACAATGTGCCAGCCCCTGCGTTTCCAAGTTGCCTCCTTCCTCCTGAAGGCTGCATATTCGATACTGGGCGAGTGCTCAGCCGCACCCCACAACGGCCTCCGATCATGCACGATCTTGCTTCAATCGAGAAGCAGCCACGAGCGACGACGCGACGACGCGACGACGAAAACACATCAAATGGATCCCCTGAGCGCGCTCGCCGTCGCCACCGCCGCGACCCAGTTTTTGGAGTTCGGGGTCAAGGTTGTTTCGGGAACCTGGGAGCGCTATCAGGCAGTTGCTGGCGCTGCTGAGAATCACATCGAGATCGGCTCGGTCGCATCCAGGTTGCGGCAGCTGGCCAGCGACATTCGCCGGCCGTTCCAGGACGAAGCCCCACAATCAGGCCCAAGAATTAATCCCCAACACGGCAAGCAGCTCGAGAGGATCACAAAGAATTGCCAAGATGCCGCCAACGAGCTTCTCGCCCTCCTCGCAGAGCTCAAGGCTTCTGGTCGATACAAACTGGCCGAGAGCCTGATCATCACTGTCAAGGCTATTCGAAAGGAGAAGAAAGTCCAGCAGTTGAATCGAAAGCTCCTCTCGACCCAGTCCGAGTTGTCGCTCTGCCTCGTTGCTCTCGTCTAGTAAGTGCACCCGTTGGAACGCCCTTGGGAAAGCTGTTGACCCGCCAAAGTGACAACCATTTTACCATGAACCTCACCCTGGATAAGATTGGGCGAAGAATGGACCAAGAAGACGCTGAAATGCTCGAGCGGTCAAAACGACACGAGGTCCAGCAGTCAAACATTGTGTATGCCCTCGACGACCTGCTCGAGAAATCTGAGGCGCTAAATCTTCATTGTTCGACATCTCTCTCGGACTTAACCCGACAACTTGAGAGACAACTCGAAGCCAGCTACAAGACGCAGTCAATTGTCCAAGGCATGGAGGAAACACTTATACGCCTGTCAGAAGAAACCCAGATGCGCCGCTCGCAGCTGAGGTTGCTGGAGAGCCTCACGGATCCCGTCATGAAGATGCGCGAAAGCAGCATCTGCAGATCTCACGCCAAGACGTATGAATGGATGCTGACGCCGAGCGCCTGGAATCAGTATCCGGATGTTCAGTTTCTGGAGTGGCTTGCTCACGAGACAGGCGTCTTTTGGATTGCTGGAAAGCCCGGGTGTGGCAAATCGACCCTGATGCGGTTTGTTTACTCCGAAGAACGGACGCGGTTCGCACTGGAGGAGTGGGCCGGCGACAAACGTCTTATCGTGGGTGGCCATTTCTTTTGGATAGCAGGATACGATCTACAAAGGTCACAGGATGGCTTGCTTCGTTCTCTTTTATACACCATCCTCGCTGAATATCCCCTTCTCATGCCAACGGTTATCCCTGAGCGATGGGGCGGCGGCCCTCCCAAGCAAGGCCACCCCTGGACCAGGAGCGAACTCTTGGATTCGCTTCAACGATTCTGCCGCTTGTCAATTCCCGACGCCAAATTCTGTTTCTTTATCGACGCTTTGGATGAATACAGCGACAGTCAAGATGAGCTGGCCGATATCATTGCCATGCTTTGTGGCAAACAAAACGTCAAGATTTGCTTGTCCAGCCGAGAATGGCCCATATTCGACATTTACTTTGGCGAGGACCGAGAGCTCGCCTCACTTCCAGTCCGCCAAATACACCTGCAGATGTTCACGCGTGATGATATCGGTCGATACACCAAGGATAGACTGGAACAAAGCCCCCGCTACCAGAGACTACGGGCATTACAGCCCGGACAGCTGATTCCCAAGCAGAAGGAGGCCCTGGTTGAAGAGATTATCGACCGAGCCGAGGGTGTCTTCCTCTGGGTCAGCTTGGTCTGCGACGAATTGCTACGAGGCTTTACCAATTTGGACAGCATCGATACCCTGCAACTCCGCCTGCGAGGCCTCCCAACCGACCTCGAACAGTTTTTCCTACGAATGATTGAACGAGTCGAGCCAGTTTATCATGCCCAATGCGCCCAGATTCTGCAACTCCTTTTCGCAGCTAGGAGGCCAATACCCACCCGGCTCCTGGATTTCATTGACGACGAGCCGTTATTCGGCACCCGTGACGAACCCACGCTACTGCCCTGCAATAACGAAACCCGGATCGTACAGCTCAAGGCCCGGTGCGCCGACTTGGTTGAGTTTGTCGACCGCCAAGAACAGACGTGGAAGTTCGGGCCAGACGTGACATTTATGCACCGGACTGTGCGAGATTTTCTCATCACTCCCCCGATCCAGAGCTTTTTGATCGCTAAACTGCCGACCGGCTTCCGTGTTGACTGGTATATGTTCCAGGTCTTGGCCACACAGCTGCGACTGGCTTGGCGGATGGGTGTGCGGTTCGAGCGGGACGAGGTCCGAGTCATCACAGAAGATATCGTCCATCACATCCGGAGGCTGGAACTGCAGTCAGAGGACGTGTCGGAAACCATCGACAACTTGCTGCAACTAATACCCTTCTTCTACTTCACGTGGGTGACGGATACCATCCCAAACGTCCTGGGCCTCTCTGCTGAGCAGCGAGATCAGTTCATCGTCTTGATCTTCGCCATGAACAACAACCTGCACGCCTGCGCTGCTCGGCTGCTGGATGCCAACCCCAGTCTATTGAGCTTGGCTCCTGACCAGGATTGCCTCCTATACTATGCCCTCAGGGGCATTCTGGCTCCCAAATTACCGAATGGGGTCAATTCCGACGGCATTCTCAAGACCATCCGCGTTATACTATCTCGCGGCGCCTCCCCAAACCAGGTCTTGGTGGACGGCGGCACTCCTTGGACGCACCTCGTTGCGGCGGCGAATAATGACCAAGGAGGGGGCAACGACCGAAGAGCAGGCATCGTTGTGGCTGTGATCGAGGCGGGAGCATGCGAGCACGCATTTGACAGGCGGACAATCCTAAACACCCGCCTATTCAGCATTCCTCACCAAAAGAAAATTGCCTGGGCTCGACGACAAGCTCGCCTGAGAGGCTTCGCGTCGTGGCACTTTCCTTGTTACTGGGCCTACGCGACGACCCCACTGCGCGTGCCCATCGTCGCGTTTATCGACTGGGCTCGGGTTGTCGACAAAAAGGTAATGCTAAAGTTGTTCATGATCATTGGGATTCCAGCTAGCTTGTTTGGCGCGTTGGTGTTTGGTGCAGACTCCATCAGGAAAGAAAAGGCCGCCGTTGAAGGGAAGCAGGTTACGATGAGCGATTTGCAGGTCTTGTGGTTCGTGGTTTCTCCGATACCTCTCGTTGCTGCCCTCGTTTTCTTCGCCATGAAGGTACGGGATCGAGTGTGAAGAAGTATCTGTAAGAATGGACGATGAGCTGAATCTCGTTTGCCTAAAAAACCACCTTCATAACTGGCTATGTATGGGAATCAACCCTTGGCTCGGGGTGCAGTTGGATAGGTGCTTGCCTCGATCCACGGCGTTGTAAAACGTTACTATCATCTCAAATTTATCGAGTCATCTGCCCATCAACGAAACTGAATGGATGACCGATGCGGAGTTGGGCGAGATGCGCTTCCGGCTGGGCTGGTTCCGTTTTAACGAGCATGCGCGCGAGGGGAGTGACATCGACGCCGACAATGTTTGAACTACCGGCTTGTTGGGGAGAAAGCCAAAGACCACGAGGAGGAGCCATGAGGCTTTGCCAACAGCAAGCATTCCTATCCGGACGGGAACTGGATATGAATATCCCGAGAGCATAAACCCAGTCCGCGCCGCTGATGGAAACACTAGAAAAGGGGCCACCCAGTCAATCAAGCCAAGTGAGAAAAAGCGTTCGTCCGTAGCATCCATCCCAATTGCCAGCTGCAGCTCCGATAAGGTGCAGCCACACGGCCCGAATTGACTCGCTAGTTCGCCCGTCAGTTTTCGTCCCAACGGTAGCCCGAAACTAAATTCCGTGCCACTGACGTAGATCGTCGCTACGTCATACCGACCCGCCGCCTTTTTGTACCTCGTCACAACTGCCCCCTTTTCCACCTCTTTCAACCCAAACCGCGAAGCAACCAAATCACCAAACAACGAAACCACCAGAAACCAAGCTGTGAAAACACCAACAGTCCACAACCATCACCAACCATCACTCACAGTATCCACAGCAACACTCTAACACCCACCCAAACCGACTTCAACCATGTCCGCCCAATCCCCCACCTACCCCCCTCAACCCCCCAAATCGGCCTCCATCGCCGCCATCCGCAACCCCATCATGCGCATCCCCTCCGAGAACGCCGTCTCCGACACCCCCGGCACCGCCGGCCCCGACACCTCCTCCTCCTCCGCGACAGACTACATGACTTGCCGACGCCGCCCCACCGATTCCTTTGCCGGGGAGGGTGTCCCTACCGCCTCAGCGCGTGGCATCCACGGGACGGATCCGCGCGATTATAAGGATATGACCGTGGAAGGGGCAAGGAGACACCCGCTGCAGCAGGATGTGACGGCCGAAGAGGACATGGGGGGCATGGCGCCCGAGGGGGAGGGCAAGGTCGCGGATGCGGTTAAGGGGAGTAGTAGGCGGAAGGGG